>Ga0182024_10001377_pt1 | contig 62935 bp, 67 predicted proteins | sample P32metaG_FD_120480 | JGI IMG/M metagenome (GOLD analysis project Ga0182024, IMG submission 120480) | Permafrost microbial communities from Stordalen Mire, Sweden - P3-2 metaG (Illumina Assembly) | ecosystem: Environmental > Terrestrial > Soil > Wetlands > Permafrost | place: Sweden: Stordalen...
CCAGGGCCACCGACACCGGCGCGCCGACGGTGGAATCGACCGGCCCTGCCTCGACGCGGCAGCGCGCCCGCCTGACCACGAATCCCGGTGCGGCGAGCCCGATGAAGAGGAATGCCGCCAACAACGCACCGAGGGCTTGCACCCATCCGGCCCCGCTGTTGTGGGCGACTGCGGCCCACGCTCCGAGAGCGAAGATGGTCCCGGCGACCGGGCCAAACGCCCGCGCGGGCCTCGGGAAGTTCTCGTGGTCATGTCGTCGTCGCCCCGCGGGTTCGGGGCGCACCGGGGCAGCGGGCGCGGCGGCCAAGACCGGGCTCGGAGGGATCACGGGCGAGGAGCTGGCGTGGCGCGCAGGACGTCGGAGATCACCGCGGCACCCGTACTGGTGTCGCCGTCGGTGATCAGGCGGTGGGCCAAGCTGGGCACCGCCATCGCTTGGATGTCGACGGGCGACACGTAGTCGCGGCCGTAGAGGAGGGCGTGGGCCTGGGCCGAGCGCACCAGGGTGATTGACGCCCGCGGGCTGGCCCCGAGGCGTACCGGGGCCGCCTGACGGGTGGCTCGGCTGATGGCCACCGCGTACTGCGCGACGGCCGGGGCCACCGGGATGGCGCGGGTGGCCGCAATGACCTCTGACCAGCTCTCGACCGAGCACACCGCTGAGAGGTTCGAGAGGGCCTCCCGTCCGCCGTGCCCGAGCGCGAGATGGGTTTCGGTGGCGGCGTCGGGGTACCCCAGAGGCGTCGACAAGGCGAAGCGGTCGAGCTGGCTTTCGACCAACGGGAAGGTGCCCAGCTGGCCGATCGGGTTCTGGGTGGCCAGCACCATGTGAGGGTGCGGGAGGGGCCAGCTCTCGCCGTCGACGGTGACCTGTTGCTCTTCCATCGCTTCGAGCAGGGCCGATTGGGTGCGCGGCGGCGTACGGTTCAGCTCGTCGAGCAGCACGACATGGGCAAACACCGGGCCGGCCCGGAATTCCCACGTACCGGTCTCCTGGGAGTACACCGACACCCCGGTCACGTCGGTCGGAAGGAGATCGGGGTGGCCTTGGACCCTGGAGAGCTGCGCACCGAGGGACACCGCCAAGGTCCGGGCCAGGACGGTTTTGCCCACCCCGGGCACGTCCTCGATCAGGAGGTGGCCACCAGAGAGGGCGGCCACCACCGCGACGGTGACGGCGGCCGGGGTTCCGAGCAGGACCTGTTGGAGGTTCGCGTGCAGGCGCCGGGCCAGATCAACGTGGGCGACCGCGACCGGCGCACCGCCCGGTGTGGTCGATTGCGTGGTCGTCATCGTCCTCCCAAGGTGGACCGTACCCGAACGCCCCTCACGAGAAGGAGAGCGCCGAGAGCTCGGGTACCGTCTTTTCGGAACGCTGGCGTGCCTCAAGCCAGCGTTCTCGGCGTTGCGCGCGGGTTGCTTCGTCGAGCGTGGGTTCGACGGTGGCCCGGGGGGAGAAGGCGCGAGCCACGTCGTCCTCGTCCCGCCACGTCCCTGTCGCCATCCCGGCGAGGTATCCGGCTCCGAGTGTGGTCGCCTCGAGTACTGCCGAGACTTCGACGGGGCGCCCGGTCGATTCGGCCAACGCTTCGACGAACACCTCGTTGCCCGACATACCGCCGTCGACCCGCAACGCCGCCACATCGAGCCCGCTGTCGGCTTCGGCCGCCTCCAGCAGATCCGCCCCCCGATGGGCGACCCCTTCAAGCACGGCCCGTACGAGCTCGGGGCGACCGGCGCCCCGGGTGATCCCGAGCAGCGTCCCGCGGGCACCGAGGTCCCACACCGGGGTCCCGAGGCCGAGGAGGGCCGGGACGAACCAGACGTCGCCGGTGTTCTCACAACGAGCGGCCACCTCGGCCGATTCTTCGGCCGAGACGAGTACCTCGAGGTCGTCGCGCAGCCACTCGACACAGGTGCCGGCGGACAGCATCATCGCTTCGACGCCCCAGGTGGGCACCCCGTCTCGTTGCCAGGCCACGATGGGAAACGTACCGGCTGGGCTGCGGTCGAGGACATCGGCCCGATCGTCCCCCGAGCACAAGTCGAGCATGCCTCCGGTCCCGAACGTGGCCTTGGCCAGGCCCCGCCGGGTGCAACCCTGACCGATTAACGACGCCTGCTGGTCCCCGGCCATGCCGCAGATAGGGGGTGACCCCGAAAGCGCCGAGGCCGGGCCGATCAGCCCGGAAGAGTCGACGATCGAGGGCAGCATGGCGGCGGGGATGTTGAGGGCCTCGAGCGGGCGCGGGTCCCAGTCGAGGGTGTCGAGCCGGCAGAGCCAACTGACGGCGGCGTTGGTGGCGTCGGTCACGTGCAGGGCCTCGCCGCCGGCCCCACCCGAGAGGGTCCAGGCGACCCAGCTATCGATCGTGCCGAAGCAGAGGTGTTCGGCGGCACGAGACCGCTCCGGATCGACTTGGTCGAGGATGGCGGCCAGCTTGGTCGCGGCCGCGTTCGGCGGGAATCGGAATCCCTGGGCTTGCATGGCGAGGCAAGTGCCGACGGTCCTCAGGTCTTGCCACCCAATACCCGGGGCCACCGGTTCGCCGCTCTCGCGGTCCCACACGACGGTGGTCGCTCGCTGGTTGGCGATGCCCACGCCGGCCACCGGACCACCATCTTTGAGGGCGGCCGCCGCGAGCTCGAGGACCGCATCGGCCAGGGCCCGGGCGTCGACCTCGACGAGCCCGGGCGCGGGCGTGTCGGGCAGCACGCTTTTGTAGTGGACGTGGTCGACGGAGGCATCGGGGCGCACGATCCCCGCCCGCACACCCGAAGTGCCGACGTCGACCACCAGTACGCTTCCTCCACCGGGGCTCAGAGCCACGGCACCGGTCCGAAGTCCGACGCCAGGGCGAGCTTGCCCGGATTGAGGATGCCGTCGGGATCGAGCGCAGTCTTGAGGGCTTGGAGCACACTGAAGCCCCCGCCCAGCGCGCCGGCCAGAAAACGCGAGCGGTTGAGACCGATCCCGTGGTGGTGGCTGATAGCCGCCCCGTGGCGCTGCACCGTGTCGGTCACCGCATCCCAGGCAGCCCGGTAATAGGCCTCCTGCCAGGCCAGCTCAGAGTCGGCGCCCCGGTCTTCTTCGGGCGGGCGACCGGCGAAAGTGAAGTACAAGCAGGCGCCGTCGGTGTACGCGTGGCTCTGGTGGACCGAAGCGGCCAGGGTTCCGGTCATGGCGCTCAAGCTCGACACCACCTCCTCGGCCAGCGCGGGGAGCACGGACCAGCGCCCGGCCACCTCGGCGGTGTCGACCACGATGCCGCCCCGCCACAGGGGGGCGAGGGCAGAGACGTCGTTTCGATGCGAGAGCCAGCGTTCCACCAGCGTGTCGTCAAGGTGTGTCGCGTCCGGCGCGCATTCCTCGGTGACAACCGCAAGGGTCGCGGCCAGCAGCCCCGGGTCCGCCTCGTCGAGGACGATGAGGACACAGGTGTCGGCACGGTCGAAGTTGCGTCCGGATTCGGTGGCGTCGTAGAGCCGGAGCACGGCCGGGGTGGCCCCCCGTCGCAGGATCCGCCGGCACGCGTCAAGCCCGGAAGCGAAGGTATCGAAGCCGTAGGCGGCGCGTCCTTGGGCTGGAGGAAGGGGATGAACTCGGAGCCGAGCGCTCGTGATCACCCCGAGCGTGCCTTCGCTGCCGACGAAGAGCTGGGTCAGGTTTGGCCCGGTGGCCGCTCGAGGGCCCCAGCCCTCGGTCTCGATCACCTGTCCGTTCGCCAGCACGACCTGCAGGCCGATCACCATGTCCTCGATCTTCCCGTAGCGCGTCGAGTACTGGCCCGCTCCCCGGCACGCCAGCCATCCCCCGACCGTGGAGAGATCCATGGACTGGGGCCAATGGCCCATGGTGTAGCCCGAGCCTCGAGCCCCGAGCTCGGCTTCGAGGTCGGGTCCGAACCACCCGGCCGCCACGTCGGCCACCAAGGAGGTCTCATCGAGGGCCACCGGGCCGGTGAGGCCGGTGAGGTCGAGGGCGATGCCGCCGAAGACGGGCACCGAACCGCCGCAGACCCCGCTGCGCCCGGCCATTGGGGTCACCGGCACCGAGCCGGCGGCGCACGAGGCCAAGATGGCCGAGACCTGCTCGACCGAGGTGGGTCGGACCACGGCGGCCGGACGGGCCGGGACCTGCCCACGGGCCGCCCAGGCGATGGCGACCGGCCACCAGTCCCGTCCCGACTCGGCCCGGGCCACCTCGTCGGTGCGAATCTCCGCACCGCTGTTCGCGATGCGCGTGAGCACCTCGTCGGAAATCGACACCCGCGGTCCGCCGAATCGGTCGCTGACGGTTCCCGGCTCGGCGTCGATCGGCGTCACCGAGGTGGGCGTACTCCTCTTTTTAGTCACGCTCGCTCGCCCAGGTCGGCGGTGTCGGGTCCGCCCAGTCCAGCCTCCGCGAGTTCGGCCAGCGCACGAGCCGCGAAATCGGCCGCTTGCTCGGCCGCCTGCGCGGCGGTCCACCCCAGCTCGGGGGCCAAAAGCTCGGCGACCGCCGCCGCCGCCGCCGCGCTGGACCGGGCGTTTTGGATCAGGGCCCGGGTGCGCCGGGCCAACACGTCGTCGACCGACTGGGCCATTTCCGCGCGTGCCGCATAGACGACCTCGGCGCCGAGATAGGGGAGCCCGGTCACGATCGGCTCGAGCAAGCCGGGGCGCTCTGCCATCGCCAACACCGCCGCCGTTTCGGTCCCGTAGCGGGCGTGGAGGTGCGATAAGACCGCAGGGTCGACCCCCGAACCAGCGGGGGGCCGGCTGCCCCGCCGGGGAGCCCCGCGCAGTGCGAGCCCCTTGGTCCGGCATTTGCCGACCGCCGGGCGCGAGCCCAGCATTGGTACCACCTGGGCCAGGGTGTCTTCGGCCATCTTGCGGTAGGTGGTCAGCTTGCCCCCGGTGATGGTCACCACCCCCTCGGGAGAGGTGCGGACGCTGTGGCGTCGCGAGAGGTCGGCGGTGCGCTCGGAGAGGTGACGGCCATCGTCGGGTGGTGCGAGCAGCGGTCGCAGTCCGGCCCACAGACCGGTGATATCGGCCCGGGTGAGGGCCGAAGTGGTCACCGCGTTCACCGCATCTAGGAGGTAGTCGACGTCCTCGCCGGTGCAGACCGGGTTCTCTAGGGTTCCGGTGTACGACGTATCGGTGGTCCCGATGTAGACCAGGTCGACCTCGGGCCACGGAACGACGAAGACCGACCGCTTGTCCTTGGGAACCGGGATGACCGCCGCTATATCGGCGGGAAGTTTGGTGGCCGGCACCGTCACGTGGACGCCCTTGGCCGGGCGAATGGATGGGGGGCCGCCGACCTCGTCGAGGGCCCGGACCTCGTCAGCCCACACCCCTGTTGCGTTCACCACCACGGTGGCATGAATATCGAAGTCGGGCCCTTCGGCCGCCTCTCCGAAAGAGCCGCTCACCGCGGGGCGGATCCGCGGGCGCACCCGGGCCCCGGTGACCCGTCCGTTGTCGTCGGTGAGGAATCCGACTATTGGGGTGTAGTTGGCCGCCACCGCGGCGTGGTCGAGCACGGCGGTGCGCAGGATGGTGAGGGTCAGGCGGGCGTCGTCGGCCCGGGCGTCGAAGTACAAGAACCCTGCCACCAGGTGATCGGCGTTGAGCGTGGGAAGGTGGCCCAGCGCCTCGGCCTTCGAAACCCGCCGGTGCCGGGCGCCGATTCTGACCCCGCCGGTGATGTCGTAGAGCCACAACGCGGTTGCATAGGAGCGGGCGACGGCCTTCGAGACGACGCCGTTGCGGCCGAAGAGGGGGATGAGGAACGGCAATGGGGAGACCAGATGCGGCGCGTTGTTGAGGAGCCGCTGGCGTTCGGCCAGGTTCTCGTAGACCAATCGAATCTCGCGCTGCTGGAGGTAGCGGATCCCTCCGTGGATCATTTTTGAGGATTTCGACGAGGTCCCCGATGCGAAGTCGTCCTTCTCCACGAGCGCCGTCTTGAGGCCTCGGCTGGCCGCGTCGAGGGCCACTCCGGCCCCAGTGATGCCGCCGCCGACGACCAGCACATCAAACCGCTCCTCGCCGAGGCGCCGGAGCGCCGCGTTGCGTTCGAAGCCATCACCCGCCGGGTTTTTGTCCTTCGGAGATGCCGAGTTGGTGCCCGGTGGTCGGGCTGTGTCCTCGCTCATCCGCCAAGCCTGCCACACGCCTGAAAGCCCGATCCCGGTGCCTCAGTGGTGCCGCCGATGAGCCAGGGCGGATCGGTTTGCATTTCACGAGCCAGCGCGTGCCGCATCGGGTTGAGCGCCTTGGCGGAAATCGCGCGATCCCAGGCGTTGGGCCGACTACGCCGCCAGTCTTCCTCCGGCGTCGGTGCTGTTGCGCGGATGGAACGACGGTTACGGCTTGATGGCGAAACCATCCCAAAAGGCCATGGGATGGCGCTTGAACATCCCGCGAAGCTCGATGAGCAACTGGTCGGGTTTCCCGCTGGAAACGCCGCAGAATCTGCCCTCGAGCTCATCGGCATCGACTACCACGAAATCTCCAAGATCGGCGGGGGGTGTGGTCGTGATGTCGAGGAGCGTGATCGATCCGGTACAACAGCGATGCCTATGAGCCCGAACGAACGCTGCGCCACCGCGGGCATTGACGTACGCCTTGGCTTCTTCAGAGACGACCACGTTCATTTCGCCATCGTACGTTTCGCCTGGAGAGATTCGAGCGGTCTTGTTCGACCTCGAATTCCCCGAGGCCCCATCAGTTCCGAAGGTCGTGGCCCCGATGCGGCGACCTTCGGTCACGGTGGCGAGGGGCGTCGGGTGAGCTGCACCGCTGGTGACTCAACCTCATTTCGAAAGTGATTGTCAAAAAACAATCATTGGTGATACGATGCCGATGTCATGCGGGCACCTGATGAGATGACCGAACTGTTCCGGGCCTCGGGCCGGAAGGTCACTGCCCAACGGCAATGCATCTTCCGTGTGCTCCAAGGAAACGTGGCGCACCCCTCGGCCGAGGTGGTCTATGAGGCTGCCCGGGTCGAGATGGAGACCATCTCGCTCAAGACCGTCTACCAAACGCTCTACGAGCTGGTCGAACTCGGAGAGGTCGCGGCGCTCGACCTCGGTACCGGCACCGTCCGCTTCGATCCCAATGTTGACGCGGTGCACCATCACTTGGTCTGTCGAGCCTGCGGCAAGGTGCGCGATCTCAACGTGGAGTTCGACGAGCTGGCCGTGCCGAGCGGGAAGACCCAGGGCTATGAAGTTCGCAGCGCCGAGGTCGTCTTTCGGGGTCTTTGTGACGAGTGTCGGCCCGCAGCGCTGAACCAATCCGCAAGAAACAAACGAGGAAAAAGAGAGAGGAACACAGCACATGCCTGACCTGAAGGGATCGAAAACCGAGGACAACCTCAAGACGGCCTTCGCCGGGGAGAGCCAAGCCAACCGCCGGTACCTGTACTTCGCCCAAAAGGCGGACGTGGAGGGCTACCCGGACGTGGCCGCCCTCTTCCGCTCGGTCGCCGAGGGTGAGACCGGGCACGCGTTCGGCCACTTCGACTTCCTGCGAGAAGTGGGCGATCCGGTGACAGGGGTTCCGGTCGGCCCGACCGAGGACAACCTCAAGTCGGCCATCGAGGGCGAGACCTACGAGTACACCGAGATGTACCCCGGGTTCGCCAAGACGGCCCGCGACGAAGGGTTCGAAGAGGTTGCTGAGTGGCTCGAGACGCTGGCCCGGGCCGAGAAATCCCACGCCGGTCGCTTCGCAAAGGGGCTTGAGTCGGTCTCCTGAGCGACCGTGTCCGACCGGACCCGCGCCGTTCGCGGGGGCCCCGGTCGGTGGGGCAGATCTGAGCGGTGATGGCCCACTGAGCTGGTCCTCCGGGCGGCCTGGCCCCGACGACGGCACCGAGGAGGACGGACCATGAGCAAGCTCACGACCGCCGACATCTTGGACCTGCGGGCCTACGAGCGGGTGCGAGAGGACTACCGCCGGGCGGTGATGGCTCGAAAGCGGGTGCGCCGCGTCTCGGTGGAGCCGATCATGACGCTCGTCTTCGAGAGCGTCGACACGGTCCGATTCCAGATCCAAGAGATGGCCCGGGTTGAGAAGATCGCCACCGACGAGGGGATCCAGGCGGAGCTCGACGTCTACAACCGGCTCCTCCCGAGCCCCGGTGAGTTGTCGGCCACCTTGTTCATCGAACTCACGAGCGAGGAGGACCTGCGGCACTGGCTGCCCCGCCTCGTCGGCATCGAGCGAGCCGTGGTCTTCGAGATTCGGAGCCCGGGTGCGCCCACAGCTCCGGTGAAAAGCATTCCCGAGGCCGTCCACGCCGAGGGGTTGACCCGAGAGGGCATCACCCCGGCGGTGCACTACCTACGCTTCATTTTCGACGACGCCGAGGTGGCCGGATTCGGGGTTGGCCCCATATCCTTGGCCGTCCAGCACCCCGAGTATCAGGCGTCGACCGAGCTCGGTGAGGACACCCGGGTTGCGCTTCTTGGGGACCTGCGGGGCCAGACCAAGCCCCTTCCCCTCGCCTGAGCAGGGTGAACTTCCTCTTTACAGGGGGCCATCCCGTCGGTCATACTCTTTGTTCTGCCGAATTCGGCGCAGGCACGGGAAATCCGGGCGGTGCTGCCGGATCCGGTGGGTTCCCGAGTTCGTCTGCCTAGAGGAAGTGTTCCGATGAGTGCCACCACGTGGCGCAAGCACGCCGCCTGCCGGGGTCTCGATGTCGAGGCCTTTTACCCGGTTACTGACGACGAAGCCGACGCGGCCGAGGCCAAAGCCATTTGCGCCGAATGCCCGGTCCGTCAGGCCTGCTTGGAGCACGCCCTCGCCCAGCGCGAGCGCGAAGGCGTCTGGGGCGGGACGACCGAGCGGGAGCGCCGGCGCATCGTGCGCCAGCGGCGCAAGTCGGCCTGAGTTCGTCTCTCCCTCATCCCGGGAGAGTGCAGGGGACGGGGTTCCAGGGTTCGGGCTGGGTGTTGGTATAGACGTTCCCCGGAGGCGGCGGCACTGTCGTTGTCGTGGTGGGGCCGCTCGAACTCGAGGTCACGCCGGTGAACGAGCTCCCGATTGTCACGATGACATCGTTGCCGTGCAGCTGAGGGTCGGCGGCCAACTCGGAGGGACCCCCGATGTGAATGGCCACGGCATCGGCCGCCGCTCTGTCCCCTTCTGCGTACTCGATCTGTGAGGCGGTGACCGTCTCGGTCGAGGCGTTGGCGACCGAGGAGACCACGAATCCGGCCTGGCGGAGTTCGGCCGCGGTGTCACTGGCGATCGGCTTGTTCCAGTTCGACCCATTGAGGACTTCTACGCTGACTGCCGATGGCGCTAGGGGGGGAACCGTGGTGGTCGTCGTGCGGTGCGGAACAGTGGTTGTCGTCGAGGCGGCCGGGAGTCCCGACAGGTTGAAACCCAAGGTCATGTCATTGGCGTAGGGCTGAGCCTCGCCAAGCACCGAAGCACCACCGCCGGTGGTGAACCCGTAGGTCGGGAGAGTCTCGGTGTGGAGGTTGGCCTGGGGCAGCCCATGAAGCTCCTCGGCCAATCGGAACAGGTCACCTTCACCCAAGGTGTCGTCGATGGTGAGATTCCCAACGGCAGCGCTGATAAAATTGTTGATGGCGATGGGGTTGGTGATCGAAGCGTTGAGCTTCTGGAGAACCGCCCGGAAGAAAGCGTCCTGACGCTGGATTCGGCTGAAGTCGCTGAGCCCGTCGTACTCCCAGTAGCCGTTCTTTTGGTAATAGAGGTGGCGAGCCCGGACCAGTTCGAGGGCCGTCGTCCCGGGGACGAGCTGACAGCCGGTCTGGGTCACGTCCAGTCCCGAGTACTGGTCCTTGACCGGCGTTGGGAAATTCATGGTGATCCCTCCGAGTGCGTCCACCATCCCTTGAAACCCGTTGAAATTCACTGAGACGTAGTGGTTGATCGGGATGTGGAGGTCACGCTCAATGGTCTGAATGAGCAGATCCGGGCCGCTGTTGAATGCGGCGTTGATCCGGTTCATGCCGGAGACGCCGGGCACATCACCGGGGATGTCGACCCACAGGTCGCGCGGGATAGAGATGAGGAACACCTGCTTGGTGGCCGGGACCACCTTGGCGATGATCGTGACATCGCTGCGTTGCCCGCTCTCGACGCTGCCGCTGCCAAAGGCCTTCTGCTGGGTCGCGTTGGACACGAAGGACCGGGAGTCCGAACCGACGATCAAGATGTTGAAGGGGCGACCGGCCGGGGCCGCTTTGACGAGGTGATCGGCGTGGACCTTGTGGATCTGGTGGAAGCGGTAGTTGGCGTAGACGATGCCTCCAAGCCCGACGGCGGCGACCAGCAGGACCAGGCTCCCCAACCCGATCAGCAGTCGACGGGGCCATTTTCGTCTTTCCTTTTTGCGTTCTTTGCGCCGCGCCGCCTGGAGGGTCCGGCGATCTACGATCGCCGGACCGGGGTCGGCGGGTTCAGAAGGGGGGATCGAGCCGGTCACGCCGTCGCAAAATTACTTGCCGAGCTCCCGAATGTTTCCGCACCCCAGCCTCTTGCAATGACCCACTCGCTTCCGGACCGACAGAACTGCCCCGACCCTGGGCGGTGGGCCCGGAGGCTCGGAAGAAGACGGGGTGGCTACTGCGGCGGTGCCGTCGGTGGCTGCTGGGCTGGCGGATACGCCTGACCGGGTTGCGGGGCATAGCCACCGGGGGGATAGTTCTGACCGGGCTGTGGTGCATAGCCACCGGGGGGATAGGCCTGACCGGGCTGGGGTGCATAGCCACCCGGGGGGTACCCGCCGGGTCCACGGCCGGCGAGGGCGGCTGGCCCGCGGTAGGTGCTCGGTCCGAGCCACAAGACGTACCAGAAGATCGGTCCGAGGAGCACCAAGCCGACCGTGAAAGCACCCCCATGGCCGAAGCTCTTGGAGACGTCGTTCAGCACGATGATGCCGATAACGAGGAGGGCGATCGAACCGATGAACGGGATGATGGCGAGGAAGATGAACCAGAACCACGCCGTCGGCCGACCTGCAACCTTCAACATGATCCACCAGTTGTAGAACGGAATGAAGGCGGCCCACCCCGGTTGGCCGGCTTTCTGGAACGACCCGTAGACGCCCAGGGCGAACACGATGTACACGATGACGTAGATGATGAGCAGCACGCCGACCGAGAGGCCCGAGCCGGTGGTCGTGTAGGTAACAGCGCTGAGCAAGCCCGCCATGAGTACCCCCTCATCTGGCTGTGCGCTCCCGCGCACGAATGGCAATGTCATAGCACCGTTAGGCCTGCAATGCAGCGATGGAGGGGGCACCGAACCTAGGCCGAGAGCGCCGGCCGTCCCTGATGGCGTCGACCCCCTGGGCTCCCCGGCGGCCCACGCCGATCCGGCGGGGCGGGTCGGTTAGCCTGCCGCGGTGGATTTCGAGCTTTCCGACGAACTCACGGCGCTCCAGCACTCGGTCCGGCGGCTGGCCCGGGACAAGGTCAAGCCTCGGGCCCGAGAGATCGACCGATCCGGGGAATACCCCGCCGATCTCTTCTCCGCCTTCAAAGAGGCCGGGATGCTCGGCTTGTGCCTGCCCGAAGAGCTCGGCGGATCAGGGGCTGGCATCCTCGGGCTGACCATCGCCATCGAAGAAGTGGCCAAGTACTCCAACTCGGCCGCCCTCATGCTCTTGCTCACCCGCCTCCCGACGGGTCCGGTGCTGATCGCCGGGACCGACGAGCAGAAGCACCGGTATCTCCCCGGCATCGCCGACGGTTCGGTGCGGGCGGCGTTCGGGCTCTCTGAGCCCCAGGCCGGCAGCGACGTGATGGGGATGAGGACCCGGGCCGTTCCCGATCCCGATCGGCAGGGCGGCTGGATCCTGTCCGGCACCAAGTGCTGGATGTCAGGGGTGCGTGAGGCGGACTGGTACACCGTGTTCGCCAAGACGGCCGAGCCCACCAGCCGGGCCCACGACTCGGTGACCGCCTTCATCGTGGAGCGGAGCTGGGAGGGCGTCGAGGTTGGGCGGATCGACCACAAGATGGGTGTGCGAGGTGTGGACACCGGCGAGCTGCTGCTCGACGGGGTGTTCGTGCCGGCCGAAAACGTGATCGGGGAGGTGGGCGGGTTCCGTCTGGCCATGCTGGGCCTCAACTCGATGCGGCCGATCGTGGCGGCCCGAGGCATCGGCCTGGCCGAAGGCGCCCTCATGTATGCCACCGAATATGTGAAGCAGCGGGCCGCCTTCTCCAAGACGATCGCCGACTTCCAGGGAATTCAATGGGAGATCGCCAAGTGCGCTGTCGACATCGCGGCGGCCCGGCTCCTCACCTACCGGGCGGCCGCGATGGCCGACGCCGGAAAATTCACCAAAGAATATGTCCCCTACCTGTCGATAGCCAAGTACCACGCCACTGAACTGGCGGTGCGAGCCTCCGGACTGGCTGTCCAGCTGCTGGGTGCCGCCGGTTACATGGAGGACCACCCGACCGAGCAGTGGTACCGCGACGCGAAGCAGCTGACCATCGTCGAGGGGACCTCTCAGGTCCAGCTCGGCCTCATAGCCCGCGGCGTGATCGACGGCGACTTGTGGTGGGACTGACTTGCCCGACCGCGTGACCTTTTCACAGCTGGGCTCGTGGCCCGGGGTGCTCGGTCGCTTGCTCGCCGGTGAGTCGCTCTCGGTCGAAGAGGCCGAATGCGTGCTCGGCGAAGTGCTCTCGGGTGACGCGACACCGGCCCAGATCGGCGCGCTGCTCGTAGCCTTGCGGGCCAAGGGCGAATCGGTCAGCGAGATGACCGGCATGGCGCGGGCCCTATTGGCCCACGCCGAGCCCCTCCCGATCGATGGCGATCTGGTCGACGTGGTGGGGACAGGCGGCGATCGACTGGCGAGCATCAACGTCTCCACCATCGCCGCGTGCATCGCAGCGGGCGCCGGGGTGAGGGTGTGCAAACACGGGAACCGAGCGGCGTCCTCCTCGGTCGGAACGGCCGATGTTCTCGAGGCGCTCGGCGTGGAGATCGAGCTCGGAGCCGCAGGTGTCACCCGTTGCATCGAAGAGGTCGGTCTGGGTTTCTGTTTCGCCCAACGCTTCCACCCGGCTATGCGCTTTGTCGGTCCGGTGCGCGGCGAACTCGGGGTGCCCACCGTGTTCAATTTCCTCGGACCGTTGGCCAACCCGGCGCATGCCGCCTTTCAACTTGTCGGGGTGAGCGACCCACTCATGGCCCCCAAGATGGCCGGTGTGCTTGGGGCCAACGGCAGCCGCCGGTCGATGGTCGTCTACGGCGACGATGGACTCGACGAGCTGAGCGTGACCTCCCCTTCAACGGTGATCGACCTGACCGGCGACGGAACAGGGTCCTTTGAAGTGCACACGTGGCGCCTCGACCCGACCGACCTCGGCTTCGAGCCGGCCAGCCTCGGCGATCTGCGTGGTGGCGATGCCACGTTCAACGCCGAGGCCATCCGCCGGGTGCTCGGGGGAGAGAAGAGTCCGCGTCGAGACATCGGGGTGTTGAACGCGGCTGGGGCCCTGGTCGTCGGCGGGCGGGCGGACGATCTGGCCGCCGGAGTCGAGCTGGCCTGCGCCTCGATCGATGAGGGGCGGGCGGCGCAAGCCCTGGCCGGCCTCGTGCGAGTGTCAAAGGACGCATCTGCGCAGGCGGCCGAAGGTGCGCCCGCCTGAGTCACACTGCGTCGCCGCCACCCTCGAAATTCTCCGGTGCAGCCGGTCGCTCCGTCAGCGACACTCCGGCCGAGGGGATCACCCGCCACGCTCGGTCGCCCCAGGTGGACGGGTTGAGTGCCCCGGGTTCGGTCAGGGCCACCACGCAGCCACCGAACCCGCCGCCGGTCATCCTCGCACCGTAGACACCGGGCATCGAGGCCAACGACCCCACCAGCTCGTCGACCCGCGGGGTGGACGCTTCGAAGTCCTGGGCCAGACTCCGGTGACTCTCGAGCATCAACGTGCCCGCCGCGGCCAGGTCGCCCGAAGCCATGGCGTCGGCGTAGGCAAGGACTCGCTGGCACTCAGTCACCACGTGTCGGGTGCGGCGGCGGAGAACCGGGTCGAGCATGCCGGGGAGATCTGCTTGTTCGGCCCGGCCGAGGGGAACTCCGAGCTCGACGGCTGCTGCCTCGCATTCGGCTCGGCGGGCGTTGTAAGGAGTCGCGCGCAAGACCCGGTCTATGCCCGAGTGGACGACCACGATGTGGGCGTCTTCGGGGATACTCACGTGTTCGAAATGCAGCGTCGAGAAGTCGATCATCATGGCTTTGCCGGCCTCGGCGCCGGTGACCACCATCGGATCCATCAATCCGACGCTGACGCCGACCGCCGCTTCGGCCCGCCGGCACAGCTCGGCCATCACCCGTGGAGGCGCGGCGAACCCGAGGGCGGTGGCCAGGGCCACGGAGAAGGCCGCGGAAGAAGACAGCCCGGCCCCGCTGGGCAACGTGCTGGTGATGCGCCCCACCCCGCCGTGAGGGGCGGCCACTTGCGCCGCGACCGCTGCAGCGAGGGATGCCCACGGGGGTGTGATCCCGGCCAGGACGTCGGGATCGAAGGGAATGTCGACAGGCAGGTCGGCGGGATGTGGGTCGAAAGTGGTGTAGAGGAGGAGTCTCCCCGAGCCGCTCTCGATGAAGCCGACCGCGGTCTGAAGGTCGATGGCCATCGGCAGGGCCAGGCCCTCGTTGTAGTCGGTGTGGTCGCCGATCAGGTTGACTCGCCCGGGGGCCCGGACCGACACGTTCCGGTACACGTCGTCGGTGGGAACTATTCGGTTCATCAGGGCGCCAACACCGATCTGTCACCGGCGCGCAGGTCGGCGATCAACTGGCGGTAGCTCTGCGCCGAATCGATCCCCATGGCGTCGGTTCGGGTCAGGACGATCCCCCGATCACGATCCACGCCGTAGAGGCCGAATCGCGGCTCGTACGTTCCCCACTCGTAGTTGTCCGCCAGGGTCCAGTGCCAGTACCCGGTTACCGGCACTGCGGCATCGATGGCGCCGACCAGAGCCGCGAGGTTCTCGCGCAAGTAGCGGTCCCTGGTCCATCCGTCGAGCCGCGGGTACGAGCGGCCCCGGCGGACTCGGTTGCACATCCCGTTCTCTACCACCCACACGTCAAGTCCCGAGGTCGCCGCGAGCCGGAGGTACTCGGAGAAGCCGGCCGGGTCGGGCCGGTCGTCCCACAGGTCGCGAGTGGGTCCCCACGCTCGACGCGGGTTCCCCGAGGTGCGGTGACCGGGCACTGCGAAGTGCTCCGATGTGCGGGGCACGTAATAGTCGAGCTGGGCTACGTCGAGCAAGCGGTCGTGCTTGCTGGCATAGACCGCCGCGGTTGTCCTGGGCAGGGCTCGATCGAGGGGAAGGGCGCCGGCGGCGACTCTTCGCAACGCCCACTCGACCCCCCCTCGGACCGTGCCGGACAGTCCGAGGGCCAGGTAGTGGGCGGATCGCCGTTCGGCCAGCCACTCGGCGAGATCCCGACGCCCGATGCCCGAGCCCCGGGCCAAGAGAAGATCGAGCGGGAGCCGGTCGAACTCATAGACCGAGAGCGAGAAGTTGTTCGTGGCAACCGTGGCCCCGCTGTTTCGGCTCTTGATGGCGTCGTAGGCGAGCACGTGGCCCGCCACCAGATGGTCGAGGGCGGTCACGACGTCGGCCAGCGCGCCGAGCTTGCCGGGGGGGAACGTGCCGAGAAGAAAACTCTGGATAGCCAGGGCGTTGCACTCGTTGGTGGTCACCCAGTGTGTACAGAGATCACCGAGATGATCGAGTGCCAGCCGCGCCCACTCGCAGAACCTCTCGGGAGCGTCAGGCCGCAGCCAGAACGACTCGCCGAGCCACCACGGATGCGTGTAGTGGTGCAACGTGACCAAGGGCGTGAGCTGGCGGTCGGCGCACGCTCTCAGGATGGCGCGGTAGCGGGCCACCGCCCGCTCGTCGACATGACCTTGTTCAGGGACGATCCGGGCCCACTCGACCGACATCCGGAACGAGTCGCAGCCGAGGCCGGCGACCAGGTCGAGATGTTCCTCGTAACGGTCCCAGAACCCAATGGCGGTGCCCGAAGGTTCTACTCGACCCGAGGCTTCCCAGCCGTACCAATTGTTACGGGGCTCGCCCCGGCCGTTGTAGCCACCCTCGATCTGGTAGCCAGCGGTCGCCACACCGAAGAGAAAACCCTGGGGGACGAGCCCGGCTCTCTTGGTCATGCTCCGGCCGCTGTCCCCATAACGCGCCAGAGCATGACATGGACCGAGGGTCCGTGGGCGTGCCCGGCCGGGGACCGTCTGTCCCGTCCGCTTCGTCGGCTTGACCACCGGGGCGCCAACGGTCAGCATCCGGGGCATGTTTGAGACGCGTGCGCAAGGAATAGGCCCGGTGCGATGAGCGGTCCCCTCGCCGGTGTGAAGGTGATCGAGCTGGCGGGCATTGGGCCCGCCCCCTACGCCTGCATGCTCCTCGCCGACGCCGGCGCCGACGTCATCCGTCTCGAACGGGCACCCCAGGGGGGCGCCACCTACGAGGAGCCCTACTGGGACCTCTTGAATCGGAGCCGCCCGTCGGTCGGTGTTGACCTGAAGCATCCCGACGGGGCGGCCCTGGTGCTCGATTTGGTAGAGCAGGCCGACGTGCTGATCGAGGGGTTCCGCCCAGGGGTGGCCGAGCGGTTGGGTCTGGGGCCTGAGCCGTGTTCGGTCCGTAACCCGAGGCTCGTCTACGGCCGCATGACGGGTTGGGGCCAGGAGGGACCACTTGCCGACACCGCTGGTCACGACATCGACTACATCTCGATCTCCGGGTCGTTGTGGCCGATCGGGAGAGCCGACTCGCCGCCGGTGCCCCCGCTCAACTTGGTGGGCGACTTCGGCGGCGGCGGCATGTTGCTTGCCTTCGGGGTGGTGGCCGCCCTCATCGAGGCTGGCCGATCGGGTCAGGGCCAAGTGGTCGACGCGGCAATGGTGGATGGGGCGGCGTCGTTGATGACCATGATCTTCGCTTTCCGCCAATTCGGGTTGTGGACGGAAAAGCGCGGGGCCAACATCTTGGACACCGGCGCCCCGTTTTACGAGGTCTACGAGACCGCCGATGACCAGTACTTCGCTGTCGGTGCGATCGAAGCCAAATTCTACAAAGAGCTCCTGAAGGGCATGGGGCTTGAGGGCGCCGAGCTCCCCGACCAGATGGACCGGGACAAGTGGCCCGAGATGAAGGTGCGCTTCGCCGAGATCTTTGCCACCAAGACAAGGGACGAGTGGGCCGCGGTCTTCGACGGCACTGACGCCTGTGCGGCGCCGGTCCTCTCGCCGTTCGAAGCCCACCGGCACCCGCACAATCAGAGCCGAGGGACCTATGTGGAGGTCGATGGCGTTACCCAGCCCGCCCCCGCTCCTCGGTTCAGTCGGACGCCCGCGGTGATCTCCCGTCCGCCCTCGCCACCGGGCAAAGACACCGAGCAGGCGCTGGCCGCGTGGGGCGTGGAGGAGGCCACCGTCGCCAAACTCCGAGAAGCCGGCGCCGTCAGCTGAGTTCCGCGATGCGGGGCGACGCTCGGCGCCCGTCGACCCGACATACGCTGGGGGACCCGAGTGGCCCCGCCCGGGCCAGGTACACACCATCGTGGGGGTGGGGATCGATGCGAAGGCGCGGCCAGAACTGCTCGGCGGGCCGCCGATGGTCAAGCGCCGTGCTGGCGCTGGCCGTCCTGTTGGTCGGATTCGGGGCTGGCGTTCTGCCCGCATTGGCTAAGACCCCCCCGAAGACGACCACGCCGAAGACCACGCCGACCACGGTCCCCACCGGACCCGCCGAGCCAACGACGACCACCCCGCCCCCCGCTCCGGCGCCGCCCACGCTCACTCTCGGCTCGGCGGCGATCCTTCCGCTCCCCGCGGGGTCCGCCGGCTTCGTCCCCGCGGCCATGGATTGCTCGACGGGGACGTGCGTCATTGTCGGGTACCTCCAGATGCCCAACGGTGGCGTGGTCGCGGGTGCCGCCTGGGGGAGCGGAACGACCTGGACCACCGCCCCGCTGCCGATGCCGAGCGCGGCCCTCACCTACCCGGGTGGCGCTGCGTCCTCACTCGGCGCGGTCTCTTGTGCCACCGCCGTGGCGTGCACGGCGATCGGGGCGTTCGGGCCGTCGGGCTCGGCGCAGTTGAACGGGTTGATCGAGAGCTGGAACGGGGCCACCTGGTCCGCGGCTGCCGCGCCGGTTCCCGGGAATGCCGCCACCAACACCAAGGCGGGGAGCGAGCTGCGCGGCATTACCTGCCCCATTCCGACGTCCTGCGCCATCGTCGGCAGCTACACGGGCCCGGGCGATGGGTCCTTCCCCCTCCTCGTCACCGGGTCGGGCGGCTCGTGGACCAATGTGCTCGTAGCACTTCCCGCTGACGCGGGACCGATTACCCCTTCGTCGGGGCCACAGATTCCGAGTGGGTCGGGCACGCTCACGTCGGTTGCCTGCCCCACCCCGACCGCCTGTGTCGCCGTTGGTGACTACGCCACGGCGATGCCCGGACGTCAGTCCAACGGGCTCATCGTGGTCGGCTCGGACACCACCTGGACCCCGGTTCCCGTCGTCGGTCCGAGTGGGTTTGCGGAGCTCTCGCTGAGCGCGGTCGCCTGTGCTTCCACCAACTCCTGCCTGATTGTCGGCAGTGCCCCCCAGTCGTCCTCTGCATCATCAGCGCCGACGGCTGCCGTCGTCGTGCAGGGAGACGGGGCAACATGGTCAACGGTTACGACACCCCTGCCACCTGGAATCTCCTTGGCGACTGACGTCTCATTCAAATCGGTCACCTGTGTTCCAAATGGCATCTGCACGGCCTTCGGCGTCTATAACCCGGCCGGGGCGCAGGTCGGCGGGGTGCCCGCGGGATATTTCAACGTCACCGGGAGCGGCCCCGGGCTGGCCGTCCAAACCGCGACCGTCTTTACGAACTGGGTCGGATTCCCCTGGTCAACCCTTTCGTGCCCCCAGCCCACCACGCTGTGCGTGAGCGGATGGAACGCCTGGAATTCCCCGGCCCAAGTCGGAACCGTGCCCTCGTTGGCCCTGGGCTGGGGTTCGACTTGGACCACCACCCAGATACCGACGCCGCAGGCCGAGAATCCTTCAACGCCCATGTCGTTCGTCGACGTGGGCTGTACGTCGCAGACCTCGTGTCTTGCACTGGTCTCGGGTCAGGTGGGTCCAGGAAGTGGTCCGGGTTTAACCCCGACCACCAACGCAGCGGTGGTGCAGGTGAGCGTGCCCAATGTCGCCAATCCGCCGGCGACCACCACTACGACCACAACGGCGCCCCCGACGCCGACCACGATCACCACCGTTCCGAAGGTCACCCCTGCGACGTCGGCCGCCTCACCGGATCAGAGCGCGGTTGGATCGCTCTCGGCCCATCGTCAGTCCGTGAACCCCACAGTGATCCTCTCGTCGCTTGCCGCACTTTTGCTGCTGGCCCTCCTCGCGTTGTGGGTGCTCATCATCAAGGCGACGCGCCCAGACGATGTCGGAGATGACGGTGAACTCATCCCCCTCGGCTCGAGTCCGTCGGTCAGCGGTCCGTCCGACGAGGCCGTCGTGGCCGGCGATTCACCGGCCCCGGGTTCGATGCCCGCGCCGTCGGGCTGGCCACCTGCGCCGGTGCCCGATGGAGCACCTCCTCCGCCTCTCCCGGGCTGGTCGCTTACCCCACCACCACCACCACCACCCTCATCACCGCCACCACCACCACCACCACCAGGAGCGCCCCCTCCGCCCTTCCCGGGCTGGTCAGCGGCTCCGCCGCCACCCAGCCCTGGGCCGCCACCGAACAGTGGGCCGCCACCCGAGAACGAAGACCGGGCGACTTCGGGCGGTCCGCCACCGCCGCTCTAGGAGCCGGTTCGATCGAAGGCGTCCGTCGGGTCAGTCAACTCAGAGGTTGACCACCGGACAGGTCACCGTCCGGGTGATGCCTTCGATCCGCTGGATATGACCCACCACGAGCCGACCCAACTCGTCGACCGAGCGGGACTCGGCGCGAGCGATCACGTCGTAGGGGCCGGTCACGTCTTCGGCGCTGACCACCCCCTCGATCTCGGCCGTTTGGCGAGCCACTTCGGCCGCCTTGCCGACCTCAGTCTGGATGAGCACGTAGGCGTTCACCGGCATCCGGACCTCCTGGGTGGTGTGGTGCCGCTGCCAGGCTAATGGCATCGGATCGGCGAACGCCGTCCGTGTCGATTGGAGCAGGCCATCGTGTCCCCGCGGTCACCTCGCGGGCCGGCGGCGGTTGGTCCGGGCTGGACTCGCCGGCCGGGGAGGCTGCGGGACGTACTCTGGGCCAGATGGCCGTGGGCGACCGGGTGGACCAGTTTCGGGCCTTGGCGCGCAAGGCCGTGGGCGACCTGTTCAACCAGTCCGATCCCTTCGGTCGCTTGGCTCTTGTCCAGGTCTTGATGCTGGCCGGTGACACCCTCGTCACCATCTCGCTCGCCGGGTCGCTCTTCTTTTCCATCTCGCCCCATGAGGCCAAAGGGAAGGTCTTCTTGTATCTGGTGCTCACCCTGGCGCCGTTCGCCGTGGTTTCGCCGCTACTCGGACCACTCATTGATCGCAGTCGGGGAGCGCGACGGGCCATGGTGGTCTTCTCGGCGGTGGGACGCTGTGCGATCTGTCCGCTGATGGCCACAGACACCCATAGCCTGCTGCTGTTCCCCGAGGCCTTCGTGATCCTCGTGCTGTCCAAGCTGTATTTGGTGACACGCGGCGCACTCGTCCCCGAGATGGCCGCTGCTAGCTCGATGCGGGTCGGGCCGAATGCCACCGGTCGAGGGGCGGCGGACCAGGTTCTCGAGCCCCCCGAAGTGCCCACGTTCTTTCACGGCGAGATGATGGGGATGCCGCCCCAGCCCGAGGACCGGGCCTCGGAGGGCGCAGGAATACCCTCCGAAGAGGCGGGTACGACGGGGCGCCGCCCGGTCCGTGTGGAATTCGCGGCGCTCAACGCCCGCCTCACGCTGCTGGGCACGGTGGCCGGGTTCGTCGCCTCGGTGCCCGGCATCGCCTTGTTGAAGCTGGCCGGAGCCCCCGGTGTGCTGGTCTTTGGCGCGTTCGTGTTTGCCGGCGCCGCGGTGGCCGGCGCCCGGCTGCCGGTTCCCGGGCTCCGGCGCCAGACTTCCCGGGCCACGGCCTCGGAGACCACGGGGGTCCCAATCACCGGTGTCGTCTCGCGCCGTGATCGGCGCGCCGAAGGTGAGGGGGACGAGCACGACCGGGACCTCGCCATCCTCCAACCGATCGCCCATCCCGAGGTGCTCTTCGGGTTGACGACGATGTCCCTCATCCGGGGCCTGGCCGGTTTCCTCGTGTTCTTGTTGGCTTTCGGGCTGCGGCGCGAGCACGCCGCCTTGTGGTGGTACGGGCTCGCCCTTGGGATGAGCGGTGTCGGAGCCCTGGTCGGTCTCATTCTCGTGGCCCGGATCCGGCGCTTTCTCATTGAACAACAGATCCTGCTGGGCGCCATCTGGCTGATCGGGCTTGCCGCCATCGGCGCCGCCATCTGGGGGACCCTGTTGGCCCAAGTGGTGCTCGCCACCGTCGTGGGTGTGGCCGGGTCGATGGCTCAACCGTCCTTCGACGCCATGACCCAGCGCTACGTGCCACTGGCCGCCCAGGGTCGGGCTTTCGCACGTTTCGCCACCCGCCAGCAGCTGGTGTGGGTCGTCGGGGCGCTCATCCCGGTTGTGATCTCGTTTCCCTTCCCCGCCGGGGACGCCGTGATGGCCGCGGTCGCGGGGGTCGGCGGGCTGTTCTACGTGACCAGTCGCAGCGCCTTGCGGCACCGGGCCCTTCCGCACCAGCGCCCGGGGCGCACCGCCTGAGCAGCCAATCGCGGTCCGACGGGTTGGAGCATCCGGCCTGAAACGTCGGCCGAGAGGCCGTTGAACGTCGTGGTGGGTGCCGAGGAGTGGACGGCTAGGCGAGCCGGTGCTCGAGGTCGTCGACGGCATCGCTGAGCTTCTCGGGGAGCCGGTCACCGAACTTGGCGTAGTGCTCGCGGATCGAGGGCACTTCGGCCCGCCACTCGCCGTGGTCCACCCGCAGGAGTTCTTCGACGTCCTCTTTGGACACAGAGAGACCCTCGATGTCGATGGCGCCAGGCGCGGGCACAAATCCGATCGGGGTCTCGACGGCCTCACCGCGTCCGCTGACCCGTTCGAAGACCCACTCGAGGACCCGCGAGTTGTCGCCGTAGCCCGGCCACAGCCACTTGCCGTCCGCGTCCTTGCGGAACCAGTTGACGTAGAAGATCTTCGGCAGCTTCTCGGGGTCGGCCGACGCTCCGATCTCCAACCAGTGGCCGAAGTAGTCGGCCATGTTGTAGCCACAGAACGGGAGCATGGCGAAGGGGTCGCGTCGGAGATTCCCGACGGCGCCGGCCGCCGCCGCCGTGGTCTCCGACGCCATGATCGAGCCGAGGAACACCCCGTGGTCCCAGTTGAACGACTGGAACACGAGGGGGACGACCGAAGCGCGTCGGCCTCCGAACAAGATGGCCGAAATGGGTACCCCGGCGGGGTCCTCCCAGTTCGACGCGATGGCCGGGTCCTGGGCCGCCGGCGCGGTAAAGCGGGCGTTCGGGTGGGCCGCGGTCCCCGCTGACTGTGGCGTCCACTCCTGGCCCTTCCAGTCGGTCGCATGAGATGGCGCCACGTCGGTCATGCCCTCCCACCAGACGTCGCCGTCGTCGGTCAATGCCGTGTTTGTGAAGATCGAGTTGGCCGCGATCGAGAACATCGCGTTGGGGTTGGTATGTGAATTGGTCCCCGGGGCCACGCCGAAGAACCCCGCTTCGGGGTTGATGGCGTAGAGGCGACCGTCCTCGCCGAACTTCATCCAGCAGATGTCGTCGCCCACCGTTTCCACCTTCCAGCCGGGCAGGGTGGGGATCAGCATGGCCAGGTTGGTTTTGCCGCACGCCGACGGGAATGCGCCGGTGACGTAGCGGGTCTCACCTTCGGGCGAGACGAGCTTCAAGATCAGCATGTGCTCGGCCAACCAGCCGTCGTCGCGGGCCATGACCGAAGCGATGCGCAAGGCGAAGCACTTCTTGCCCAATAGGGCGTTGCCGCCGTAGCCCGATCCGTACGACCAGATCTCGCGGGTCTCGGGAAAGTGCACGATGTATTTGTTCTCGGCGTCGCAAGGCCAAGGTGAATCGGCCTGGCCGGGTTCGAGCGGGGCGCCGACCGAGTGCAGGCAGGGGACGAACTCGCCGTCGTCACCCAGCACCTCGAGGGCGCCCGCCCCCATGCGCGTCATGATGCGCATGTTGACCGCCACGTATGCCGAGTCGGTGATCTCCACGCCGATGTGGGCGATCTCCGAGCCCAAGGGTCCCATCGAGAACGGGACCACGTACATGGTCCGGCCCTTCATCGATCCGGCGAACAGGTCGGTGAGGGTGGCGCGCATCTCGTGTGGATCACGCCAGTTGTTGGTCGGCCCGGCGTCGTCTTCTTTGACCGAGCAGATGAAGGTCCGGTCCTCGACTCGGGCCACGTCGCCGGGGTCCGAGTGGGCCCAGTAACTGTGGGGACGTTTGGCCTCGGCCAACTCGGTGAAAGTCCCCTGGTCGACCAGCAGTTGGCAGAGACGGTCGTATTCCTCGGCCGACCCGTCACACCACTCAATCCGCTCCGGTGTGGTGAGGGCTGCGACCTCCGCCACCCAATCGATCAGCTTGGAGTTCTGTGTGGCGGCCATTGCCGGTTCGTTTCCTCCTTCGACACCATGGTTTGTGCAACGCATCGGGACGGCCCAAATGCGCGGCCCTCAATGGTAGGCATGAAGCTGTGCGTGTACCCAACCAGCCGTCGGCACCGTCCGGGCGGCCCCGGACCGAGGACGCCGTGGTGGCCCGCCTGGGCGAGGCTCTGGCCAGGGCCTCTGGCCCCCCTCCGGCCGGAGAAACCTGGATCGGCGACGATGCGGCGGTGGTGGCCGCCCCCGTGGGGTTCTTGGTCCTCGCCAGCGATGCGGCCCTCGAAGGCGTCCACGCCGATCTCTCCCTCGTTGGTTTGGACGACCTCGGGTGGAAGGCGCTGACGGCGGCGGTGAGCGACCTCGGGGCCATGGGAGCCCGCCCCCTCCAGGCGCTGGTCAGCCTCTGCGTCCCGCCGGCCACCGACGTCGACCTGCTCAATGCCGGTGTCGCCGAGGCCTCGGCCGAATGGGGATGCCCGGTGGTGGGCGGTGACCTCTCGACGGCCGACCAGGTGGTCGTGGTCGTGGCAGTGACTGGAACCCTGGAACCCGGCGGCCCAGGGGCGGTACACCGAGACGGGGCCCGGCCCGGGGACCGGCTGTTCGTGACCGGTCCTCTCGGTGGCTCGGCCGCCGGGCTCCGCGTCCTCAAAGAGTCCGTCGATGAGAAGCGCCCCGGGTCGGTTGACGACCGGGCCTCCCGGGTGGGTGCCGCGCTGGTCGACGCCCACCGCCGGCCACGGGCCCGTTTGGCCGAGGGCTGGGTGGCCCGGCAGGCCGGGGCCCGCGCCATGATCGACGTCTCCGATGGCCTCTCGACCGATCTGGACCGGCTGGCCATCGCCTCGGCGGTGGGCGTGGTCCTCGACGCGCTTCCCGTGGTTGACGGGGCGACGCTCGCCGAAGCCCTCGGGGGGGGAGAGGACTACGAGCTGATCATCGCCACGCCCAATGCAAAGGGCCTGATCGAGAGCTTCGAAATAGCCGGGCTACGGGTGCCCGTAGCGATCGGTCGTTGCACCGCCGACCCCGCCGAGCGGCTCCTGGCCGGTGCGCCCTTCGATCGCACCGGCTTCGAGCACGCGGTCTCTTAGACCGGGTCTCCGAGCACGGTGATGTCAGCGGGGGCGGCACCGGCCACGGCGCCGATGACCGCGTCGGCCACCGCTTCGGGAGTCAGCACCTCGTGGCGGAGGTAGCCGTCTGTGACCCAGCGTTGGATCGCGGCTCCGGCAGCGGGAGGATCCCAGCGGTCGGCAAACGAGGTGGCGGTGTTGCCGACGGTGACGACGACGACCGCGAGTTCGGGCTCCTCGGCCCGCAGCCCGAGGGCCAGCTGGCCGAGCGCGGCCTTGGAGGCGGCGTAGGCGACGAGGCCGGGCCAGGGGTTCCCAACCGAATGCGAAGAGAGCAACACGATGGTGGCCGGGCGACCGGTGACCTGACGCAGGTGGGGAAGGGCGCCCGCGCTCACCAAGGCTGCCCCGACGACGTTGGTGGCGAGCATCTCATGCCACGACACGGCAGCGGTGGTCTCGAGCGGGCCCAAGTCGGCGACGCCGGCGGCGTAAATGACGGTATCGAGACCGCCCATCCACGACGCGGCTGTGCCGGCCAGGGCTCGAGCGGCCAACTCATCGGTCACGTCGCAGGGGAAGGCCCGGGTGAGCGGGCCGCAGTGGGCCGCGACGTCCTCGAGGGCCTCGCGCCGACGGGCGGCGATGGCCACCTGGGCGCCCGCCGCAGCGGCTTGCCCGGCGATGGCCCGGCCGATGCCCGAGGAGGCACCGACCACCAAGAGGCGCCGACCATCGAGGGGCGGGGGCGCAGGGTTCATGGGCGGGGGACAGCCCTCGGGCCGCCGAGATGGGGGGTCAGCCCGGGGTCGGCACCCGGCGGGGGGGCTTGGTCACCTTGCCGGCGCGGATGCACGACGTGCAGACGTGGAGGCGGACCGGTGTGCCCTCGACCAGGGCTCGGACCCGCTGGATGTTGGGATCCCAGCGCCGCTTGTTCCGCCGGTGGGAGTGGCTGAGGCTCATCCCAAACGACGGCTTCTTGCCGCACAGATCGCAGACTGCTGCCAACGGACCCACCTCCTCTTTGCTTGCCCCAGTGGGGGCGACGACGACGGCTCAGAAGAGCCGTGCGGAACGGCGCAAAGGTTAGCATCCCTTGCCATGACGGCTCGGGCGACGTTGGCGGCGGCTGACGTGGCGGCTGTGATGACCGCCTACCGCGATGCACTGCGGTCCCACCAGCAGGTCATCAACCGCCTCAATGTCTACCCCGTACCCGACGGTGACACCGGCACGAACATGGCCCTCACCCTCGACGCCGTGGTGGCCGAGCTGGAGGGGACCGGGGTCGACGCCTCGATGGCCGAGGTCTGCAAGGCCCTCGCCCACGGCTCGCTCATGGGGGCCCGAGGCAACTCGGGGGTGATCCTCTCCCAGCTCTTGCGGGGCATCGCCGAGCGGCTGGGACCGACCAGCGAGGTCGGGCCGGTCGACCTGGCCGACGCGGTCACGGTCGCGGCCGCACTCGCCCGTCAGGCCGTGGTGCGCCCCGTCGAGGGGACGATCCTGACGGTCGCCCGGGCGGGCGGTGAGGGGGCCCGGGCGGGCGCGGAGGCCGGCGGGTCCTTGACTGAGGTGGTCGAGGCCGCCCGTGAACGGGCGGCCGATGCGTTGGCCCGGACCCCAGACCAGCTCGAGGTGCTGGCCAGGGCCGGCGTCGTCGATGCCGGGGGATCGGGGTACCTGCTCTTTTTCGACGCGTTGTTGTCGGTGGCCGACGGGCGTGGGTTGCCCGAGCCTCCACCGCTCGACGCGGTCGCGCCCGATCTGTCGTCGCTTGCGCCCGGGGATCTCGGCGACGGTTTCGGCTTGGGCGATCTGCGTTACGAGGTGATGTACCTCCTCGACGCTCCCGACGACACGATGGCCGACTTCAAAGAGGTGTGGGCCGGCCTTGGTGACTCCATCGTGGTCGTCGGTGGCGAGGGCCTGTGGAACTGCCACATCCACACCAATGACATCGGGTCGGCCGTCGAAGCCGCCCTCGATGCCGGGCGCCCCCGTGACATCCGGGTCACCGACCTGGCCGAGCAGATCGAAGAGGAACGATGGGTGCGCGAGGGTGCGGGGCTCGTCGCCGAGGACCCGGCCGGGCCGGCGCCGACGACCGGGGTGGTGGCGGTCGTCACCGGCGACGGGGTCGGCCGCATCTTCCGCTCGCTCGGTGTGCACGCCCAGGTGCGCGGCGGCCAGTCGATGAATCCGTCGACGGCCCAGATCCTCGAGGCCGTCGAAGGCCTCGGCTCGGATCAGGTGGTCGTCCTCCCCAACAACAAGAACATCCAGCCGGTGGCCGAGCAGGTCGACCCGCTGACCGACAAGGCGGTCCGGGTCATCCCCTCGGGGAGCATCGTCGAGGGTTTTGCCGCGTTGTTGGCCTATGACCCCGGGGCGAGCGTCGAGGCGAACGAGTTGGCGATGACCGCGTCGGCCCGCCGGGTGCTCCCCGCTGAGGTGACCCGGGCCGTGCGCGACACCGAGACGGCCGCCGGCGCGGTTCGTGAGGGCGACTGGATCGGGCTCTCGGGCGACGGGGTGATCTCGGTGGCCGACTCCCTCGCGGCGACCACGATCGCCCTGCTCGACGCGCTCTTAGACGATGACCACGAGCTGGTCACCATCATCGAGGGCGAGGGCGCCCATGCCGGTGACACCCGGCGGGTCACCGAGTGGCTGCACGACGAGCACCCCGGTGTGGCCACCGAGGTGCACCACGGGGGACAACCGTTGTATCCGTACCTTCTCGGCATCGAGTGACCCGCCCCGCCGGCGCCCGGCCGTCCCCGCCCGCCCCGGGGCGCACGCTGCGGAGCCTTTCGGAATTGCCGGTCAGCGTGCTCGAGACCCTGTCGCCCAAGAAGGCTGCCGCCCTGGCGGACTGGGGTGTCGACTCGGTCCTCGACCTGGTGACCACCTACCCGCGTCGACACCTCGACCGGACCCACCGCGCCGAGCTGGCCGACTTGGCCGTCGGTGACGAGGCGGTCGTCATGGCTGAGGTGCGTCGGGTCAACGCGCCGCCGAGTCGGAACCGCCGCTCTCGCGTGGTCCTAGAAGTGTCCGACGAGAGCGGCGGCACCCTCACGATCGTCTTCTTCAATCAATCGTGGCGGGCCAAGCAGCTGGCCAAAGGAACCGAGGCCCTGTTCTTCGGCAAGGTCACCGAGTACCGCGGCACTCCCCAGATGGTGATGCCGGCGGTCGATGTGATTGTCGGCGTCGACGACGAGTCCGCGGCGCACCGGCGCCGCACCCTGCGGGTGATCCCGATCTATCCCGCCTCGGCCAAGGCCGGGCTCACGAGCTGGGAGATCGGCACCTGGGTGGCCGAGGCGCTGGATCGGGCCAAGACCTTCGCCGACCCTTTGGACGACGAGTGGCGCGAGCGGCTCGACGTGGTTGACCGGACCACCGCGCTATGGGGCATCCACCTGCCCGACACCATGGCCGAGGTCGCGCCGGCCCGGCGCCGCTTGGTCTTCGACGAACTCTTCCGCCTCCAGCTCTCCTTGGTGCTGCGGCGCCGCTCGCTCGAGCGCGATGCCCGGGCCGTCCGCCACAGTGTGTCCCCACTGGATGTGACCGCGGTGAGAGGTCCGGCCGACGCCGGGCAGGGCTCGACGGCCGAGACCGAGACCTCCTTGGTCCGAGAATTCCTCTTGCGGCTTCCCTTCGAGTTGACCGGGGCCCAACGACGCGCCCTGGCCGTGATCTTCGCCGACCTGGCCGGACCGTTGCCCATGCACCGTCTCCTCCAAGGTGATGTCGGCTCGGGCAAGACCGTCGTCGCCGTCGCCAGCCTCTTGGCGTCGGTCCAAGGCGGCCATCAAGGGGCGCTGATGGTGCCGACCGAGGTGCTGGCCGAACAGCACTTCAGCGTGGTGTCGGGACTGCTCGGGTCCTTGGATGTGGCCGACCCCGGTCACCTCGAAGGACGGCGCCCGGTGCGAGTGAACCTGCTGACCAACCGGACCACGGCCCGCCAGCGGGCCAAGCTGCACGCGGGCTTGTCGGCCGGTGAGATCGACATTGTCGTGGGGACCCACGCCCTGTTGACCGACGACGTGACGTTCGCCTCCCTCGGTGTCGTGGTCATCGACGAACAACACCGCTTCGGGGTCGAACAGCGAGCAGCGTTGCGCGAGAAGGGTCGCTCGGGGCACGACGGGGAAGGGGCGGACCCCGATCTTTTGGTGATGACGGCCACCCCGATCCCTCGCACCGCCGCGATGGTGGTGTTCGGTGACCTCGATATGACCACCCTCGACGAGCTCCCGCCCGGACGAACGCCCATCACGACGTTGTGGGCCCGAGCACCACTCGACGAGCTCGCCGCCTGGGAGAAGGTGCGTGCCGAGGTGGCGGCGGGGCGTCGGGCCTACGTGGTCTGTCCGCTGGTCGAGGGTTCGGACCGGGTGGTCGCCCGCTCCGCGGTCGACGAGTTCGAACGGCTGTCGAGTGAGGTCCTGCCCGGACTGGCCCTGGGTCTGTTGCATGGGCAGATGCCAGCTGCGAACAAGGAGGCCACGATGGCCGCCTTCCGCCGCGGCGAGATACAGGTCCTCGTGGCGACGACGGTCATCGAGGTGGGCGTCGACGTCCCCGAAGCCACGGTGATGGTGGTGGAGAACGCCGATCGATTCGGCATCGCCCAGCTCCACCAGCTGCGGGGCCGGGTCGGCCGGGGGTCCGATCAGAGCTGGTGCTATCTGTTGGCCGAGGCGCCCGCGGGGGACGCGCCCGCCAGGCTGGAGGCACTCGAGGCCACCACCGACGGGTTCGAGCTGGCCGAGGTGGACCTCGAGTTGCGCGGGGAAGGAACGATCCTCGGGGTCCGCCAGAAGGGGCGCAGCGACCTGCGCCTCGCCCGGCTCCGACGGGACCGTGCGCTGCTCGATGAGGCCCGCCGGGTCGCCGAGTCGATCACCGAGCACGACCCGTTGCTGGCCGATCACGCCGTCTTGCAAGATGAGATCCGGCTCTTCCTCGACGATGACGAGGCGGCCTTTCTGTTCAAAAGCTGAATGCTGCAAGAGGCGGGCCGTGGGGAGGACCCGAACCCGGCGCCCGTCGGGGCGCCGCCGGCCGGGCGGTGCGCACCACTACCGTGGGAGAGTGCGGGTGATTGGTGGTTCGAGCCGCGGCCGGCGGCTGACGGCGCGACTCCCCGCCGGCGTGCGGCCCACCTCGGATCGGGTCCGTGAGGCCATCTTCGACATCCTCGGATCGATGGGCGGCGTGGAGGATCTCCAGGTGATCGACCTGTTCTGCGGGAGTGGGGCCCTCGGGGCCGAGGCCCTGTCTCGGGGGGCGAGCGCGGTCACCTTCGTCGACCACGACGCCGCTGTGATCGAGGTCGTGCGGGCCAACCTGGCCGCCGTCGGGCTGGCCGAGGCACCGGCCAACGTGGTTCGAGCCGAGCTCCCCGCGTGGCTGGGTCGGACCCCTCGCGTCGATCTCGCCCTGTGCGACCCGCCCTACGCCTTCTCGGAGTGGGCAACGTTGCTCAGCACCCTTGCCGCCGACGTCGGCGTCTTCGAGTCGGCGTCCCCGATCGAGGTGCCGCCCGCTTGGGTGGTCACTAGGACGCGCCGTTACGGCGGTACGCTCGTGACCGTGGCCCGCCAGACATCCGCCCTCTCCGATGTGTCGACGCGCTCGTGAAGATCGCGCTCATCCCCGGCTCGTTTGACCCGTTCCACAACGGGCATCTCGAGGTGGTCGAACGGGCCACCAGGCTTTTCGACGAGGTGGTCGTGGCCGTGGTGCGCAACCCCCAGAAGTCTGAAGCCCTGTTCAGCTTGACCGAGCGCAAAGTGATGTTGGAGGAATCGGTCGAACACCTCCCGAGCGTGCGCATCGTGTCGGTTTCGACCCTCGTGGTCAACGTGGCCCGAGACGTCGGTGCCTCGGCCATCGTCAAGGGGCTCCGGGCGGTGTCGGACTTTGAGAACGAATTGCAGATGGCCCAGATGAACCGCCAGCTCTCCGGCGTCGACACCATCTTCATCCCGACCAGCTCGACCCATTCGTTCATCGCCTCGAGGCTGTTGCGCGAGGTCGCCCGTTACGGCGGCGACGTTTCGGCTTTTGTGCCCAAGGTCGTGGCCCAGCGCTTGGAGGAGAAGTTCGACGGTCCGGGCGCCGATCAACAGCAAGGAACGGCATGACGAGATGACCGACGCCTTCGAGGACCTCGGCGTGGACGGGTCCGACGGACCCGCAGACCTCGATGCCGAGGGGCTGATGCGGCGGGCCCTCGACGTGGTCAACGGGGCCAAGGCCATGCCCTTGTCCGCCTCGGTCCTCATCTCGCGAGAAGAGGTGCTTGGGCTGATCACCAATGCCCTCGAGCGGCTGCCCGACGAGCTGCGCCAGGCCCGCTGGCTCCTTCGCGAACGCGAGGAGTTCCTGGCCGAACGGGCCCGGGAGGCCGAGGCGCTGATGGAGGAGGTACGGGTCCAGGCCGAACGCATGGTGTCACGCACAGAGATCGTCCGGCAGGCGAACCAAGTGGCCCAGCGCATCCTCGACGACGCCAACGAGGAGTCCCGCCGGATGCGCCATGAGGCAGAGGACTACTGCGACCAGAAGCTGGCCGGCATGGAGATCGTGCTCGACCGGACGATGCGCACCGTCCAGGCCGGCCGGGCCAAGCTCCAAGCCACCGCGCCCCCCCAAAGCGACGCCGAAGCGGCGCCGGCCGCGATGGGGGGCGAGGAAGGCTCGACCGAGGACGGGTTCTTCGATCAGGACCTCTCTTAGACCGGCACCCACCGACAACCGAGCAAGGAGGCGCACCATGCCCGTCGACCCCTTCGTCGTCCATGTGGCCAAGCTCCGGCGTGCCGTCGGCACCCGACTGTCCGAGGCGCGCCGGGCGCCGATCGATCCGGACCGCCTCATCTCACCGGTCTCGGTCGCCGAATCCACCGTGCCCGACGGGGCCGAGGCCACCTGCGAGGTCATCTTGGAGTCCTACATCGGTGGGGTGATGGTCACCGGCACCGTCCGGGCTCCGTGGTCGGGCATCTGCCGGCGCTGCACAGCCCCGGTCGGCGGTGAGCTCGTCGTCACCGTGGCGGAGCGGTTCTGCGAACCTGAGGGCCACCACGGCGATCCCGAGGACGAAGAGGCCTACCCGATTTTCGCCGACCAGCTCGATCTGCGTCCGATGGCCCGTGACGCCCTCGTCTTGGAGCTCCCCCTGGCCCCGCTGTGCCGACCGGGGTGTGCCGGGTTGTGCCCGGTGTGCGGAGCCGACCGCAACGAGGAAGAATGCGGCTGCGTGACGCCGACGGATGCCCGGTGGGCTAGCCTCGACGTGCTCCGGTCGACCTCCTAGGTCAACTTTGCCGCCGGGGCGTCGCCGACCTGGAGATCTGACATGGCTGTCCCGAAGAAGAAGACCTCAAAGGCCAAGGGCCGCAGCCGCCAGGCTGCCAACTGGCGGCTCGGGCGACCGGCCCGCAGCATGTGCCCGCACTGCCAGCAGGCCAAGGTGCCCCACGTGGTCTGCCCGAACTGTGGGTGGTACAAGGGGCGCCAGGCCGTCGAGGTCGACTGACCTAATGAGCCCCAAGGGTCCGCGCCCCGCACCTGGCGCGCTGGCCACGCTCCCCGTCGCGGTCGACGCCATGGGTGGCGACAAGGCGCCGGGCGAGATCGTGGCGGGCGCCCGGCGGGCTGCTGAGGAGAACGGGATCCCGATCGTCCTCGTCGGGCCGTCCGACCTGGTGGGCGAGACCGGCGGACTGGACCTCGTGACCTGCACCGAGGTGATCGCCATGCACGAGGACCCGGCCCAGGGGGTTCGGCGCAAGAAGGACTCGTCGCTCGTTCGCTCAGCCGAGCTGGTCCGTGACGCCAAGGCGTCGGCCATGGTGAGTGCCGGCAACACCGGGGCGACCATGGCGTCGGCCCTGCTGCGGATGGGCCGCCTGCCCGGGGTCATCCGCCCGTGCATCGCCACGCCGCTTCCCCGGCTCGGCCATGCCCCGGCCGTCCTGGTCGACGCCGGGGCCAACGCCGAGTGCTCGGCGGCCATGCTGGTCCAGTTCGCCCAGATGGGAGCGGCCTTCGCCAAGGAGCGCTACGACATCGCCGATCCGAGCGTGGCCCTGCTCTCGATCGGTGAGGAGCCCACCAAGGGCAATCCGCTGGTCAAACAGACCCATGCCCTGCTCGCCGCCGGAGACACCGGGGTGCGCTTCTTGGGCAACCTTGAAGGGCGGGACCTCCTGCCGAGCGCGGCCGATGTCGTCGTGACCGACGGCTTCACGGGCAACGTCACCCTCAAGGCGCTCGAAGGGTCGTTACGCTTCCTCCTCGAGACCTTGTTCGCGGTCTTTTCGACCGACGAGGAGACCACGGCGGCCGCCGAGGTGCTGTTGCCCCACCTCCTGCCGATCGCCGCCGAATTCGACCCGGAGAACACCGGGGGGGCGATGCTGCTCGGGGTCGACGGGGTCTGCGTGATCAGTCACGGCTCCTCTTCGTCGGTGGCCATCTACAACGCCATCAAGGTCGCCCACGACCTGGCCACGAAGGGTCTGGTCGAGCACCTGGCCCGGGCCGTGGCCCCCGCATAGGGCCGGTCCGGTCCCGTCGCCGGTATCTGCGATATCGGGCGTGGATACGGGCATATTCGTTGAAGTCGGGCGAAAAGCCATTTCTGATTGCGGAATCGACATAAAATTGCCCACGCACCGCCGGTGGGGACCGAAACGGTAACATTAGGGCATCCCACACCCGCTACCCAGGAGCCAGTGTGCCCGCTGAGACCCACATCGACCGAGGCCCCCTCGACCGCCAGGGCGTGTTCGAGCTGATCCGGGACCAGCTGGCCGACATTTTGGAGCGGGATCCCGCCACCATCACCGAGGGCTCCTCGTTCGCCGAGGATCTCGACGCGGACTCCCTCGCCCTGATCGAGCTGGTCGAGGCGCTCGAAGAGGAGCTTGGCGAGCGCAGCGTGGGTTTTCGGATCGACGACGAGGACCTCGAGGACCTCCGCACGGTGCGAGATGCCGTCGACTACGTCGTTGCCAAGCTCGGAGCGGGTTGACCCAGCTCCCGTGGACAACCCCGACCAGGGGGCGGACCGTCTGGCCCGGCGTCTCGGTCACGAGTTCACCGACCCGTCCCTCTTGCGCCAGGCGCTCGCCCACCGCAGCTGGTGCGGGGAGCAAGACGGCGCCCCGTCCAACGAACGGCTGGAATTCCTGGGCGACGCCGTGCTCGGGCTGGTCGTGGCCGAGCACAGCTACCGCACCTACCCCGACTTCCCCGAGGGGAAGCTGGCCAAGGTCCGCTCGGCCGTCGTCAACGCCCGGGTCCTCGCCGAGATCGCCCAGGAGCTCGGCATCGGCGACGTCTTGTTGCTCGGAAGGGGGGAAGAGGCATCGGGGGGCCGGACCAAGCCGTCCATCCTCGCTGACGCGGTGGAGGCCGTGATCGGGGCGGTCTATCTCGACGCCCAATGGGCCGCCGCCGAGCGCCTCGTTCTGGCCCTGCTCACCGACCGGGTGGAGCGGGCGGCGGCCGAGCCTGACGACTTCGACCACAAGAGCCGGCTCCAAGAGCTGACGGTCCGCCAAGGCGCGGGCACGCCCCGCTACGTGATTGCCGGCTCGGGACCCGACCACGACCGCCACTACGTGGCCGAGTGCTACGTCGGCCAGGTCGCTCGGGGTCAGGGGCGGGGCAGCTCGAAGAAGGACGCTGAACAAGACGCCGCCCGCATTGCGTGGCAGGCGTTGATGGCCTCGACCGAGGCCGACGAAGAGGGGACGAAGGATGCCTGAGCTGCCCGAAGTCGAGACCTTGCGGCTGGATCTCGGCAAGGAGGTCACCGGTCGCAAGATCAAGGTGGTCGCCGTGGCCAACGGCCGGTCGGTGCGCCGCCACCAAAGCGCCAAGCACTTCCGGGCCCTGCTTGAGGGGCGCTCGATCAAGGGCGTGGGACGACTGGGCAAATACCTGCTCGTGGCCCTCGACAGCGGGGACACCCTGGTGGTGCATCTCGGCATGAGCGGGCAGTTGCTCCGGGTGAAGTCGGTCAAAGAGCAAAAGCCCAAGCACACCCACGTGGTGATCACCTTTACCCAGGGTGGCGAGCTGCGGTATGTCGATCCACGGACCTTCGGCGAGATGTTTGTCTCGGTGCTCCAGCCCAAGGTTGACGGCGCGCCGGCGGCCTCTGGCGCGGGTTCGATGAGTGACGGGGCGGCCATCCGGCGCCAGATCCATGAGCTCTCCCACCTGGGATTCGACCCGATCGAGGACATGATGAGTTGGGACCGTTTCGCGGTGATGCTCCATCAGCACCGGGCGGGACTGAAATCCCTCCTGATGGACCAGCAGTTCGTGGCGGGGATCGGGAACCTCTACTCCGACGAGATCCTCTTCACCGCCGGGCTGCGCTACGACCGCTCCGCCGACAGCCTGTCGGCTACCGAGGTGCGCCGGCTCTACCGGGCCATGGTCGAGACCCTGGCCGATGCCATCAAGCACCGGGGGTCGACGCTGGCCGACGAGCAGTACAAGGACCTGTTCGGGGCGATCGGGGACTACCAGGGCCAACACCAGGTCTACGACCGAGAGGGCCAGCCCTGCCGCCGCTGTCGCAACCCCATCGTCCGGGTGCGACACGGGGGCCGTTCCACCTTCTTCTGCGAGCACTGCCAGATCTGACGCCGCCACCGGTGGGCGCGAATCGGCCTGGTCCGGATTGGTAGGGTCCACCGATGTTCCTGAAGTCCCTCAGCATGAAGGGTTTCAAGTCCTTCGCGGACCCGACCGTGCTCGAGTTCGAGCCCGGGATCACCGTCGTGGTCGGGCCCAACGGGAGCGGCAAGTCCAACGTCGTCGACGCGGTGACCTGGGTGCTCGGGGCCCAAGGCCCCCGTTCGCTGCGGTCGGTCAAGATGGAAGACGTCATCTTCGCCGGGACCACCAGCCGCCCGGCGCTCGGCCGGGCCGAGGTCTCGCTCACCATTGACAACTCCTCGGCCAAGCTCCCCGTCGACATGGCCGAGGTGACCATCACCCGCACGCTGTTTCGATCGGGCGAGAGCGAATACGCCATCAACGCCACCCCATGCCGGCTCCTCGACGTCCAAGAACTGCTCGGCGACTCGGGGGTCGGCCGCCAGCAGCACATGATCATTGGGCAGGGCCAACTCGACACCGTGCTGAACGCCCGCCCCGAGGACCGCCGGGCCATTATCGAAGAGGCGGCCGGCGTTTTGAAACACCGTCGCCGTCGGGAGCGGGCCGAACGCCGACTGGCCGCGACCCAGGAGAACCTCGAGCGCCTGGGCGACTTGGTGCGTGAGGTGCGCCGCCAGATCCGACCGCTCGAGCGCCAGGCCGCGGCGGCCCGGTCGCACGCGACCGTCGCCGATGAGCTGCTCACCGTGCGGCTCTATCTGGCCGCTTCCGAGCTGGCCGATCTGAACGATCGGCGCACGACGGCGGCCGAGGCGCTGCGGGCCCTCGGCGCAGAAGAAACCGAGCTCCACGGTGCGATGACCGCCCTCGACGAGGCGGCGACGGCCACCGCAGCAGAGCTGTCCAGCCGCCGTGAAGAGGACCTGGCGACCTCCCTCGGCCGGGTCCAAGGGCTCGTCGAGCGGACCCGGGGCACCGCGGGGGTCTTGCGCGAGCGATCCCGGGCCCTAGTGGCCGCACTCGATGCCGCGGCCGATGTCGATGTGGTCTCGACGCTCGAGGCCGAAGGGGCCCGGCTGGCGAGCGAGCTGGCGAGCGCCGAGGCCGAAGCGGCCCGTTTGGATCCCGAGTTGGCCGAACTGGGGGCCATCGAAGAGGCCGTTGCGGCCGACGAGCGGGCGCACATCGGTACCTTTGGCATCGACGGCGGGCTCTCGGGGGCTGAGGATGCGCTCGAACGGGCCCGCAACCGTCTCGAGGTCCTCGAGGCGGAAGCCGAACGCGCCGCCGAGTCGATCGCCGGCCTCGACCACGGTGTCGAAGTGCTCGAGGGTCGGGCGGGCTCGCTGTCGGGTTCGGCCGACGAGCACGAGGTGCGGACGGGCGAGCTCGAGGCCGAAGCGGCCCGACTGGCCGAGGCGCTCGGGGCGGCCGAGGCCGCGGTGCTCGAGGCGACGGCGGTCGAACACGAGGCCGAGGGTGTGGCCACTGCTGCGGACCAGCACCGACACCGGACGGCGGCGCGGGCCGAGGCGTTGGCCCGGGCCCTCCACGAGCTCGAGGGGGCCGGTGGCCGCGAGGTGCTCGAAGGAATCGACGGGGTGGTCGGCTCCCTCGTCGACCTCGTCGAGATCGACCGCGGCTGGGAGGCGGCGTTTGAGGCCGCGGCCGGTGCATCGGTTGCGGCCGTCGTCGTGGCTGGTCCCGACGCGGCGCGAGCGGCCCTGGCCGCCCTGCACCGGCAGGGCGCGACCGGCGCCCTGCTCGCCGCCCGGCTTGACGCGGCCGAGCGCCCGGCTGACACTGCGGGGCTCCCGTTCGGTGCCGAACCGCTCCGGGCCCACGTCCGGCTTCGGACCTCGGGTCCCGACGCCGGGGTCGGCGGCGTCCTCGATGCTCTCGTTGGCCGGGCTGTTCGGGTCGCCGGCTGGGAGCAGGCCATCGACTTGGCTCTCGACCGACCGGACCTCGTGGTGGTCACCGGACAAGGGGACCGGTTCGCCACCTCGGGGTGGCGGGTGCGGTCGAACCAGGGCGTGGTCACCGCGGTAGCCGTCGAAGAGGCCCAGGAGCAGGCCGACGGTGCGGCCCGAACGGCCGACGGCGCGGCTGACCACCTGGGCTCGGCCCGCCGGACTCTCGAAGAGGCCCGATCGGCCACCACCGCAGCGCTCCGGGCGCTCGACCGTCACGACGCGGCCATGGCGGCGGTGCGGGCCGAACGGGCCCGCCTCGAAGAGGAGAGCGCCCGGATCAGAAGCGAGCTCGAAGAAGCCCGGTCGGCTCGCAGTCGGGCCGGGGTGCGCCTGGCCGAGGCTGCGGCCCTGCTCAGTGCCCTCCTGGAGTCGATTCCCGAGCTCGAAGTCGCCGTCGCCGCGGCCGCTCTTCGAGCCGAAGAGGCGGCCGCGGCGAAGGCGGTTCTCGAAGGGCGCCGGGCCGAAGTGGTGTCTCTCCGCCAGGCCCTCGAGGTCCGATCGGCCGGGCTGGTGGAAAGACGCCGCGTCCTCGCGGCCCGTCACCTCGAGGTCGAGCGCCGCCTCGAGGGTCACGCTGACGAGCGGGAAGAGGCAGCCGAGCGTCGCCGTCGCCTCGAGGCCGACGGGCTCGCTCTCGAGCGCTTGGGCGAGCTGGTCGAGCGCGAGCGAGAGCTTCTCGACGGGGTGCTCGAGTCGATCCGCCTCGACTACCGCAATCAGGTGGAGGCCGTCCGGGCCGGGGGCGAGCGCCTCGAGGCCCTCCGTCGCGATCGGGCGGCCACCGAGCGGCGCCAGGCCGAGGTGCGCGAACGCACCCGGGCACTCGACCTCGAGGCGGCCGAGGTCTCGCTGCGCAGTGAGTCCCTGGCCGACACCGTGCGCAGGGAGTTGAACAGCAATCCGAGCGAGCTCGCCGGTGTCTCGGTCCCACAAATCCCCGAGGGAACGACGGCCGCCGATCACGCCGGGAGTCTGGCCGACAAGCTCGCGTCGCTCGGTCCGGTCAATCCGTTGGCCCTCGAAGAACTTTCGGTCTTAGAAGAACGCCACCGCGAGCTTGACACCCAGGTCGATGACGTGCGATCGGCTCGACGGGAACTCCAAGAGGTCGTGCGCACCCTCGATGACGAGATCATGCAGTCCTTCGCCGCAGCGGCGGCCGACGTGAACGAGCACTTCTCGACGCTCGTGGCCATGCTCTTCCCCGGGGGGACCGGTCGGCTCTCGTTGACCGAACCCGACGACCTGTTGAACACCGGGGTCGACGTCGAGGTACGCCCAGCCGGTCGCAACGTCCGGCGGGTGTCGCTGTTGTCGGGGGGCGAGCGATCGCTCGCCGCACTGGCCTTCCTTTTTGCGGTGTTCCGCAGCCGGCCGTCGCCCTTCTATTTGATGGACGAGGTTGAGGCCGCCCTCGACGACGTGAACCTGCACCGATTCTTGAGCCTGGTCCGTGAGTTCCGTCACGAGGCGCAGCTCATCATCGTGAGCCACCAGAAGCGGACGATGGAGACCGCTGACGCGCTCTACGGGGTGACGATGGCACCGGGCGGCTCCTCCCAGGTCGTGAGCCAGCGGGTCGACCACCGATCCGAGCCCGAAACAGCCAACTCCTGATCCGTCGCGTCTGCTGACTGGTGGTTGTCCCGAGGGGCCCGCCCGGTGTTGTGCCGCCCACGCCCTGCGTCGTGGTCGGACGGTGCGACAACCCTTCGGAAACCAAGTCAGCTGAAAGGGCGCTGAGCGTGCGCCATGTGGCCGAGCGCGCCACGATCTCACGCGCCTCGCGATGGGTGGGGTACGGCTCGATCGACGCGGTCGGTGCGACCTGGGTCATCGGTCGGCCGCTCGGACCTTCCGAGTGTCGTCGGCGTGGGGGTCACCTGACCCCCGCCGATGGTGCGGTCGACTCGGCCTGCCTTTAGGCTCGGCGGCGCATGACCGCGTTGCTCATCATCGTTGTCGGAGTGCTCGTTGTGGCCCTGGCCGTCGCGCTTATCGTGCGTACCCGGGGCCGGGGTTCGCCCCCCCAGGCGCCCGCTGCGAGCCCGATCGCCGAGCCGCCGACGGCCCCACCCAAAGAACCCGCCGCGCCGGGCACCTCGACGACGCCGCCGGGTATCGATGCGGCCGCCCCGGCCGGCCTGCGGGACCGGTTGGCCAAGACCCGGGGGGTCTTTTCGGCGCTGCGGGCCGGGCGCTCTCGTGGGGCGATCGTGGCCGGCACCTTCGATGAGCTCGAAGAGGCTCTTCTGCGTTCCGACGTCGGTGTGGCCACCACCGACGCTCTCCTCGCCGACCTGCGCCGTCGGGTGGCGGCCAAAGACATTGTGGGCCCCGACCAACTGTTGGATGCGCTGCGGGCCGACCTCGTTGACCTGCTCGAGATCGAGCAGCGCTGGGACGCCGCAACGGACGTGGAGCTGGCCCGGTCCGACCCCAATGCCCCGAGTCGCGACGATGAGTTGGTCGAGCCGGTGGGCCGCGCCCTGTGCGTGGTCGACGAGCCCGGGGTGACTAACGTCTGGCTGTTCGTGGGGGTCAATGGGGTCGGCAAGACCACGACCATCGGGAAGCTGGCCCGCCAACAGGCCGCCGCCGGTCGCTCGGTGCTGCTGGCCGCCGGCGACACCTTCCGGGCCGCCGCGGCCGAGCAGCTGGCCATGTGGGCCGAGCGGTCGGGGGCCGAGATCGTGCGGGGTGCCGAGGGGGCCGACCCGAGCGCCATCGTCTTCGACGCGGTCCAACGGGCCTCGGCCCGGGGCAACGACCTGGTGCTGGCCGACACGGCGGGGCGGCTGCACACCAAGGTCAACCTGGTCGAGGAGCTGAAGAAGATCCGGCGGGTGGCCGACCGCCCCCCCGGGAAGGTGACCGAGGTCCTCTTGGTCCTCGACGCCACCACCGGGCAGAACGGCCTCGTCCAGGCCAAGGAGTTCGCCGACGCCGTGGCGGTGACCGGTGTGGTGCTGACCAAGCTGGACGGCACGGCCAAGGGGGGTGTCGTGGTGGCCATCCAGCGTGACCTGGGACTGCCGGTCAAGCTGGTGGGGTTGGGCGAGGGCCCCGACGATCTCGTGGTCTTCGACCCGGTCGAGTTCGTCGACGCCCTTCTGGGGTGAGTGGTACCCACCGGTTCGGCAGCGGAGCCCTGCAGAAAGGCGCAACTTCATCGTTGGTAGCCTGACTTCTCATGTTTGACGCGCTCTCGGATCGCCTCGAGCGGATCGCCGGCCGCCTGCGGAGCAGAGGACGGTTGAGCGAGGCGGACCTCGACGACGCCCTGGTCGAGATCCGCACCGCCCTCCTCGAAGCCGATGTCGAGCTCGGTGTGGTGCGCGGTTTCACCGATGCCGTCCGGTCCCAATGCACCGGCGAGGAACTCTCGAAGAGCCTCACGCCCGGCCAACAGGTCATCAAAGTCGTCCATGAAGAGCTGGTCCGGATCTTGGGCGGCGAGACGCTGAAGCTGACCTACGCGTCGAGACCTCCGACGGTCGTGTTGCTGGCCGGCCTGCAGGGCTCGGGCAAGACCACGACCTCGGCCAAGTTGGCCCAGTGGTGGAAGCAGCAGGGGCGCAACCCGTTATTGGTCGGGGCGGACCTCCAGCGCCCGGCCGCAGTCGAACAGCTCCGGATCCTCGGTGCCCAAGCCGGGGTAAGTGTGTTCAGCGAGCCGACCGACCCGGTCTCGGTGGCACAAGCCGGAGTGAACGAGGCGCGCCGGCTTGGGCGCGACGTCTGCATTATTGACACTGCGGGTCGCCTGGCCATTGACGCCGAGTTGATGGAGGAGGTGCGCCGGGTCTCCGAGGTGACCCAGCCCCATTACACATTCCTGGTCGTCGATGCCATGACGGGTCAAGACGCCGTGGCCACCGCCAAGGCCTTCCACCAGACGCTCGAGCTCGACGGGGTCATCGTGACCAAACTCGACGGTGACGCCCGCGGCGGGGCCGCCTTGTCGGTCAAAGAGGTGGTGGGGCGCCCGATTGTCTTCGCCTCGACGGGGGAGAAGCTGGCGGATTTCGATCTGTTCCATCCCGACCGGATGGCCGACCGCATCCTTGGGATGGGCGACGTCCTCAGCCTGATCGAGCAGGCGGAACGGACGATGGACCACGACGCCGTTACCAAGTCGGCGACGCGGATGATGGAGGGGCGATTCACCCTCGAGGATTTCTTGGAACAGCTCCAGCAGGTCCGCAAGCTCGGGTCGTTGGGCGGCATCATGAAGCTGCTGCCGGGGATGTCCAAGGAGATGCGCCAAGCGGCCGATCAGATCGACGACGGTGAGATCTCCCGGGTTGAGGCCATCGTGCGCTCCATGACCCCGACCGAGCGCGATGACCCGTCGCTCATCGACGGCTCCCGGCGGGTCCGCATCGCCCACGGGAGCGGGACCTCCACCCAGGACGTGAACCAGCTGCTCAAGCAGTTTCGAGAAATGCAAAAGATGATGAAGGGCATGGTGGCGGGGGGCGCAATGACGCCGGGGGGCGGTCCGATGGGAAAGCTCGGAGCCCTGCGCGGAGCCAAAAAGAGCCTCGGCGCCCTCGGAGCGGTGGGCGGCGGGGACGGAGAGGACATGGCTCCCGGACTGGCCGAATTGTTCGGCGGTACCGGCGGGCCCCCCAAGCCCGTGGCCGCCAGCACGGCGGCGGCCCGGGCCACCTCCCCGGGCTCGCCCAAGGGGGGCCTGACCGGCAAGAAGAAGAAGAAGGGTGGTCGGGTGACCCCCCCGAAGGGCCGTTGAGGGCCCGAATGGACGCGGGCCGGCGCGGACCTGCGACAATGGACGCAAGCAAAACAATGGAGGGATCAGTCTCGTGGCAGTGAAACTCCGCCTTGTGCGGATGGGAAAGAAGAAGCAGCCGACCTACCGGGTAGTGGCGGCCGATGGCCGCGCTCCTCGTGACGGACGTTTCCTCGAGATCGTGGGCACCTACGCCCCCCGGGGCGCCTCTCGCGCCGAACCCGATGCCGTGGTCAAGATCGACAACGCCAAGGCCGTCAAGTGGCTGAGCCAAGGGGCCCAGCCCACCGAGCGGGTGGGCAAGCTCCTGCGGGCCTCGGGTGCGTGGGACGAGTACGCGGCGGCGAAGGCCAAGTGACCTCCGCCGGGGAGTACGAGGCAGGCGACGTCAACACCGTCGAGGCTCAAAACGTTGACCAAGGCGACGACGACTACGAGCCGGGTGATGTCAACACCGTGGCCGGTGGCGGGTCGCAGGACGATGACTACGACGACGCCGACGCCGACTCCGACGCCGACGCCGACGCCGACGAGGCCGGGGGCAATCGGGTCGAGGGAGGGACGCCGACGACGGTCCTCACCTACCTGGCCCGATCACTTGCCGACGAACCTGACTCCGTCGTGGTCAATATCGAGTCTCGTCAGGGCTCGGTCCGCCTCAGCCTGCATGTCGCGCCCGATGACATGGGCCGGGTCATCGGCCGCCGGGGACGGACGGCCCAGGCCCTGCGCACCCTGGTTGGCGTGGCCGGCGCCCGCGACGGGATCCAGACCAGCGTCGACATCGTCGACGACTGAGCCCGCCGTGGCCCCGTCGGCCTCGACCCCCGAAGAGGGCGAGCTGCTCGACGTGGGACGGATCATCAAACCCCATGGCTTGACCGGCGAGGTTGTCGTCGACCTCTTCACCGACCAGACAAGCCGGCTCGACCCCGGCACCGTGTTGTCCGGGCCCGGGGGCGAGGCCCTCGTGGTGGAGGCCTCCCGGCCTCATCAGAGTCGCTACCTCGTCTTTTTCGAGGGGGTGACCGACCGTCCCGGGGCCGACGCGTTGCGGGGCCAGGTCCTATCGGCACCTCCCGCCGTGGTGCCCGGTGCACTCTGGGTGCACGAGCTGGTGGGCTCGGAGTTGTTGGCCACCGATGGCCGGGTGCTCGGCCAGATCGAAGCCGTCGAGGCCAACCCGGCCAGCGACCTCATGGTCCTGGCCGGCGGCGGACTGGTCCCGCTGCACTTTGTGGTGAGCCACGAGCCCGGGGTGAGTGTGACCGTCGACATTCCAGATGGCCTGCTCGACTGATCGTTCGAGATCATGCGGATCGACGTGTTCACCATCTTTCCCGAGGTGGTCGAGGGTTATTGTGCCGCCAGCCTGCTCGGGCGGGCCCGACGTGACGGTCACCTGGACCTGCGGGTGCGCGACCTGCGGGAGGCGACCGACGATGCCCGGCGCACGGTCGACGACGCCCCCTTTGGCGGGGGCGCCGGGATGGTGCTCATGGCCGAGCCGGTCTTCGGTGCCATCGAGGCGGTCGAGGCGTCCGATGGACTCGCCCGCCCGCTGCTGCTGCTGACACCGGGGGGGCGGCCCTTCACCCAGGAGGTGGCGGCCGAGCTGGCGGGGGTCGAAGGCTTCTCGCTTCTGTGCGGCCGCTATGAGGGCGTGGATCAGCGGGTGGCTGACCACCTGGTCGACGGTGAATTGTCAATCGGCGACTACGTGCTGGGCGGCGGCGAGGCGGCAGCTCTGGTGGTGATCGAGGCGGTGACCCGGCTCGTGCCTGGGGCGCTCGGCAACGACCAGTCAGCGAACGAGGAGAGCTTCGCCGACGGCCTGCTCGAATATCCCCAGTACACGAGGCCGGCCGAGTTCCGGGGTTGGGCGGTGCCCGAGGTGCTGCGCTCGGGCGACCATGCCAAGGTGGCCCGCTGGCGCCGGGCCCGGGCCCTGGCCCGGACGCTCGAGCGCCGGCCGGACCTCATTGTTGCCCGGGGCGGGCTCAGTACCGAAGAAGTGCGGCTCCTGGCCGAGGCCGGGGAGGTGCACCTGCTGGCTGAACACGGCTACGATTCATGATTCGGCCCACCCCCCTCGAGCTCGAAAGACGCGCCCATGCACCCCACCGAGATCATCGACCGCGACTCTTTGCGCGAGGACGTGCCCGATTTCCGACCCGGAGATACCGTCAAGGTCCACGTGCGGGTGGTCGAGGGCAGCCGCGAGCGGGTGCAGGTCTTCCAAGGCGTGGTGATCCGCCGCCAGGGGGTGGGCGTGCGCGAGACGTTCACCGTGCGCAAGGTGAGCTTCGGGGTCGGCGTGGAGCGGACCTTTCCGGTGCACTCGCCGACCATTGCCAAGATGGAGGTGGCGACCTTCGGGGACGTGCGGCGAGCGAAGCTCTATTACCTGCGGGACCTGTCGGGCAAGGCCGCCAAGATCAAGGAGAAGCGGTCCGTCCGGCCGTGAGACGCCGGTTCTCGGCTGGGCGACACGCGTCGGACCGATGAGCGCCCCCGACCGATGAGCGAGGAAGAGCTCGAGCGTTACGAGGCGGAGATCGAGCTCGCCTTGGTGCAAGAGTACCGGGCGGTCCTGCCCATGTTCGCCTACGTCGTCGAGACCGAGCGACGCTTCTACCTGGCCAACGAGGTGTCGCTCACCGTGCGCTCCGATACCTCGCCGGCCTGCGTGGAGATCGAGATGTCCGACGCCTGGGTCTGGGACATGTACCGCCCCGCTCGATTCGTCCCCTCGGTGCGCGTGGTCACTTTCCGTGACGTGAACGTCGAACGCCTTCCAGAAAAAGAGCTCTGAGCACGGCGGGAGTCCTGGCGACTCGGCACGGTGGCTGGCTCCGGACCCGGGGCACCACATCGCCCCGGCGTCGCGTCGGCCCGGGGTCGGCCCGTTCCGTTAGGGTGGCGGCCCGTCTGGGCGCTGGCCCGGTCGTGCGGTCGCCGACACGGACCGCAATGCGAGAGGAGCCCGTCGTGGAGACCCTGATCGTGGAACGCAGCGGGGGCGTGGTGACGGTCACCATGAACCGGCCCGAGCGCAAGAATGCGGCCAACGCGGTGATGCTGAGCGAACTGCTCGAGACCTTCGAGGAGATCGAGCGCACCGCCGGCGACCGGGTGATGGTGCTGACCGGGGCCGGGGGCTCGTTCTGCTCGGGTGCGGACCTCGGAGACCCGAGCGGCCCGGCGTCGGACGCCTCCCAGCCCGGCCTTATGCGCATGCGCCGGCTGGGCGACGTGGCCCTGGCCCTGCACCGGCTCAACAAGCCGACCATCGCCAAGGTGGACGGCTTCGCGGTGGGCGCCGGGCTCAGCTTGGCGCTCGGCTGTGATCTGGTGGTGGCTTCTGACCGGGCCCGGTTGTCGATGATCTTCGCCCGGCGCGGGCTGTCGCTCGACAATGGCGCCTCGTGGCTGCTGCCCCGACTGGTGGGCATGGCCAAGGCCATGGAACTCTCGCTCTTCGGGGACATGCTCGACGCCCAGCAGGCCGCCGCCTTCGGGTTGGTGAACCGGGTACTCCCCGCAGACGAGCTCGACGGCTTCGTCGACGATTGGGCGCAGCGCCTCGCCGCGGGGCCACCGATTGCCCTGTCGATGACCAAGACCCTGCTCCACAACTCCCTCACCGCTTCGATGGCCGAGGCTGTGGAGGACGAGGCCCGGTGCCAGGCCGTGAATTTCGCCACCGCCGATACCGCCGAAGCCATGGCCGCGTTCGTGGCCAAGCGCGATCCCACCTTCATCGGGCGCTGAGAAGGCCTCGAACGGGTATTCCGGCCCGGGGGCCATTTGACCCCGCTGGGCGCAACGTCTCCCAACGGCCGTATAGTCGATAACGGATGCATCGGCGCGGAAGGCCTCGGCAAGTGTTGCCGGGTTGCATATCCCGGCGCTTCGGGCTTCGAGGAGGTATGGGCCGGCCATGTTGAACGGCGTGCAGGGCATGATCGGTGAGACGGCCCTGGTGACCAAGTCGATCAAGGGTGCCCATCACCCTGGCTCGGTCAGGGCGCGAGGCGAGGAGTGGCTCGCCATACCTCTCGATCCAGAAGAGAACATCAATCCGGGGACCAACGTGGTCGTTGCAGACATCGAGCGCGGCTTGCTCGTCGTCTACGCCAGCGACATTCAATAGGAAACCAAAAAAAGGAAGTCACATGCTTGCAACCAGCGCAGCCGCCGGAGTCGTATTGGGCATCGTCTTGGTGGCCATCGTTATCATCCTGTTCGGCTTCACCCGCTCGCTCAAGATCGTCCAACAGGGCAGCGTCGGGGTCATCAAACGGCTCGGGGAGTACAAAAAGACCAAACAACCCGGCATCTCGGTCCTTGTGCCCCTTGTCGACAAGATGGAGAAGGTCGACATGCGAGAGTTCCCGATGACCGGGGACCAGCAGGCGGTCATCACCGCGGACAACGTGTCCCTCTGGGTGAGCGCCACCATCTTCTGCCAGGTGATCGATGTGAAGGCCGCACTCTTCGAGATCGCTGACTACATGTTGGCGGTCGACCAGCTCTCCCGTACCGCGCTGCGCGCGGTGTTCGGGGAACTCACCCTCGACCAGTCGCTGTCCCAGCGCGAGACCATCAACACACGGATGCAGGACCACATGGCCGACGCCGCCATGAAGTGGGGTGTCCGGCTCAACCGGATCGAGATCCTCGACATCACCCCTCCCAACAACGTGCTCCAAGCCATGTCCGAGCAGAAAGAGGCCGAGCAGCACAAACGGGCGGCCATCCTAAAGTCCGAAGGTGAGCAGCAGGCGGCCGTGAACAGCGCCGGCGGTCGGAAGTCGGCCGCCATCTTGGAGGCCGAAGGATCCAAGCAGGCGTCGATTCTGGCCGCAGAGGCCGAGATGAAGGTGCTCGAGCTCCAGGCCGAGGGTGAGAAGAAGGCTCGGGCCCTGCGGGGCGAGGGCGAAGCGGCCGCTTTGACGGCGATCGACGGGGCCACCATCAACCCCAACACCCTGGCCGTGCTCCAGCTGCGTGCCCTCCAGGACATAGCGACCGCACCCAATGCCAAGGTCGTCGTCCCCTACGAGGCGGCCGGACTGATCGGCGGCGCCGAGATGCTGGTCGATGTCTTAAAGGGCGTCGGTGCGCGGCCGAACGCAGCGGTGAACGGCGCCCCCCCTTCGTCGACCTGAAGGCGCCCGGCCCCTGACCCGGCCGGCCATTCGAGCGAACCCGCCCTCTCGGACGCCCCGACGAGGGCGGCTCCCAGAACCCAACCCGGTACGGCGCCAGCGAGTGCCGCGACGGCGGCGCGTCCTCGGGTCACGGCGAGAAGCAGACGCCGCTTCGGCCGGGAACGTTGGCGTCGCTCTCGCCTGACGAGCGATTCGCGCCCTATCGAGCGTCGAGCAGCCGACGGAGCGTCCCGATCCGGTTGCTCACGATCGCATCGACCCGGTTCTCGGCCATCCGCTCCATGACGTCGGGCTCGTCGACCGTCCAGGTCGACACCGAGAGTCCACGCCCGTGCATCGCCTCGACGACCGCGGCATCCACCAGGGTGAACATCGGGTTCCAGAACTCTGCTCGCAGTCGCAACAAGACGGCGGGGTCGGGGGGCTCCCGTTCGATCCAGGTGAGGCCGATGCGGGCCTCGGCCTCGAGATCGCGCAGGGAAAGGAGTGCCGGCACGTTGCCGGTGACGAACAGGCAGCGGTCCAAGGCCCCGGCTTCTCGCACCGCATCGAGGGCGCCGGCGACCACGTCGGCGCCGGTGAAGTCGACCATCAAGGGGATGGCGATGTGCTCGAGCACCATGGAGAACGACGGGATGCACGCTCCGTCGTGTTCGATCACCGCCAGCTCGCCCCACCCGATGGCGGAGACCGGGCGGTCGATCCCCCAGAGCCGACGCAAAGTCTCGTCATGGAGCACGACGATGGTCCCGTCCGCCGCGCACTGAAGGTCGAGCTCGATCATGTCGGCTCCGTGGCGCAGCGCGGCATCGAAGGCCGCCATCGTGTTCTCCCTGGCCGCCCCCGGATCTCCGCGGTGGGCGATGGCCAGGGGCCGGCCCGGCCGTTGTCCGCTTCTCGCCGTCGAGGGCGTCAGGGGGCCGGGAATTTGCCTGGGTGCCACCCGATGGCGGTAGACGAGACAGGACCGGCCGCCGGCACAGACACCAGGGCGGGTGCGGTGCAGCTCGGTTGGCCGGTCTGGGCCCCGTACCAATCGCCGCCGCCGCCGAGGTAGGCGAACCAGCAGGTCCCCGAGGACGAGCGGATGGCCAAGGTGGTCCCGCCGGCTCCGCCTCCGCCTCCGGCGCTGGCCCCGCCCCCGGCGCCGGGTACCCCCGGGACGGTCACCCCGCCCGCCCCCGGGATGACGTCACCCGCGCCCGGGATGCCGCCAGCGCCACCGCTCGTGCCCGGGCCCGTGCCCACGCTGATGACGGAGGGCCCGGTGGACGGACCGGTGGTGAACCCCACCGAGGGATCGGCGGCGCCGAAGCCGGCGGCGCCTCCGCCTGCCGCGGACGCCGACTCAGCCGCGATGGCGTCACTGAGAGCGGCCTGGGCCTGGGTATCGCTGGCGGCGGCGACGGCGGGATTTGCTTCGAGGCCGGGTGCTCCCGAAGTCCCGACATCCGAGCCACTTTCGAGCGTCACACTGAGGATGACCGCCGTGAGGATGGCCACGATGCCCAAGGAGATGACCATAGCGATGGCCCCGGCTTGTCCGCTGTCGCCGTAGGCGGATCGATTGTGCACGCCCGTACCCCTTTCGTCTCACCCCGACGCGGTGCCGGCCCGCAGCCAACGGGAAAACGCTACCCCCGGGGCATGGATGCGCAGGGGTATCCGGGGAGGGGCCATTGTGTGGGGTGGACTGGATCGTCGACGGAATGAATCTGATGGGTTCTCGACCTGACGGTTGGTGGCGCGATCGCGCCGCCGCCCGCCGCCGCCAAGTGGCAACCCTGGCGGCCCTCTCCGAGCGTGAGGGGGCGACCATCACGGTCGTCTTTGATGGGCGGGACCAGCCCGAGGAGGTGGCCGACGGGGCCGTGCTCGGCGTGCGCGTGGTTTTCGCTCCCGGCGGACGAGATGCGGCCGACGACGTGATTACCGCCATGGCCGGGTCGCTGGCCGACCCACTCGGATCGACCGTGGTGACCTCGGATGCCGGGTTGGCCCGGCGGGTCCGCCGGGTCGGGGTGGCGGTCATGGGGGTCTCGGCGTTCGGCTCCCGGTTGGCGCCGGCCGGGGAGTGACAACGGGCAGCTCGAGACCGACGCTACGCTCGACATTCGCTGTGGACCCCTCCATTCGTCTCGGACTGGAGCTGCCCTCCCTCCCCGCACCGGCAGGCTCTGACGACGCGCCGGCCAACGGCCGGGGCGACCTGATGGCCTCCGTGGCGGCCGCCGACCGTTCGGGCTTCGGGTCGGTCTGGCTGACCGGCGGCGCGCACGACGGGCCGACCGGAACCTGTGACGCGTGCACCGTCGCGTCGGGAGCGGCACCGTTGTCGAAAAGGCTCACCCTCGGCGTCGTGGCGCCCCTAACCGGTGCCCGGAGCCCGTCGGTGCTGGCCCGCGACGTCACCGCCCTCGACGTCGTGTCGAAGGGACGGGCGGCCCTGTGCCTCGCCGACTCTCCGAGAGGCGACGCACCGGCGTCCGAGGGGTCCCATCTCGGCCGGCTGGCCGAAGCGGTCTGGATCTGCCGGGCGCTGTTCACCAAGGACCGCACGGACTGGAACGGTCAGTGGTACCACCTTTCGGGTGCTGTGAACCGGCCCGGGCCGGTGCGGCCCGGCGGCCCGCCGCTGTTGGTGGACGCCGGCGACATCTCCGGAGCCCTTCGGGGGTCGATCGAGAAGAAACGCGGTGGCGCCGAGGGGGTGCAAGGGCCACGACGAGAGGATGTGGCGCGCTTGTTGACCAGCATCGACGGGTGCGTGATGACCGGTACGGGGAACCAGGTGACGGCCATGCGCCGGGCCCTTGACGCCGTCTCTTTGGAGTTGTCGATCGCGCGTGTCCCGGTGATCTGGCGTGGCGTGCTGCCCGAAGCCGAAAAACAGGGCCCGTCGGCCGCGACGGCGCTGCATGAAGCCGGGGCCGACGGTCTGATCGTGCTCGTCGGTCGAGGCTCAGAGGACCCGGGCGCCCCGCCGAGCGCGGACCGGGTGGAGTCGACGGGTGGCGTGCTGGCTCCGCTGGTTGGTGGGTGGACATCGTGAGCCGAGGTCGGCGGACGGCGGAACCCTCTGTCCTCATCGTGAGCGGTCACCGCTTCACCATCGCAGAATCCGACACGCCGTTGCCCCCGCTCGACGGACCGGGCGGCTCGAGCGGGCCGACCGTTCCCCTTGCCGCAGGTGTCGACGCGGAGATCGCCGCCGCAGCGACCGGCGTCCCCGAGCCACCCGGACCCCGCGATGGTGCGTCCCCCCCGGAAGCCCTCGGCGCGGGGAGCGCACCCGCAGCGACCGCGGGGGGTGCCCCGGCGGCGACGGGGATCGAGGCCCCGCGCACAAGCGGGCCCCGCCACGCCCGAATCGAGCCACCCGCGCCCCAGGACTCCGGCCCCGTCGACCCGCCCATGGGGGTCACCGGGCAGTATCTCCCCGCTCTCGACGGACTGCGGGCCTTGGCCGTCGCCGGCGTGCTGGCCTATCACCTGAGTTTCGGCTGGGCTTCGGGCGGCTACCTCGGGGTCGACCTGTTCTTCGTGCTCTCGGGATTTCTCATTACCAGCCTCTTGTTGGAGGAGTGGGTGCTCAACGCACGCATCAGGCTGGCGGGGTTCTGGGCTCGCCGGGCGAGGCGTCTGTTGCCCGCGCTCTTTCTCGTGTTGTTGGCTATCGCGCTGTTTGTCGTGATCAACGGGAATTTCGGGGCGCCCGGAAGCGGGGCCCTCATTGATCTCAGCGGATTGCGGGGGGACGCCCTGGCGACGTTGTTCTACGTCGCCAACTGGCATGCAATCTTCGCCCACCAGTCGTACTTCGCTCAGTTCTCGGCGCCCTCTCCACTCGAGCACACCTGGTCGCTCGCCATCGAGGAACAGTTCTACCTCTTCTGGCCTCCGTTGCTGGTGGTGATGTTGTCGTGTTTTCGGGGCAGCTGGCGCCGGATCGGCCTCGGCGTCACCATCGTCGGGGCCCTGGCGTCGGCGACGTTGATGGCGCTCCTCTACCACCAAGGCGGCGACCCCACCCGCGACTACTTCGGCACCGACACCCGGATATTCGACATGCTGGCCGGCGCCAGCATCGCCATGGTGGTCGCCGCCCGACCCCAACCCGGCCCCCGGGTCCGCTGGCTGCTCCACGCGGCGGCTCCCCTCGCCGCGGTGGCCCTCGGTTATTTCTGGGTCACCGCGGGCACGGGCGGCGGGCTACCCAAAGGATGGATGTTCCGAGGGGGCTTCTTCGTGTGCGCGGTGCTGGCCGCGGTGGTGGTGGCCGACGTCCGCCAGTTCCATCAGGGCCCGCTCGCCACGGTGCTGTCGGTCCAACCGCTGCGCTGGATCGGGATGATCTCGTACGGGATCTACCTGTGGCACTGGCCGATTTTCGTGTACATGAACGAGACCCGGACACACGTCTCGGGCGGCTGGCTCGATCTTCTCCGGGTGGGCACAACCGTGGTCGTCGCGACCGCCAGCTTCTACCTGGTCGAACGGCCGATCCGCCAGCGCCGCGTGGCAGGGTGGTTCCGCTTCGCCGTCGCCCCGGTCTGCGCGCTGGCGACCGCTGCGGTCGTGCTGGTGGCCACCATCCCCGCCGTCGCCGCGCCCTCGACCCCGGCCCCGTCGGCCGCGGTGGTCAGCCCGAACAGTGCCCGGGTCGTTCCGGGCTCGGGGGGTTACGGCGCGCAGGTGCCGATCACCCTGCCGGCCGGCAGGGTGTTGAGCACGGCGCACCCCTTAGAGGTCATGTTGACCGGTGACTCGGTCATGAAGGTTGCCGCTCCGGGTATCGCCGCCGCGCTCGGGGCGACTGCGGTGGCCACGACACAGGACAAGTCCTTCGATGGGTTCGGACTCTCGAACGACCCGCAGTGGCGGGTGTCCTTCGCCAGCCTCGTGAGCCAGGTCCATCCCGACCTCATCCTTGCCACCTGGAGCTGGGACGACGCCTGGGCGCTGCGCGACCCGGCCGGTTACACAAAGGACCTCGAAGAGGCGCTGCGCATCATGCTCAAGCCCGGCGACGGCGTGGACGGTGTGGTGTTCACCCAGTTCCCCCCGAGCGGGCCGGTCTTGGCGTCAGATGTCGCCCAGCAAAACACCGAGGACGCCCAACGAGCGGCCGGGCAGAAGGCCTGGGACCAGATCGTGCGCTCGATGCCCGCGGCCTTCCCGGGCCGGGTGATGTACTTGCCGGTCGCTTCGGCGGTCCTTCTCGATGGCAAGTTCACGCCATGGCTCCCGCCCTCAACGGATCCGAGCGCCCCCAAGAGCGGATGGGATCGGATCCGCATGGTCGACGACGTGCACCTGTGCCCGGCCGGGGTGGTCCGCTACGCCGACGCCGTGCTGGCCGACCTCAGCGCCCTCTTCCACCTCCCGCCGGCCCAGGCGGGCTGGTCGGATCAGTCCTGGGTCAACGACCCCCGCTACAACACGCCGCCGGGCTCGTGTCCCGACGACCATCCGCCGGTTTAACGGCGCGGTGTCGCGTTCAGCCCTGCATGGGGATGCGGTCAGGGCGGATGCGGATCTTGAGGCGAACTTCACCGGGCCGGCGCATGGGGTACTCGTCGACGCCGAGGTACTTCTTGGCGAGCACGTCGATATGCGCGTCCGCTCCTTCCTCGGTGACGGCGGTCACGGTGCCCTTCACAACGACCACGTTGTACGGGTCTTCGGGATCGACCACCGAGACGGCCACCCGGCTGTCCCGCTTGATGTTGTTCGCCTTGACCCGGCCGGCCGCAGTGTTGATCAACAGGGCGTCCCCGTCGACGTCGATCCACAGCGGGGTCAGTTGCGGTGAGCCGTCGGACGAGACGGTGGCCAGGTTGGCGATCACCGGTCGGGCCAGGAGGGCCCGGGCCTTGTCGCTCAGGGTGGCGGTCATTGATTCTCCTTATGGTCGGCGGCGATGAGGTGGTCGACCGGCGGGGTCACTGCGGCCGACAGGTGTGGCTCTGTGGGACCCTACCGCCCGGTTCTCTCGGGCGTTTGGGTGTTCCTCGGGTGCGCCCGGCGCGGCCCTTGTTGCGCCGGGCGCCGCACGCGCCCCATGCTGGTTGGGCAAGAAAGGAGGTCCGTTGAGCGCCACCCGCACAGAGTCCGACAGCATGGGGGAGATCGAGGTCCCCGCCGATCGCTACTGGGGAGCCCAGACCGCCCGTTCGTTGCACCATTTCGACATCGGCCTGGACAAAATGCCCCGATCCCTCATCAGGGCCATCGGGATCTTGAAGGAGGCATCGGCCCGGGTCAATGCCGATCTCGGGACCCTCGACCCCCACCTGGCCGACCTGATCGCCGCCGCGGCCCGCGAGGTCTCAGAGGGCAAACTCGACGAGCATTTCCCGTTGCGGGTGTGGCAAACCGGTAGCGGCACCCAGTCCAACATGAACGCCAACGAGGTCATCTCGAACCGAGCGATCGAGCTCGACGGCGGGGCGATGGGTTCGAAGAAGCCGGTCCATCCGAATGACCATGTCAACATGTCGCAGTCGTCCAACGACACCTTCCCGACCGCCATGCACATCGCCGCGGTCGAAGAGCTGACCAACCGCCTCCTCCCCGCGGTTCAGGCGCTGCGCGACGCCCTCGACGAAAAGGCGACCGCATTTGCCAAAGTGACCAAGATCGGCCGCACCCATCTGATGGACGCGGTCCCGCTCACCCTCGGGCAGGAATTCTCGGGGTACGTGGCCCAACTTGATGCCGATCTGGACCGCATCTCCCAGAGTCTTCCCGGCCTCTACGAACTGGCCGCGGGTGGAACGGCCGTCGGCACGGGGCTCAATACCCACCGGGAGTTTGGCGAGCGGGTGGCGGCCAAGATCGCAGAGCTCACCGGGCTGCCGTTTGTCACCGCCCCCAACAAGTTCGCCGCCTTGGCTTCTCACGACGCACTCGTCTTCGCCAGTGGGGCACTGCGGACCCTGGCCGGTTCGTTGACCAAGATCGCCGACGACCTGCGGTGGCTCGGTTCGGGTCCGCGCAGCGGCCTCGGCGAGCTGATCCTCCCGGCCAACGAGCCGGGATCCTCGATCATGCCCGGCAAGGTCAACCCGACCCAGAGCGAGGCGATGATCATGGTGTGCATCCAGGTCTTGGGCAACGACACAGCCATCGGGATCGCCGGGGCCCGGGGCAACCTTGAGCTGAACGTCAACAAACCGGTGATCATCCACAACTTCTTGCACTCCGTCGAGCTGTTGAGCGGCGCCTGTCGAGCCTTTCGCGAGTTCTGTGTCGAGGGGCTCGAGCCCGATTATGAACAGATCCAACGGCACCTCGAGAACTCACTGATGCTGGTGACCGCGCTCAATCCGATCATCGGGTACGACAAGGCGGCCGAAGTGGCGAAGAAAGCCCACAAGGAGCGCACGACATTGCGCCATGCGGCGGTCGATCTCGGTTACTTGACCGGCGAGCAGTTCGACCAGGCGGTGCGTCCCGAAGACATGACCCACCCGCTATGACGTCCGACGTGCTCAGTGCCGAGGTGGTCGATGCCGCCCTCGTCGACGCGGGCCTCGAGTGGCGGCGCGACGGCATCGAACTGGTCAAAACGGTCACGCGCAAGGACTTCGCTGGCGCCTTGGCCTTCGTCAATGCGGTGGGCCAGCGAGCCGAGGCGGCCGGTCATCACCCAGACATCGACATCCGCTGGAACAAGGTGACCCTGCGTCTTTCGACCCATTCGGCCGGGGGACTCACTGCGGCGGACCTGGCCCTGGCCGAAGAGATCGACGGCCTCGACTGACCCGACAATGGCCGGCGTACGCCGGCATCGCTGTCTTGTCGGTTGGTCAGCCTGGCGCCTCGAGGAGCACGTCGCGCAAGGAGGCCACCACGTCGGGACCGATCCCGGCGGCCTCGCCGTATGCCGTGATGGACCCGTAGCGCTCGCGCAGGACCTCGAGGAGGTTCGTGATGTTCGACGGTGCGGCGGAGAAAAGCTCGTTGGCCCGAGTGATCACCTCTTCGCCCTCTGGGTGGCGCTCGATCAGCTTGCGCCGGAGGGCGGTCATCGCCTGGGCGCTCAGGGCGTAGTCGGCCACGATCGTCTCGTCGGGCACGCCGAGCAGGCCGAGGAGCACGGCGATGAGCACGCCGGTGCGGTCCTTGCCCGCCGCGCAGTGCACGATCACCGGGTGGGCGTGCCGCTTTGCCACGATGGTCAAGACCTCGGCGATCTGGGGTGCCGCGTCCCGGGCGATCTGTTGGTATTGGGTGGCCAGCATGCCCGGGGTCAGCTCGAAGGCTTCGGGTTCGGGCACGGCGTCGAGCAACGGGAGGTGGTGAAAGCCGACGGGGATCTCTTCTACGGGGAACCGACCCCGTTCGAGCTCGGCGCTCGTGCGCAGGTCGATGACCGTGGCGATGCCCAGCCTGCCGATGATCGAACGATCGGGCGGGGTGAGCTCGGAAAGCCCGTCGGCCCGGAACAGCGTGCGCCAGCGGATCCGCTGGCCCTCTTCGGTCTCATAGCCACCGAGGTCTCGGAAGTTGACCGCCCCCTCGAGGGTGATGTGGCGGTCGGGCTGGGCCGATCCCGGGTCGGTGGGCGCGTTCGGAGCAATCGTCATCAGCCGGTGTTGTCACCGGCTCCGCCGGTCGGCGATTCGGGTGCGGACTCCGGTGCCGCCGGCGGTGTGGTGACCACTTCGGCGTCGGCGACCTTCTCGGTGCTTCCCGAGGATGCCAGCTCGCCGGCCGGGCCGATCTGGGCCTTCAGGGCTGCGAGTTCGTTGTCCACCTGCGAGGTGGCCGAGACCTTGTCCAGCTGGGCCTGGATATCGTCGACCGGATGGTTGAGGTCGGTGAGCGCTCCCGACGCCAGCAGCTCGTCGATGGCGCCGGCCCGGGCCTGCATGCTTTCGATCTTGTCCTGGGCCCGCTGCATGGCCTGTCCGGCGTCGCCCATCGACGATGAGATTCCCGAGACGGCTTCGCCCACCTTGGTCTGGGCCTGCGCCGCGGTGTAGGTGGCCTTCAGGGTTTCTTTCTTCGTGCGGAATTGTTCGACCTGGGCCTGGAGGCGCTGGGACGTGTCGATGAGCCGGTCCTCTTGCTCGGCGACTTGGTCGTGCTGGGTCTTGAGATCGGCCAGCTGCTCACCGAGGGCGGCCCGTCGGGTCAGGGCCTCGCGGGCCAGGTTCTCGTCACCTTGGCTGAGCGCGGCCTTGGCCTGTTCTTGCAACTTGTCGGCCTGCTTTTGCAGCTGGGCTGCTTGCAGTTCGATCCGCTTGCGGGCGGTCGCCACGTCGGCCACGCTCCGGCGCACCTTCTGGAGGCTGTCGAGCTGCTTTTCGTAGGAGAGGTCGAGGGTCTGCCGGGGGTCCTCGGCCTTGTCGAGCACCCGGTTGGCTTTCGCCTGAAAGATGCCCGTCAAACGCTTGAAGAAGCCTGCCACTCGTCTGCCCTCCTCGGGGGCGGAGCTGTCCCGCCACCGGGCAAGCTTAAGTCGCTCGGGCGGGGGACGGGACACCGGGACCGGCCCGGTATCCTCAAACAGATGTCCGAGCGCCGGTGTCTGCTGACGGTCCACGCCCATCCCGATGACGAGTCCTCCAAGGGTGCGGGGTCGGTGGCCCGCTATCACGCCGAGGGCGTGCACACGGTGCTCGTGTGCTGCACCGGGGGCGAGGAGGGTGACATCTTGAACCCCGCCCTCGAGACCCCCGAGGTGCGAGCGAACATCCACGAGATCCGAATCCAAGAGCTGGCCGACGCCGCCGCGATCATCGGCTACGACGAGGTGGTCATGCTCGGCTACCGCGACTCGGGGATGGCCGACAGCGAGGCCAACGCCAACCCGGACTCCTTCGCCCAGGCACCGCTCGAAGAAGCTGTCGGCCGGCTCGTGGCCGAGATCCGCCGGGTGCGGCCCCAGATCATGGTCACCTATCCCGAGGAACAGACCGAGTACCCCCATCCCGACCACATCCGGGTGCACGAGATCAGCGCCCTCGCCTTCGAGGCGGCGGGGGACCCGGACCGCTACGTCGACGCCGGACCACCCTTCAGCCCCTCGAAGCTCTATTACACCGTCTGGCCCCGCGAACGGATGCGCAAGGTCCACGAGAAGTTCCTCGAGCTCGGCCTCGAGTCCCCATTCGATGAGAAGTGGCTCGAGCGGTTGAATCGGGACACGACGGTGACCAGTACCCACGTCGACATCACCGGCTACGACGATGTTCGGGGTCGGGCCCTGCTGGCCCATGCCACCCAGGTCGACCCCAACTCGCCGTTCTGGTTCGGTCTGCCCCCGGAGATCCAGGCCACCATCCACCCCTACGACGACTACCAACTGGCCCGCAGCACCCTCGGACCGCTCGAGGTCAGCGAAGACGACCTCTTCGCCGGGGTCAGCGGGGGCTAAGCCGGTCCGGGATCGCCCGGGAGCCCGACGAAGGTCCCCACCATCGCCACCGAGGCGTTGAAGAAGGCCTCGGGCGCCTCCACCACGCCGGTCAGGTGGCCGAAGAGTTCGAAGCTCACGATGCCGAAGAGCTGGGTCCAAGCGATCAGCCCGCGGACCACGGCATGGGGGGGCACCCCGGGCATGGCCGTATCGGCCACCCGGGCCGCGTCGGCCGCCAGTGGCTCTTCGAGGGCCCAGCCGACGTCGCCGGCGGCCAGCACGCCGGCCGCCGCCGCATCGCGTACGACCGCGGCGAGGACCACGGTGATGCGGCTGGCCGGGATGATGGTCCGCTCCGGAGCGCGATAGCCCGGGACCGGCGAGCCGTAGACGAGCGCGTACTCGTGGGGGTGGGCCAACGCCCACGACCGCACCGCAGCGCACACGGCGCGCCAACGCCCGGCGATGTCGCCGCGAACCCGGGTGGCGTCGGCCGCCTCGGCCACCTCCCCGAGGGCGTCGTAGGCGTCGACGATCAGGGCGGTCAACAGATCGTCTCGGGAGGCGAAGTACCGGTAGAGGGCCGAGGAGGCCATCCCGAGTTCACGGGCCACCGCCCGCAGCGACAGGGCCGACGCACCGGCGGCCTCCAGCTGGCGACGGGCCTCGTCGGTGATGTCCCGGGTCAACTCGGCCCGGGCCCGCTCCCTGGCACTCCGCACCGCCGGCACCGCCCCAGTCTGGCACGTGGCGAGATCACTAGCCACAAATGAGTGCAGTGCTCTTGACAACGGGCCTCCGGTCGTGAACAATGCTCATTAACAAGAGCAGTGCTCACAAGGAGGCGCACCATGAAACATGTGATCGTCGGAGCGGGCCCGGTCGGATCGGGGACGGCTCAGTTGTTGGTGGCGGCCGGCCACGAGGTGACGGTGGTCACCCGGTCGGGGAACGGGCCCGAACACCCCGGTATCGAGCGGGTGCGGGCTGACGCGGCCGACGCCCCCGGCCTGGCCCGGTTGGCCGCCGGTGCGGCGGCCATCTACAACTGCGCCAACCCCCCATACCACCGCTGGGCCGCCGAGTGGCCGCCGATCGCCGCGTCCTTGTTGGCGGCGGCCGAATCCAGCGGGGCCGTGCTCGTCACGACCTCCAACCTCTACGGCTACGGCGAGGTGAGCGCCCCCATGACCGAATCCACCCCGCTCACGGCCAAGGGGATGAAGGGCTGGGTGCGCAACGAGATGTGGCGCGACGCCCTGGCCGCCCACGTCGCCGGCCGGGCCCGGGTGTGCGAAGCGCGGGCGTCGGACTACTTCGGGCCGGGGTTGACTGCCACCTCGCACATGGCCGACCGGGTCATCCCGAACCTGCTCGCCGGCAAGCCGGTACGCCTGGTCCTGGGCACACCCGATGTCCTCCACAGTTGGACCTACATCGACGACGTGGCCCGCACCCTGGTCGTGTTGGGAACCGACGGGCGCGCCTGGGGTCGGGTCTGGCACGTGCCGACCAATCCGCCGTTGACCCAACGCCAGATGGTCGGGGCGCTGGCCGCGGCCGCCGGCGTCGATGTCCCGAGGGTCCGTGCCCTCCCGCCGTTCGCACTGCGCTCCGTCGGGATCGTCTCGCCGACCGTGCGCCAGCTCCAAGAGGTCCGGCACCAGTTCGAACGGCCCTTCGTGGTCGACTCCACCGCCTGCAGCGCAACCTTCGGGCTGGACGCGACGCCGATGGACGAGGCGCTGCGGGCCACCATTGGGTGGTGGCGCCGCACCCCCACACCCGATCGGGTGTTGGTCTGAGCGTCCCGCCAGGTCGTCGGGGCTCGGGGGACGCCGCCCGTCACTCCTCGGTGTCCGGATCTGCGACGGCCGCTTCGGCGTCGAGATCGCCGAGCTTGCGGTCGGGCCCCAAATCAGCGCGACGGCGGCGATACGCCGCCGGTGCCGCCGAGGAATCCGAGATGGATCAGCCCAGCGCTTTGGGCGAGGACCAGCGCCACCGAGACGGCCAAGACCACCAGCAGGGCGGCCACCAGCGCCGGCTGCCAGCGGGTCAACGCGGTGCGCCCCCGGGGGACCCGCTCACGGCCGGGTCCGCCCGGCTTCGCCTCGACGCGCCAGAGCACAACACGGGGCCGGCAAATCGGTCAGGGGCGGGCGAGTCGATCCATCTCGGACCGGTGTCATCTCGAGCAACGAGTCCCGGGTCCTAAGGAAAACTGCGGTGCCCATCGTCGGGTCGCCGCTCGGACTACCGGCGCCGCTCATCCTCAGCCCTGGCGGGCCAGCTCGCGTAAGGGCCGGAACCCGATGAGCGTGGCTCCCGCCGCGCCCACCGCGTCCTTCAAGAATCCGTCGTCGCAGACCAGACGGTGGTCGTCCACCCGGGCGTCGAAGTCGCTGGCGATGGCCCGCAGCTCCGGGCTGTCGACGGCCGGATGCAGGTGCATCTCGGTGACCCCGGGCTTGAGCCGGCGGAGCTGTTGTTCGAAGATGTCGCGGCTGCCCACCCCCGGAACAAAGATCATGTGGTCGGTGAAGATCACGCCGGCTTCTTCGGCCACCGCCCGGGCCGGGAAACCCAGGTATTCCTCCACCCGGGCGCCGAACATCCGCAAGGGCAGCCGGAATTCCACCGCCATGTCGAGGTAGACATCGAAGAACTCGGGGCGGAGCTGGAGGGTTCCCATGTGGGCATCGAGATGGCTGACGTCAAAGCCCCACAGGATGGCCCGTTCGATCTGGGCGCGGGCTTCCCGTCGGACCTCGTCGAGGTCGGCGTGGTCCCAGACGTCCTCGACGGTGCGCGGGAATCCGCCGTCGCCGCCGAGGAGCGAGGGGGCGTGGGTGATCGGTCCCCAGCGGTAGAGCTCGTGCTCGGCGTTCACCGTCAGGTGGACCCCGATGTCCTCTCCGCGGTAGCGGGCGGCTGCCTCGCGGGCCCAGGGGCACGGGACCATGAGGGTCGCACTGGTCACCAGCCCGGTGCGCAGACACTCGTAGACCCCGACGTTGGCTGAATGACAGAAGCCGAGATCGTCGGCGTTGATGATCAAGAGCTTTGCATCAGCGGCGTACCCGAGGCGCTCGGCCAGCGTGGGCATGCTGAGACGGTAGCGCCCCGAGCCGGCCCGCCGTGCGGTCTTGGGTGACGCCCCGAGGTGACGTGGATCCTCCCGCGCTGCGCCGTCGCCTGCCGCGGCCCCTAGGCGGGCGACGGGCGTTCGGTCAAGGCCGCGTCCTGGGCCCGGGCCTGATCGGCCAGGGCGCCCTGATAGTGGGCCATGGCTTCGGCCAGGGTCGGGACGGCCAGCGCCAGGATGCGCACGGCCAGGAGCCCGGCGTTGGCGGCGCCGTTGACCGCGACGGTCGCCACCGGTACGCCGCGGGGCATTTGCACAATCGAGAGCAGGGAGTCGAGCCCCTCGAGCGTGGCCAGGGCCACCGGAACGCCGATCACCGGCAGGGTGGTCGAGGAGGCCAGCATGCCCGGCAGGTGGGCCGCCCCACCCGCCCCGGCGATGATGGCCCGCAGACCTCGACCGGCGGCCGCGTGGGCGAAGGCCAGCATGTCGTCGGGAGTCCGGTGGGCCGAGACCACCTTGACCTCGTGGGGCACCCCGAACTGTTCGAGCACGTCGACCGCCCCCGACATCACCTCGAGATCCGAGGAGCTGCCCATGACGACGGCCACGAGAGGGTCGATCGGGGCCATCAGGCGCCACCGCCGGCCAGCTCGATGCCTTCGGGCACCGGGGTGCCGAGCGAACGGGCGGCCGCCCACGCCCGGGCTCGCACATCGTCGGGATCAGCGCCGCAGACCGTCACGTGCCCCAGTTTGCGCCCCGGCCGGCCCTCTTTGCCATACAGGTGCACATGGGCCCCCTCGACGGCCATGGCGCCGGCCAGCAGTCGGGTCACCCCGTGTCCGTCCTGAGCCCCGAAGACGTTCACGCTGGCCACATGGGGAGCAGTCGGATCGGTGGCGCCGAGGGGCAGGTCGAGGACGGCGCGCAAGTGGTTCTCGAACTGCGAGGTGACCGACCCTTCGATGGTCCAGTGCCCCGAGTTGTGGGGGCGGGCCGCGATCTCGTTGATCACCAACCGGCCCCCGGTAAAGAAGAGTTCGACGGCGAGCACGCCGACCGATCCGGCCACTTCGGACACGGCCACCCCCAGCGCGCCGGCGGCGTGCAGCACATCGGGGCCGAGGCGCCCGGGTACCAGCACCTCGCGGCACACGCCACCGACCTGGGCCGTTTCGACAGCCGGCCACGTGACCGTTTCGCCGCCGGGTCGGCGGGCCACCAAGACGGCGATCTCGGCCTCGATGGCCACGTGTTCTTCGATGAGCAGCGTCCCGTCGGCGGGCCCAGCGAGCACCGCTTCGGCTGCCCGCAGATCGGCGACCGGCCAGACCCCCTTGCCGTCGTAGCCCCCGCGGGCGGCCTTCAAGACCACCGGCCACCCGTGGGTCGACGCGAAATCAGCGATGGCCCCGAGCGGGTCGGCCGTCGTCTCGTCGATGACGGCGTAGGCGGGCATCGGCAGGCCGGCTGCGCCCAGGGTTCGGCGCATGGTCGACTTGTCGACGGCCAGCTCGAGGGTGCCTGTCCCGGGCCGCACCTCGGTACCCGCCGACTCGAGGGCGCCGAGGAGGCGAAGGTCGACCAATTCGTGATCGAAGGTCACGACGTCGCAGCGTCCGGCCAAAGCGGCCAGATCGTCAGCCACGCCGGGCGAACCGATCAGCAGGTCCGAAGCGACCCCGGCGGCGGCGGCGTCTGGTCGCTCGGCCAGCACGATCGTCTCGATGCCGAGCGCGCTGGCCGCTTCGGCGGTCATCCGGGCCAGTTGCCCACCGCCGACGATGCCGACAACCGGCGGCCCGTGAAGCGTGGCACAACTAACCTCGGGTCGGCTGGACACGCCCGGCAGGTTATCGCCAGCACCGACACGGTCCGCAGGACCCCGGCCGGGCGCCGCGAGAGGAGATGGCATGCGCATCGGGTCCCTGATCGACCTGAACAAGCCGATCGATGAAGCGGTCGAACAGGTGCGGGGTTTTGCCGACGCCGGATTCGCCAGCGCCTGGGCCTCCCAGATCTTCGGGTATGACGCGCTGAGCCTGCTCGCCCTCATCGGTCGGGAGGTCCCGG
>Ga0182024_10001378_pt1 | contig 62919 bp, 52 predicted proteins | sample P32metaG_FD_120480 | JGI IMG/M metagenome (GOLD analysis project Ga0182024, IMG submission 120480) | Permafrost microbial communities from Stordalen Mire, Sweden - P3-2 metaG (Illumina Assembly) | ecosystem: Environmental > Terrestrial > Soil > Wetlands > Permafrost | place: Sweden: Stordalen...
CGGGCCAGCAGGACCAGGATCAGCACAAGAAACGACGCAGCGTCGGCGTATCCGCTGTAGGCGCCCTGCAGCACCCATCCCTTGAGCAGGGTCTGGACCAGGCCCATGAGCAGCCCGCCCAGCAGCGCGCCGGGGATGTTGCCGATTCCGCCCAGCACCGCCGCCACGAACGCATTGATCCCCTGTTGCAGACCCATGAGCGGATCGACCTGGTAACGCATCGCATCGACAACCCCCGCGACCGCCGCCAGCGCCGAGCCGATCACGAACGTCATGGAAATCACCCATCCCGTGTTGATCCCCATCAGGGCGGAGGTATCCACGCGGAATGAAACGGCGCGCAGCGCCAGGCCCATGCGCGTCCGCATCACGAACCATGTCAGCGCGACCATGACGATCAGACACAACGACCAGCTCACCAGATCCAGGTTCGTGATGGTGATCGGGCTGGAGGTCGCCGCGAAAAATTCGATCACGGGCCTGGATTGAAACGTTTGCGGCAAACTGCGCGGCGTCGGGCCGAACAAAAATCGCGATTGCTGAAGCAGGTTCTCCAGCAGTAGCGACACACCGATGGCGGTGATCAACGACACCAGGCGCGGGCGATTGCGCAGCGGACGATAGCAGAAAAATTCGATGGCCCATCCCAGCGCCGCGCATCCGGCCATGGCGGCGATGAACATGACGCACATGCCCAGGACTGGGGATACGCCGGAATGCGCCAGCCATCTGGAAATGTGATAGGCGATGACCGCACCCACCATGTAGACATCGCCGTGGGCGAAATTGATCAGCTTCAGCACGCCGTAAACCATGCTGTAGCCCAGGGCGATCAGCGCGTAGACCGCTCCGATGCTCAGCCCGTTGATCAATTGCTGAAGGAATGCGTGCATGCGTCAGTCGGGCTGGATCATCTGCGCCAGATGGGTCGCCCCGTCGCGGATTTCCAGGATGGCGATGGGTTTTCGCGCGTTGTGGTTGGCGTCGATGGTGATGCTTCCACCCGCGCCGGGGAAATCCTTGGTTTGCGCGATGGCATCGGTGATGGCGTCGCGGTCGAGCTTGCCGGCGCGCTTGATGGCGTCGCAGAGCACGCGGGCGGCGTCGTAACCGGTGATGGCCATCGCATCGGGCGTCTCGCCGTTGTACTTGGCCTTGAAGGCCTGGATGAATTGCTGAACGCTGGGGCTCTTGTCCTCGGGTGAATAATGGTTGGTGAAAAAGCAGCCGTTGGCGACCGATCCGAGCTTGAGGGTTTCGGCGCTATCCCAGCCATCGCCGCCGAAAAACGGGACGTTCAATCCGTGACTGCGCGCCTGCTTGAGGATCAGGCAGATATTGTTGTAGTAACCGGGCAAATACACGGCGTCGGGATTGGTCGATTGAATTCGCGTGAGCTGCGGCGTGTAATCCTCATCAGAGGTCTCGTACTTCTCGTCCGCCACGATCTGCCCGTATTTGGAATAAGCCTCCGTAAAAAACTGCGAAAGCTTCTTGCTGTAATCCTGATCCGCGCAGGTGAAAACGGCGACTCGTTTCCATTGCTTCTGTATGGCGAACTTGGCGGCGACCGCACCCTGAAAATCGTCCGTGAAGCAGACGCGGAAAACGTAGTGCTTGTCGCGTGTCACGTCGGGGTTGGTGCTGGAGGGCGAAATCATCGGGACGTGCTCGTGCTCGCAGATGCCCCCGCCAGCCAGGCTATTTTTGCTGGCGACTTCGCCCAGGACCGCCATGACCTGATCGCGATCGATCAGCTTTTTGACGACGGCGACGGCCTCCTCGTCGCTGCCCTCATCGTCGTAGAGGATAACCTTGATCGGCCGGCCCAGCACGCCGCCCGCGGCATTGATCTGATCGACGGCCAGCATGATCCCTTCGTGCGTGCTTTGCCCAAAGGTGGCCTGTTTGCCGGTAATTGAGCCGTATTCGCCGATGAGGATGGGTCCCGAGGCGTCAACGCCGCTTCCGCCCGATCCGCCTGGCTGTTTTTTGCACCCGGCGACGGCGATCAAACCGGCGATGGTCAGGGCGCAGACGATGGCACGGCGCATAGCGTTCTCCGCGGTGGATGAAATTTGAAAACGCGAATGTAAACCCCGCTCGCCAACGCTGCAAGGCAAAGCGCGTTGATGTGATCGGATCAGCATCTGCGTAAGAATTCGCGGTGGGCCGCATTTTCATGTTTCGGTTCTTCGGGTACATTCCGCCGCCATGGCATCGGCGAAAGATTTTCCGGCGCGTGGAAAAGTGACGGCGGTCAAGGATGGCCTGGTCATATTCGCGCCGTCGAATACCAATTACTTGTTGTATCTTCGAACCGCGCAGCCGTACCAGGGGCCGATCGGGCAACTGATTTCCGCGGCCATCCGCGTCAAGGCGCGCAAGATCTACACCGTGCCAAGCGGTGGGGGGTTTATCGCACCGTTGTTCGGCCCACCGCGAACGATCCAGGGGCGAACTTTGCTGGTGCAGGATGGATCGGTGGTGTTGCGCGCGGGCCTTCCTGTGGAGGTCGAGCTTCCCACTTCCGACGAAGCGGTCGATCTATCAGAAGGGCCCATCAGCCCCGGTACGATTGTCAACGCGGTCGGGCTTCCCGGGGCAACTTTCGAATTGCTCTGATGCTGGCTTTTGGCGATTTGGCGTAGAATTCGCCCGATAAGGATCCTATGGCAAATTGTCGTCCCCGCGGCTAAATATTCCCCCAGATTACCAAATCTATAGTGGACCGTCCGGGAATCCAGCGGCCATGCCTGTTTTTGGCGTGATTCGAGGGCATCGTTGTTCGATTTACTATTGAACCGATCTAACCCTCTGGATCATACTATTGCCCGTCATTAGCCAGCTTCGCTTGCGACTGAATGAGCGAATTTTCGAAGCGGCAAACGGATTTCACGAAACCTCCGGAAGTGTCCTGATTCCAGGTGAGAGCGACGGGGTAAGGCAGGGACCTCCGCCGGTCGTGAACGGCGGCCGACAGCCGATTGTGGCGGTGCGACCGCGAGCGTGCAATGGGAGCTGTTAATCCCAAGGCGCGACACAATATGGGTTCCCGGCTTCCAACGTGGGTGAAGCCGGGGGCCTTTCTTTTTTCCGCGGCCGGTAACTTTGCGGCGTCGTCACGCATCGATCAGTGCACCGAGGCGAGCTTTTCAACAACCGTAAACAGCGCCTGCGTCCCATCCTTGCCGTGACCGGCGGCCTGGGCTGCTGTAAATAGTTGATGAACCAGGCTCGCCGCCGGCAGCGATGTCCTGGTTTGCTCCGCCGACTGCATCACCAGCCGAAGGTCCTTCTGTTGCAGATTAATGCTGAAACCGGGCCGGAAATCACCGGCGATCATGCGCGGACCCAGGTTGGCCAGCTGCCACGATCCCCCCGCCCCGGCCGCCAGGGCCGCGATGGTTTTGTCCAGCTTCAAACCGTGCTTGCGCGCGAAGGTGAGCCCTTCGCAAACCGCCATGTTCGTCACGCTGACCAGAATCTGATTGACCAGCTTCGTCACCTGTCCGCTGCCACTGGGTCCACAATGCGTGATCGTGGCGCCAAGGCATCTAAGGATCGGCTCGACGCGCTCGAACGCCTGGACATCCCCGCCGACCATGATCGACAACGTGCCGTCTCGCGCCCCCACGTCGCCACCGCTGACCGGCGCATCCAGCAGCGTCGTCCCGCGCGCCGCTAAATCTTTCGCCAGTTCCTGCGTCGTGGCGGGAGAGATTGTCGAGTGATCCACCACGATCAGCCCCGGCCGCGCCGACTCGAGCAGTCCCTTTTCGCCGCGGATAACTTCGACGACATCCGGTGTGTCGGTCACGCAAATCAGAACGACATCGCTGTTGGCGGCGACCTCCGCTGGCGTGCTGGCGAATTGGGCGCCGCGGTTCACCAGCCGATTGGCCTTGGATTTGGTCCGGCTGTTCAGAACCAGCGGATATTTGGCATCCAGCAGGCGTGCAGCCATCGGCCCGCCCATGATTCCCAGACCGATGAATCCAAGACGTGTTTGCATGTCCCTGAAATCTGCGATGAAAAAATCTGGAATCGACCGCGGGCCGAAGTCTAGCTGTGGTGAACCAGCAGCACAATGATCAGGATAATGTTGATCAACAACGATACCCCCGCGCAGATGGCCAACATCAGCATCAGTGGTGATTTGAATGCTTCGGAAGATGTGGGGGCGTTGGGGACTAGATCAACCGTTTTACCCGTCTCCTCAATCTTGGCCAGCGATTCCAGATCGACAGGACGACGCGCGTGCTTGGGCGGCTGATTGTTGCGCACCAGCCGAAGGTCTTCCAGCATCTCCTCGGTAGAGCCGTAGCGCTCCTCGCGGCGCTTGGCCATCGCCACGTCGATGATCTCACCCACACCGGCGGAGAGCGCGGTATTGACGTGATCCGCAGGGATCAGCGGCTGACGGAGATGCTGGTGCATGACCGCGCTGGGCGTTTCGCCCTCGAATGGAGGCCGACCGGTTACCAGGTGATACAGCGTCGCGCCCAGCGAATAGATATCGGCGCGGAAGTCGATGTCCATGTCGCCGCGAATCTGCTCGGGGCTGATGTAATACGGCGTGCCGTAGGCTTTGCCGGCCTCACTCTCAGCGGCGCGTTTGTCATCGGTCTGGCGCGCCAGGCCCAGGTCGGTCAGCTTGGCCACGCCGGACGGTGTCAGAATGATGTTCTTCGGTTTCACGTCGCGGTGAATCAGGCCGCGGCGGTGGGCGTGGACCAGCGCATCAGCCATTTGAATCGCGATATCGAGCGCTTCGGCCTCGGAAAAACTTTTCCCCTCACCGGCCGGCGGGGCGGCGACCAGATCGTACAGCGTCTTGCCCTCGACGTATTCCATCACGAAATAATGGAACCCGTTGGGTGATTCGCCCACGTCGATGGCCTGCACGATATTGTTGTGGCTCAGCCTCGCGGCCGCCTTTCCCTCCTTGTAGAACCGTTCAACGAAATCGCGGTTCTCGCTCATCTTTCGCGGCAGGATCTTGACGGCGACGATGCGGTCCAGCGAGATCTGGCGGGCCTTGTGTACTGTCGCCATCGCGCCCTTGCCGATTCGTCCCATCATCTGGTAACCGGGAATCTCGCTCGACCGCCCATCCGACACCGCCTGGCGAATTCGCTTGGCCTGGTTGACCGTGATGAAATTGTTTTCGATGAGCATGTCGGCAAGGCTTCGGGCGTTGGGATCTGAGCCGGATTTCTGCTGCTCGCGACAGAATTCGATCTCGGTGCGCGTCGCCAGCCCCAGCTCGACGGCGACTTTGCCCACTTCCGTGTCGAGGTTCGACGAGGAGAGGGAATTACTGGCTGAAATCCCGGAACCCGGATGAGGAGACTGCGACATGACCGCCTTTTCGCCAGAGGCCGTCGAACGCGTTCTCGCAAAAATTATGGTTTGTGCGACAAAGTGTCAAGTTTGAAAGCGTTCAGTATCAGCGTTTTATATCCGACCGGAGTTCGTTTTGGCTCCGCGGTACGTTGTTTTAGCGGCCGGGCTTGCCCGGCATTGCTGCGTCGAACACGCCGCGCGACTCGACTGAGCTCGTCGAAGTCAAGCGAGGCCGCTAAACCTGAAGCTGATACCGCTGGTTGAAATCGTTGTTTACATGTGCTTGATCATTTCCGTGGCAAACTCGCTGCATTTGACCTGTTTTGCCCCTTCCATCAGGCGGGCGAAATCGTAGGTGACCGTCTTGGCGGCGATGGCCTTTTCCAGGCCCCTGGTTATCAGATCGGCCACCTCCTGCCAGCCCATGTACTCGAACATCATGACGCCCGAGAGGATCAGACTGCCGGGGTTCACCACGTCCTGGTTGGCGTACTTGGGCGCGGTGCCGTGCGTGGCTTCGAAGACGGCGTGGCCGGTGACGTAATTGATGTTTCCGCCCGGCGCGATGCCGATGCCACCGACCTGCGCCGCCAAGGCATCCGAAAGATAATCACCGTTGAGGTTGGGCGTGGCGATCACGTCGAAATCCTCCGGGCGCGTCAGGACCTGCTGCAGCGTGATGTCGGCGATGGCATCCTTGATGACCAGCCCCGCCCCCGGCTTGCCCTCGGGTATTTTGCACCAGGGGCCAGCGTCGATCTCCACCGCGCCGAAGAATTGTTTGGCGACCTTGTATCCCCAGTCGCGGAATGATCCCTCCGTGAACTTCATGATGTTGCCCTTGTGCACGAAGGTGACGCTCTTACGCTTGTGCTTGATCGCATAACCGATCGCCGTGTGCACGAGGCGCTCGGTGCCGAGATAGCTGATCGGCTTGAATCCGATGCCCACCTCGATTCCCATCTCCCGTGCGGGGGCGCCGATCTTCTCAAGCTCTTTCTGCCATGCCGCGACGGCTTCCCTCGTGCCGAAGCGCACCTTCTTGAATTCCTTCGGAAAGTTCTGCTGCAGGAAATCGAGGATCTTCTGGCTCTCGGGCGTTCCGCCGGCATATTCGATCCCCGCATAGATGTCCTCCGTGTTTTCGCGGAAGATCACCATGTCCACCTTCTCCGGGCGCTTCACCGGGCTGGGCACGCCGTTGAAATAACGCACCGGCCGCAGGCAGACGAACAGATCGAGCATCTGCCGCAACGCGACGTTGAGCGAGCGAATTCCACCGCCCACCGGCGTCGTCAACGGCCCCTTGATGCCGACCCGGTAGGTCTTGAACGCCTCCACCGTGTCATCCGGCAGCCAGGTATTGAATTTCTTGAAGCTGGTCTCGCCGGCATAAACTTCCATCCACGCGATCTTGCGCTTGCCGCTGTACGCTTTCTGCACGGCGGCGTCGAAGACGCGCTGGCTGGCGCGCCAGATATCCGGCCCGGTGCCGTCGCCTTCGATGAAGGGGATGATCGGGTTGTCGGGCACTTGGGGCCGGCCGCCCTCGTGGGAAATCACCTGGCCTGCGCTCGGGGGCTTCACATCTTTAAATGGTGTCATGCTTCAGAACCTAGGGCATTTTCGCGGATTTTTCAAAGATCGATCCGCTGCTGGCGCACGTCCAATGGTGCGCAGCACGAAGAGCCGCGGCATGCCGCGTTGGTTTCGATGGGCTAAAAAATCGGATGACTCACCACGGCGTGGGCGCGGATTATCCGAAGAGATGCACCCAACACCGGGTGCGCCTGCCGCTTTTGTCCTGCCGGAGGCGGCAATGGCAAAAGCAGCGACAGATCCCGGGTCGCTCGGCTGCGCTGGCCGATACTCCGGGTCTCTGCATCCTTCAAAAACAAGAGGTCCCTCTGTATTGGGTCTGGCGCCTGAAGGTTTTCACGGAAAATTCTGCGGCGCTGATTTGAGTGGACGCATGGAAATCGGTGGGCACGATGGAGTTGGCTCAATCCGAAAGTTTTTAATTTCACCGGTCGGCGCCGTTTTGCGCTGGCGCGACGATAGCGTGAAAAATGAAAGAGCTATCGCCAGCCCGAGCTGATCCACGGCAGCGCCTTGGCGTCCTTGAGGGCCGGGTCGACGCGTCGCAGATACGCGCTGAGCTGCCCGACATGGTGCTGGAGGTGGCGGATATTGTAAACGTGCAGCTCGCCGCGCGAATGCTTGCGCCAGGAAAAACCCGATGGGCCCTGCAGCGATTCGGGCGTCTCTTTCGCCAGCGCCTGCGCCACTTTCGCGCGGCAAATACCCACGTAGGAGAGCGTCTCTTCCTTGTCCAATCCGATGCTGGCGTTCGGTCCGCGCTCATCGCCGCCGCGCTGATGCAGCTCGCGCAGCTCGAACGCCTTCTCGCCGGGCGAGAGATAGAGATCGGTGAAGAACAGCGCATGATACGCGACCTGCCGGAACGAATCGTTGGCGATTTTGCCGTCCCAGTACTGCGGCCCGCACGCCGCGATGCACTGGTTCATCATGCCCAATGCAGCCTCGTACTGTGCGGTGAGAATTTGGCGGAAAAAGTCGATCATGTGGTCGCTCTTCTGGATTCGCCGCCGAACAAAGTCCAGTACAGCATTCTATGAGTAAAAAAGTACGCCCGTAAATGGATAAAATGACCAAACTGTGCATGATCGAGGGAAACGGTAACCTTCTTTATGAAGCCTCTGACCCGCAGACTGCTACCCAAGCCGGACGCCAATGGAAATGTGCCCGCACTGGAATATGCCCGAGCGTCTCTGGCCAGAAAATTGATCGTCGAGCGACGAACGCGCGGATGGTCTCAGGCCGAATTGGCCCGCCGCGCAGGTGTTCGCCTCGAAACAATCAATCGGTTGGAAGAGGCAAAACACACCGCCGATCCCGCTACCGCAAAAAAAATTCAAAAGGCATTGGATGCAAGCCGCGTCCGTTCGCTGGCAACCCGTAGAACGGGTTGACCGAAAGAATCACGGCCGCCGCTACCGCCCCAGAAATCCCAGAAAATTATCCTTCAAAAATCCCCGCACGTCCCGCTCAACATCTGCTTGGCTTACCACACGGCCCGTCTCCAGCAAGTCTGAATACTTGTCCGTCAAAACCTTCGCCAGGACGCGGCGGGAGTGGTCCCACTTGTAAATCAACTGGTCCAGAATCCGCGCGTCGGAGTGTTGCGGCACGAAGCTCGTGCCCAACAGCTCGATGCGCATCCGCTCGATCTCTTCGATCAGGCTGGGATTGTTCAGGAACCACCAGCAGCCGAAGATCATCAGGTTGCCGAATTTCCGCGCCGTGACGCACAGCTCGTGCTGGTTCTCGCGGGCCAGCATGGTGACCAGGAATTTGTTGTTGGGAAATTCGCGGCAAAGGTTGGCCAGCGACGCGATGTCGGCCTTGCCGCTCATGTCGCCGCCATCCTGCAGGCCAGGATTCACGCGCAAACGCGAGCCGATCATCATGGCGAACGGCAAGCCGCGCTCGGCGCAGGTCGGCAGCACCGCCTTCTCCAAAACTGTCTGGCCGGCGCGTTCGATCGGGTCATCGCAGGCGGGATAACGGAATTCCGGCGGCAAGCTGACGGCAAGATAAACCGCTTTCTGTCGATCGATCCACTCGCGCAGGAATCGGCGAATCTCCTCGATTGCCGAACCGGAAATTTCCTCGGCCACGCCGTAGTTCCATTCGCGCAGCTTCCCCGCCGCCCTGGGCCATCCCCGCAGCAGCGGATCGATGCGCAGCACCGCCCGGAAGCGCGGATCGCTCCCCACCGCCGGATCCTTCAACCAGCGCTGCCGCTCGTTGTCGTCGAAAACCGGGTTGGTCATGGTGATCGAGCTGACGTTGGACAGCTCCATCACCTTGTCGATGTACTTGCCGGGGTCCTGTTTGGAAAAGAATCCACGGTATGGGGCCAGGGATTTTTCATTGGGGTCCAGGCCCAGCAATTTCAGCGTCGTCAATACACCGCGGCACGCTTCGCTGAGCGGGGTGCGCTCGACAAAAAGATTCTTCCAGATATGGTCGGCCTGCTGCTGCTTGCTCATCTTCCAGAACTGCTCGTACGGAAGTTGGGTCGCCGGCACGACGCGATAGACCTCGGCCACCAGATAATGATACGTCACCAGCTCATCCACGCCCCACAGCATCAGACCGGCCGGATCGGTTTTCCCGCTGGCGTTGGGCACCGGTGTGCCGAACGTCGGTGGATACAGGTGGGTATGCAGATCGACGATCGGCTGCGCCGCCAGCGCCGACGTGACGACCTGCTGCAGTCGCTGGCGAGGGATCGAATCAACTTTGGCCATTGGATTGCTCTCCCGCAGAGCCCGTTAGTGTAAGGCCGCGCAAATTCCATGGCAAAGCTACAAGTTGTGAAAAAGCCGCGTCGCATTTGTAAAATCCGTCGGCGCCCACTGAGTTCAATATGACGACGGTTCCGCTCCCACAGGCTCTGAAACTGGCGCTTCAATGCCAACGCGCCGGCCGCCTGGCCGAAGCTGAATCCATCTGCGGACTGGTCCTTAAAGAACATCCTCGAAACTTCGAAGCGTTGCACCTTGCGGGATTGTTGGCCCATCAACTCGGACGAGCGGACGAGGCGGCGTCGCTGATCGAGCGCGCCATCGCCGCCAATCCCGCCGTTCCCGAATTTCACAACTCTCTGGGCGTCGTGCGTTTGGGCCAGGGCCGATTTGACGACGCCACACACGCGCTGCGCGCCGCTTTGCGGATCAGGGCAGAATATCCCGAAGCGCACAACAACCTGGGCAACGCGCTGCGGCTGGGCGGCCATGCCGAGGAGTCGATCGCCTCATTTCGCCACGCCATCCGCCTTAAAGCGGACTGCGCCCAGTTTCTTAACAACCTGGGACTGGCGTTGCGCGCCCTGGGCCAAAGCGACGAAGCGATTGCAACGTATCGCGATGCCATCGCGCGAGATCCAAACCTGGCTGGTGTTCACTGCAACCTCGGGGTCGCCCTGCTACAGAATGCCGATCACAACGGCGCCATCCTCGCATTGCGCGAAGCGTTGCGATGCGATCCCAAACTGGGCGAAGTATACAACAGTCTTGGCCTCGCATTGAGAGCGACGGGAAAACTCGACGAAGCGCTGGGCGCCGCTCAAAGCGCCGTGCGTCTGGATCCAAATCGTGCGCAATGGCGCTACAACCTGGGAAAGGTGCTGATGGAACTGGGCCACGTGGATGCCGGCATCGCTGAATATCGCGCGGCCGTCGCTCTCCAACCGGACTTCGCCGATGCCCATAACGATCTTGGCTGCGCCCTGCGCGATCGGGGCAGGATGGATGACGCAGTGGACGAATTGCGCGAAGCGATTCGGCTGCGGCCTGATTACGCACCGGCGCACAGCAATCTTGCGAACTTGTTGAAAGATCGCGGCGACCTGGACGACGCCGTGGCCGAATACCGCCAGGCGATTCGCATCGATCCGAAATGGATCACGGCACATCAGAACCTGCTGTATGCCCTGAACTTTCATCCCAAATTCGACGCCCGGGCGATTTTGCGTGAACACCAGGCTTTCAATCGGACGCATTGTCAACCCCTGGCCAAGTCGATTCATCCACACGACAACGAACGCTCGCCGGATCGGCCGCTGCGGGTCGGGTTTATCTCGCCGGATTTTCGCGATCACGTGGTGGGACGGAATATGCTCCCGCTGCTGGCGGCGCACGATCGGCGGCAATTCCAGATCGCCTGCTATGGCCTCTTGCGACGGCACGATGCGATGACGACGCGGTTCCAGGCGCTGGCGGATATCTGGCGCGACGTCGCCGCGGACGGCGATGAGCGGATCGCGCAGATCATCCGCGATGACAGGATCGACATCCTGATCGACCTGACGTTGCACATGGAGGGCAATCGGCTATTGGTGCTGGCCCGCAAGCCGGCGCCGGTGCAGGTGACCTTCGGCGGATATCCCGGCACGACGGGACTGGAGACCATCGATTATCGTCTGACCGATCCGCATCTGGATCCGCCGGGCGCGGATGAATCCTATTCCGAGAAATCCATCCGCCTGCCCGATTGCTTCTGGTGTTACGACCCCCGGCAGAGCGACGTGGCGGTCAACGAGCTTCCCGCGCTGAGCGGCGGGGGAATCACCTTCGGCTGCCTGAACAACTTCTGCAAGGTGAACGAATCGGTGCTGGCGGCGTGGTCGGCGATCCTGAGAGATCGCCCCGACTCCCGGATGATCATTCTGGCCGGCGCGGGCAAGCATCGAGATCGCACGGTGGCGGCCCTGGGCGTCGAGCCGGATCGTGTGGAATTCGTGGAGCATTGTCCGCGCGAGCAATATCTGAAACTGCACCACCGGATCGACATCGTGCTGGACACGTTTCCCTACAACGGCCACACGACCAGTTGCGATGCGTTGTGGATGGGCGTGCCGGTGGTGAGCCTGATCGGCCAGACGGCGGTGGGGCGGGGCGGGTTGAGCATCCTCTCGAACATCAACCTGGCGGGCCTGGCGGCGACGACGCCGCAGCATTACATCCGCATCGCGACGGAACTGGGCACCGATCTGTCACGCCTGTCGGCGCTGCGCGGGGGATTGCGCGGCGGGATGCTCGCCTCGCCGCTGACGGATGCGAAGCGCTTCGCGGCCAACATCGAATCGGCGTATCGGCAGATGTGGCGGCGGTGGTGTCAGGGCAAAGAGATTTGAATCGCAGTTTCGATTCCGGCGTCAATGCGCACTTCCAGCGGTAAGCATTGCAGCCCGGGGACCAGATTGAAAAATCGCTGCTCGCTATTCATTTTCAGGCCGGCCGAGGAAGTTGTGGCGATCACCAACGTACCGGCTGGCTTCTGGATGTGAACCGTGTTGGCGTCGACGCGCTGGATCGCCTCGGTCTGAGGCGAAAGGATGGGCACAATCAACTTGGCGCCGGCCGCTTGATCGGCGGCGGCGCGAATCTCGACGAATTTTTCGGTGAAGAGGTATCTGATTCGATACGCGGCTTCCCCCGCCGGGGGTGGGACGCTGCGCGCGTTGAGCAATTTTCCACGCGCATAAAAGGTCTTTCCGCCGTCCGCTTCCTGCGTTGTCACGACGGCGGATTTGTCACTGAGGCTTGTGTAGGGTGTGCCGCCGATCGACATTTCGATTCGTGGCGTCAGCGGCATGACCGGATAATCGCCGTGCGATTGTTGGTTGCTTGCCTCGACCATGGAATATTCGGTCATGCTGGAGGCCAGGATCGGGCCCAATTGCATGTGATAAAGGAGTGTCAGGGCGCCACCGGTGGCGTGGGAGGCGGGGGCGTAATCCCAATCGTATTCGGTCACCGTGCCGCGCCATGGGCCTATCGAAATCAGCCAGGTTCCGACTTCCTCCAGATGCTTGATTCCGTAGGGTTGGTCGCGCGGCAACTTGAGTGGTCCCGCGACGGGCTTTGGACCGCCCCAGTCGATGACGGTTGCCAGCGATTTGGCATGCGTGAACGTGTGATGCACGCAAGGGCGATCGCCGTTGAGAAACAGATCGGGTCCGCCATACAGAAGACCATCGTGCGTGCACGACGCCATCATTGCCAGATTGCGTCGGGATACTTCGGCGAATCGCGCATCATGGTCGGCCAGCAAAGCGTAGCCGCTGTGACATCCGTCGCTGGTTCGGCTGCCCCACCAGGTCCATTTGTAATTGCGGGTGCCGAAGGAGTTGTCCCAGCCGCCGTCGGGAAGCATCAGCTCCATGTGGCCCTGCATGACGGCGACGGTTTTTGCCAGCATCTCCTGGTCTTTGGCCAAGAGCGCGTATAGCCCCAACGCCGGGACCGATTCCTCGACGTTGTAGCCGATGTCGATGGGCAAAAATCCCTTCGCGGATTTACCCGCCTGGGGATGGCCTTCCCCGAAGAGCAGATGATTTTGAGAAAAATAATCCAGGCTGGCGTGAGCCATTTTCCGGCCGCGATCGAGGTAGTGCTTGTCATCCAGCACCAACCCGCAAACGGTGAAGGCGAGGGACGAGGTGATCGGATAGTTGATGTTGCCGGTGTGGATGTTGATGAAGGTGTCGAGGAATTTCGCGGCGCGGGACAGGCGATCTATCCATCGCCGGTGCACGGCGTCGTCCAGAAGATGGCCGTGATGCCGCAGCGCCTCGGCGAGCGCGATGGCGCCGAAAACGGTGATCCCTTTCCAGTCGCCCAGGCTCAGATCGTTCACCCAACTGCCGTCGGGCCGGGTCACCACATCTGCCCATGCCTGCAGCCGCACGGCCGCATCGAGATATCTGGATTGACCAGTCGCGCTGGCCACGTGCATCAGCGGATAAAGCGCATCAAAACACCGGCCGTGAACCATCCCGCACGCCGGACAAAGAAGGCCGCCGTTTAGAGACGCATAACCAATACCGTTGATCTGCGTTGCCAGCAGGCCGTCGCACCAGGTCGTGAGTAGATCGGAAAAATCCTTCGCGGTGAGAATCGGCGCGACCGATGCGCCTGGTTTAGGCGGGGCGGCGAGGGCGATTGGACCGGCTCCATAGATCGCCGCGATTCCGCTCGCGGTCATTTTGATGAAATTTCGCCGACTCACCGCCATCGAGGTGATCTTACCATGCAATATTTGGACGCGGACTCAATGTCAGCGATGACTCGAGCGCTTAATGAGATTTCAAAACATTCCGCGGTGGCTGCGCGGCCGGGGCAGGTTCTACCGCGGTCCACTCGCTTGCGGTTGACCAGAGTCGGTGGATTACCTTCAGCAGGCCGGTGCCGCTGATGGCGAACACAATCGTCAGAGCCGTGGCGTATCCCCATCTCTGGTACAGAAAGTTCCCCAGCGCGAACAGGGCGGACCAGATCACGGTGCAGCCCAGCACCCAGCCCATGATGGCCAGCGGGATATTGTCGTGGCTGGGCTCGGGGAGCTGATCGATGGCCTCGGCTTCGCGGCGGATGACTTCCCAGCCTGGACCTGCGGGGCGGACCTTGCGATAAAAATCGATCAGCGTCTTGCGATCGGTCTGCGGGCCGAAATACGCCATCGTCACCCAGCAAAACGTGGTGGCGGCGATCGTGATCATCAATTGGGCGTCCGAAGAAACGTGGTGCGTGCCGTATTTGTTGTAGATAAACAATGCCGCGGAAATGACAAACGAGCTGAGCATGGCCACCACTTCGCACCAGGCGTTGACGCGCCACCAGAACCAGCGGACGAGGTACAGCAGGCCCGTGCCCGCGCCCACCAGAAGGATCAGGTCGAATGCATCCTTCGCCGAGTCCAGAACGAAAGTCAGTCCCCCGCCGCAGACGAACAGCAGGACGGTCGCAACGCGGCCCATCGTCACGTAATGCTTCTCATGGGCATCCTTGCGAATGAACCGGCGGTAAAGATCGTGGACGAGATAGGACGCGCCCCAGTTGAGGTGGGTGAGGATGGTTGAGGAATTGGCCGCGATCAGCCCGCCGATCATCAGGCCGATCCAGCCGACGGGCATGAAATGCAGCATGGCCGGATAAGCGATGTCGTGGCCAAGCAGCTTGGGGTCCATCTGCGGGAAGGCAGTTTTGATGTCGCCCAGGGTGGGATAAACCAGCAGCGAGCAGAGTCCGACCAGAATCCACGGCCAGGGCCGCAGGATGTAATGGGCCAGGTTGAAAAACAGCACACCCCCGAGCGAATCCTTTTCGGACTTGGAAGCGAGCATGCGCTGGGCGATGTAGCTGCCTCCGCCCGGCTCGGCGCCGGGATACCAGGTCGCCCACCATTGGACGGCGATGGGCATGACGAAGACGGCGACGAGCAGGTCGCGGTTGCTGTGAAAATCGGGAAGCATGTTGAGATAATTGAGTCCACCGGGGCCCTTGAGGGCGGAGAGCCTGTGGACCATTCCGTGCAGGCCACCGACCTGCGGCTGGATCAGCGCGAAATACGCCGCCGCGATGACCGCGGCCATCTTCACGAAGAACTGGATCATGTCGATGACCAGCACGCCCCACAAGCCGGACTGGGCGGCAAAAATCACGTTGAGAATGCCCACGCCCGCCAGCGTCTCCCAACGCGGCAGGCCAAAGAGAATGTTGGCGATCTTGCACGCCGCCAGATTCACCGTGGCGATGATGATGCAGTTGAAGAACAGGCCCAGGTAAATCGCGCGGAATCCGCGGACGAAGCTGGCGGCCTCGCCGGAATAGCGCAGCTCGTAGAATTCCAGGTCGGTCATCACCCCGGAGCGACGCCACAGCCGCGCGTAGAAAAAAACGGTGGCGATGCCGGTCAAGGTGTATGCCCACCATTGCCAGTTTCCTGCCACGCCCTGGCGGCGAACGATGTCGGTCACCAGGTTGGGCGTGTCACTGCTGAAGGTGGTGGCCACCATCGACAGGCCCGCCAGCCACCAGGGGACCGATCGGCCGGAGGCGAAAAATTCCGTCGTGCTTCGGCCCGACCGCCGCGAGAAAAACAGCGCCGGTATGAAGCAGATCGCCATCAAGCCCGCGATGACCAGGTAGTCCAAAGCAGTGAGATGAACCATCGGCGTGCCCTTTTCCTCTGAGAATCCCCTTGCCTATCGCAGTGAAATGTCGCGGACGGTCAGGTTGGTGGACTGTTCGCCGGTCAGGCGGATTCGGGCGGCGGCGATTGTTTTGCCGGCCAGGTCAACGGTCGCGCGGCCCTGGGCGAAATTGATGGCGTTGGTGAACGTCTTGCCGTCGGCGGAAACTTCCAGCACACCGTTCTGCAACTCGCCGCCTGCTGTGCCGTCAAGACCCGTAACGACGCTCACGCCCGTCAGCGCCTGGGGCGGATCGAATTCTACGGTCATCGAATCGCCCGGACCGGGCTGCCACTCGCTCCGGAACAACACCCCCGGATGGGCGCTGCACCACTGCATATCCTGGTACATAGTCGTGTTATATCGCACGGCATGTCCATCCAGCAGGTTGGCGGCGGCGACCACGGTGGCGACCGAGCCGGGGCGGAAAAAACCCGCCTTGATCGCAACCCGTTCCCCATGCGGAATGGCGAACGGCTCGGTGTACAGCGCCGACTGCCGCGTCGGGTACGAGCCGTCCAGCGTATATCGAATCTCGGCACCGTCGACGGCGGGCTGAATCTCGGCGCGGGTGGGATCGGACGGCAGCAGCCGCACCACGTTGTGCAGATTATCTTCCTCGATCGGCCGATAGTTGACGCCCATCGCGTCGAGCCGCGCCTCATCGGTGATCATGCGGCCTTTGAAATTTTCATAATCGCGCATTGAAGCATCGGTCCACCCGATTTCCGCCAGGGCGGCGGCGCGCGGCCAGGTCATGTATTGCGCCGATGAAATGTTGGGGACGCGCTCGGTCCAGAGATTTCCCTGAACGCCCAGAATGTGTGCGGCCTGTGCGGCGTTCAGACCGGCAACCGGATCAAAGCTGTAAAGCCGGCTGGCGGGATAGACCGGCCCCAGCCAGGGGCGCGGTTCGGTGTCGGTGCCTTGCTGGAAATCCAGGTAGCAATACGCTGTGGGGGACATCACGACGTCATGTCCCGCCGCCGCCGCCTGGGCGCCGTTGGTCGTGCCGCGCCAGCTCATCACTGCCGCGTCGGCGGCCAGGCCGGGATTGAGAATCTCGTCCCAGCCGATCAGCTTGCGTCCATGGCTGTCAATAAATCGGCTGATGCGGTTGATGAAATAGGTTTCCACCTGCGGCGGGCCGGCGAGCTTCTGGTCGGCAATTAGTTTGCGGTCGGCGGGATCGTTCCAGGAATCCTCGGGGACCTCGTCGCCGCCCACGTGGATGTACTGCGAGGGGAACAGGTCCATCACTTCGCTCAGCACGTCCTGAAGGAAGGCGTAGGTCTGCTCATTGCCGGCGCACCAGACACCGTGAAAGACACCGGCGTCGGCGCCGATGGTGAACGGCCCCCCGGTGGTGGAGAACTGCGGATACGCCGCCAGCGCCGCCGTCGAATGCCCGGGCATTTCGATTTCAGGCACTACGGTGATGTGCAAACGGGCCGCATATTTGACCACGCGGCGGACGTCGTCCTGGGTGTAAAACCCGCCGTAGCGTCCATCGGGACCAAACGTCGTGCTCAGCTTGGGATCGATGTCGAAGCCAGCCTGGTCGCGCCAGGCGCCGATTTCCGTCAGCTTGGGATATTTTTTGATCTCGATCCGCCACCCCTGGTCATCCACAAGATGCCAGTGGAAGACGTTGATCTTGTGCATGGCCAGGACATCGAGGTAATGCAAGACGGCGTCGGTGGGCTCGAAGTGACGCGCGACATCCAGCATGATGCCGCGCCAGCGGAAGCGCGGCTTGTCACGAATGCTGACGGCTGGAACGGCCCAATCAACACCGGCGGCCGGTGCTGTGCCGTACACCGCTGGCGGCAGAAGCTGCAGCAGCGTCTGCACGCCGTAAAACAGCCCGGCGCCCCCGGGAGCGCGAATCAACGCGCCATGCGGCGTCACGTGCAACTCGTATCCCTCCTCACCCAGCGAGGCATCCGCCCCCCGCGTGGTCAGCAGGATGGCGCTGTCCGGCGGCTGATCCAGATCGGATTGGCCGATTTGCAACTTCAATCCGGCGGCGCCGCTCAGCGTCTGGCCCAGAACGGCGGCGGCATCGGCGGCGGCGGGTTGCCCGGATTGCGCGAGGATCGAAGTTCCCGCGGATAATTGGAATCGTCCCTCCGCGGGCTGCACCTGTTGCGGCCGGGGGATGATGGCGATGTCGTCTGCCCGGACCGCGCCATTCGATGTCACGAATGACAGAAACAGCAGCATCCCCATCACCGACGCCTGCCGATTGGCCCGCATTAGGGTCTCCTTGGGCCGCATAGCGGCGCAAACGACGCGCGTCAGCGCGACATCGGGGCCGCCTGTGATTCGGCGACCATGGCCGCGCCCAGGGCCGCGTGGAAATCGTGATTGCCCGTGTCGAATGTCCAGCCCGAGCGTGCCAGGCTGGTCAGGTCGGTTTCGATCATGCGCCGCAGCACCGGCAAGTGCCGGCGCAGGCGGATGCCGATCCCACCGCAGAGAATGACGTGATGCGGGCGGTAGATCGCGTGGCAGATGCGGATGGCCCGCACCAGCGCCCGCAGGGGCGGCTCGTCGCCGCGCATCGCGTCCAGGGCGGCCGACACGTTGGGGCCGTATTTCCGCGCCAGGGCATGTGCGCCGATGTACCCCTCCAGCCCGCCCGCTCCGCCGTCGGAACCGACGACCGGCTCGTTTTCGATTGAGACGTCGATCTGGCCGAGATGGCCGGGCGACTCACCTTCGATGCACAGAGGCACGCCGTCATCCAGCACCGCGGCGCCCACGCCCGCACCCAGCGCCATCACCATCAGGCGGCCGGTGGGGGCGCGCTCTCGATAGATGTCCTGTCCGGCGGCGATGGCGTCGTTGAGCACGACCGGGCCGCGCGGCATGGAAAATCCCAGCGCGTCATCCAGCAACTCTTCCAGAGGCAGGCCGTTGAGGCCCGGCACGTTGACCGAGAGCGTGACTTTGTTCCCACCGGAGTCCATCAGGCCTGGCACGCAGATTCCAATGGCGTCGGCGATGCCGATTTGCCTGGGCATCGCGGCGCGGATCGATTTTACCAGCTCGACCTTGCCGGGCTTAAAGTAAAACGGGCTTTGGCCGGTCAACACCGCGGAATCGCCATTGCGCGCCGCGACTTTGACGGATGTGCCACCGATATCAATGCCTAAATAAACCATAGCGGTCCTGATATAACGTTTGGCGCTGCGGATCAATCAATCGGCCTGCTGCCACGACGGACGCCAGCGCACGAATCCCTCGATCGCCTCGTATTCAGCCAGCCCCAGCTGGTCATAAAGTCTTGCGGTCTGACGATTGCGGTCCTCGGCGCGCTGCCAGAACTCTCGTTCATCATGGCCGGGGAACATCGCCTTGTCCTTCTGGCTCTGATGTTTGAAGATGGCGCTGCGTTTGCGCGCCAGTTCCGAGGGGCTCAGGGGAACGGCCATTTCGATCTTCTCCGGCTCCCATTCCTGCCAGGCGCCTCGATAGAGCCACACGCGGCATTGGCGGACCCACTCGCGGCCCTGGAGCTGCTCGAACGCCTTTTTCACGGCGTCCAGGCACACGCGGTGCGTGCCGTGCGGGTCGGATAGATCACCGGCGGCGAAGACCAGGTGGGGCCGGACCTTCTCCAGCAAATCGGCAACCAGGCGGATGTCCTGCAGGCCCAGCGGCATCTTGCGGACGGCGCCGGTTTCGTAGAACGGCAGATCGAGAAAATGCAGGCGCTCCAGTTGCAGCCCGCAATCGCGCCCGGCAGCGCGCGCCTCGCCGCGGCGGATCAATGTCTTGATCTGCTGAATCTCCGGGCTGTCCAATTGCCCCGGCCTCTTCTTACGCAGGAATTCCTCGATGTGGGATTCAATCTTGATGGCCTGCTCGGCGGCGGCGCCGGCGGCGAGGCGGAACAAGCGGTTGTATTCCGCCGCGAAATCCGCGAAGCGAATCGCGTCGGCGTCGAACACCGCGATGTTCCCGCTGGTCTGGTAGGCGACGTGAACCTCGTGGCCCTGCTCGGCCAGGCGGATCAACGTGCCGCCCATGCTGATCACGTCGTCGTCGGGATGCGGGCTGAAGACCAGCACGCGCTTGGGAAACACGTCGTCGTTGGGACGCGAGATGTCACCGGGGCGCTTGCGCTGGTCGGGCTTGCCGCCGGGCCAGCCGGTAATCGTCTCGGTCAGCGAGCGAAACACGTCCAGGTTGATGTCGTACGCCGAGCCGTGGCCCTGCGATGCCAGAAGATCCTGCAGGCCGTGCTCGTTGTACTGCTCATCGGTCAGCTTGAGGATCGGTTTCTCCACGCGCAGCGCCAGCCAGATGACCGCCTTGCGGACCAGGGCGGGGTTCCACTGCACCGGTCCGACCAGCCAGGGGCTTTTGAACTGGGTCAGCTCGGCGGCGGCGGCTTCGTCCAGGTAGACGGTGGCGTGGGGATGCTCCTGCAAAAAGCTGGCGGCGACGGCGGATGTCACCGGCCCCTCGACGGCCCGGGCGACGATCGCCGCCTTGGTCTCCCCGAACGCGATCATGATCACGCGCCGCGCCGACAGGATCGTCCCCACGCCCATGGTGATGGCGCGGCGCGGAACGTGCTGCTCGCCGAAAAAATCGCTGGCGGCGTCCTGGCGCGTCACGCGATCCAGCGTGATCAGCCTGGTGCGGCTATCGCGCGAGCTGCCCGGCTCGTTGAACCCGACGTGGCCGGTGCGCCCGATGCCCAGAAGCTGCAGATCCAATCCCCCGGCGCTCTGAATATGCCGCTCGTACTGGGCGCAATATTCGCCGACTTTCTCCGCCGCCAGAGTGCCATCAGGGATGTGGATGTTCTGCCGCGGAATGTCCACCAGGTCGAACAGGTGCTCGTGCATGAAGCGGTGATAGCTCTGCAGGTCCTGCGGCCGCATGGGAAAATATTCGTCCAGGTTGAAGGTGATTACGTTGGCGAAGCTGAGGCCCTCCTGGCGGTGCAGGCGGACCAGCTCAGCGTAAACACCGATGGGCGTGGAGCCGGTCGCCAGCCCCAGCACGGCGGCGCGGCGCTGGCTGGCGGTGGTGCGGATCACCTGCGCGATTTCCTGCGCTACCGCCTTGTCCACCTGGTCCGAATCGGCCGACACCCGTGTGGGAATTGCCTGGCTTGTGGATTGGACGTCAGAGTCCATAGAGTCCATGCCGAATAATTATCCTGATAGACAATAAAACGCAAGACAAAACCACTGATGCAGGCCGCGGGCATGCCGTGCGAGGCACGGAACGGGCGCGGCAGGTTGTTCAAATGCAATTCCTCCGGAAACACCAAGACCCGACCGGGCCGCTTCTGGGCTCGGGTTATAGATTAACGGAATTATTAACCGACTTCAAACTAATTCTCGCCCGAATGCGGGCAAACGAGGTCACATCAGCCGTAGAGCCAATCGTTCGAATTCGCGGTTGGCCAATGAAAATAATTAACCATTGGAACAATAAAATACGGATTTTTTCCCTGTCCGTGCTATCATCCCCACGCAGGTCAAACTTTGGCGGTGGACGATGCCCCGGATAAGTTTAGAATCATGGACCATGATCGAGCCGCGCAAGCGAAAGCTGGTGCAATCGCTCTGGCCCGAGGGTCGTTTGAGCCGGTGGGAGTTGCATCAGCGGACCGGCATCACCCCCACCCGCGTCGGCAACGCCGCCGATGCGCTGTTGCGCGAGGGGCTGCTGCGCGAATGCACGCCGGAGATCATGGGCGCCGGTCGGCCGCGTATACCGTTGGAAATCGACCCCGCCCGTCGGTGCGTGATCGGCTTGGCGCTAATGCCCGGAAAGGCCGAAGCCGGCCGCCTGGGGCTGCGCGGCACGCTGATTTCGCGGCCGGTGATGAAGCAAGTCAATGACCCCACGCGCCTGGTCGCCGCCGGGGCGGCCCTGCTGGCCAAGCTGCGCAATGACGAAACATTGGGCGTGGGTGTGAGCGTGACGGGATTTGTCGATCCGGTGGAGCGAACCCTGCTGTTCAGCAGCGCCCTGGGTGGTGGCCCGGCGGCGACGCTGACGCCAATTTATGACGCCGCCGGTGACTTGCCCGTCGTCCTGGAAAATGACATGCACGCTCTGGCCGCACGCTGGCTGCTGACCCACCGCGCCGATCAGCGACACGACGTGCTGCTGGTCTGGATCGCCGATGGCCGCTTCGGCGCCGCCATGCTCATCGATGGGCGGCCCAACGGCGGCTGCACCGTCGGCGGCAACGAGCTGGGACATTCCCGTTTCCCCATCCCCACCCGAAAATGCTTCTGCGGGCACACCGGTTGCCTGGAGCGGATCGTCAGCACCGATTTCCTCAATGACAGCGAGCACCAGGCGCACGGCGGCAAGTCCTCCACGCGTTCCAGGTTGACCCTCGGCGAGCGAATCGCCCTGTTCGAAAAGATCGGCAAGGACCCGGCGCTGGACGACGTGATGAAATATCTGGCCTACGCACTGAGCAACTCCGTCAATTTCGTGCGGCCGCATCGCGTCGTGCTGGTCAGCGAGTTCGTTCGCAACATCGTCTTCGCGGAGGCCCTGACCGGCCTGACGCGCGCGATGGTCCTGCCCGGCCTGGTGGAGCGGGTGCGTTTTGACCTGTGGAACCAGCCCACCCGCGGCTCGGCCGAAACCGCCGCGTGGCTGGCGATGGCCGAGCTGCTGTACGGCGGTTGGAATTAGCCGCGCCCAATTTTCAAATCATTATTTCCCGTGTTTTGACGCTTCGATCTGCCAGAGCTGATCCTGCAGCGATCCCCAACGCTTCTGCACCTGGGCGTAAATATCTTCCAGCTGGGCCTCCGAGAGACTGGTCGATTTGGCCGAATCCGAGGCGCCCGATGGCGATCCTGGCAGTTTCGCCCGGAGCTGGTCGATCTGGCTGCGCCGATCCTGCATCTGCCGCAGTAGCACGTCCCGCGGGAACTCTTGCGCCGCCGCGCCGAACGATTGGGCCACGGCATCCATGAGCGGCGCATGCGCGCCGTCCATGTCGGCGCCGACATGCCAGATCATCACACCGGCGAATGCCGATTGCCTGGCGTATTGGCATTTCTGCTGGATAGATCGCGGGCTTTCGTAGCACACGACGCTGCCGCCGGCGGTTCGCTCCAGATATGGCATCGCCGCCTTTTCGTCCCAGAAATCCCGGTAAATTCCGCTCGCAAGCAATGCCATGGTCTGTGCGTAAGTGATGTTGACGCTAAAGCCGGGCGCGTTTTTTGGAAAATCACCGCCGATGTGGTCGACCCTGAATCGGCTGGACCAGAACGTGATTCCCATCAGCAGCTTCGCCGGTGGCGCCTGGTGGTTTTGCACCAGGTTCGTCATCCCCTGAGCCACCGAAAATTGCGGCTGAGGTGGATAAACGCCTGGCGGATACAGATTGGAACTGTAAGCCGCCTTGCCTCCCCATCCTCCGCTATAGTCGTAGACCATCACGTTCACGTAATCCACGCTGCTCAGGACGTCCGGCCAGGAGTGATGGCTAATCCAGTATTCACTGGCCGGCAGCGCCGTCGTGATGATCGCCCTGGGAAAACGCGTCCGCGCGCTCTTGAGCAGCGCGGTGTACGCGGCGCCGTCATCATCGCTCAGCGGCGACGGCTCCCAGTCGATATCCACGCCGTCGTAACCGTGGTCGGCCATCAGCTTGCCCAGATCGTCGAGGAATCGCCGCTGGTACTGGGGATGGCGCGCGATGGAGAGCCAGTTGTCCGCGTTTTCCGCCTCGCCGCCCAGGGACATCAGCAGCTTCACATTGTGCCGCCGCGCTAACGTCTCCATCGACGGATTGAAATACCCCGGCGGGGCTTCGACGCTGCCGTCGGGATGCGGTACGAGAAACGCGCGGGCCAGGTGCGTGAGCGCGTCGTAGTTGTAGCATTCGACAGGATCGTCCGAATCGTGCCACATGGCGGAATAGCCCAGCACGACCCGGTCCGGCCGCGCCAATGCAATGACGGGCGCCAGAAAAAAAAGAGCGCATGCGCACAGAATATTTTTCTTGACCACGGCGTCTCCAAAAAAAACCAACCTGCAGCGACGAACCTAAGTGCCGCCCAACAGACCGCTTCCGATTCGTTCCAGCGGCCGCCCAGCCGCGCCCAAAGCGAGCTGGTTTGCCCGCCCCGCAAAAAAAACCGGCCGGTTCGATAAATAGATTGCTTTTTATTATCCGATGCGTTAATTAATCCCGCAAGTGAAATGTTGCGGTCAGCTTGGAAGTGATCATGGGCGTTCGTGCCTGGATGAATCAGAACCCCCGTACCGTGACCGGCATCACCGGCGCCGTGGTGGGCGTGGCACTGGTTTCCATCGTGGTGCAGGTGATGGCCACGCGCCACCGTCCTCCCACAGCGGCTCCCAAAATTTACTACAGCGATGATGACGGTAAGACTTATTTCGCGGCCAGCTCCGACTTGGTGCCGCCATTTGACCATAATGGGAATCAGGCCGTTCGCGCTTATATTTTCCAATGCCCGGGCGGAAAACCATTCGTCGGATACCTGGAGCGCTATGCGCCCAAGGCGCACGACGCCATCGTTGCTGGGCATCGCACGGCAAACCTCGAGCGCTTTGGCCGCGACCTGAAACGGCCTGGGGATGTCAATTGGACCAAATCGGGAGACCTGGCCGTCGAGAACAAGATCGAAAACGTCACGTGTCCCGATGGGGGCACACCGGAGCTGATCGACCCATGACTATAAGAATGCTTGAAAATCACTGCAATCGGATGCAATTTGGAGATCATCAAACAAAGCAGCGCGCGTCGATTGCGCTGCCGTGGAAACAAATCTGCCGGCCGCCTGTTACACCAGGACGCCGCGGGAGGTTGATCATGAATCGCCGTTTACATGCTTTCACGCTGGTGGAATTATTGGTTGTTATCGGAATTATCTCGCTGTTGATCGCGATCCTCCTCCCGGCGCTTAATCGAGCGCGCGAGCAGGCGAACCTGATCGATTGCCAATCACGCCTGCGGCAAATGGGCCAGGCGCTGGCGATCTACGTCTCGGAAAACAATGGCCTGCTCCCCTGGGGCGTCATCGACTCCGGTGAGCCATGGGAAAGTGGAACGCCCGACAGCAGCGAGTTCAGTTGGTGGTGGTGCTTCACGCTCTCGCAAATGATCCAGACCAACCTTCTGGGCCCTGACGGCCTGGTGCATAACCTTTCACCGATCTTTAAGGATAAAGACACCATCGACGGTTACGATTTTCGTTGGATAAACCATTACACGGCCAATCCGCGCATATTTATCAACAACAATGATCCGGATTTTCTCAACGTGATTTTCGGCGGGGATGCCAATCCTCTAACCGGCAACCAGCTCTATCAGCGGAAACTGGCCACCGTGAAGCCTGCGACCGCGTTCCTGATCTGGGACGCACCACAGATTCTTAACCCACCTGCCGACGTGGGCGGCGACAGTGGAAATGCTTATCCCCTGGCGACAGTGATGGACGGGAACTCCCTGACTTTCGACTCCTGCTTCACAACGGCCTGCACCAACCCAGCTTTCGTTTACAGCCGCCCGTGTACCCCTGGCGTGCAGCAGAGCGAGATCCCGGCGACTTGCAAAACCAGGCAGAAAACGTTCAACGTAGACATCAATTCAAGTGAGGTGAATAGTTTCGTGTCGCAGATGCGTTTCCGCCACCTGGATAACACTGCACTGAACGCCCTGTGCGTGGACGGCCACGTTGAAACACGAGCCGTCGGCACGTTTATGGAATTGGACCTGTGCACGGCGTTACCACCGAACGTTTACTGAACTCCATGACCAGGACTTTCGCTGTCTGGAGCGCGTTCGGCCGGCTTTTTTCTTTCGATGGTTAAATATTCTGATTTTTTACTTGAATGGTTAAGTATTATGCACTATCCTGCAAATCACGTTGGAATTGGGGCTTTTTGGGCCATTTTAGGAGCGAAAATGCGATATTCTTCTCTTTGCACTGTGGCGGCGGCCGCGCTGATGTTGAGCATGGCTTCTGCTAAAGCGTCGGTCCCGGTCTATCAGTTCGGGGCTTCTGATTCACCGAATGATCTGGATGGCTTTGCCAGCAACAGCGGTGGGTCGCTCGTCGTTACACATACCACCAACCCCATTAGCGAGCCGGCGATGATGTTGGCGGCGTCGAGCAGCGGCTTCAAAGGCGCCCTCACGTCGTCGGTTCCCGCTATTATGAACAATTCGTCCGTCACTTCCATTTCCGTCGATGTGACCGTGCCGGCGACCTTCACGTATACCGGCACGTTCGCGGATCTGGGTATAACCATTTTTGTCGAGAGCCCCTCCGAAAGTGAATTCGGTTTGCAATACCAGGTTCTCCCGGCGGACGAGCAGAACATCGACCTCACGCCAGGCACCACCACGACCGTAACCATTCCCCTCACCGGAGATGACCCGGATACCGGCAATCCCGAAACGTATGGCCAACTCCTGACCACAGGCGGTACAAATGGTGAGGGCTTTGTCCCCACGGGTTTCGAGTTTTTCCTCGACGAGAACGCCGCGAACCAGGTCGAACTTGCCAATGTGCAGGCTAACCTCGTGCCCGAACCGGCCTCGATCGGCTTGCTCGCATCAGGCCTCGGTCTGCTGTTCCTCCGTCGCCGCAGCGTCGCCTGATCAAGCCAGATATCGCAGTGCGTCTGAAAACCAAAGCGGCAGGGCCGGAATGATCCGCCCTGCCCTCTTTTTTTGGCCGTAAGTCACCGCGCCTTCCGACCAACACCCCATATCATAAATCATTGCGCCATGCAGGACTTGAACCTGCAACCCGCTGATTAAGAGTCAGCTGCTCTGCCAATTGAGCTAATGGCGCTTCGCGCTTTGGCGGGGAATCGTCGGAACATATCGGCCACGAAATCCTTGTCAAGGTCACGGGTTCTTGACGCTCTGTTCCGGCTTGAAATCCAGGCGCTCGGCCAGGGCGCCGTAATCGCATAGCTTCGACCATAAGTCGGACTGCTCGTCAATCGTTCCCCGATAGATGATCTGCGCTTCTGCCAGGCTGCGATTCTGGCTGGTCCATAACGGCGTGGCGGCGTTAAGCTCGATCACCGACACGACCGCGTCGGGCGGCAGCTCGGTGACGGCCAGGGGATGATTACCGGCCGCCGCGGGCGCGGATAAAAGCTCCTGCGTTGCCATCGCCAGATCGCGAACCGATCCTGGCTTGAGATTCAACGGCCGAATCGTGGGAAGCGATGATGAATTGTTAAGGATCATCTCAGGCTGGAAAGGTTCGGTCATAACGATCGGCTGGTTAGCGGCGGATTTCGCCGCGGCGGCCATGCCGCGCGTGCGCGCGTCGCCCAGCAGGGCGTGTGCGGCGTCGTTGGCCATGTCATACGCGGCCGAAAGCTTCCAGTCCGCGAGCACCCGCTCCTTCACATCCGCCATGGGCGGCACGTGCGCGGGATCGACGGCGCTGATGCGGAAAAAATAGTAATCGCTCTGCGTCTGATCGATCATCAGCCGGGATGGCTGCCACACCGCCAGCCGCAGATCGCCCTGCGGGGAATTCTTCATCGATTCATCCATGAACGGCGCAGCAAATTGCGTGGCATAAAACGCGAACGGAATGGGTGTGCTGTTGCCGCCGGGGAAAAAATAGGTCCTGCCGATTTCCGGGACCTGGATCAGATCCTCCGCCGACTTGAACTGATCGATGTTGCCATAAACCGGAAGCACGCCGAATTCCTTCTGGATCGACCTGGCAAGGTTCTCGATGAACGCATAGCTGGCGTACTGCCCGACGGCGCTGGGGATGGTGGTCGGCCCGCCGGCGGCCTGGGCATCATGCCAGTTCCCGAATCCGTTGCTCATCGAATCGGAAATTTTGCGCAGGATTTGTCCGCCCAGGTTCTGCGTTTCCTGGTCGTAAAGATGATTCAGCACGACTTGGGCGTGGAGCTGGAAATCGGCATCCAGATCGTCGAGCTTGCGCGCCGCAGGCTGGCTGGTCGCGGCGGAGGCGAGCGGCTGCGTTGTCGGTTGCGTGGACGGCTCGGTGGATGCCGGCAGCGGCTCCTGGTCGTAGGCATCGCGATGGGCCTTGAAATCACCGAACGCCGCGACATACCAGTCGCGCTCGTCCCTGGAAGCGATGGCTGCGTGCCGCACATCGTCGCGATGAACCCCGATGAACTGCACCTTCACCCGATTGGGGATTTTGTATCCGAACCCCAGCGGATCCGCGGGCGACCCATAATTGCCTGCGATCTTGTCGCTGTACGTGTCGAACTGGTTGCGCAGGTCCATGTCGGTGGGCTTCTTCACTTTATCGATGTACTGGCTGGCGGGAAGATTCACCACGTTCACCGTGATCAGCTGCTCCGCCCGCGCCAACATATATTGCCGCACCGGCGCGGTGATCTTGACGACGCTGGCCGACCGAGCCAGCAGGGATTGCACCGCCAGGCAGTCGTGCACCGCCTGGACGATGCGATCGAAATCGTCGGTGCCCTCGGCGGGGAGGTTGGCGACGCCATTTTTCAGCACCGATTGCAGTTGCTCGTTATCCACCACGATCCCCTGTTGCTGGGCTTCGACCAGCAGCAGAAAAAAGGCGCGCGGGTTCTTGTCGATGGCCGCCGTCGCCTGCTCACCGATCAGATGGTCCAGCAGCAGCACATCCCGATCGGGCCGGTCCGCCTGCTCGGGAGACCGAAGCTGCCTGAGCAATCTCCATTCATCGACGGAGGCGATGATCTGCAATTGGCTGATCTTGGTGCCCCCCAGCGTGCCGGCGGTGTGCTCGATGGGGCCGGACTGCATCCCCTTGGGCGCCAACTGAATGATGAAGACGACCATCAGGAAGGCGCCGAACACCGCCAGCAGCTTCTTTTGATTCCTACGGATAAATCGGTTCATGAAAAAATGGGCCTTTCAGTGTTTGGCAGCCGCCTTGAGCCGATCCAGTTGCGTGCGCGCCTGCGCGGCGGCGGGGGCGTTGGGATACGCATCCAATATACTCTGGTACATCGCCATCGCCTTGTCGCTCTGGTTGATCCGTTCGAGTATTGCCGCCGCGTGAAGCAGGGCGTCCGCAACGTGCGGTGCGCCGGGGCTGGCTTTGAAGTCGGCGACGACGCGCAGCCAGGCGATGGCGGCGTCTTTCCAGGCGTTGGGATTGTCCGCCGCTTGCGCCTGTCCCTCCCGCGCCTGTGCCAGCACGAACAACGCATCGGCCTGGTGCGGCGTATCCACGAAAAATTGCTGGGAGCCGTTGATCAGCTTAACCGCATCATCATAGTGCTGCTGGGCGACGGCGTTTTTGGCCTCGGAGATTTTGGCATCGGCCAGCGCGGCGGCGGCCAGATCGGATGTCGCGCCCCCGGATGCCGGGCTGCCGGTAAGCCGGCTGGCGACAGAGTCGATGGCCGCCGTGTCACGCCGCGCCCGCTGAATCTCCAGCAGAAACGCCAGCAGCGTCGTCTGCTGCTCGGGCGTAATGCTCCCGGCATCCAGCGCCGACGAGACAGTGCTGGCGGCGGCATCGAGATAGGGCGAGCCAAATTGTGGAACCGCCGGCCGGTGCTGCGCGGCCGCTTTGGCGTCGTTCAGCACCAACATGGTGTATCCCTCCGCAGCTTTGTCGAACCGTCCGCTGCGGTCGGCCGCATCCGTCATCTTCGGAGCGCAAATCGCCTTGAGCCACGCCTTGTCCGTCTTCTGGATCGTCTGGTCGTATTCGTCCGCGGCCTTGTCCAGGCGGTTGGCGGCGTAATCGATCTGCGCCTGGTTGAAGCTGGGCTCATCATCCAGGTTGATGTCCACGACCGAAGCCAGGTCCTTGACCACCGCGTGGCCGGTCTGTGTGCGGAAGATGATTTTGCCGGAGTCCACCGATTCGACCTGGACGCCGGAATAGACGGTGGGCGCCGAATCGCGCGGCGCATTGGACGGCCGGATCGAAACCGTATCCGCCGCCGCAACGGCCGTTGGGATGATCAGCCACATCACCAGAAATCTGCCGGCGCCCGTTCGCATGAATTCTGTTCCAATTCCGCGGATGCAGGAGAGGGGAGTCGAACCCCTACACCTTTCGGTACAGGATCCTAAGTCCTGCGCGTCTGCCAATTCCGCCACTCCTGCAGTGTTTGCCGCATCTGATTAAATAGGGGAACATGGCGACGGTCAAATCCGGAGCCCAACTGGAGGTGCATTATGTCAGAATCACAGGGGCGGCTGGTGGTTAAGGCCATTTCCCGACGGTTCAGCGATCAAAAATCCATGGCCGAGCGCGCGGTGGTGCAACTTCAGGATCCGCAGCTTCATCAGCCGCTGGATCAGAACACCAACAGCATCACGGTGATCATGAAACATATGGCCGGCAATCTGCGGTCGCGTTTCACGGATTTTCTGACCCGCGACGGCGAGAAGCCCGACCGCGACCGCGATTCGGAGTTTATCGATGACATCCCGGATCGCGCATCGCTTCTGGACCAATGGGAAGCCGGCTGGAAGTGCCTGCTGGACGCTCTGGCACAATTGACAGATGCTGATTTGGCGCGAACGATCACCATCCGGTCCGAGCCGCACTCGGCTATCGACGCGCTGCTGCGTTCGTTGGCGCACTGCGCATACCACGTCGGCCAGATCGTGCAACTGGCGCGATTCCTGGCCAAGGATCATTGGAAAGTGCTGACAATCCCGCGAGGAGGATCCAAACAATACAACCGGACCATGCAGGCACGACCTGCCAAATAAATGCTACCGCATATGCCCGTCGCCGGTGACCACCCATTTATATGTTGTCAGGTCGGCCGCACCCATGGGACCGCGGGCGTGCAGCTTGTCGGTGCTGATGCCGATCTCCGCGCCCAGGCCGTATTCGCCGCCGTCGGCCAGGCGGGTGCTGGCGTTGATCATCAGGCTGGCCGAATCCACGCCGGTGACGAAGCGGTCGATTGCCGACTTGGAATTGCTCAGAATCGCATCGGTGTGATGGCTGCCGAACTCGTTGATGTGCGCGACCGCTTCATCCAGCGAATCGACCACCTTCACCGCGACGATCAGGCTCAGATATTCCAGCGGCCAGTCGGAATCTTCGGCCGGCTTGGCCTTGGGAAAAAGCTGCCGCGCCCGCTCATCGCCGCGGATTTCCACGTTTTGGGCCGCCAGGTCCTGACAGACTTTGGCCAGCAGCCGCTCGGCGGCGTCCTTATGGAAAATGATCTTCTCCACCGCGTTGCAGACCGCTCCACCGGGATAGCTGGTCTTGGCGTTCACACAGATATCGCGCACCTTCTGCTCCATGCCGGCGACGTCAGCATCGACATAAATGTGACAGTTGCCGGTGAAGTGCTTGAGCACGGGAATCGTGGAATCGGCGACGACCGCGCGGATCAGGCTCTCGCCCCCGCGTGGGATGACCAGGTCGATAAATTTGTCCAGCTTCAGCAGCAGCGGGACCAGGGCGCGATCGGTGGATTGGATCAACTGCACCGCCGCCGGATCGATTCCGCTCTTCTCCAGCGATTTTGCAATGATCGCGGCGATGGCGATGTTGGATTGCAACGATTCCTTGCCCCCGCGCAGGATGATGGCGTTGCCGCTCTTGATGCACAGCGCCGCCGCATCGCTGGTCACATTCGGCCGGCTCTCGTAAAAAAACAGCACCACGCCGATCGGCACGCGGACCTTCTGGATGCGCAAACCGTTGGGGCGGACGTATCCTTCAATGATCTGCCCGATCGGATCGACCTGGCCGGCGATCTGCTCGACGCCGTCGGCCATGCTATTGATGCGCTTATCGTTCAGCTTCAGGCGCTCGACCAGCGCGGGTTGCATCTGCGCCTTCTGTGCCGCATCGACATCCTGGGCATTGGCGGCCAGAATCTGGGCGCGGCCCTCGCGAATGGCGGCGGCCAAATTGCGTAAGGCGGCGACCTTCACCTCGCCGCGCAGGCTGGCCAACTGCGCCGAGGCGCGGCGGGCGGATTTGCCCAGCTCCACGACGTACTGCTGCAACTCCGCCATAGGCTGGAATTCTAGCAGGCCAAAACCGCCCCGGCACGGATCAGCGACGTAAATCTGCGGATCAGCCTCGGACGTATTAGAATGGTAGCCATGCGACGCTTCGCCCGCGCAATCATGTTCTTGACGCTTCTGGGACTGGCAGGCGCCGGACCACAGACGGCGACTTATTTCGCCAAGCTCAATACATCAGCGCTGGCCGCCGATCAGACGGCGGTGCTGGCGGTCGTCACCGACATCGCGCCGGGGCTTCACGCCCAATCGCATGCGCCGTTGGAGAGCTATCTCATCAAGTTTGAAATCATTCCCGATCCAAATCCGGCCGTGGAGTTTCTCGATCCAATCTACCCGCCTGGAACCCTCGAGAATTTCCCGGGGCTGGGACAGCAGAGTGTCTATACCGGCCGCGTCATCGTCTATGTGCCGATGCGCATCAAGAGCAATGCACCCGTGGGGGATACGACCATCAGCGGCACGCTCACCTGGCAGGCGTGCAATGATACGTCATGCTTCGCGCCGCAGCGGCAGCAGCCATTCACCGTGAACACCAGGATTATCGCCGCGGGGGAGGCGGTGAATGCGACCGATACCCAGATGTTCAGCGGATTTGATCCAGGCGTTTTCAAATCGTCCCCGAGCTCGACCCAGCCGGCTGCTGCTTCGCAACCCGCCACTTCACCGCCGGCGGTGAATCTTTCTTCCGACAACACCCGCCTGAGCATTTTTGGTCATTCCCTGGATCTGAAAAATCAGTCGTTCCTGGTCGTGGGAATGGTGGCGTTTTTGGCCGGGATAATCTTCAACGTGGTGCCGTGCGTGTTGCCGGTGTTGCCGGTGAAGGCGATCGGATTTTACGAAGCCTCGCAGCATAACCGCGCCCGCACGATCCTGTTCGGTCTGTCGTTTTCGTTGGGGCTGATCGCGGTCTTCGCGTTGCTGGGGATGTTGATCCTGCTGAGCAAATCCCTCTTCGGGCATCAATGGTCATGGGGCGAACATTTTTCGCATCCAATATTCGGCTGGACGATCGCGGTGGTGCTGGCGGCGCTGGGTTTCGGCATGCTGGGGGCCTATTCATTATCTCTTCCGTCGGGAATTTATGGTTTGGATTTTCGGCACGACACCGTGGGTGGAAATTTCATGTGGGGCGCGCTGACGGCCGTTCTATCGACGCCCTGCACCGGCCCGCTGTTTCCCCCCGTGCTGGCGTACTCACAAACGCTGCCGCGTCTGTTCGGTTTTCTTGTCGTGGTCACGGTGGGTGCGGGCATGGCGTCGCCCTATTTCGTGCTGTCGGCGTTCCCGGAACTGGCCCGCCGATTCCCGCGCACCGGAGCGGTCTCCGAGCTGGTCAAGCAGATGATGGGATTCCTGCTCCTGGCCACCGCGGCATTCTTCGTCGGATTCGAAACGCTCGGCCAGCCAGGCCAATGGTGGATTATCTTTGCCGTAGTCGCCTGGGCGGCGCTTTATCTCGTTGTGCGCGGTGCGCAGATTTTTAAATCGCCGATGGGACTATACATCACCACTGCGATAGCCGTGGCCATGATCTCAATCGCGCTGCTCGCGGTTCTACGGCTCTCCAACGTGAATCTGATGGCGACCGGAATGGCATCGTCCGACGCGCTCGCCTGGCAACCCTATTCCGATGCGGCTTTGTCTGCCGCGCAACAGGACAATCGTCCGGCACTGATCGACTTCACCGCCGACTGGTGCCTGAATTGCAAATATGTCGAGCAGACTGTTTTCCACGATCCGCGTGTGCTCGATGCCCTGAAAAAGCAGAACGTCCTGGCGCTGAAGGCGGATTTGACGCAGAGCGACGCGCCGGGATCGTCCCTGCTGACGCAACTGGGCGGCCAGGGGATTCCCTACACCGCCGTCTATCTGCCGGGCAATCCCAAACCCGTCGGCATCGATTCGATTTACACGGCCGATACGTTGCTGGGTGTGCTGAAGCGCACAGACCGGTAGGTTTAGCCGCCTCGCTTGCGACGCGTGCCATTTGAACCGTCAGACGCGCGTTGCAAGCGACGCGGCTAAACGATTAAACGAATAACCCCCTCGATCGAAAATTGCCTGCGATAACGATTCCATATATACTGCGCGGTTCGCACGTCGGCGGGTGGTCCGTCGCGGCGTTGTGGAACTTTTGGGCATGGGCGGGCATTCGGCTCGCCGCATTTTTGGTTTTTATGGTCGATTTTAATCTGATTAACTCTCTGGGAAACGTGGATGCGGATGTGAACGCCGCCGTCGCGACGGCGCTGGGCGAGGCCGCGGATGATCTGTCCAAATTGGTGGCCGGCGACGAGGTGCAGGATTTCACGCCCGGCTCGATCATCAAGGGCAAAGTGTCCAGCACGGTCGGCGATGACTTCGTTGTCGAGCTGGGCCTCAAGAGCGAAGGCGTGCTGGAACGATCGGAATTTGACGAGCCGGATAAAGTCAACATCGGCGATGAAGTCAAGGTGCTGCTTGAGGACGTCGAGGGCGACACGGGGCTGGTCAGGATCAGCAAGCGCAAAGCGGATCGCATCATCAATTGGGAAGCGATCATGCAATCCAAAAAGGAAGGGAATCCGGTTTCGGGAAAAGTAACCAAAAAAATCAAAGGTGGTTTGCTGGTGGACATCGGCGTGCCGGTATTTTTGCCCGCCAGCCAGGTGGATATCCGCCGGCCCGGTGAGATTTCCGATTGGATCGGACGCACCATCGACGCGGTGATCCTCAAGATCGACGAGGAGCGGCGCAACATCGTCATCTCGCGCCGCAAGATGATCGAGCAGCAGCGCGAGGAGATGAAGCGCAAGACGCTGGATGGCGTCCAGGTCGGCGAGGTGCGCAAGGGCATCGTGAAAAACATCGCGGACTTCGGCGCGTTCATCGACCTGGGCGGCATCGACGGGCTGCTGCACATCACCGACATGAGCTGGGGCCGCATCAACCATCCCGGAGAATTGCTCAAGATCGATCAGGAGATCGAGGTCAAGGTCCTCTCGATCGACAAGGAAAAGGAAAAAATCGCCCTGGGCCTCAAGCAGCGCGAAGCCAGCCCCTGGGAGAACATCGAGCAGCGCTATCCCGTGGGCAGCGTACACGAGGCGGAAGTGGTCAACATCATGTCCTACGGCGCGTTCTGCAAGCTGCAGGAAGGCGTCGAGGGCTTGGTGCACATCAGCGAGATGTCCTGGACCAAGCGCATCAACCATCCCAGCGAGGTCGTCACGCAGGGGCAAAAGGTTCGCGTCAAAGTGCTGGAGATCAACAAGGACAAGCAGGAAATCTCCCTGGGCATGAAGCAGGTCGAGGAGAATCCCTGGGAGCGCGTGGCGGAAAAATATCCACCCGGCTCGGTCGTCGAAGGCAAGGTGCGCAACATCGCCAACTACGGCGCGTTCGTCGAGATCGAGGAAGGGATCGACGGATTGCTGCACGTGTCGGACCTGTCGTGGACCAAAAAAATCGGCCATCCCAGCGAAGTGCTCAAAAAAGGCGAGACCATCAAGGCCGTCGTGCTTTCGGTGGACCAGGAAAAACAGCGCATCGCCCTGGGCCTCAAGCAGATGCAGGAGGACCCGTGGACGACCGTCATCCCCGCCAACTATCGGCCGGGCATGGTGGTCAAGGGCCACGTCACCAAGATCGCCAACTTCGGCGTCTTCGTCGAGCTGGAGCCGGGCCTGGAAGGGCTGCTTCACATCTCCGAAATCTCCGACCAGAAGGTGGAGAAGCCGGAAGACAATTTGAAGGTCGGCCAGGAGCTGGACGTCAAAATTCTGCGCGTCGACAGCGAGGAGCGGAAGATCGGTCTCTCGCTGAAGCGCGCGCAGTGGGCGCAGGAGGAAGAGACACGCGAGGCGGCACGCGCCCAGCGTTCCGAGCGTCGCGGCCTGCGCGGCGGCCTGGAAGGCGGCGAGCAAACCCGCGGCCTGGGTGACATCAATCTGGATAAGTGACTCCGATTAAAAATGCACCAGTTTGCGATGGCGTCGGCACGGCCAATAACCTTGGCCGCTGCGCGATCCCCCGCGTTCTTAACGCCCCAAAAGTCGAGCACACATAGGACCGATATGATTGGCGGGCATCGTCAGCCGCCCGCGCAATCATTATGGCCAGTGCCGCCGTTCAATCCGGGCTACAGCTTTATCTGCGCCAGATCAACCAGTCCCCGTTGCTCACCGCCGACGAGGAAAAATCGCTGGCGCGCCAGATCATCTCGCAGAACGATCCGGCCGCGCGCGAGCGCATGGTGCGCGCCAATCTCCGCCTGGTCGTCAACATCGCCAAGCATTACGTCAACCGCGGGCTCTGCCTGCCCGACCTGATCGCCGAGGGAAACATCGGACTGCTCAAGGCGGTGGAAGGCTTCGATCCGGATAACGGCTCGCGCTTCAGCACCTACGCCAGCTGGTGGATCAAGCAGGCCATCAAGCGGGCGCTCATCAACAGCGTGCAGTCGATCCACATCCCAGCGTACATGATCGAGATGATGTCGATGCTCAAGCAGGCCATGCGCGAATTGGAGGATCGTCTTCGCCGCGCGCCGACCATCGAAGAGCTTTCGCTGCACATGAAAATGCCGGCCAAAAAACTCCGGATCATCCGCCAGGCCGTCAAGGCCTACCATTCGCCGACGCAATCCGGCACCGCCGATGGCGAGCTGACCATCAACGAGCTGGTGGCCGACGGCAATCGCCCGCCCGACCAGATCGTCCGCGACACCGACGAGCTGCGCCAGCTGGGTGGGTTCCTGGAGCGCATGGACTCGCGCGCCGCCAAAATCCTCAAGCTGCGCTACGGCCTGGACGGCGGCGATCCGATGACGCTCAAGCAGATCGGCCAGGAGATCGGCCTGACGCGCGAGCGCGTGCGCCAGATCGAGCACGAATCACTCCAAGCCCTCCGCGATTCCATGCTGGAAACAGCATAAAGGTCTTCCGTCTCACCAAGCGAATCCTTCGTAGCCGCGGGCGCCAGCCAGCGGTCGACGTGCAAGTACCGTGCACACTCAAATCACCGCTGGCTGGCGCCCGCGGCTGTTAAGGATTGGTGTGTTGTGCTTTATTCCCGCGCATCGCGCTGGTATATTATCTGGCGCTGCCGGACGGAGCCGGCTTTTTTTGGCTAATCGCATGGACGCGAAGCATTCCCTGGGCGAGCCGCGTTGTTTGATTTCCCGCGCGGCGATTCTTCACAACGTCAGCCTTATCCGCAAAACCGTCGCGCCGCAGGTGAAAATCTGCGCGGTGGTCAAGGCCGATGCCTATGGCCACGACGCCGACCTGGTCGTGGATACCCTGTGCAACTTCGCCATCGGTGATGCCGAGCCGCCCGCGGTGGATGCGCTGGCGGTGGCGGACATCGACGAGGCGGCGGGGCTGCCGCCCTGCGATCTGCCCATCCACGTGCTGCGCCCCGTCGAGAACGCATATCTGGGCGCCCAGCGTGCGCGGCTGGAGGCGGCGATCCAAAATGGGTGGGTGCTCACCCTCGCATCGGGGTGCGCCGCCGATGATCTGGCACGTATCGCCCAGGCGCGCGGCCAACGCGCCCACGTGCAGGTGATGGTCAACACGGGTCTCAACCGTGTCGGTGTGGACATCGCGGATTTTGAAAATCTGATCCAGAAGATTGCGTCACTGTCGGCCCTGCGGCTGGTCGGCGTGTCGACGCACTTCGCCTCCGCGGATGAGCCGGACAATCCATTCAACGCCCAGCAGCTTTCGCTGTTCCTTGGCGCGACCGAGGAATTGTGTCGGCGCGAGACTTTTGGGCGTCCGCTGCGCAGCGCCGCGAATTCCGGCGGCATTTTCTTCCATCCCTCGTCGCATCTGGACATGGTGCGGCCCGGGCTGAGCGTTTATGGAATGGACCCCGCCTGCCGCGCCAGCCTCGATCGCCCGCTTCGTCCCGTGATGCGCTGGACGGCGCCGCTGATCGCCATCCGGGATGTGCCCGCGGGCTGCGCGGTCGGTTATGGCCAGACCTGGACCACCGATCGCCCCACGCGCCTGGGACTGCTCCCGGTCGGGTATGCCGACGGCTATCCGCGCAGTCTTTCCAATCGCGGCACGATGATGATTGCCGGCCAGCCCGCGCCGGTGGTGGGGCGGGTCAGCATGGACCTGACCGTGGTCGACCTGCGCAGCGCGCCGCAGGCCATCATCGGTGATGAAGTCACGGTGATCGACAACGATCCGCTCTCGCCGGCCAGCGCCTACCGCATCGCCGAGCTGGCCGGGACGATTCCCTACGAAATATTCTGTCACATCGGAAGACGTGTGCGGCGCGTTGCGGTGGATGATTTCGTGCAGCGCTGGCGCGCGGCGGCGCCCAGCGGGCTTACTGCCGGCGATTGCCCATGATCCGCAGCAGCAACAGGAACAGGTTGATGAAATCAAGGTACAGGATCAGCGCCCCGCTGATGGAGAGCCGCGCCGCCATCGCCGGATCGCCGGCCGTCGCGTAGCCGATCTGCCGCAGCCGCTGCGTATCGTACGCCGTCAACCCCGCGAAAATGACCACGCCAGCGTACGAGATCAACCAGTACATCGCGCTGTTGGCCAGGAAAATGTTGATCACCGACGCCACGATCAAGCCGATCAGCGCCATGAACAGCACCCGCCCCATGACGGAGAGATCGCGCTGCGTCACCATACCCCATAGGCTCATGGCGCCGAACATCGCCGCCGACGCGATGAACGCGCCGGAAACGCTCGCCAGCGTGTAAACCAGGAAAATGTACGACAGTGTCAGCCCCATCAGCGCGGAGTATGCCAGGAACATGATCGTCGCCACAGTGGCATTGATCCGCTGAACCGCCGACGAAATCGCGATTACCAGGGCGATCTGGGCGATGAACAGGATGATCATGCCGTGGATCGAAAATACCTGCTGCACCACCGCCATGTGCGCGGACACCCACCAGGCGACGACTGCCGTCAGCGCCAGCCCGGCGGCCATCCAGCCGTACACCGCGTTGAAAAATGACATCAGCGCCCGCGAGCCGGCCTGCGTGCCGTAATCGAACGGCTCGACGCGCTGGCTCTGCCCGAACTGCCCGCCAAACATGCTCATAAATCTCTCCGTGAATGTTCAGTGATGTTATTCATCGAGGCCACCCCGCGTCCAGCCCCGGATGCAATTTCAACCCGTCCGGGCGCCTTAAAACAGCGGGCGGCTGATTTTTTTCACTTGCCGCCATTCCCCCGTGACGCCGCCAAACCCCTCATCGATTTCTCCATCTTCATCTCATCCAGCCGCCGCCGCTGCGCCGTCAGCAGATCGCTGCGCGTGATCATGCCGACCAGCTTCCCGGGATTTTCACGCGCGATGACCGCAAGCCGGCCGACGTCGTGCTTGATCATGTGATCGGCCGCCTCGCGCAGCGAGAGATCCTCGTACACCACGACCGGCGGACGGCGCAGGAGTTGTTGAACCGGCTCCGGCCCGATCAGCGTTGGGTCGGCCAGATCGCGGCGTGTCAGCACACCGATCAAAAATCCATTTTCGTTGACCACTGGGAACCCGTGATGCGCCCACGCCGCCTCGTGCCCAGCTAGCCGCGCGCGAACGGCCTCGACCGCTTCATCAGCGTGCAGCACCGCGGGATTGCGCGATGCCACGTCGGCGACGCGAATCTGCCCGAACAGGTCCGCCTCATATTCGGTCGGCACCCAGACACCGCGGCGGACGATCTTCTCGGTCATCAGCGTGTTGCGCATCAGCAGGCACGAGACGAAATAGGCGGTCGTGCATCCGCCCAGCAGCGGCAGCAATCCCAGGGGCTGCAATGTCGTCTCGAATGCGAACACCGCCGATGCCAGCAATGCCCGCGACGCCCCGGCGAACATCGCGGCCATGCCCACCAGTGCCGCCACCGACACCTCCACACCGCACTGGGGAAACCAATGGATCGCCCCCGCGCCCAGGACGAATCCCAGCGCGCCGCCGATGGTGAACAGCGGCGCCAATGTCCCGCCGCTGGTCCCGCTGCCCAGCGCGATCGACCAGGAGATGAATTTCCAGATGCACAGCGTCGCGGCCAGGCTCAGGCTCACGCGGCTCAGGTGGGCGCTGAGCACGTCGCTGATGTTCTCGTAGCCCACGCCCAGCGTGCGCGGATAAAAATATCCGATCACACCAACTGCGACCGCGCCCATGGCTGGCCACCACATCCAATGGATCGGCGTGTGCTCGAACATGTCCTCGATCCAATAGACGGCGCGCGTGACACCCACGGCGGCCACACCGACGATCGCGCCCAGCAGCAAGTAAATCAGGATCGCCGATTGCGATGGCTGGCGGAAGGCGGGCAAGACGAAGACTGGGAATGGCATGCCCAGGCCGAATCGCGCCGCCGCCGCCACCGTGCTGGCCAGGGCCACCGGGATGAACGATCGCGGCCGGAATTCGAACAGGAGCAGCTCGATGGCCAGGAGTACCGCGGAGACGGGGCTGCCGAAGGTCGCCGACATTCCCGCCGCCGCCCCGGCCGCCAGCAGCGTCTTGCGCTCCTGCGGCGTGGTGGAGAGCAATTGACCGATCAGCGATCCCAGCGCGCCGCCGGTGGCGATGATCGGTCCTTCGGCGCCGAACGGCCCGCCCGTGCCGATGGCGATCGCCGCCGACAATGGCTTGAGGAACGTCAGCCGTGCGGGGATGCGGCTTCGGTTGGTCAGCACCTGCTCCATCGCCTCGGGGATTCCATGCCCGCGGATTCCCACCGAGCCATATCGCGCCATAAATCCGACGATGATCCCCCCGGTAACTGGAATGACCACCACCCACCATCCCAGATGATTGCCGGCCGGTGCGTGCAGCGCCGTCGACCAGGTTCCGAAAAACGCCAGGTTCGTGATCAGGCCGATCAGGCAGGTCAATCCCTTGGCGATCAGTGCTGCGAACACGGCCAGGATCACGCTCAGGAGACAGATGTACGCGACGCGGCCATCGACCAGCGTGCTCCTGGCCGGCGCATGCGTCAGCGCCAGTGCCGGTCCCAGCGACGGGGCGACCGGCAATCCATTGGTTGTGGAAGCATTCTCAACGCGCGGTTCGGACATCCTGAATTATGACATATACCGCTTGCACGACTGGCTGGCTAGGAGCGAACTGCATTGCACATCTCACCGATCGCTGGGGGCGGTCGTGCTGGATGTTTCACCGTTGTCCGGCGGGGGCTTGGCGCCTTGCAGGTCGTCGGCCAGCATGGCGGTGGCTTCGACCTCCACGCGGCGGTTGAGCGCCTGGGCATCGAGCGTGTACTCGTGCTGGATCAGCGGCTCGAATGTCGAGCATCCCTGCACACGGAGGATTTGCGGATCCACGCCGTGGCTCGTCAGGTAATCCACCGCCGCCTGGCCGCGCCGCAGCGATAGATCCATGCGCTGCTGCGGCGTGGCGTCGTCGAGCAGATCGTCCAGCGATGTGTGGCCCTTGACCAGGATGATATTGCGATGGCCGCGGACGACCTGCGCGATCTCGTCCAGCTCGCGGGTGGTCTGCTCGGTGAGCACGGCGCTGCCGCGCGCGAACAGGAGCTTGCCGCCCTCGGTGGCCTGCTTGGCGGGGCGGATATCGGTGACCTCGCGCTGGCTGCCCTGGGCGCCTTCGGGTTCCATGGACGTTTTGCCGCCGATGCCCGGGCCGTTCAGCTTTGTCCGCGAGATGCGGTTGATGATCATCTGCATGTCGACGGGGTCCTTGCTGTGCGGATTGGGCTCGTAGCCGAACGCCTCGCGGATGGAGGCTTCAATCTTGATCAGGTATTGCTCACCGTCGCCGGTGCTCTTTTTTCCCGCGGGCGGCTTGAGCACCCACAGGATGACGAAAAATCCCATCATCAGCATGACCAGGTCGGCGAAGGTGAATATCCATTCGGGACATTCCTCGCATTCGTTCGCCTTCTTGCATTTGCATGCGGATTTGGACATCAATGATTAATGATGAATGATGAATGATGAACGATGAATTGGAATTTCCATTCATCATTCATCATTCATCATTCATCATTTCCTACGCTGCCTTCGGGATCGCCTGCTGTTGCTTACTGCTCAGGAAACTCATCAATTGCATCTCGACGACGCGCGGGTTGTTGCCGGCCTGGATGCTCAGCACGCCCTGCAGGATGATCTCCTTGGCGAACGCCTCCTCGTGACTTCGCATGCCCAGCTTTTCGGCGATGGGGCCGGCCACCAGGTTCTGCAGGATGCAGCCGTACAGCGTGCCGGTTAGCGCGATCGCCAGCGCCATGCCGATCGTGCCGGCGTCGCCGTTGAGGTTGCGGAACATCGCCACCTGCGCGATCAGCGTGGCCATCAACCCAAATCCCGGGCCGAACTTGGCCAGCGTGCCGAACAGGTGCTTGCCGTGCTTGTGACGCTCGGTCATCGATTCGATCTCGATGCGCAGGATGCGCTCGATGATCTCCGGATCGGTGCCGTCGATGGTCAACTGCAACCCGCGCCGCAGGAACGCATCGGGGGCTTCGCGGGCCACCGTCTCCAGCGCCAGCACCCCGTCGCGGCGGGCGGTCTCGGCGTATTGAACCATCTCCTTGATCACATGTTCAATGTGCGCCTGCTTGTTGAACATCCACTTCTTCAGATACGAGACGGTCCCGGTGATGGCGTGCAGCGGCATCGACAGCATCGCCGCACCGATCGATCCGCCCAGCACCAGGAATATTTCCGGTGGCTTGAAGTAGGCGCCCATCGCCCCTTCGGAGGCGTGGAACATGGAAAACAGGACCGCGCCCCAGGCCAGGACCAATCCGATCAGCGTTGCCAGATCCATGGCGCTACCAATTCCGGGACATCGCTGGTCCCATCCGCATCCGTGCGCGACCTCTGCATTGCGAGGCGCGGCCCGTGGGTTATCGGGCCACGCCCAACTGGTATTTCGGCACAATCTGCTTCAGGTAATGAAAGTTACTGGACCTTGGCTGGCGGCGTGCCGGCCGGCTGCTCGGCGGATTCGATCGGTGGGGGAGAGATCGAATCGATCACCCGTTCCAGCCGCGCCCGGCCCTCGTCGTTGGCGCTGGCCGACACCGCCTTGACCGCATCCAGCGCCTTGGGGCCCATCTCATCCAGGGCGTGCTCGGCCTGGCCGGCCTCGGTCTCATCGGCGGCGTGGACCAGCGTCTGCGCCTGTAGCGTCGCATCCTTGGGATCCAACGCCGCTTCGGCGCCGCGCGTGTCGGAGATGGTGTATTTCAGATCGTCCAGCCCGTCCTTGCCCAAGTCGTCCAGCGATTCCAGGTGTACGATAATAAATGCTTTGAGATCATTGATTTGCGGAGTTCTGGGATCGGCCTCGGTGGCGTCTTTGCTCCAGCGTTCCTGGTTCTGGGGGCGCAGCAGCAGCACGAATGATTTTCCGATCTGATCTTTGACCTGGCCCTGGCCGCACAAGCTTGCTTGCTCGCCGCCGGTCTGCAGGAATCGGATGACCTGGATTTGATCGCCCGCCTTGGCGGACCCATCGAGGCATTGATCGACCTGGAACTGGAACAGTTGATATGCCGCCGCCGGCCGGGTCGTGGGCGCGCTGGCCATGGAAATCACCGGCCCGGCCGATAATAACTTGCACTGCACGATCAGCGTCGACCACTGCACGGCGCGGTCGTCCATGCTGCTGCGCAGGCACGCGAGACTGCAATTGCAGGCGATTGACAACGCCCCATAAACACACAACAGCAAAAAGAGCAATCGACGGGGCCAAATCATAGCCAACCTCCGCTGCATCAAGTGGTAATGTATCAGAGTTAAAACGCCGCGAGCAAAAATTTATTGATTTTACGGTTCCGATTCCGGTAACGTATTGGTCTCATTCGTTCAAACGGGAACCGCAACAATGACATCGGACATCAACGCCGATGGCTCGGGGGCAACCGCTGTTAAGCCCGCCCGCGCCAAGCCTGGCCGCAAGCACAAGCCCACCGTGCTGCCGCCGTTTCACGTGATCCTCTTCAACGATGATGATCACACTTACGAGTACGTCATCGAGATGCTCAAGGTCCTGTTCGCATTCCCGGATGAAAAGGGATTCGAGCTTGCCAAGACTGTCGACCGCGACGGCCGGGTGATCCTGCTGACCACGCACAAGGAGATGGCCGAGCTGAAACGCGATCAGATCCATGCCTACGGCATCGACGCGCGCGTGGCCACGTGCAAGGGTTCGATGTCCGCGACGATCGAGCCGGCGGAGTAATTTCTCAATCCAATGCACGTCCCGTAATCCGGCCTGACGCGCGCCGGGTTCGCGACCAAGCGCACGCCGACTTGAGCCGATAATTTCTCGGCGGCCTGACTTGCGAGCGCATCATGGATTCCTCACCGCTTGTTTCAATCATCATTCCCACGCGAAACCGCCGTGAGCTGCTCGAGCACACACTCGCCTCGGTTCAATGCCAGTCGTATCCGCATTGGCAGGCCATCGTCGTGGATGATGGATCCGCCGACCAGACCGATGCGATGATGCGCACGCGCTTCGGCGACGATGCGCGCATTCAATATTGCCAGCGTCAAGGCGCCCATCCCGGCGCCAATGTCTGCCGCAACGAGGGCTTCGCCGCGTCGGCAGGACAGTACGTCCTGTTCCTCGACTCCGACGATCTTCTGGCGCCGCCCTGTCTGCAGCGGCGCGTGATCGCGATGCAAGCCGAGGTGGAACTGGATTTCGTCGCCGCCTATGCGGAGTATTTTCAATTTCAGCCCGGCGATCTGCATCGGATGCATAACATCGCCACCGATCAGAATCCGATCGACCGATTTCTGCTGCTCGATTACCCGTGGCAAACCTCCAGCCTGCTGTGGCGACGCGCGGCGCTGGCGCGCCTGCGCCCCTGGGACGAGCGATTGCCCAGCTGGCAGGACTGGGAACTGCATCTGCGGGCGCTGATTGGCGGAGTGAAATATCGCTGGCTGCCGGCAGTCGATTTTTACGTTCGGATCGCCCGCGGCGACGGCAGCTCAACTAGCCAGCAGCAGTCCCGCTCGCCGGCGCATTTGCTGGCGGCGCCGCCGCTGTTTGCGGCGATTCGGCTGCGCCTTCTCGGCGCGGGCCTATACACGCCGCAGCGTGCCAGGGCGCTGGCGGCGCTGCATCTGCGCACCGCTCAGCAATGGCTCGCGATTGGAAAATTCAATCGTGCCGCCGGTGTTCTTCTGGCCGCACATCGCCAGCAAATCATTGGCGTCACCGACCTGCTCAACGCGTTGACGATCCTGGTCATCGAGTCGGTTCCCGGCCCTCGTCGCCAGGCCTGGCGACGCCTCGCGGAATGGTGGCGCCGATGCAGCGGTCTGCGCACCGGCTCCGCCACGTTCTTCCAGCCGATTGTCACGGTGGGATGATCGCGCTCACCACAGCAGCGACGGCGCCAGCGCCGCCGTGGCTTTGCCGGCGCGGACCAACGACGCGTAATCCATCGCAATGGGCATCGGTCGTGGCGCGGGCGCGGGCACGAACACCACGTTGTGCACTGCGGCGGGGGCGGTGGGGGGGAGGTTTCGCTCCGCCCATCCCGTCCAGTATTTCATCAGGGTCAGCGCCGCGACAAGGCAAACCGCCAGGGCAACCGATGAGCTCTGCCGGCCGCCGCGCCGCCAGCTTCGCACCATAGAGGCCGGGGCAATCTCAGGGGCGGGAGTTGAGCTCACCTGCAATGATAAATCGATGGGCGATCGCGGCCGCACCAGCCGACGCGGGGCATCGTTCTCCGCCAAATCCGTCGGCTGATCCAGCCTCTGTTGCCGCGCCTCGCTGTAGATCGAATCCCAGCTGCTCGACGCGATCGCGCGCAGCATGTCTTGCAGCTGTGGGTCGGCAAACGCCTGCGGGTCTTTGGGCCGCGGTTTGGGGAAGGGCATGTCCTGCGGGCCTTCGCTCTCACCGGGCAGCAGCAGGGTGAAGCCGCTCAGCGTGCCGGAGAGCGAATCGTTCGGGTCCGCCGGCCGCCCCGGCGACATCAGCCGATCGGCGGTGTTCTCATCTGGGACGCTGGCGTAATAGACGATGCGCGCCCGCCCGATCTGCACGACGTCGTACCCGACCAGCAGATGTGGGGCGGTCAGTTTTTGCCCGTTCACGTACGTGCCATTTTTGCTGCCCATGTCGATGAGGGTCCACCCCGTGGCGGCGTGTTCCTCCACGCGGCAGTGCCGACGCGAGAGCAGAATGTCGCGCACCACCAGATCGCAATCCGGCGCCCGGCCAATGACCAGCGGGCCGGTCAGCTCACGCCGATCGATCTCCAGGCCATCGCATTTGATGACGATGTGGGGCATGGTTAAGCCGTCCGGCAGTGCCGGTTGTTCGTGATTATCGAACCGTGGTGGCCGGATGCGTCAATTTATTTGCCCAGCACGCTTCGGGGGTATGCCAAGTCTCACGTTGACACCGGCAGTTCCCAGCGCGGATAATCCGCTTCTGGTTTCAGACAGGAGGTTCAAGTGGGTCATTGCATTACTTCGCGTACCGTCAGTTTCGTCCTGGGAATTATCCTGTGCACCGCGGTCGCCAGGGGGCAGGGTTATTATCCCAGCTATTATTCCACGCTTTCCGGTGGATATTCCAACCTGCAGGTGCAGCACGTCGGATCGGGCGAGTTCTACGACCACAGCGGGCCGTATATCGATGCGGATATCGGGTGGCGCGTTCCCAATCCCGATTTCCCCCTGCTGATCGGGATCGGATTCACCGGCTCGGGTTATTGGGATAGCCAGGACATTACCGTTCCGGTCGAAAACAACACGGCATTGGCGCAAACGACGTTGTATTCCAATGTCGGGCTTTTCGAGCTGGAGCCGCGCCTGGCGCTGGCGCTCTGGTCGCCGAACATGCCCGGCATGTTCCTCAAGCCGCGCATCGGCGCGGGACTGCTGATCGACAACTATGGCATTGACCACGCCGTCACGACGGCCGATGGCAACACGTTCATCGACACAGAATATCACACCGGCGCGGCGTTCGAGGTGCGACCAGCGGTGCAGGCCGGCTACTCCTGGGGCCCCGGCCAGATCGGCGCCGAGATTTCCTACATGGCCGCCTGGGGCGACTTCGGCCATCTCGGCAACGACGCCCAGGAACTCCGCATCGGCGCGTTTTTCACGTGGCGGTTCTGAGCGCCATGCCCGAATCCACATACGAATCCATCATCCGCGACGGTCTGCCCAGGTCTGGCAAACCGGCCAAAGTCGTGATCGTCGGCGCGGGGATGGCGGGGCTGGCGGCTGGCTATGAATTGACCAGGGCCGGGCACGATGTCACGCTGCTGGAGGCGCGCGGGCGCGTCGGTGGCCGCGTGCAGACCATCCGTGCGCCCTTCGAGCACGGCTTGCACGCCGAGGCCGGCGCCATGCGCATCCCGTCGGCCCACCATCTCACCATGGGGTACGTGCAAAAATTCGGGCTGAAGCTGATTCCGTTCACGATGAATAATCCCAAGGCGTATTACTTCGTCGGCGGCAAAAAATATCGCGTCGGTGAAACACTCAATGACAACGATTGCCTCGGCTTCGATCTGCAGCCGGATGAATGCCATAAATCCGCGCGGCAGCACTGGCATGATGCGCTGAAGCCGATCATGGACATCCTCGCCGCCCAGGGCCCCGATGCCTGGCCGGCAATCATCAAGCAGTACGATCACTTCTCGACCCGCGAATTCCTGCTCAGCGACGGCTGGTCCGAAGGCGCGATCGAGATGTTCGGCGTCCTGGAAAATCTCGAGTCGCGCATGAGCGCTTCGTTCGTCGAAGTCCTGCTGGCCGAGCTGGGCCACGCTTTCACCGATATGTCGCAGATCGACGGTGGAATGGACCTGTTGCCCCAGGCATTTCTGCCGGAACTGAGCGGCAAGATCCGCTTCGGATGCAATCTCTCCGCGATCGACCAGTCGCCCGATGGCGTCACGATGCACTACACCACCGTGTCGGGGAAGCGGCAATTGCAGGGCGATTACGCGATCATCACCCTCCCCTTCTCGGTGCTGCGGCACGTCGAGCTTCTGCAGCCATTCTCCCGCGAAAAACAGCGCGCCATCCGCGAGCTGCACTACGACGCCTCGGGCAAAATCCTCTTCCAGTGCCGACGGCGGTTCTGGGAACAGGACGAGGGAATTTTCGGCGGCGGTACGATGACCGATCTGCCCGTGCGCAGCGTTTATTATCCCGATCATGGCCGCGAGACTGGCCGCGGTATCCTGGTCGCCAGCTACACTTGGGCCGAGGATGCGCAGCGCTGGGGCTCGCTGTCATCGGCCGATCGCGTCTCCATCGCCCTGGAATTCCTGTCGCAGATTCATCCGCAGGCCAACGAGGAATTCGAGATCGGCGCCAGCAAAATGTGGCACGAGGATGAATTCGCCTGCGGCGCGTTCGCGCTGTTCGAGCCGGGCCAGAACCTGCAGCTCTTTAAGCACATCATCTCGCCGGAGGGTCGCATTTATTTTGCCGGCGAGCATTGCTCGCTGGTTCACCGCTGGATCCAGGGGTCGATCGAATCCGCGCTGCGCGCCGCGTCCGACATCAACACCGCCGCCGCCCAAGCCCCCGCGTCCTGAATGGGCATGGCCCCATCCGCGGCTGATTCCAGGATTTGCTTAGCACGCCGAGGTTTTCCCTCAATGTTCGAATTGGAAAAAAAAGCTTTGGGAAAATGCTTCAAGCTTCCCCAGCCGACGCTGCGCGAATCGATGCTTCTAGCCGCAATCTATACCGCACAAGCCGTCCTCTGCACCGCGGTGCTGACGCTTGCCTACGCCTGGGAAAAGGCTCCGGACGTCGGCTGGGCGATCATCTCCTCGATCCTTGTCCTGCAACCGGGCATCACGGAATCCCTTTCCGCTTCGATCGTACGAATCCTGGCCAACATCGTCGGAGCCACAGTCGCCCTGATCGTTGTTGGTTTTCTGGGCATCGGGCTGTGGCAGGTTCTCGCTGCTATCGTGGTCATCGTTTTCATCTGCGAGCTGCTCCGCCTGGACATGGGCTTGCGCGCCGCCTGCGTGTCGGCCATCATCATCATGACGTTCCGCGAATCCAGCGTTTTCATGGCGGCCGTGGCGCGATCGATCTCGGTCATCATCGGCTCCGCGCTGGCGGTCGTCGTCCAGGTCGGCGGTTCGCGCCTCAAGCTACTGCTGTTTGGACCCCACGATGCGCATCGGGTGTCCCAGAGTTCGCAGTGAATGAGTATTTATGTTGCGGCCAGAAAATGCGTCACGACCGGCTTTTCCGGGCCGAGATGGAACGCCGCGATAATGTCCTGAATCGCGCTATCGGCGACCGTCACGCGACCATGCTGGCGCAAATGTTCCGCCCAGGATTCGTTCAGAAAGGTTTCCACGAATCGTGACGCGTCTGCTGAATCGTTGAATAAGCCCCACCGAAAGGCGCCGGTTCGCATTCGTACCGAACGCATACTCTGCATGGCAGTGACAAACTGTTCTGTCTTGTTCGGATCGATTTGGTATTCCACCGTCACCAGCACAGGCCCGCGATCCTCAGCCTGGGGGCGGGAAACCAGCGGCGCGGGCCAGTGAAGCGACGGCGCGAGGTTGAGCCGTTCATATTTGATCAGCCGGAACATTGGGGCCAGCGCCAGCGTGGCCAACATTCCACAAGCGGCGGCGGTTATCGCCAACGGAGCGCCGAAGCGGCTGGCGACGACGCCCCAGAGGATTCCGCCGGCGCTGAGCGCGCCAAAAAACACCATCAGGTAGACGGACATCGCCCGCGCCCGCACCCACGCCGGCAGAACCGACTGGGCGGCGTTGTTGATGCTCGACATCACAGTCACCCACGCGACGCCGCAGACGGTCATGACGCCGCACAGGGCCGCAAAATTGTGCAGCCCGCCTATTGCCGCTTCCACAAGTCCGCTGACTGCTGTAGCGAGCGCCAACAGCGAGTCGAGCCGGATAGCGCGCTGGGCGCGTTGCAGCGCTGGCGCAGCCGCCACCGCCCCGGCGCCCATAAATCCCAGCAACACGCCGTATCCGCCCGGACCTCGGTGCAGATAGGTACGGACAATCACCGGCAGCAGGGCGGGCACCGCGCTGGCGAAAAAGATGTACCCTCCGATCCGCGCCAGCGTCGCGCGGAAGCGCGGCGCATACCGCACATAGCGGATCCCGACTCGCATCGCGCCTATAAACCGCTCGGCCGGAAACGTGCTCCTGACCGCCGGGCGTTTCCACCTCAGCAGGAACGCGATCACTCCCAGGAACGACGCCGCGTTGATCAAAAATGCTGACCCGGGGCTCGCCGTGATCGACACCAATGCGCCGCCCAGCGCCGGCCCAACCGCACGGGCGACGTTGATGCCCACACTGTTAAGCGTGATCGCCGCACGCATCTGGTTCGGTCCGACGATCTCGGGCGTCACCGCCTGCCATGTCGGCCCGGACAATGCGTCGAAAATCTCTACCCCGAAGAGAACCAGCAGCAGCGATACCGGCGAGATCAATCCGAGGAGCGTCAAAAGTCCCAGCAGCGCCGATAAAACCATCATCGCGACCTGCATCACGAGCAGCAACTTGCGTTTGTCCAGGATGTCGCCCAATGCGCCCCCTGGAATCGCCAGCAGGAAAAACGGTAAATTGGAAACCACCTGCACCAGCGCCACCATAAGCGGCGAGAGCGTGAGAGAGGTCATCAGCCAGGCCGCCCCGACATCGTTGACATACCCCCCGATCGTCGAGAGCACGGTAGCGCTCCAAAGCCCGCAAAACACGGGCAGACGAAACGGCGCCAGTGCGGATTCCTCTTCGAGCCGCTCGGCTATGGATGGGCTCTGTGACAAGGTTTAGTGTACCGGTCTGAACGCGGCCCAAGTCGCTTTGCAATCGCAAACAAAACTCGCACGACTGCGTTCGATCATTTGAATCCACTTTGCGCGATCTCCACCGCCTTGAGCAGCGCCTTCGCCTTGTTCATCGTCTCTTCATACTCATTGCGCGGGACGGAATCGGCGACGACGCCGGCGCCGGCCTGGACGTCGAAAACACCGTTGCGCCAGACCATCGTCCGCAGGGCGATGCAGGTGTCCATGTTGCCGGCGAAATCCAGGTATCCCACCGCGCCGCCGTACGGGCCCCGTCGCGTCGGCTCCAGCTCGTCGATGATCTGCATCGCGCGGATCTTGGGCGCGCCGCTGACCGTGCCCACCGGCAGGCTCACGCGCAGCGCATCCAGCGCGCTGAAGCCGTCGGCCAGCTCCCCGGTCACGTTGCTGGTGATGTGCATCACGTGGCTGTAACGCTCGACGGTCATCACGTCGCTGATATGCACCGTGCCGATTTTGGCGACCCGGCCGACATCGTTGCGGTGCAGATCGACCAGCATGACGTGCTCGGCGCGTTCCTTCGGGTCGGCCAGCAGCTCGCGCTCCAGGCGCTGATCTTCGTCCGGATCGGCGCCGCGCCGCCGCGTTCCGGCCAGCGGACGGTGGGTAATCGTGCCGCCGACGACCCGGCAGAGAATCTCCGGGCTCGAGCCGATCAACGCGCAGCTGGGGCTCTTCAGGTAAAACATGTACGGCGACGGGTTGATGATCCGCAACGCGCGATAGACGTCGAACGGATCGGCCGATGAGTTCACCCGCAGCCGCTGGCTCGGCACGAACTGAAAAATATCACCCGCGCGGATATATTCCTGCCCCTTGGCGACCATCGCCTCGAACTGCTCGGCGGTGCAGTTGGTGGAATAGGTCAGCGACAAGGGCGCCCCCGGATCGATCTCACCAATAGCCGACAGCGGCGGCTGGCTCAGGCGGCTGATGATCTGATCGATCCGCCGGCAGGCGTCACGATATGCCCAGTCCGCCGACGCCCCCGCCGACAGATCGCCGTTGGCGACGACCTTGATCGTCTTGTCCACGTGATCGAAAATGACCAGCTCGCCATAAAGTCCGAACAGCACGTCGGGGATTCGCCGGTCATCCTTGGGCGGATTGGGCAGCTTCTCCCCTTCGTAGTACCGGATGGTGTCGTATCCCGCGAATCCGACCAGCCCACCGGTGAACGCGGGCAGATGCTTGTCGTGGTGATATCGCGCCGGCGGCAGCAACTTTTGCAGGTCGGCCAGCGGGTCGGTCGTCTCGAATTCCCGCGCGGCGCCGGTCTGCTGGATGGATGCGTGCCCCTGCGCGGCCTGATAGACGACCTTGGGCCCGGCGGCGATGAAGCTGTAGCGGCCGATCTTCTCCCCACCGACCACGCTTTCCAGCAAAAATGCGTGCGGCTCGCGGCCCAGCACCTCGAACGCCGACACCGGCGTCAGCCGATCCGCCAGCAGCTGCCGGTAAACCGGCACGATCTGTGCCGATTTGGCCGCGTCCGCGAATTCCTCGAAATTCGGAAAATATCGCCGCATTGCGGTAAGTTATCATTTCGCCGCGTCGCATGCGACGCGCATGGGTCTGGTGTTTGCTGATGCCGTTCGCAATTTCCATCCTCCGCCGCTTCCGCGCCGGCCATCAGCTTCGGATGTACGATGGCTCGATGGAGCCGCTGCACGAGCACGATTGGGTCGTGAAGGTGACGGTTGGCTCGGCCGAATTGGATCGGATCGGCGTGGTGATGGATTTCCACGAGTTGGAAGCGGGGCTCGACCAGCTTTTGACGCCGTTGCGGGATCGACATCTAAACGACCTGCCCGCCTTCGCCCGTGCCAACCCGTCAGCCGAGCAGGTGGCGCGGCATATCGCCGGCGGGCTGCGGCTGGTGGAGGGTGTGTCGTTGAGCGAAGTCGAAGTATGGGAAACTCCTGAAAATTCCGCGAGTTATCGTCCCTAAGCTGCGACAGTCGGGGGTCAATATATGTTTGACCCGCGCCGATAGTGCCAATACGATGAAGATGTTGTTAAGGAACGGCTTTGGCCGATAATTCGCCGATGCCAGACCTCCGGGGTGATGCATGAAATGCGACAAATGCAATAAGCAGGCGACCAATCACCTGACGGAAATCCGTGCCGGCAAGCTGGTTGAGATCCATCTGTGCGAGCAGTGCGCCGCCCAGGAGGGCGCCGTGCCGATGAAGGCGCATATCCCACTCAACGAGCTGCTGACCAACTTCGTTTCCCAGCACAGCGGCGGCATCAAGGAGGCCGGCGAAGGCTGTCCGCAGTGCGGGCTGACCTGGGACGAATTCCGTAAGGGTGGCCTGCTGGGCTGCGAGCACGACTACGGATTTTTCGATAAGGACCTGAGTCCGCTGCTCAACCGCGCCCACGAGGGCGCGACGCATCACTTGGGCAAGGTGCCCACCCGCCGCGGGCAGACCAGCGTCCCGGCCAAACGACAGCTCGATGCCGCCCGGCTCAAAAAGGAGCTGCAACGCGCCATCGAAGCGGAGGATTACGAACGCGCCGCCAAGCTGCGCGACCAGATTCGCCAGGCAGGTGAATGAGGTCGTGGGTTGCCCAAGCCACACGATGGCTATCGTGTGGCTTTGCCCGCGAGTGACATCTCGCAACGATTTATGAAACTATCCGACCTCACCAGCCAGGCAGGCGAATGGCTCCGCGGCAGCGGGCCGATGAGCGAGATCGTTATCTCCTCCCGCATCCGCCTGGCCCGCAACGTCAGCGGATTCCCCTTCCTCGCCCGTTGCACGCGCAGCCAGCGGCAGGGGCTGGAGCATCGCATCCGCGACACCATCCTGGCGGCGCAGCTTTCCCAGAAAACGCTCTACGTCGACCTGGATGCCGCCCCGGAGGTCGACCGCCAGCTTCTGGTCGAGCGCCACCTGATCAGCAAGCCTCACAAGGATGCCCAGGGCGCCCGCGGCGTGGCGGTCGGTGAAAATGAGACCCTGGCCATCATGGTCAACGAGGAGGATCACCTGCGCATCCAGGTCCTGCGCAGCGGCCTGCAGCTGGAGGAGGCGTGGGAGCAGATCAATCGCATCGACGACAAGCTGGAGGCCACACTTGATTTCGCGTTCCATCCGCGCTTCGGATATCTGACGGCCTGCCCCACCAACGTGGGCACGGGCATTCGCGTCAGCGTCATGCTGCATCTGCCCGCGCTGAAGCTGACCGGCGAGATCGAAAAAGTCTTCCGCGCTGCCAAGGACATGCGACTGGCCGTCCGCGGCCTTTATGGCGAGGGGACCGAGGCGACCGGCGATTTCTACCAGATCTCCAATCAGACCACGCTGGGCAAAAGCGAGGACGAGATCATCAACGAGTTCAAAAATCAGGTGATCCCCAAGATCATCGCTTACGAGGATCACGCGCGCAAAATGTTGCTTGCCGATCGGCTGGCGGCGCTGGACGACAAGGTCTGGCGCGCCCTGGGCCTGCTGCGCTCGGCGCGACTGATCGAAGCCGAGGAGACGCTGATCGCCCTGAGCCACGTCCGGCTGGGCGTGAATCTGCATCGCGTCAAGGAGCTGGATATCAACAAGGTGAACGAGCTATTTTTGCTGACGCAGGAGGCGCATCTGCAAAAAGTACTGGGGAAAAAGCTGGACGGCGATGCCCGCCGCGCCGCCCGCGCCGAATTCATCCGCCATCGTCTCAACGGAAATTAATCCCCGGCTTATCCCGGCATGCGCAAACCGGCATGCCGACTTCAGTCGGCATGTTCCGCGAACTTCCGCGCATCCCTCACGCCCCCTCGGCCTCCTCTTCATCGTCTTCCCCAGTCTCGTTCGTCATCATGGTGCTGACAATCTCGGTCACGGCGCCGGCCGTGAAAGCGGCGGCATCCGTCATGGTGTGCGCCGCCTCCAGCACGGGCGGGGCGACCCGCTTCGTGATGCGCTTGGCTTTGGCGGCGGCGCGCTTCACCTTGCGGACGACGCCCCGCGCCCGACTCTTGACCGATCGCATGGCGCTGCTCGCGCGCTTCGCGCCCGCCTTCACCTTGGCGCGAACCTTCGCCTCGGCGCGTTTCAACCTTGCCGGCGCCTTGGTCATTCGCTTTCGGGCCGTTTTCTTACCCGAGCCCTTTGACCCCCGCGACTTTCTTGACGCCGACTTCTTTGCCATGATGCCTCCGGATGGTTGTGCTTAAATATCAGATACGACCGGGATTATTCCAATCCGAGCCACGATTTCGACAGCGCCGCGACACACGTCCCGGCACCGTTTCAATTCCATTGTAACGTTTCCAGATGCCGCTGGATGTCGCCAGCGCTGGAAAAACGCTGCAGGATCAGAGAATCCTTCAACCCGCGGATGATGTCCTTCACCACGCGCGGCTGGCGGCCATACTTCTCGCGGCCGCCCACTATCGTGTGGAATACTTCCACAAGATTCAACACATCTTTCTGGATTTTCGCCCGGCTGGGCCGGCCCAGATCGAAAAAATCGAGCAGCTTGACCTCAAATCCGATCCCCTGGCGTCGGATCATGATGTTGTCATCATGAATATCCCCGTGATATTCACCGCGGGCGTGGATGGGCGCGATGCCCCTGGCCAGCACGTACAGCACGTGCAGTGCCTCGAACGTGCTCAGGCCATGGCGGCCCTGGCGGTGGAGGAATTCGCTGAGCTTCTGCCCCTCGACCAGCTCGCTGATGACGACGATGACCTTTTTCCGCCGCACCGTCGCCACTTCCTGGTGGTGATACTGCAGCAGGATCGGGCAGTGCCGCAGGGCATCGAGCTTTCGGGCATAAGCGATGGCGGCTTTGCCGGTTGGATCGCGGTGCGGGTAATAGAATTTCGCTGCCCGGCGGATGCCGGTGCTCTTTTCAATTATTCTGTAAACCTCGCCTTCATAACCACTTCCGAGCAATTCCTCAACCTGGTATTTGCCGGCGATGCCGCGCCCCGGCGGGAAGTCGAAGCGCTTGGGTTTGCGGCTGGGACGGTACATGCGGTGCATCATGGAGTTTGTAATCCGGACGGTCAATGTTTAGCGCAAGTCATCATCCTGCTAAAATTTACAGAGCCGGGGCGTGCCGCCCCGGTTGGCCGGGCCGACACGGCCCGGCTCTGTGAAAATATATGAATTTCCTCAAATCCATCACCGGCCGGATCGTCAGCGGGCTGGTCGCCCTGGCGGTCATCGCGGCCGCCATTTCATGGTGGCGGATGGATGAATCCACTCACCAGATGATCTGGAGCGGCACCGCCAGGATTTTGCTGTGGCTGGGCGTGGTCCTGGCTTGGCCATGGGCGTCTTTCTCCATCATCACGCGTGTGGGCCGAACGGAGAGCAACACCGCCGGTGGTATGCTGGTCGCCGTCTATTCGCTGCTGGAAGTCTTGCTGCTGGCCTGGCTTTTCCACTGGCATATTGGCGGCGCCGCCGGGTGGACATTTCTGATCCTCGGCGGGCTGGTTTGCGGGGTATATAATCTGCTGACCTGCGATTGGATCGCGGACAAGCTGCTTTGACCAGGGATCAAATGGCGCAACAGGGACAACGTCTGGGCGAATACGTCCTGGAAGCCAGGGTGGGCGGCGGCAGCTTCGGTGAGGTCTGGCGCGCCCACCACCACGTCTGGATCGACCAACTCGTCGCCGTCAAGATCCCCACCGATTCGCAGTACCTTCGCAATCTGCAGCGCGAGGGCTTCGCCATCCACGGGTTGGTTCATCCCAACATTGTGCGCGCCCTGGGCTTCGACCCGTATGCCCAGGTCCCGTACCTGGTCACCGAATACGTCCCCGGCTCCAGCTTGCGCCCGCTGATCCAAAAGCGCCTGGCGATCCCCGACGCCGTGGCGATCATGCGCCAGGTGCTGGCTGGTTTGCGGTACGCTCACGAGCAGCAGGTCATCCATCGCGACATCAAGCCAGAAAATATCCTCATCCACGAGCGGGCGCTGCGCGACGGGTTCGCCGTCGAGGGCGTGGTGAAGGTGACGGATTTCGGCCTGGGGAAGACGGCGGGGGCGTCGGCGGGATCGATCGCCTACTCCGCCTCCATCAACTCGCCCGCCGCCCGGGAAATCGCCGGCACCTTGGATTACATGGCACCCGAGCAGCGCAGCGGCGCCGAGCCGGATGCCCGCATCGATCTGTACGCCTGCGGCGTGGTGCTGTATGAAATGCTCACGGGCGAACGGCCGGCAGGCACCGAAGTCCCCAGCGATCTGAATCCCGCCGTCCCCAAGTATCTCGACGAGGTGTTTCGCCGCAGCTATGCCCGGCTGGACAAGCGGTTCGCGTCGGCGGCGCAGTTCCTGGAGGCGATGCCGAACCTGGCGATGCCCGCCTCGGCGCCGCCCCCCGCAGTGCCCCGACCCGGCGTCGTGGGCAGCGTTGCCTGTCCCCAGTGCCGCAAGCCGATCGATCCCACCGATCAGTTCTGCATGCACTGCGGCGTCCAGGTGGCGGCGGCGGTGCGACGCTGCCCGCGCTGCGGAGCTTATCCCGATCAAAGCGATCGGTATTGCATCTTCTGCGGCGAGACGCTCTGCGGCCAGCGCGTGACGGCCTAACCGAGGTTCCCGAATGGCGGGTGGTGCAATCGAAATCATCGTGGTCATCGCCGTCCTCTGGGCGCTGCTGTTCGCCTGGGTGGTGATGGTCGTCGTGCGCGGTGTTTTCCGCGGCATCGGAAGATTGATCGGGTTCGTCGGAGAACGCGCACCGGGCCAAAACCAGACCTGCTCGCGTTTGCGCTGCGGCGCCGACAATCCAATGCAGGCGCGCTTCTGCCGGCGCTGCGGATCGTTGTTGGCCCGGACCGGGCGGCAATCACGAGTGGCGGCTTGAGATTCACATGAGCACCTTCACACCGACCAGTCGGATGCTGGAGCCGCCGGATCGCCCGGATCAACTGGCGGGCGCCGTCATTTCCGCGCTGGGGCGGCCGGTTTATGGTTCGCTCCTGCCCTGGGGCCCGATCAAGTCGTTCGTGCTAGGCGCAATTTCCCTGGGCGTGTTGCCGCTGCTTTACTGGCCGCGCATCTTCGCCCGATTCTGCATCGCCCAGCAGCAGCAGTTCTGGCATTTGCTGGAATGGCTGCGCGTGCGCCACGGCGACACCGAGGCAGGCGGGATTCAGCGAAGCCTGGGCGCGATGGTTCCCCCATCCACGCTGGGGCTGGCGCCGATGATCTGCCTGATCATCATCGCGGTGTCGCCGTTGGGATGGTCGCTCAACTCCCCGCTGCACCTGGGTAAGTGGGTGGTTGCCCCGCTGGGGATCGTCGGCTTCCCCTGGCGGCATGCCTGGCGATTCTCGCTCGGCAACTTTTATACGATCTGGACCATTTGCCTTTGTGTCGCATACGGATCGCTCTGGCTGCACATCCGCGAACAGGCGACCCGTGTAAGACATCTGGTCGGCCGAATCAACGTGATCCTGCGCCGCCATGATGTCGATTCGGTGACCGCCGCCGATCCGGGCCTGGGATTGCGGCCGATGTGGATATTCGCGGCAATCATCGGTGTGATGGCCGGCGCGTGGTGGGCCATCCCCGCCGCACTCGCCGGGGCATTGCAGAAGCAATACATCCGGCAAACCAGTTTGCGGACGCGCTCGGAGCTGTCGCAGCGGGTGCGAACGCTGCTGCTGCGGCAGTGCCCGCCGGTCGATCTGCCCGTCGCAGCACGGCTGCGCCTGACCTGCCGCAATTCGCTGTGTGCCTGCCAGCTGCCCACGGCGGCGCTGTTCTGTCCCCGTTGCGGTTCCAGGGCCATCGTCTGAAAAATGCTTCACGATGAACGTCATTTACGCAATCCTCTCGCTGGTCGGCTGGGTGTGGTGCGGCGTGGCCGGCATTTTCCTTCTGTTTAGAATAAAAAGATGAGCGAAAACGCCGATCCAGCTTTTCACCAGCGCCGGGAGGAGCAGTTCATCGCTCACGTCGAGCAACTGCTCAGCGACGATCGCCTGCGCCTGCACACCACCCGCGGCCGCCGGCCCATCAGCAGCTTGATCCGCGACGTCTCGCGCAGCGATCGCGGCGTCGATCTGAAGCGCCTGATGAGCGAATTGGGCAGGCCCGACCGCGCGCTCGAGGCGCAGATGCCGGTCGGCGAGTACATCGATGTCGTTCTCTCGCATCGCAAATGGCGTCTGTTCAAGGCGACGGTGGGGAAGCTGCACGTCGCGTGCATCTCTCCGGCCCGCGCCCTGGTGCAGGGCCAGCCCCCGTCTCCCGCCAGCGCCGGGGATGTCGCCGCCGCGCTGGCGGCCATGCGGTCGGTTCCCGCCGGCGTGCCGTCGACCGTCGTCATCATGTCCACCTCCGGCTTCGCCCCGGGCGTCGGGGCTTCGGACCAGCATGGCCAGGGGCGCATGGTGATTCTGGCCGCGCCTGATAGCACCGGCGGATGGACCATCGATGCCCCGCCGCAGCTTGCGGAGATGGCCGAGCTTTTCGATCCCGAAGCCGAGGCCGCCAAACGCCTGCGCATCCGGCGGCAAATCGAGGCTTCCACCGTGGATTTGCTTTCCGGCGGCGTGGCAAGTGATAAGCTGGCGGCGGCGACGCGGCTGAGCGAGCAATTGGTCGAGTCGGAGCTAAAATCATATGCCCGCCAGAATCCCGGCCTGGCGGCCCGGCGGCTGGACGGGAGAATGGTGCTGTACCGGGAATCGGCCGCGCCGCCGGCGACAACCGCTCGCGCGGGAGGTTTTAATATGCCGTTCATCGATCGTCTCAAAACCCTGTTCGCGCGAAAAGGCGAAGTCGAAAAGAAGATCGCCTTCCTCTCCGAGCGCCGCGCCGCCCTCAGCCAGCAATGCGACCGCGGATACCAGGACATGAGCGCGCTGGAGACCAAAGAGGCGGAGCTGCGCCAGCAATTCAAGGATGCCCCCGCCGATCTGGCACGTCGCCGCATCACCAGCCAGCTTTTGCAGCTTCACAAGGACATCGAGCGGCGGCAGCAACTGCTCTCGGTGCTCAACCGCCAGATCAATATCGTCAGCACACACTTGCACAACCTGGAGTTGCAGCGGCAGGGCAAGGCCGCCAAGCTGCCGGACAGCGAGGAGCTTGCCAAGGACGCCGCCGCCGCCGAAGAGGCCATGGCCGAGCTGGAGGCCAACAGCGAGCTGGCCGACAGCGTCGGCGCCGGCGCTCACGGTGGATTGAGCGACGAGGAGCAGGCGCTTTACGAAGAGCTGCTCAAAGAGCAGGTGCCTCCGGCCGCTGCACCGTCCTCCCAGCCGCAGCAATCGACGGCGCCGACCACGCAGAAATCGCGCGCGGCGGCCGAGCAGAAATCCAATCCGCCTGCTGCGGCGCCGCGCCGCAGCGAGCCAGAGGCCGGGTAAATCCAAATGGCGCTGATCGAAAAAATCTTCGGCCGCAAAAAAACCCTGTCCCAGCTCAATCCCCAGGAGCTGCGCAAGGAGGAAATCCTTCTGGGAAAGCAACGCGACCGGCTCTTCAAGCGCATCGAGCAGATCAGCGGCGACAAGCAGAAGATTTTCCAGACCGGCGCCAACCAAAAATCACCCGAGCTGCGCAAGGCCCTGGCGCAGGATTTTGAGCTCAAGACGCAGGAGCAGATCATGGCTGCCCGCGAGCTGACGCTCCGCAGCAAGGAGCTGATGACCGTCAGCCGCCTGCGCATGGTCAAGGAAAACGGCCAGCGCGGCAAAGCGGTAGGGCGGCTGAATCTCACCGATTCGGACATGGCCAAGATCACCCAATGGATCCAGGACGATGGCATCTCGCAGGACATCTACCAGCAGCGCCTCGATACGCTGCTGGAGCTGGGCAGCGACTCGGACAAAGACGCCCTGGCCTCCGGTGGCCTGACCGCCGCCGGTCAGGAGCTGATGAACATCTGGACCCAGATGGACCGCGGCTCGATCAAATCCGACCAGGGCTTCGAAGCCGCCGACAAGGCCGTCCGCCAGCGCCGCGCGCCCGAGGCGGACCAGAGCACGTGATTTTTCTCCTCCCTCTCCCGGGAGATTGGGAGAGGAAAAATAAATTTGCCAGGTTGTGACATGGGCCTTTTCAAATCCAAAGACGAGCGGCGGATCGAGCGGGAGATGAAAATCCGCGGGGGGATGCGGGCCATCGAGCGATCGATCCGCCAGCAGGAGAAATTCTCCGAGGATTTCATCAACAACGCGCGCAACGCCAAAAAAATCGGCGACGAGGGGCAATATCAGTTCATCCGCGCCGCGCTCAAGAAAACCGCGGCGGTGAAGAAAATGCTCGAGCGGCAATTGCTCGCCATCAAAAACGCCATGCTCATCCAGCAGCAGGCCCAGGCCAGCCAGCAGTTTGCCGAATCGATGAACCTGATGGCCCGCGAGATCGGCCGCGTCTTTGGCGAGATGGACCTCTCCAAGACGCAGGCGCAATGGGAGCGCGCCGTCGCGCAGGCCGGCAGCATGGAGGAGCGCATGGACATTTTCCTGGATTCCATGCAGGACTCCGCCATCGGCGGCGCGGTCACCGCCAAAGAGGAGCTGGTCAGCGACGACGAGATTGACCGCATGATTGCCGCCGACGTCCTGGCCTCCGAAAAAACCGAGCTGGGCAAGCTCGACGAACTGGACAGCGAAATCGCCAGGGAGCTGGGCCAGAGCAAGCAGAAGGATTAGACAAATTCACGGCAGAAAGGTGAATCAAATGAAGCGACCATACCTTGGGGCTATCGTCGGTGTCTGTCTGGCGCTGTGCCTGGGCGCGGACAGTCAAATCGCATCGAAATTGCATTTTCCGCAAATCGGGTTTTCCATCGCGCCACTGAAAGTGGATACCAGGGGCGCGACGTTCACCGCCGTGGAGATGCTCATGCCTCCAACCGCCAACTTCGCGGCGAACGTGAATGTGCAGCTGCAGGCATACGCCGATTCCATGGACAATTACATCGCGCTGTCCAAGCAGCAGATGGACCAGATGAAGCTTCAGATGATCAAGTTCGACAAGCCAGCCGCGGATACCTGCGTCTTCGAGTACAACGGCCAGATGGGTGAAAATAAGGTGCACTTTTACGGAAAAGGCATCCTGAAATCCGGCACGGTGTTCCTGGCCACGGCGACCACCACGGAGGACCAATGGGCATCCGTTTCGGACAACTTCAAGGCGTGCGTGGACAGCCTGCAGCTTGATTCCTCCAACGCCGCACAGCCCTAGCCAACCGGAAAATTGCGGTGTCCAAAAGCTCTCTCAACATCTGCCTGATCGGCCAGAAGTTCATGGGCCGGGCGCACAGCAACGCGTATCTGAAAGCGCCCAAATTTTTTGATCTGCCGGCCGTTCCGCTGATGCATACTGTGGCAGCGCAGGATCGCGCGGCGCTGGGGGAATTCGCGGCCAGGTGGGGCTGGAAAAACATCAGCACCAATTGGCGCGAAGCCCTGCAAAATCCCGAGATTCACCTGGTCGACATCACGGCGCAGAACCACATGCACCGCGAGATGGCGCTGGCCGCGCTGCAGGCGGGCAAGCACGTCGCCTGCGAGAAGCCGCTGGCCGGCACGCTGGATGATGCCCGCGTCATGCGCGACGCCGCCGCCAAACATCCCAAATCCAAAACCTTCATCTGGTGGAGCTATCGCCGGACGCCCGCGGTGGCGCTGGCGCACCAGTTGGTCAAGGCGGGGAAGATCGGGCGAATTTATCATGTCCGCGGCTATTACCTGCAGGACTGGGCCGGGCCCAGTGTGCCGTTGATCTGGCGATTCGACAAAAAGATTGCCGGCAGCGGCAGTCATGGCGATCTGGGGGCGCACATCATCGACATGGCCCGCTTCGTGTCCGGCGAGGAAATCACCGAGATCGACGGCGCCATTACGGAAACGTTCGTGAAGGAGCGCGAGCTTCCCAGCATCGGCTCGGCCGGTGGCATCGCGGGCGGCGCCAAGGGCGGCAAGGGAAAAATGGCGCCGGTCGAAGTCGATGACGCCACGCTTTTCCTCTGCCGTTTCTCCGGCGGCGCCGTCGGCAGCTTCGAGGCGACGCGCTTCTCCACCGGATATCAAAACAAGAACGGCGTCGAAATCCACGGCGAAAAGGGCGCCGTCAGCTTCAACTTCGAGGACATGAACCACCTGTCATATTTCGACAACACCACCGCCGCCAAGGTCAAAGGGTGGACGAAAATCATGGTCAC
>Ga0182024_10001379_pt1 | contig 62896 bp, 58 predicted proteins | sample P32metaG_FD_120480 | JGI IMG/M metagenome (GOLD analysis project Ga0182024, IMG submission 120480) | Permafrost microbial communities from Stordalen Mire, Sweden - P3-2 metaG (Illumina Assembly) | ecosystem: Environmental > Terrestrial > Soil > Wetlands > Permafrost | place: Sweden: Stordalen...
AAGGCGCAGGCACACGGGGCGACCTTCCCCGACCGGCATCGTCGTCGGCTCGGGACCCTCGGGTCAAGCAGCTCATCGCAACCGCTCCTTGACAGGCGATACTCCATAGGGAATCAGACGTCGAGCTCGTCCGCCTCGTGGCCTTCGACGACGCCACCCACGCGCTCTACCTCCGCCTGCTCTGACCCATTTCCTTCAGAAATTGCTCTGCCTCAGAAATTGCTCTGCCTCAGAAATTGCTCTGCCACTGTCCCGGCGGCAGTTGCCAGATGCCCTGGCTCTCGGAGATGGGACGAGCTGATTGGCGGCGCAGGTTCCGAAGCCCAGGTTGTGCCCTGCTCTCTGCTCCCAGCGCCACCCAGCCCCGCCTCCGGCCCGACCCCCTACCAAGAATGACTCACAGGGGCGCCAAAAGGTTCCGTGAATTAGGGCCCGTAGACCTCGGTGAGCTCGCCGGCGATCCGGCTCAGGTGGTCACGGACTTCTTGCGGGGAGAGGACCTCCACCCGCCCACCGAAGCCGGCCAGCTGGCCGGCGATCATCTCCGGTGAGTAACTCCGCAGCGCGATGTCCACCCGACCGTCGGTCACCACCTTGCTCACGGTCATCGGGGTCCCGAGGACGGCCCGCAGACCGGGGACGACATCGGGATCGGCCCGGAGGGTGGCGGCGCTCGGCACCCGGTGCTCGTCCAGGGTGGCCAGCGTGGACCGCCAGGCCTCTTCGAGATCGAAGCCGTCCGGACGCTCCACCGGTTGGTCCGTGACGACCACCGACCGGACCCGGTTGACGCGGAAGGTCCGCAGTCCGGACTCGGTGGTGGCGATCAGGTACCAGACCGTCCTCTTGGCCACGAGACCGAGAGGGTGGACGAGCCGTTCGCTCTCGCTGCCGTTGCGCGCCGTGTAGGACAGCCGGACCTGCACGCCCTCGATCACCGCTCTCTCGAGGGCCTCGAGATGAGCCGGGGGCTCGGCCCGGTGATGGTCCCACCCGGTCGGGTCGTGCACCACGGCGGACGCGGCCGCCTCGGCCTCGGCCCGGAAGGTCTCGGGCAGGGCCCGGACGAGCTTGCGCAGAGCGGCCTTCACCTGAGGGGTGGCGGCCGAGGGGCCGGCGATGAGGAAGAGGGTCCGCACCTCGGCGCCGGTGAGGCCACTCAGGTCGGTTTTGGCTCCCCCCACGAGAGACCAGCCCCCGCCCCGACCGGCCTGGGAGTAAACCGGGATGCCAGCCATGGCCAGGGCTTCGAGGTCCCGCCGGGCGGTGCGGTCGGAGATCTCGAGCTCCTCGGCCAGCTCGGCCGCGGTCACCCGGCCCCGGGCCTGCAGGACCAGGAGGGCAGCGACAAGGCGGGCGGCTCGCACGGGTCAATATTCCCACTAAAACTGGCCAGAGGATGACCAGTTTCGGGGTCCAAGATGGGACACGTCCCACAAAGCCGGTGACCTCCGGCAGATTGGAGCAGGTTGTTATGCCCATGAACGTTTCCCCCGTCGCCGACGAGCGCCAGGGCCTCCTCGCTTTCCTGGCCCACCAACGTTCCGCCATCCGGAACGCCGCCTACGGGCTGACCGACGACCAGGCCCGGAAGACCACCACGGGAGCGCCCTGAGCATCGGGGGCCTCGTCACACACGTGGCCGATGCCGAGCGGGGCTGGATCGACAAGGTCCTGGGCTGCGATACGTCGGACCCCACCGACTACGAGGCCTACCTGGCCGGCTTCCATATGGCGCCGGACGAGACGCTGGCCGATGTGCTCGACCGCTATGACGAGACCGCGGTCCGGACCGACGCCGCCATGGCCGACATCGCCGATCTCGGCCGGTCGGTGCCACTGCCGAAAGGTGTGCCCTGGTTCCCGGACGACGCATCGGTGCGCTGGGTACTGTTCCACCTCATCGAGGAGACGGCCCGTCACGCCGGGCACGCCGACATCATCCGGGAATCCTTGGACGGGGCCAGCGCCGGCGCGCTGATGGCGGCGGCCGAAGGGTGGGCTCCCACCGACTGGGTCCAAACGTGGCAACCGGCGACACCGTCAGCATGAGCACGTCCGACACATCCCGAGAGGAACTGATCATGAACGAACCAGAGGTCTTCGCATTGGCCGACCGCACCCTCAACGGTGTCGTGGCCCAGATCACCGACGACCAGTGGGACATGGCCATGCCCGACACCTTCGCCCTGCGCCAGACCGACAAGGTGCCGACCCTGCGCGAGGTCATCGGTTATCACGCCTACGACGACGCCTGGGTGCCCGACATGCTGGCCGGCCGCACCATGGAGGAGGCGGGCAAGGACACGTTCGACGGAGACCTGCTCGGCGCCGATCCGCGGGCCAGCTTCGCCGCCATCGTGGAGACCGCATGTGGCGCTGCCGCCGAGCTTCAGGACCTGGAGAGGACCGTGCACTGCTCCTTCGGCGACTACACGGCACGGGAGTACCTCTGGCAGATCAATTCCTTCCGCGGTCTGCGGGCCCACGACATCGCCCAGGTGATCGGTGTCGCTCCCGATCTCCCGGAGGAACTGGTCCTCGGACTCTGGGACGAGATCAGCCCTCACGCCGAGGAATGGCGGACCCTCGGCGTCTTCCCGGCCGCCGTGGCCGTGAGCGAGAACGCTCCTCTGCAGGATCGCCTTCTCGGACTGACGGGCCGCCAGCCATAAACGATCGGGTGCCGAAGCCGGCCGGGTACTGGCCTTCTTGTCACCGACCTGTCCGCATTGCCGGGAAGGGTACGAGCTGGTGTCGGCCATGCCGGCCGGTCCGACCTGCATGGTGTTGTGGACGGCCATGCTCGACGGGGATTCCGCCGGCACGGCGGCGGCGTTGATCGGCTCCGACCGGCGCTGTGTCCACTACTGGGAAGACGACGGCCGGCCGGTGTCGACCGGGCTTCGCCGGGTTCTCGGTCTCGGGTCCGACGACACCGAAAGGAGCGCCTGGGATGTCTATCTCCGCTACCCACCCGGGATCGTCTGGACCGACGATGACCCTCCGCTGCCGTCGGACTGGACGCACAACCTCCGAGAGCGCGAGCCGGATCGTCCCCGGATCACCGCCGAACTTCTGATCGGCTGGACCTCCTGATCGGCTGGACCGCCGCACGCGCCTAACCAATCGTGGGCGCCATGGTCCGGGCGACGTCGGCCAGACCGGGCCAATCGGGTGACTCCTGGACACACCGGGCGAAGAGCCAGAGCAGGACGCGGTCCCGGTCGAGCCCGGCCAGGTCGGCCAGGCGCCACGCCAGATCCCGCGGACCTGTCCGCAGCCGCTCGGGACAGTTCAGCATGTGCTGCGTCACGTCGTAGGCGGGGTCGCCGACATAGGGCTTCGGGTCGATGACCAGCCATGGTTGGCGCCCCGCGGCCAACACGTTTCCGGCGTGCAGGTCCGTGCACAGCAGGGCCCGGCGCGGCGACGTGGCCGGCAGGGCCCGGAGAAGGGCCGTGCCGTCACGGGCCAGACCGGCGTCGAGACCCACCCGACCGAGCGCCGTCTTGTCGTCGAACTCCTCGGCCCACGCATCGCACATGACCTGCAGTGGCCGGAAGCGGTGACCGGCCATCGGTTCCCGCCACAGCCTGCGCAGTAGCCCGGCGATGACGGCGTCCTGCTCGGGTTCCGGCCGACGGTCGAGCGTTGTTCCCGGCACGCATCTCTCGAGCAGCAGGGCTACGGTGTCGTCGAATTCCTCGACGGCGTAGAGCTCGACGGCCCCGTCTCCGCTCCAGTGGCGCAGTCCGTCGCCTTCGTGGGCGGCCTCGGCGTGGCGCCACCCGACCTTCAAGACGAGTTCGGTACCGGCGGCGTTTCGGGCCGGGGCCACCCAGGCGGTCCGGCCACCGAGCTGGAACGGTGCATCGACCCGCAGCGTCCAGCGCCGCTCCAACTCCGACACCACCGCCGGCAATGTCGAGAGCCACGCCTCACGACCGTCGCCCTCGGCGGCGGCGACAAGGTTCTCGGGCAACGACCAGGCGTCCACCACCCTCATTCTCGCTCCAGTTCGAGCCGAGACGGGACGATACAGAGACGACGGCATCTGTCGTCATCGACTGAAGCCCACCAGGTTTGGGGCTCGGGCAGGAACGAACGCGTGGGGCAAGAACAGATCGGGGCCGATGCGCCCGGACGGACCTGGAGCCTGCGCCGGGAGTGGTCGAGAGCCTTCACCATCATGTTGTTGCTCCTGTTGCTGGCGGCAGCGTCGACCTTCGTCGGTGTCTCGAGTCTCGTCGACGGGATCGGGGACACGGCCGGCCAACTCAACGAGGAGTCGCAGTCGGTCGTCGACCTGAGAACCGAGCTGACCATTCAGAATGAGACCGGTCTCAGACTGTTGAGCGACGAACCCGTCGATCTCGCCGCCTACCTCCAACAGCAGCAGGAGATCTCACGCATCTTCGACAAGGCCGCCACCATCTTCCCCACCACCGACGGCCAGCGAGCCACGATCATCGAGGCGCACCAGTCGTGGCAGGTCGATCTCGAGGCCTATGGCCTGTGGGGAGCCCACGGGACGTCACTGCACGGGAACAACGCCACCGACGGCGAGCCTTTTGTCACCTCGAACGACAACACCGACACCCTCTTGTCCAACGTCGAAGAATCCTCGCTCACGGCCATGGACCGGGGACTGGCCCACGGCGACGATCTGGAAAACATCCTGATCATCACCCTGGCCAGTCTGTTCGGGCTGGCTGTGGCCGTCACCGTCTACTTCCGTCGCCGGATGGTCAGGGATCTCGTTCGTCCCGTGGCCACCATGCACGAGGGCGTTCTGAGGCTTGAAGCGGGGGACTACGACCACCGCATCGACGTGTCCCGGCGAGACGAGCTGGGCGAGTTGACCGCCGCCTTCAACAACCTGGCCGCCGCCGTCCACGACAGTCATCTGGCTCTCACCCGCGAGGCCACCCACGACGCCCTCACCGGACTGCCCAATCGCACCTCCCTGACACAACGCCTGGCGGCGTCCTTCAGTCCGGGCAGTGACCGCCGCGCCCAGCACGAGAGTGTTCTCTTCATCGACGTCGACGACTTCAAGGACGTCAACGACTCACTGGGCCACGAGGGAGGCGACGCCCTTCTCATCGAATTGGCCACCCGGCTCAATGCCTGCGTCCGTCCCTACGATCTGGTGGCCCGCCTGGGCGGCGACGAATTCGCCATTGTCGTCACCGAGGACGACGGCGGCTCCACCGCCGTCGAAGTGGCCGGGCGGATCCTCGACTCCGTACGGGCGCCGTTCATCGTCGGAGGGGCCGGACTGGTTGTCTCGGTGAGCATCGGCGTTGCTCAGAGGCGGCCCGAGATCGGCGATGCCGCCGAACTGCTGCGACGCGCCGACTTCGCCATGTACATGGCCAAAGGCAGCGGCAAGGGCCGCTATCAACTCTTCGACGCCAAGATGCACGACACCATGGTCAGCCGCTCCGCCCTGAAAGCCGATCTGGCCGTCGCTGTCAGCTCCGGTCAACTCCGCCTCGAGTATCAGCCCGTCGCCGACCTCCGCACCGGCGAGGTTCTCGGCCTGGAGGCGCTCGTCCGCTGGCACCATCCCACCCTCGGCCTTCTCCTGCCCGCCGACTTCATCACCCTGGCCGAAGAGACCGGGGACATCGACGCCCTCGGCTGCTGGGTGCTCGACACGGCCACCCGCCAAGTGGCTACCTGGCGCGCCACCATGGACCACTGCTCCAGCTTGTGGGTGTCCGTGAACCTCTCGCCCCACCAGCTCGCGAGCCCCCACAGCCTGGCCGCCATCGAACGGATCCTCACCGACCCGGCCGTCGAGGCCGACAACGTCGTCCTGGAGATCACCGAAACCGCTCTGGCCGCCGACGTGGACGGCGGGGTCTCGTCGCTGAACGCCCTGAAACGCCTCGGCGTCCGTCTCGCCATCGACGACTTCGGCACCGGCTTCTCCTCGCTCAGCACCCTGGCCAGCCTCCCCGTGGACGTCTTGAAGATCGACCGCGCCTTCGTCTCCGGCGCCTCGGGCTCGCCCTCGGTGCCCATGCTCGAAGGCATCCTCGGACTGGCCGGCAAACTCTCTTTGGCCGTGATCGCCGAAGGCATCGAGGAGCCCGCGCAACTCGACCTCCTGCGCACCCTGGGTTGCTTCACCGGACAGGGATACCTTCTGGCCCGCCCGGCCCCGGCGGCCACCATCGAAGCACTGCTGGCCTCCGGCGGACTGCTCGAGGTCACGCAGCCGGCGACCGCCTAAGAGGCCTTCGACCGACGCGCCAGCCCGATCGCAGGGCGCGTCTATCGGCGGCGCAGGCGCTTGTCTTCGATCGCCGGTGGTGTGGCGAAGTAGTTGTCGGCCCGGTTGAGCTCGGTACCCGGCGCCACGATCTCGTCGATCCGGTCGAGGATCTCCCCGCTCAACTCCACCTCGGCGCCGGCCAGGAGATCCTCCAGTTGTTCCGGCGTCCGGGGGCCGATGAGAACGGACGTGACGGCCGGGTGGGCCCGGACGAACACCGTCGCCAGGTGGGTCAACGGCATTCCCGCCTCGGCGGCCAAATGCGTGAGCTGCCCGACGGCCTCCGCTTTGGCCCTGTTGGCCGCCACGCCGAGGTCGAAGCTCCGCGCCGCCGTGGCCGCCCGATGGCCCGACGTCGGGTCCGACCGTCCTGACAACCACCCGCTGCTCAGCGGCCCATAGGTCAAAACGCCCATGCCGTAGCGTTGCGCCGTCGGCAGCACGGCTGCTTCGATGATCCTGGTGAGGATCGAGTACCGCGGCTGCTCCGTCCGAAAGCGGTGGTGCCCGCGCGCCTCGGCCGTCCACTGCGCCTCGACGATCAGCTCGGCCGGGAAGGTGGAGGAGCCGACAGCGCGCACCTTGCCCGAGCGGATCAGCTCCGAGAGCGCCGACAGTGTCTCGTCCATGTCCGTGCTGTAGTCCGGCCGGTGCATCTGGTAGAGATCGATGTGGTCGGTGTCCAACCGACGCAGACTGTCCTCCACGGCCCTCACGATCCACCGCCGCGACCCACCGCTGCGGTTGGGGTCCCGTCCCATGGGAAGGGCGAACTTCGTGGCCAGCACCACATCGGCGCGACGCCCCTTGAGCGCCTGGCCCACGATCTCCTCGGACTCACCCCGGGAGTAGACGTCGGCCGTGTCGACGAAATTGATGCCGGCGTCCAGGGCCCTGTGGATCATGCGGACCGATTCGTCATGATCGGTGTTGCCCATTGCTCCGAGCATCATCGTGCCCAGCGCCAACTCGCTCACCGCCATACCGGTGCCGCCGAGAATTCTGCGCTTCATCCGTCTCGCCGATCAGTCTGTGTGGTCGATCAGTGGGTGTCGTTTATCAGGCGGTGTCGTGGATGAGGCGGCGGCGCAGCAGGTCGAGGGCCGTGATGGTGGCGTACTGCCGTACCCGGTCGCGATCGCCGGGCAGGTGGGCCTCGAACGACTCGGTCTCGGCCCCCGGTCGGGCCAGGCCCACGATCACCGTCCCTGGCACCTGGCCCTCCTGTTGGTCGGGGCCGGCCACGCCGGTGAGGGCCAACCCCACATCGGCCCCGAGGACACGACGGGCCCCGTCGGCCATGGCCCGGGCCGCCTCGGCCGTCACCACCGGACCCTCCGGGACACCGAGGACGTCGTACTTGACCCCGCTGGCGTAGGAGACGACCGATCCCCGGAACCAGTTGCTGGCCCCCGGTATGGCCACCAGCCGCGACGCCACCAGGCCACCGGTGAGGGACTCGGCCAGGCCCAGGCTGAACCCCCGGGCCTTCAGCGCGGCACCGACCACCGACTCCATGGTGTCGTCGTCGAACCCGAAGACCGCTTCCCCCACGAGCTCTGTGACCTGTTCCTCTTCAGCGTGGAGCAGTGCCTCGGCCGCCGACGTGTCGGCGGCCTTGGCGGTGATCCGCACCTTGATCCCCTCCATCCCACTGGCCAGGAAGGCGATGGTCGGATTGCCTCCGGCGGCGTCGAGGGCGGCGATACGGGGGGCGAGGAGCTCGGCCAGCCCGGACTCGCTGTTCCCCCATGTCCGCACCACCCGGCTGACGATCACCGACACCTCTTCTCCCTGCTCGGCCATCCGTCGGTGCAGATCGGGGAGAACAGCGCGGGTGAACATCTCGTACATCTCGTAAGGCACCCCGGGCAGGGCGTAGACGACCTTGTGGCCCACCGGGCAGACGAGCCCCGGGGCCGTCCCCATCACCTGCATGATCGGTGTCGCCCCCTCGGGAACGTCGGCCTGGCGGCCGTTGCTCTCGGGCATGGCCCGTCCGCGCGAGCTGAACATCTCGCCGATCTTCTTCACGATGGCCGGGTCGCGCACGAGCGTCACGTTCATGACTTCGGCGATGGCGTCCCGGGTGATGTCATCGTGGGTGGGGCCGAGCCCTCCGCACACCACCACCCCGGCGCTGCGGGCCAGCGCCGTGCGCAGGGCCAGCACGATCCGCTCCTGGTTGTCCCCCACCGCCTGGTGGAAATGCGAGTCCACCCCGCCGAGGGCCAGCTGTTCCCCGAGCCAGGCCGAGTTGGTGTCGGCGATCTGACCGAGCAGCAGCTCCGTGCCGACGGCCACGATCTCGATGCGCATCAGGCGGCTCCGTGGCTGTGCGCGGCCCGCCGTCCGTCGAGCAGGTACTGCACCCCCGTGACCACTGTGAAGGCCACCGCCACCCACACGGCCACGTTCAGAACCGTTTCGTGCGAGGCCACCGGGGGAATCAGGGCCAGGCCGATGGCGATGCCCTGGACGAGGGTCTTCACCTTGGCCGACGTCCGCGCCGGGATGGAGATGCCCCGGCGTCCGGCCACGGCCCGGTAGACGCTCATCCCCACTTCACGGGCGGCGATGAGGGCCACCGGCAGCCACGAGAACTCACCCTTGGCGGCCAGAACGAACAGAGCGCTCAGCACCACCGCCTTGTCGGCCAAAGGGTCGAGGAACGCACCCGACCGGGTCGTTCCCTGACGGCGGGCCAGCCATCCGTCGACCCCGTCGGTGGCCCCGATGGTGAAGGCCACGGCGAAGGCCGCCCACGAGGCCCCACGCATGGCCACCATCACCACCAGTGCCGGCGTGGCCAACAAACGGGCCACCGTGATCCCGTTGGCCGGTGTCATGAGCGCCGACGGGCCGAACGTGAACTGCCGGACCCGTTCCCCGATCGGCGTCACCGGCGAGGGTTCCGTGCGGTTGTCGGGCACCTCGACCACCGGCACCGTGCCCGGGTCGCTCACCGGTCGACCGGTCCCGCCACCTCGGCCCACAGGTCGGGACCGGCGGCGCCGGTGGCGACGACCTCGATGAGTGTGCCAGGACCGAGATGGCCCGGCACGTGGACGATCCCGTCGATCTCGGGGGCCTCCCGGTGCGAGCGGCCGACACCGGGGGCGTCGACGAGCACGCGCATCGTCCGTCCCACCAGGGCCGACCGGCGCTCGGCCGTGATCCGGTCCTGCAGCTCCGAGCACTCCCGCAGCCGCTCGAGGGCCAGCGCCGCCGGCACACCCCGGTCGAGGCCCGCCGCATAGGTGCCCGGTTCCTCCGAGAAGGTGAAGAAGCCGGCCCAGTCGAGTTGCGCCTCGGTCAGGAAGGCCAGGAGGGCGTCGTGGTCCTCCTCGGTCTCCCCCGGATATCCGAGGATGAACGACGACCGCAGCCCGGCATCGGGGGCGGCGGCCCGGATGCGGGCGATCCGGTCGAGGAAGCGACCGCCTTCGCCCCACCGTCTCATCCGTTCGACCAACGGCCTCGACACGTGTTGGAGCGAGAGGTCGAAATAGGGCACACCGGTGGCCACGATGGTGTCGACCAACTCGTCGTCGAGGGCCGACGGGTAGAGATAGAGAAGACGCACCCTCTCCACCCGCTCGGCCACGGCCCGGATCAGCTCGACGATGGGCCGCGGCGCTCCGGGGGTCCGCCGGACACGGTCCGGGTCGCTGCGATCGATCCCCCACGAGGCCAGGTCCTGAGCGACGAGAACGACCTCACGTACCTCGTCACCGAGAGCCGCCACCTCGTCCAGCAGAACATCGGTCGGACGCGAGCGCTGGCGCCCCCGGAACGACGGTATGGCGCAGAACCCGCAGCGCCGGTCACAGCCCTCGGCCACCTTTATATAGGCCCACGGTGCACTGGCCGCCGGACGCGGCAGATTCAACAGGTCGAAGGCGTTCTTGCGCCGCAGCGTGACCGGCACCCCGAAGCCGGCCACCAGGTCGACCTCGGGCAGGGCGTCGGACAACTCCGACCCGTAGCGCTCGGCCATGCATCCGGTCACCACCAGCCGGGATCCCGCCCGCCGGGCCTCGGCCAGGTCGAGGATGGTGTCGATCGACTCCTGGCGGGCCGCCTCGATGAACGCACAGGTGTTCACCACCACCAGGTCGGCATCCTCGGCCGAGTCGGCCGCTTCATAGCCGTCAGCCACCAGGGTGCCCACCAATTTGTCGGAGTCGACCTGGTTCTTCGGACAGCCCAGGGTCTCCAACCAGTAAGTCTCGGGCACTACGACAATCTACCGGGGCTCCGCCGGGCGCCCCGGCGCCACGGGACAAGCCCGAAAAATGGCGGAGAGGGAGGGATTTGAACCCTCGGACCCAGTTTCCCAGGTCAACTCATTAGCAGTGAGTCCGATTCGGCCGCTCTCGCACCTCTCCAGGTACTTCTCTCTGGCCAGCTACCCCACGTCCCTATTGTGTCCTTATCTTCGGATGAACTCCCAGCCAGAAGCCACTGACCGAGAGAGTGCCCGATGACAGACAAAAGGACGTATGGGTCGCACGCGCCAGCGTACCCCGGTGTCTGGCGTCTGCGGGCCTGGAGCCCGACCCGGTGACTGGCCCAGCCGAGGCAGGAACAGAGGACCTTCAAGATCACGGAGGCGAAGGCCGGCAAGGCCCTGGCCGCCTTCGTGACGAGACCTCGCTCCCGCCGGCGACGCGGGAGTTCGGCGAACTCCCCGGACGAGTGGGTCAGTTCAAAAGCCGATCGTTGGGCCTCGACGACGCAGCCAGGAGACCGAGTAACCGGATCCGTCCCCGGCTGGGCGGTATCCCCGTGGCCAAGCTCACGGCCACCCGTGCAACCTACCGCACGAAGGCTCGTCACCCGACGCCCGCCATGGTGTCCACGATGATCCGCATCGCCGAAGAGTCCGATCAGGTCATGGCGGCGGCGATGGCGATGGCCTTCGTCACCAGTGGCCGACGGGGGGAGCTCTGCGCGCTGCGGTGGAGCGATGTCGACCGAGACGTTGGCACCTCGCTATCGAGCGCTCATTGACACAGATCGGGGTCAAGCACGATGCCTTGTTCATTGTCGAGCAGGTCCGCTCCATATGACGAGTACTGTCGCCTGCAGGACAGAGTCATGGCCCGGCCCTCGGACATCGAAACCGATGAGCGCAACCCCCTCTTTCTCGAGACCAGTCGTCCCGGTATCTTCTGCGTCGGCGACGTCCGCAGCGGCTCCGTCAAGCGCTGTGCCACGGCCATCGGTGAGGGATCCATGGCCGTCAGGCTCGTCTTTGAACGGCTCCAGGTCACCGGCAGCGCGGCGACAGAGCCGGTGCGCGTCCATCCCTAAGGCAGGTTCTTGCCGATAAACCTGGCGCAACAAGACAGCACACCTAAGAACGAACCGGCCAGAAACGGAGGGCGGTCTCTCATTAATGACTACCCGACGAGGGACGCCAAGCTGACAGTGTCCGCGGGAGCGCTCAGATGAACCTTCTCACCCCATCTGGTGAAGGCGACTTCCTCGCTCTGTTTGCGGCCGTGGACGTCAGTGCCACTGACCGCACCCCCCACCGGCAGGTAGGGTGCGCTGAGTGAGACGAACAGGGTGGCCACGGCCGGAAGCCCGCTGCTCGAATCCGTCGCCGGCGCCGTCCCCGATACCGGGAGGACGGGAATGCCGTGGAGAACTCTCTGCTTCCCGATGCTGAGCCCAGTCTCTGGGATGTAGGCATCGAGCTCCGCCTCGGGAGTGAGTGACTGGACAATCTGGCGGTAACCCTTTTCGCCCTTGGTGACCGACACCCATTTTCCGCTTTCCTGCGTGGCCTGCGTCGTCGACAGTCCGAAGTAGTTCATGAGCGTGATGGAGCTGGCCTCGACGTAGGCCACGCCAGCGACGAGAGACACGACCAGCCTCTCCCCGTCGCCGCTGGAAGTCTGCTGAGCGGCAACGGTTCCCGTGTCCCCAGTAAGAAGCCTGGTTTGGCGACCTGCTCCCTCCTTGTCCACGAAGTGGAAGGTCCCGGCGTTGCCGGCAGCCGCCACCGCGGTACTCAGCACCTGCGACGCCGATTCGCTCTGCAGGCCGCCGCCACCGCCGCACGAGGACAGCAGGGCGACAAGACCGGTGGCGACGACAAGTGTTCCGGTCGGACGCGGCCGGCGCCTAGGCATATGCGCTCGTGTCGATTGGGGCGTCTTCAGGGTTCGGGTCATGGTGGGGCGGTGATAGATCCTCGGTCGATGTGTTCGGCGGCCGCAGCGTGCGGCCGTCCGGCAGCTGTCGCCTGGGCACAGTAAATCTAGTCCGAAGACGTGGGAGACCCGGCCAGTCGGCCGGGTCTCCCACAACTCCACTACTTCAACTTTGACACTATCTAGAGCGTTCCCCTGCCGCCGAAGCGGCAGTGCGGAAACGATCTCAGGTACCTTCGGTCACCCGGCAGTAGCCCTTGTCCCCGTTGTTCGCCGGCGACGTCGAAGGGGCGACGTCAGCGAGGTAGTAGGGGTTCGTCGACGAGGTGGCGCCCCAGTTGGTCACCGTGTTCTGGGTGATCTGGGCCTCGGTGCTCGACGTGGACGACGTCCAGGGAGTGACGGCGGCACCGCCGGTGTCACCCTGCACGCCCAGCGGGAACGGGAAGAACCCATTGCCGGTGATGACGGCGTCGATCTCCGTACCGTAGGTCGCGTTGGTCGGGCTCAGCGGGTCTTGGTCGGCGTGCGTCGTCGCGTTGCAGATGAATCCGATGGAGCTGTCGAAGTTGAGCATCGCCTGCTCAGCCTGGTCGTCGCCGTTGCACGAGACGGCATTGGTGTTGTTCGGCCCGCAGTTCTCATAGACGTTGTACAGCTCACGGTCTGTGAAGTACTTGGTCGGCGTGCCCTTGCACTTCGCCTTCGCCCCCTTACCCTTCAACGTAAGGCCGGTGTCCGTGATCGTGCACTGGTTGGCCGCCACGCCGTCGATCTCGCCGACCTTGCCGACGAACCCGGTGTGCACAGCACACGCGCCCTTGCCGGCGGGGCACAGCGTATTGAACTTACCGAACGAGAAATAGAACAACGCTTGTCCGGCATCATCTCCCGCGGGATTCCCGATGATCGCAGAGTCCTCGTTCTCGAAGATCACGTGATTCGATGAGTTCCCCACCTGCTCATTGCTGAGACACGTCGGGGTGGCCGATCCGGTCGAGAGGTCGGTCTGCCAGGTGGACTCAGTGCCCGATCCGTTCTGGGCCATGTAGCAGTCGACATCCTCGCTCGTGCACGTCGAGGGCATGGCACCTGAGAGCACCGTTCCCGATGCGGTGGCCACCTGGCCCCATGTCGTGGGTGACGACTCCGTGTAGATAGCGGTGAGCTCGGCGTCCGAGATGCTCGTGATGTTCTTCGTACAGGAGACTCCGCTGTTCACGTTCGACGGCACGGCCGAGAAGCCGAACCATGGGACCGCGTCCTCGGCGTAGGCCACGAATTCGGATCCGTCGTCCCCGCTCTTCGCCGCCCGAGACGAGCGGGCTACGGCGATCGGAGCGGCGTTGATGCCTGATCCGGCCGTGCCGTTGTCCTGGATGGCGTTGATGCCGTTGGAGGACCCGAGGGGCGGCTCCTGAGCGACAACGTCGTTGTAGGGATTGACCTGGTTGTAGTTGAACGGCGCGGCCTGCGTCGGGCCGACCGGGTATCCGTTCTCGCCACCGGTCTGCGGGGTGGTCGAGCAGCTGTAGTCGAGCTCCTGCGTGCTGCCCGTGGTGAGCGGGTTACATCCGATGGCCTGATCGAACAGGTTGCTCAGACCGAGCATCATTCCGTATGTGGTGTTCGAACCACCCTGGATGATGAGAGTGTTCTGCGCCGGTGCGGGTGTCGCACCAGCCGGAACGGCCGCTCCGAGCATCAGCGCTGAGGTCCCAATCAAGCCCCCCGCGGTGGCGAGCAGCTTCCGACGCTTCGTGAGCGTCTTGAACATGTCCAGCCTCCCTCGTTGTCGTGTGTATGTACGGGCGCACCAGCGTTTCTGGCGGCCCCTGCATCCAAAGCTGAAGCTACGAGTTCGAGGTGAACAGGCAGTGAACGTTTGGTCACGCGGCGGCAAACTGTTGGTGATCTGTTGGCGCCTGCCCCAGCCGCGGAAAGTGGTAGCAAGGTCACCGGTCCCTCATCGTTCATTCCCGTCCGTCCGCGGAACGCAGGGAAGTCGCGTCACTGCTGGTAGTAGACATTCTCCCGGAAGCCGGACGCCGACCGGACGTTGATGTTCCCCCCGCCTTTCCACGTCCACACGAACCGGGCGCCAGGTGGGATGGTGGGAGAACGTACCCCCTCCTGGGTGATCAGGACCTGCTGGGCCACGCCAGACACGTTGGTCCAGACGACCGCTTGGCCGGAGGTGGCGTCCAGCTGCGCAGGCTCGAATCCATGGACGGTGATCAGCGCCTGCTGGCCGGTGTTGAAGTTCTGGTATATCGGGTACTGAGGGTCTTCTCTCGGCGTCGTCGTCGATTCCGGAGGAGCGGACACAAGGTGTCCCGGGTCGACTCCCGGAAAGGGCGAGGACGCCACTGTGGACCGGGGGGTCGACGTAGTCGAGGTGCCCGTCGACTCGTGGGAGCTGGGCGTGCCTCCGCACGCAGCGAGCGCGAGGCAGGCGAGAACGGAGACCAGGACAATCGTCCTTCTCGGTTCGAGCAGCGGCAACGTCATGTCCGCTGGTCCGGACTACAACGTCGCGGGAAGACAGCGGGCAAGGCTCTCACAGGCGAAAAGCCCACAAGCCAGGAGCACCGGGGTGGCGAACAGGTAGGGCAACCACACCTGTCGAGAGCGGCGTATGGCGTACACGGCCGCCCCCAATCCGACGATGAACGCGACGCTCCACAAAAACGCCAGGATGCCAGCCGCCGGATCACCGCCCAGACCGGTCAAGGTGACGCCGTAACGCGCGCTCGGGGTCGAGCCAGCCTGATCGGCAGTGGTGGTCGCTTTCGCCACCACCACCAGATGGCCGCCGGCGTCGAGGCCCGAGTTCGAAGTGACCAGTGTGAGCCATGCCGGGCCGCGCACAGTCCCAGCGTCAGCTTGGCCACCTGAGAGCGGCCGGATACTAACCACCTTGAAAGTGAATTTGCCGGCGCCGTCGACCACCTGGATGCGGTCGCCGCGGACCAGAGTGTCGAGCGATCCGAACGGCGCGCCGTAGGTCGCCCGTCGGCCGGCGATAACTGAGTTGCCGGGATCTCCCGGTAGCACGGTCCCTGTCATCAGTCCGGGGCCTTGCTGGAGATCGGCCGAGCTTGTACCCATCACGATGACTTCACGCTGATTGATCGCCGGGATCGTGAGGATGCCGATGGGCTTGCCCTCGGCGGGAAAGTGATGGTCGACAAGGCTGTAGACCGAGCGGGGACTTCCGACCAGAGACTGCAGCAGCCGATGTTGGTCGCGACCATGGGTGAGCGGGGTGAACACGTACAGATAAGTGAAGAACAGCAGCAGAAGTACACCCATCCCGGTCAGCGCCACACCGACGAGATCCCAGCGCACGCCGCGACGTGGATGTCGCTGACGGCGGGTCGGTGAGGACATGGGATCGCCTGGCTCCGACCGCGACGGTGCGGTGCCCTGGGGTATCGAAGGATCAAAAACGTAGTTCGGTGCCGACGTCGTCGTACTGAAGGGAAGCACCGTTTCGCGCTCGGTCACGTGGCTGACTCCGGCGCCGCCGGCCTCCCTCGGGCCAGCCGTCGCCGCGCCTTGGTCATGACCAGCACAAGCGATCCGCTCGGCAAGCTCAGAATCAGGGCTCCGAGTAGCAGCGGCAGCAGCCACCGGTCGCGCCCACCCAGGAGGGAGATGATCCGGGGAACGAAGCCGGGATTGAGGTGCTTGGACTTGGGCTTCGGCGTTGCCACAGAGGGGCCGGCCGGCGACGTCTGGGCCCCGAGCTGCTGGATATGGACATTCGTAAGTCCGGCTGGGGCCAAGCTCGAACCGAGGGTCGACTCAGACGGTTGGACCAGCGAGGGATTCGAACCCTGGGTCCCCGGAGTGCTCCTCGGGGGGGATCCGGTGGTCGAGCCGCCCCCGGGGGGTACAGGAGGAGGAGCGGGAATACTCGTCAGGGCGGTCTGGATCTCGTTGTTCGCCTGTGCGTAGAGATTGTCCGGCAAGGGAACGTAGCCGGCCGGTAGGGGTACATCTCCAGTCGGGCTGTGCGAGAAGCTCACGAGGTTGGTGAGGAGGTTCGTCTCGGCCACTACCTGGTCGTGGGGCTGCGGTGCCGTCGACAGGAGTGCGTACGTGACCATCGGCGTGGGATAGGCACTGGGATCGGTGGTGGCATAGTTGTAGGCGAGCGTGCCGTTCGGCAACGCCGTGGCGTCGGTGAGGGCGGCGTCGATCGACGTTGCCGACGGCGCCACGAACTTTCCCGACGCATTGAGAAGGTTGGCCGCGTTCAGCCCGAAGTAGGCGGCATCGCCCCAGTCCATCGCCCCAAATCCGGCGGCGCTATTGGTCCCGAGCAGCCCTGGCGTGGGGCCTTCGCTCCCGCCGCCCCACTGGGTACGGATCTTCTCGGCCTGTCCCGCCGGCGTCTGGGCCGGCTGGTAGTTCCCTTGATTCTTCCCCAACGTCGGGATCACAGGGTACGACGAGCAATTCGGGAAGGGCCAGGGGTTCACATTGACGCCCGGCGTGGTAAGCGTCGTGGCGGCCAGGTTCGGATCGACCACGGGCAGGGTCTTTCCCTTTGTGTCCTTGACCGATAGGGCCACATTCGGCATCGAGCACAACCAGCTGGTGGTTTCGTCGCTCGACCCCGTGGCGACACTGGAAAACCCCGACAAGAGGCTCGAGGGGCCGTCAGATCCGGTCGGAACGGGATTGAGAAGGTTGAAGCTACTGGCGTTACCGGGATTCTTGCCGCAGCCCACCTCTTGACACGTGAGCGGTGGAACGAGTACGTCGCTACCGTAACTACTTGTGTACGCGGTGGTGAGCATCCCCGCCACCATGTTGGGGGTCAGGTTATAAGTGGATTCCGGAGATGGCACTTCCGTCGAGTTCACGTTCAACTCCGACGCCGAGAGGAAGGCCACCACGGACGCGGAGGCGGCCACGGGAATGAGCACGTACTTGGATCCCGTAAGGGCGGCCTGCTCGGACGGATCATTTGGGTCGTCGGTGAATACCAAAGGGGCGATGCCCGAGGCGAAGTCCGATACCACCGACCGCGAGTCGAGGGAAATGTTGAGGCCGACAACACCGGTGGAAGGATCGGCGCAGGTGGCCTCGACGGCCGAGGGCAGGAACTGCTCCATGCTGAACGATCCCTCGGTATCGATGATGGGATCGGTCGACGGACATCCCGTCGATGCGGCTCGGAACGTGAGCGGCGCGATCATGGTGTTCACGGTTGTGTAAGGCGGGAGGGTTGTCGGCCGGTCTCCGGCGTCTGATCCGGTGCCCTGGCCGATATCGGTGATCTCGAGGTCGCAGGCGTTGGCTTGGCTGTTGTCACAGTAGAACGGCGTCGCTTGCGACTGTTGGTTGTCGACGTCGATCCCGGGAATTCCCTGGCTCCCCTGTCCAGGCGGATCCGATGTGACTTGGAACGACAACAAGCCCGACCCGTCGGGAAGGAGTTTGGAAACAGCGGTGACAAAGTTGATGCCGGCAAAACCATTGGGGTCGTTGGCGCAGACTGGATCAGTATTGGTGGACTGACTGGCCGGACAAAATTCGATGGCGACCCAGTCGCCGGCGGGAAAGTCAGACAGCTGGACGTAGACGTAGGCGCCGTCGCCGACGTCGGTGGTCGGACCGACCAGGGCAGCAGGGCAGGGTGGGGTGGTGCAACCGGGAGGAGTGACGGGTACGCATTGATTTGCGCCTTCGGGGCATTGCGGGGAGGCCGCCCCGGCGACCCGAGTCGTTCCCGGTACTTCGACGATCACCACGGCGACGACGACGAGCGCCGCCAAGCCAATCCGCGCCACCGTCCGGATCCACCATTGCATCCCGACGCCCCCATGACCCGAACCGGCCCCCCCACCGTGACGAGCCCCCAGACCGACGAGCCCTCGGACCCGTCGCGTGGTGTCACCGCCCACTTTTCTCTCCATCGCCGTTGCTTTCCTCTCTCCGACCGTCATCCGTCCGACCGCTGTCGTCGTCGCCAGATCCGAGTGGCAAGTGGTGGTCCGGTGAGGATCAGGGCCAGAACGCCACACCACAAAAGGATGGCACCAGCCACCGGAAGCGAGTGAAGCAGACTGTCCGACGCCGCCGTGAGAGCGCTCCCGTTGTCGAAACCGGCGCGGATCGCTTGTATCTGCTTCTCGCGGGCCACTTCCGCCTGCGCCGGAGAAGTCCCACCCCCCGCCGACGCGGCGACATTGCTGGCCACCCCAGCCCCCGGGCCACCGGAGGTGGCGTTGTGACTTCCGGACGCGACGGTCTTTGAGGTCGAGTGTCCCGTTCCCCCTCCGGACGTCGGACCGCCGCTGGCCACGACCGGCGTGGGGGCCTGACCGATGACCGATGGCTCACCGGGAAGGGGGATCTGACCGTCGACATAAGGGTTCTTGCACGTGGCGGCGCTCACCGGGGGCGGCTCCTGTCCTCCATTAAGTCGGCCGATGGCATCGAAGTCGTCCTGAACAAGGTTGGGCGGCAACGGCGAATAGCCCAGTTGCGCCATTTGCGACTGACCGGCACAGCCGACGAATTGGATGAACTGACCCAAAGCCTGTCCCTTCTGGCTGGCGAAGGTCGACGGGGTCGAGTTGTTCCCGGCACACGTGGCGTTCTGACCGGCGGCCAAGCTCGGTGAGCACGGCGTCACGAAGTAGCTGTAGGCCGAGATCGGATACGCCGCCGGCAGTGGATTCGTGTACACGCCCGCCAGGTTCTGCGTGAGGTCGGTGTTCAGTACCGCCTTTTCCAACGCCACTGCGTCATCCTCTGAGGTGGGCTGCACCGCGTTATTGCTGGCGTTCACCACCGAAGCGACGGGCATGTCGTGCTCCTTGGCGTAGGCCGTCTCGACGTAGGTGATGGCACCGTCACTGGACGACGCCGACACATAGTTGGCCGCGGCGTCCGAGCCGTTTTCGCCCTGCAGATCGCCATCGGCCCACCCCGGATATCCGGCTGGTGGGGTCACCTGGCTCGGAAGGGTCGGCCACGCGGCCGACGGTTGACCCACCGGGAACTGCATGGCCTGCTGATACGCCTCGAAACCGGTCGGGTCCAGGTGCAGGAGGTAGTCGGAGAACAGGTAGTTCTCACCGGAGGCGTCGGAGCGATAGATCGGCAAGATCTTCTGGTTCGGCAGGTCGGCGGCCACCTGCGGTGAGTTGATCGCCTGAATCTCCTTGTCGTTCCAGTTGATGGTCCGGCCACTGAAGATGTCCTCGAGTGTCTTGTAGTTGAGCACGAGGTTGCGTATTTGCTGGCCGTCGTTGCCGGTCAGGTTGTACATGAACGCCAGGGCGCCAGCGACGTCGGGCATGTACTGGTAAGGGATCGTCGGATTACCACTGGCCTGCCCCGAGCTGTACGGGATATCCGAGGCGGCGAAATCCATCTGATTCTGGGCAAAGTCATCAAGCCCCTGGACCGAGTTGGAGACCTGCCAGTTGATGTTCAGGCCGTACAAGGTGGCGGCTTGTCCGACCCACTGTTGGATGGCGACCCCGGCGAAGCTCGAACCGGTCGAGTTCATTTGTGGAGACGCCGAGGCCGTTCCGATCGCCCACGCTTGCACCACGAGCAAGGCCAGCATGGTTGCCAAGAGTGTGTGCCAGCCCCCAGCGACTGAGGGAACCAGGCGTCGCAGCCGGCGGACTCGTTCGGCCAGGATCTCAGCCGAATCGGCCATTGACATAGTCCTCTGTTCTCGGGTCGACCGGGTTCGAAAAGATATCCGGCGTTAACCCGGACTCGACGACGCGACCGGGCTGGTTCTCTTCAGCCAGAAAGAAGGCGCACCGGTGGGAGACGCGATGCGCCTGCTGCATATTGTGGGTGACGATCACGACGGTCACCTCGTCGGCGATATCACGGATCGTGTCCTCAATCCTGCGAGTCGAGGTTGGGTCGAGGGCCGAACAGGGCTCGTCCATCAGGAGCACGCGAGGCCGAACGGCCAGGGCGCGGGCGATGCACAGCCTCTGTTGTTGGCCGCCCGACAAGGCTCCGCCGAGCTCACGCAAACGATCCTTCACCTCGTTCCACAGTCCCGCTTTGACCAGCATCTCCTCGACGACGGCGTGACGGTCGGCGGGGGAGATCCGAGAGAACTTCAGGCCAGCGAGGACGTTGTCGGCGATGGACATGGCCGGGAACGGATTCGGCTTCTGGAAGACCATACCGATGTGACGGCGAGTGTCCGCCGCACGTTGGCCGGGGCCATAGATGTCGACGCCGTCGAGCTGGACCGATCCGGCGAGCTGGGCTCCTGGTACGACCTCATGCATGCGGTTGAGAATCCGGAGGAACGTCGACTTTCCACATCCTGAGGGGCCGATGAGTGCCGTCACCGAAGATCGCTCCATGGCGAGGTCGACTCCTTCGAGCACCAGTCGCCCACCGAACCAGGCGTGAACTCCTGTGGCATCGAGCGATGCCGCCCCACCCGTCTGCTTCAAGCTGGGAATCGTCGGGGTTGGCATCAAAGCCGAAGACACGTTCATCGATCATCTCCTCTTGCGATTGTTCTTGCGATCGTCAAATCAACGGGTACGGCGGTCGGTCGCAGATGAAAACGGCGACCGGTGCCCCTACGGCCATGGCGCCGATCACCGCTTTTGGTACGGCCAAGGATGCGAGCGGCGACGAATAGCACCAGTACGAGCGCCAGAAGAACAAAGGCCGCTTCAAAGGCCAGCGTGATGAGAACAGGCTCGGCTTGACGTACGTTCGTCCACACCACGAGCGGCAGCGCACTCTGAGGATGAGCAAAGGGGTTGGCGTTCATAACCTGCGATCCGAACGCGGTGAACAGAAGCGGTGCCGTCTCTCCCGCAGCTCGGGCCACTCCCAGCAATACGGCCGTGATAACCCCCGATCGGGCTGTCGGGAGCACCACCGACCAAACGGTCCGCCATTCAGATGCCCCGAGAGCCAACGACGCCTCGCGCAGCCCGCTGGGGACGACACGCAGGACCTCCTCGGTGGTGCGCGTAACGAGAGGCAGGAGAAGGACAAAGAGGGCCAGCGCAGCGGCGAACCCCGAGTAGCCGAGCACATGGTTAATGATGAGGATGGAGTAGATGAAGACACCGGCGATGACCGACGGCGTACCGCTCATGGCCGTGACCACTGTGCGAACCAGTCGCGTGCCCCGACCACCGACCTCGTTGAGGAAGACAGCCGTGGCCACCGCCACCGGCACGCCGATCAGAGCAGCCAGTCCTACCTGCTCGAGTGTCCCGACAACGGCATGAGCGACGCCGACGGTCGACAGGGCATGAGGGCCCAATACCTCAAAGTACTTCTGATCCTTTGTGAAGAGCGCCCAACTGAGGTGCGGCACGGCCTTGACGGTCACCCAGGCCACCACATAGAGGAGCAAACCGACGACGACAGCCGCCCCGGTGACCACTACCACAGTGACGATTCGGTCGGACGCCGCCATGCGGTCCACCAACTCGGCCGTCGCCATCCAGTACATGGCGAGGAAGCAGGCGTACCAACACACGAGGAACCCAAAGGCGCCTGAGAGCAGCGTCAATTGATAGAAAACCACCCATACGAGGGCCAAGGAAGAGACGGCAGACATCGCTAAGAGAGCGGCGTCCTTCTTCCCGAAATCCCGGGGTCGGACGGGGGACGGCGGACGGCGGGGGCTGACCGGAGCCCCACCCATGGTTCGCGGTGCCAGAGTGGTCGTGCTCACAGTTCGACCCCGGCGCCACTGCGCGAACGGTTAACGACGGCCGATGCGGCCAGATTAATGACAATCGTGAGGAGAAAGAGAACGAACCCGCACATCAGGAGGTCGGCGATACCGTTGGGTCCACCCGCGGGGAAATGAATGGCGATGAGGCTTGCGATGGTCGATCCGCCGTGCTGCAGGATATGCGGAGAGATGGCGAACGTCTCACCCAGGATGATAGCGACGGCGATGGTCTCGCCGAGCGCCCGGCCGAGTCCGAGCATGATCGCTCCGATCATGCCCCCCCGGCCAAAGGGGAGAACGACCGATCGGATCATCTGGAACCGAGTGGCGCCGAGTGCCAACGCTCCCTCGCGCTCGCCTGGCGGGGCCAGGGAGAACACCTCACGCGTGATGGACGCAATGATGGGGACGATCATGATGCCGACGACGAGGCCGGCGATGAACAGGGACGACGTCACCGGCGGGCTAACAACTTTGAAGATCGGGATGAAGCCAAGATGGTGCGACAACCACGTGCTGAAACCGACGACGTTTGGTTGGAGCTCAAAGAAGCCCCACAGCCCGTAGATGACACTGGGCACGGCGGCCGCCAGGTCGACAAGTGCGATCAGCGTGCGACGACTCCACGATGGCGCGTATTCCGAGAGAAAGAGCGAGGTCGTCAGCGCGATCGGCACTCCGACGGCGAGCGCGACAAGGGCCACCACCACCGAGCCGTACAGCGAGGCCAGAACACCGAACGAAGGGTGCTTGCCCAGCGTTTGATAGCCCGACGTCGTGAAGAACCGCCACCCCATGATGTGAAGCGCCGGTAAGCCCCGCAGGACCAGGAACAACCCGATGAAGAACAGCAGAACAAGACTTCCGAATCCAGCCGCCCGGACGATCCCGCGAAAGGCCCGATCGTCAGCACGACGATCATTTCTGACAACGATCGGGTTGGGAATCTGAGACGACGCGGGACCGCCCGCTGTGTTGGTCGTGATGGCCACGTTTCCGCTCGTCCCTCACGTCCCCTGTCAGCTCGGGTCACTCGGCCGGTCTCGGTCAGGCGCCCGCGTCCGCGGCCACACCAAAATCGATCGTAACGAGACAAGGTGAACGAAAGTTGAACGAGAGGCAAACACCGAATGAAACGATCCTGTCGGCGGTCCTATGGCCACCGGGTCGATCGTCGGCCAAGTTCCAACCACGAAGGGTAGGATCAGCGCTTGTATCTGTGATGAAGTGTGGGTGGTCCCCGATTGAAGGGCGTGGCCCCCGTGGTCTGACCCAGAAGGTCTGACCGAATGGTTCGGACGGTGGCGGGTCAGCCTGATCGGGCGAGTAGAGCGCCGTCGAGGGATGCGATCAGATCGCGGTCCCGCTCGTAGGTCAGAGCTCGCCGGGCGATGGTCAGTTCGAGCCACCGCATCTCGTCGACCTCATCGGACGGGGCGAATTCGCCGTCCAGCGGGACCATCAGCCAGTAAGCCACGACTGAGCTTCCCCCCAAAGCGTGGAGGCTTCCTGATAGTTGATTGAGCTTGTCATTGCCTGGTCCCTGATACCAATGGAACGGTTTCAGGGCGACACAAGTGATCCCGAAGGACGAGTTTCACGCGGCGTCGGCCGTCTCGGTCTCATCGTTGGCCCGCAGAGCCAAGATCGCTTCGTACTCGACCGGAGACTTCATCTCACAGGTGCTGTGGCGTCGGACGCGGTTGTAGCGGTCGATGAAGGCGGCCACCTCCCGGCGTGCCTCGGCCTTGGTGGCGAAGCGCCGGCGACTGAGCAGCTCGAACTCGAGCGTCGAGTTGAAGCTCTCCGAGGCAGTCGAAACACGACCCGACCCTTCCCATCGACTGTGTGACCCCGAGACGGGCACAGGTGTCCTCGAAGAGCCATGCCGTGTATCCGGGTAGTGAGCGCCATCGTTTTCGCCAACGCTCACGTCATCACCTGCAACGCTCGCGGCACCGTAGCGACGGCAGTGGCGATCGACGCGGGCCGGATCGTTGCCGTCGGGGACGAGCACTCAGTGAGATCGCGACTTGCGTCGAAGGCCGAGACGGTCGATCTCGACGGGGCTACTGTCATGCCCGGCCTGATTGACACCCACCCTCACCTGATGCACTTCGGCGCGCTGGCCGAACCACTGGTCGATCTTGCCGACGCCCGCTCGCACCAGGACATCGTCGACCGGATCGCCCGGTGGGCCGACAACGTATCGGCCGGAGCGTGGATCATGACGACGCCGGTCGGTGAGCCGCACTATTTCATCCGGCGCTCCTATCGTGATCTCAGCGAGGGGGAGCTGCCCGACCGCTCGGTGCTCGACCGGGCCACGCCCGAGCATCCGGTCTTCTCCAGGCGTGGGCGCCGTTGACCCCGAATGTGCGTGCGATGAGCACGGTGGCGCTCCGCCAGCTAGGAATCAGCAGGGACACACCCGATAGGGCCGACAACGTCTGGATCGAAAAGGACCCGTCCGACGAGCCCACCGGACGCCTGCACGGCTCGGTGACGAACTACTACGGCGACAGCCCCTTCATGCACGAGCTGCTGAACCAGCTCCCGCTGTTGCAGCTCGATGCCGTCGTGCCTGGTACCGAGCGGGCCATGCGTACCTACAACGCCCTGGGCGTCACGACCGTGTACGAGGGCCATGCCATGGCCTTCGTCCATATAGAGCTCTACCGGTGGCTGCCTAGTGAGAACCGACTCACCGTCCGCGTGCTCTGCGCCCCCCGAGGTCGAACCCTCGAGCAACCCGGCGTTCAGTATCTTTTCGCCGTGCTGGGGCCCAAGATGGCCACGTACTTGTCGCCGGCAGCCTCCTTGGCCGCCTCGAGAGCCGTCGCCATATCGCCGCTCACGAAGGAGAAGCCAGGAGCTGCGGCGTCGGGAGCGTCTCGGGTGAACACGAACTGCGGACCCTGCCATGCCCCCCGTAGGCCCTACCCTTCTCCGTCTTTGCCCCTTGCTCGGTGTCGCCTCCGTGGTAGGTGCGATGTCCGATGAGCACGGCACCGATCTGATCGAGGAGTCCGTCCACGAACTGTGAGTCCGGGGCGAAGCCGCCGGCGAAGAGCCATGTCATGTCATCGCCCGGTTTGGCGACGAAACCGTCGAACGACATTGTGATGTGCCAAAGCACTTTGCTCAAGATAATCTCCTCCCAAGCGGCCCGATCCAGAGGTCGGCGTGGTCCGGACCACGATTCTCTCCTGTCCTCACGATCCACCCTCACAAGTACTGACGGTTTACCCTCGAGAGAATCATCTCTGCCCGAGGACGGACTTTTCAGCGTCCGGCACGAAGCCCGGTCGTCGAGCACTGTTGTTTGCCTATAGTTGGATCGTGCGACAAGAGATTGTTCCGTCCACGCTCGATGTGGGCTCCGTGCACATCTCCTACGACCTGGTCGTCGATCTGGACCTCGAGGATCCGATCGGGAGACAGATGATGAGTGGTGAGTGGAAACTCTCAGGTGCCCTCATGTGGCTCCTCTCCATTCTGGAGCCAGGTGACACGGTGCTTGACCTCGGAGCACACTTTGGAACATTCGCGATCCCCGCCGCCATGCTCGGGGCGAGGGTGATCGCCGTTGAGGGCTCTTCAAGTAATGCCGACGTGCTGCAATCGGCCTGTCAACGGAACAGGCTCAGCAACATCGAGGTCATCGAGGCGGTCATCGACAGTCACGTCGGCGACGTGGAGTTCGCCGACCTGGGCCCCTACGGCACGATTTCGACGCCACAAATCAACCCTGACCACGGCTACCGGACCCGTCCGTGCGTTGCCACGACGGTCGACGATCTGTCCGGTGGACCCTTTACATGGGCGAAGATCGACATCGAGGGTAAGGAACAGGCGGCTCTCGCCGGTGCTCCACGGTCCCTGCGGGATCTCCGCGGCATGGTGATCGAGTCCAACGGATACATGCTTCGTAACCACGGGACGACCCCCCAGCAGATGGTCAACGCCCTCACGGCTGCAGGCATGACCCTCTATGAGGTCGGATCCCTTTACCTGAGACACCTACCCCGCCCATTCGTCCAACCGGAAACGATTGTGGACTTTGCCGCGGTCAAAGGTAGACCGCTCATTCCGCACGGTTGGCGCCTGAGTCCTGCCCGTAGCCGGAAGGAGGTCCTCGACGCCCTACTGACCGAGGCGCAACATCCGATCGCCGAGCACCGAGACCACGCAGAACGAAGCATCGCCGAACTGTCCCCCCGGGTGGCTCGGCAGCTGCAACGAATCAAGGCACGCGTGTAACGAGCGACGCTGGCGTACTCAGTTCAGGATGTTCACTGCTCGAGAGACGACGACGGCGACGGTGACGAGCGAAGCGAGAGACTGCAGCATCATGAGAAGCTTCGCCCATGCGGTGAGCGGCATGGTGTCCGTCGGGCTGAACGCAGTGGCGTTGGTGAACGATGTGTAGAAATAGTCGAGCAAGCTCGGCGCCCACCCCGGGGATGACCCCGGAGTCGACATCTGGGGGAACAGGAAGTCCGGCCGGCGGTGGCTCGGGGACGGGCGGGCGGCGGGACCGCCACGGTCGAGTTCCCAATACCACAGCCCGAACACGATGACGTTCGTCAACCAGATAGGCACCGAGGCGTAGACGAGGGGGCGACCTCCCGCTTTGCTGCCGTAGAGCAGCGCATGGAGGAGCTCGCCGAGCGAGATCACGTTGGCCACGGTGGTGAGCGCGATCAGCGAGACGCCGATGACGCGGAGCCGTTTCTCCTCCTTCGAAATACGCCCGGGATTGGAAATGAGGAGGACCACGATCAGCGCCCCCTCGAAGCCGGGGACGAGACCCCGGTTCCCGAGTCCTCGAATGAGACTGTCGGGCAGGATGAGCTGGAGCGCCATGGCGGCCAGGATCGCCAGCAGGGCGGGCCAGCGGGGCTCACCGGGCGACGCAACCCCCCAGGCGACAATGTCGTCTCGGCTGCGCTTCGGCGCGTCATCCATTGAGACAACCGTACCGACGTTCCGGCGGTGGCCCGGGGATGTCCGGGCCGATGAGCGAGCGCAAAGGTTGATCAGCTTTGTGTGGGGGGCGCCTCGCCGGGAGCAAACCGACCCAGGTCTGCTCCGATCTTCTTGCCGATGTTGGACACGTGAAGGTGTATCTCGTCGAGAAGATCAGTGGCCTTCTTCACCTGCGAGGTGAGGACCGTGTTCTCAGCGATCAGCGTCTTGATGTCGTCGGTGTTGTTGGCCGTGTGGACTGCGACCTCAGATGAAATGGCATCAGCACGCTTGGCGGCGATCAGGAGAGCGGCGGCCTGGACGCCGGCGAGCATGGAGAGAAACAGGTTCAACAGAATGTAAGGGTACGGGTCGAAGGCCTTGTGATGGAGGACGTGTTCGAAGAGAAGAGTGTTGATGATGGCCCAGGCGATCATGATGGCAAAGAACGAGAAGACGAAGGGCCACGACCCCATCATGTTGCGCATCCGATCCGCCGAACGCTCGCCGAGTGACAGCTGATCGCCGGATCGCACCCCTGGGTGCTTGTGCCAATGACTCTGCCAGGCGGGTGTCTCCATGGCGGTTAATCGTCGCGCACAATCACAGCCGGACCACGGATGACACAGATCCCAGTGCCACAGATCCCAGGGCCACAGATCCCACTGACGCGGATCCCACTGACACGGAGCCGCTTACAGCAGACCCGCTCCGACGGCCACACCAACGAGGATGAGCACAGCACCGCCGACGAGTGCACTTCGTCGGCCGATCCGCTCGCCCAGGTGTCTGCCGAGCTCCAGGCCGAACAACGAGAGGGCCACGCTGACGGCGGCAATGGCAATGGCAGCGATGGCAACGTTGACATGGTAGGTACCCAGGGCGAAGCCGATGACGAGGTTGTCGATACTCAGGACGGCGCCGATGAGAACGAGGTGCTTGACGCCCACCTCGGGCTCTCTGGCAGCCTCTTTCTTGCCGACGAGTTCGCTGACCACTGCGTACGCACCGACAAGACCCAGCAGGGCGCCTCCGATGGGCTTGGCCGCGGTCCCCAGGTCGTGGGCCAACGAGTGGCCGAGCAGGAGCCCGAGCAGGGGCATGGCCGCCTCGAAGACACCGAAGATCAGGGCCACCCGAAGGCGAAGTCTCCCGTCCACACCGGAGATCCCGAGGGCGGTGGCAGCCCCGAAATTGTCCAAGCCGACCGACATCGCGACCAGGAAGAGGGCGAGCACCCTGGCAACGTAACTGCTCTCTGACCGGACGATATCGGCGACCGCTGTTCCGGCGTCTGTGAAGCTCCGATGAAGGATGTGGCCCAAGCTGAAGAACCCTGAAGACCATGTGACGGGTAGCCACGACCACCCGGCCACCGCAGCGGACACGTCTCTTTGCCACCGCACACCCCATTGACTTGGACGGTGACAAAGACCTACCGGGGTTGTCGTGAGAGGGTTGGACACCCGAAGAAAGAGGAGTGGCCACCATGAGCTACGTCCACGTACCGCATCCGCACACCGTCGAGCGCCTCCAGCACCTGGACAAACCGGTGAAAACCGTCGATGTCCTGCGGGAGAAGGCGACAACCAAGTTCAACGCGTGGTTGGCCGTGAAGATCACCGACGGGGTGGGCACCATGTGGTGCGCTTATTTGTTCGCCGCGGTTGCCTTCATCGGACTGCTGCCCGCCCTGAAACCGGGTGGTGAAGGGATCATCGCCTGGATCGCCCAGACGTTTCTCCAGCTCGTCCTGCTGTCGATCATCATCGTCGGGCAAAACATTGCGGCCGCTTCTTCGGACAAACGCTCGGAGAACACGTATAAGGACGCCGAGGCAATCTTGAGCGAGGCGCTCGAGATCCAGAAGCATCTGCAATCCCAAGATGAGGATCTGATTGCGGCACTCAACGCGGCTCTTGCGAAGGGCTCCAGCGCGTGAAGAGACGGCTCAATGTCGAATCGATCTTTTGGGTGACATTGGCGTTTCAGATGGGGTCCGGCCCCACACCATGGTGGGACGATGCTCACGACGATGTCCCGACCCCACGGAGTCCGTCGCCACCGCTCCCGACGCTTCGTGAGGCTCGACGGCCATGGAGGAAGGGGTTTGGGCTCTGCGCGTCCACGCCCGGGAATCCACGCTCGATCGCGCCACGGTGGCCCGGGCGTAACGGAATCGGGAAGAGGGAAAGGATGCAGCTAAAGTCAGACGCCGCGGACTCGTCTCGGTGGCTGGGTTGTGGGCCGTCACGGCAGCACTCTCCACATCGCGACGCGACGCCCAACCTGTCCCGACACCATGAGCACCGGCGCCAAAGAGCCTCTTCTCTCTCGAACAGCGATGGCAAACCGTGACCGACGAGCCGTCTGACGACAGTGCGCCCGACGTGTCGGGCGCCTCGCCGCACCCTGATGGGCCGGGCGCGGCCGAGCCGAACGGCGTCAGTACGGCACTCCCGTCGCGGATAGAGCGACGAAAAGCGAAACATGCCCAACGTTCGCGACGACGCAGAAGAATCGTCTTCATCTCCGTTGGAAGCTTTGTGGGACTCGTGGTCCTGGTCATCGCCGCCGGGGCCGCCTTTCTCTGGTACGAGAACGGGCGCATCCACCGGGTCAGTGTGAAACACCTTTCCACCGTGCGGACGACGGGCAATCAGAAGGACGTGGAGAACATCCTCCTCATCGGTTCGACCACCCGGTGCGGCCTGAAGGAGCAAAACATCGCTTTCGGATTGTGTGACGAAGGAGTGACGGGCGTCAACAGCGACGTGGTCATGATCCTGCACCTTGATCCTGATCATCACCGGGCGTCGATCTTGTCGATTCCTCGAGACACCTTCGTCCCGAACGCCCGCCCCGGGGGCGTCAACAAGATCGATGCCGCTCTGGGATCGCCCGACGGTCCCGGTCAGCTCATCGCCGCCATCACTGACGACTTCGGCATCCCCATCCAGCACTACGTGCAGCTGAACTTCGACAGCTTCCAGGGTGTCGTCCAAGCCCTGGGCGGGCTCAAGATGTATTTTCCCATGCCCGTCTATGACCAGGAGTCGTCGCTCTACGTTCCGGACACCGGCTGCATGACGCTCAACGGCTTCGAAGCGCTCGCCGTCGTCCGTGCCCGTCATCTCCAGTACCAGCCGCCAGGCGACAGCGGCCTACCCCGGTACGCCTGGCCGTACGATCCGCAGAGCGACCTGAGCCGGATCCGACGCGATCATGAGTTCCTCCGCGTCCTCGCCACGACGGTCGCCAAACGCGGGCTCGGCAATTTCATCTCCGACCTCCAACTGATCGACTCGCTCTCGGGCAACCTCGTCGTCGACAAGGGCTTCTCGGCCACGGCCATGGCCCACCTCATCCTCGATTTCCACGGCGTCGACCCCAATGACGTCCCTCAGTACACCCTTCCGGTGGTGGTCGACGGACAGGGGTACTACTACGACGGTGGTGGATACGGAGACATCGTTTTTCCCGTCCAGCCCGAGGACCGGGAGGTCGCGTCCCAATTCCTCGGCACCAAGCCGACGGAGGACGCATCCGGCACAGCGCTCCCCCTGCCGGGCACTTTCACCGTCGCCGTCGAGAACGGCAGCGGTACCGACAATGGGGGATCGACCACAGCGGGGGGCCTCAGGCAGCTCGGCTTTCACGTGACGTCGATCACCGATACCCCCGCCGCGGCGACCACGACCGAGACGACGATTCTCTATGCCAATCCTGCAGAACTGAGTGACGCCCTCCGTGTCCAGACGGCGATGTCGGGACTGGCGGTCCTCGGCTATGACCCAGGGCTGGTGGCCGGGGGCGGGCCAGCCCAAGCAGGTGCTTCAGCGGGCGCGGGTTCCACCTCAGACACCATCGATGTGGGCTCCCCTCTTCCGGCGTCGGAGAACGCCGATGTCGTGGTCGTGACAGGCTCCAACTTCGCCGTGATTCCCTCGCCTTCGTCTTCGGCGTCCGCCACAGGCTCCCCGTCCTCGACGTCCAGCACCCCGTCAGGCGCCGGGGACCGCTCTGTCACGACGACCACGGTTGCGGGGCCACTGGCCAACAGCCCGAACCTCTCAGCGGCCTCGGGGTCGACCTCACCTCTCCAGCCATGGGATCCACGCTCGTGCACCGCCACCGGCGGCGAGGGCCCGTAAATCGATCCGGCTACGGAGTAGCGTTGGCCTGTCCACAGGGTCCGCTGTGACATCCGACTGGAGGATGAGTCTCGGGGTCGAAGGATCATCCTCAGGTCGGTCGATTTCGCCACCTCCGACCCGTATTGTGCGTGGGTGACTTCCCTCGGCGAGTCCAACGCCGTCGCCACGTCCGGACTCACCAAGCGGTTTGGGGATCGCACGGTCGTCGATCAGCTCGACGTGTCGATTCCGACGGGGTCTGTCTGCGGGTTCGTGGGCCCCAACGGTCTACCTCGTCGCCGTCGGTTTCGTCACGACGTTGGTCGTCACCGGGGAGGACAGAACCGCGTGACACGGACGGTTTGTCCGGGCCCTCCCACCGGCCTCGACCCGGGAAATCCCGATAGCGATCCTCCGTGGCGACTTGGGCGCCACGGGACGTCCCAGGGCATGCTGATGGCATGACCGAACACGCCCTTCCGTCACCATGGACAACCCGCGGGGCTCTCAGAGTTCCCGAGATCACCGTCTACTTCTGGGTCATCAAGGCGCTGTCGACAGCCCTGGGTGAGGCGACTTCGGACTACCTGGTCAAGACGCTGAACCCCGTTCCGGCCGTTGGCCTCGGGTTCATCGGCTTCTGCGTGGCACTCTTGATCCAGTTCTCGAGGCACCGGTATATCGCTTGGGCCTACTGGCTGGCGGTGGTCGGAGTGGGCGTCTTCGGCTCCATGGCCGCCGATGTGCTTCACGTCGGCTTTCACGTCCCTTACGACGCGTCTTCGATCCTGTACGCCATCGTCCTGGCTGCGGTCTTCGTGGTCTGGGAACGGACGGAGAAGACGCTCTCGATCCACACTATCGATACGCCACGCCGCGAAGCCTTTTACTGGGCTGCGGTCGTCGCCACTTTTGCCATGGGCACCGCCGTAGGAGACCTGACGGCGGTGACTCTTCACCTCGGTTATGGCGCCTCGATCCTGCTCTTCGCCGCCATCATATTGATCCCCGCCATCGGCTATCGCTGGTTCCGATGGAGCCCCATATTCACTTTCTGGTTCGCCTACGTCGTCACCCGCCCGGTCGGCGCGTCGTTCGCCGACTGGGTCGGCAAGCCAACCCGGGTCAGTGGACTCGGCTGGGGCGACGGTCGGATCGCCGTCGTCCTGGCCGTCGCCATCATCGGCCTGGTCGCATTCCTTTCCATCACGCACAGGGACGTACAGAAGCAACGGACGACGTGACGAGTTCCTGGCGTGACCCCATATGGCCCGAGGAGGTTGCTCTCCAAGACGAGGACCTGTCGCCGAGCGAGTGGATTCTTCCCCGACTTCTTCCGTGGGGATCGGGTAGAGGCACCCGTGTAGCGAGCATCGTCCCCTCGGGATATCCCGCTTACGCCAGAGTGCTCCACCCCGCCACACGAAGCGAGCCAGATCCGGTCATGACGTGGCGCGATGTCGATGTGACCTGGCGCGCCGTCGCTGATTGGAGCGATAGGACGTATCACCCTCTCATGCAGTTCGGACGCCTCAGCCTGGCGCATCCCGAGTCAGCATTTCCACCCCCGTACACCCGGGAACCGCAGGTGGGCTGCTTGTCCTGCGACCGCTGCCATCTCCTTTTTGCGGCTCTGGCGAGTCGGACGACGACCGCCGAGACCTGCTGGCTGGGCATATGGGAGGGGTGGGGGATCGGTGGGACCAGGGTGGCGTCCTTCGGAGGCGATAGCGAGGGCGCCGAGTTCAAGGCGCGTCAGCAGGAGATCGAGCGGTTCAACACGGCGCTGGAAGAGGTGCAGCAGCGCGTGGAGGACGCTCCTCGTTTCGAGCACCCGGCCCGAAAGTACATTCTGGCCAAGGCGCCCCTTCGCTCTGCCTGCGAGCTCGGTCGGTCACCGCTCAATGTGACGCCCAGCCTCGTGTGGCCGGACGACCGGGCGTGGTGCGTCGGCACCGAGATCGATTTCGATTCAACCCTCGTCGCCGCTTCCGAAGAGTGTGTCACGGCGCTGCTGTCGAAGGACGGGCTCGAAGTCGTCCGGGTGGAACCGAACGGCCGACTCGACATCGACGGCGACGTGCTCAACTTCCTTTGAGGTGCATGTAGGCAGCATCACCCACGGCGTCGTGATGCAAGGCCAGGGAAACGCGGCGCAAGTCGATCAGCCAGGAGGACCAGTCTCGCCGTTGGGACCGCCGGTGCAGGTTGCGGCCTGATCGCCGAACGTGTTGCCGTCGACGATGCTGGGTGACCCGGAGCTCGCCCCGATGTTGGGGGCAGGATTGTTATCGGCGCAGTAGGCCGACCCGGAAATGATGTCCGAGCCGATGTCATACTCGTCGATGGTCTGCTCGCTGTTGTTGGCAAACGCCAGGGACCCGCTCAGGATCGACCGGATCACGCCGGCCCAGACGCCGCCATAGTCAACCTCGGTGATCCCACCGTTGATTTGGTCGTCCTCAAAATCGGTGTAGTTGGTTTCCGGTGCATTGTGGGACAACGCTTCGACGATGGCGTTGGTGGCGCCGCCGCCCAACACCGACACGGGGCCGCCGATGGTGGTGTTCTGAATCACGACGGCGGAGGGGTCCTGGGCCGTGACCGAACCCTGAATCGAGGCGAAGGGCGGCTTGCCGGGACGCTCGGTGCCCAGGTAAAAGAGCGCCCCGCTCATCACTGTCACCTGCCCCAGAATGTTGACGGGGTGCCTCTCGTTCTTCAGTCCGGCGACAAAGAGCGAGTCCGGCTGAAGCATCACGTCTCCGACGATCTTCAGGTCGGCGGCGTTGGCCGTCACCCCGGTCGCCAACCCGGACCCGTCCTGCAAGGTGACCCCGGAGAGAACGGTGACCGGCTTCGGCCCGGGGATCTCGCAGATCGATCCCGGAGGCATGGTCAGCGACGTGTACGTACCCGACGGGATGAATGCCGGGGCGGTCAAGGTCCCCGAGCACGTGTAGGCCGTCGGCGGTGGCGGAGGCGGCGGTTTCGCGCCGGTGGCTGCGGACACGCCGACGACCGATGCAGCGACGATGACGGCCGTGGAAATCAACCGGGCAGACATTCTCATGGCTCCCACCTTTCACCAGGAGCCCCAGTATTCTCAGATGGGGGAGCCGATGCAAGCGGGTTTTTCCGCCCCGGAGGACGCGTGGGTGTGATTCTCGAGCGGACGGCGATAGACATGGCGGTGTCTGCTGCACCCGGTACATACTCGGACAGCCTCATCGCATCACGGTTGTCACTCCAGCACCATCGGCGGCCGACTTCTTTCCGGACAGAAATGGGCGGAAAGCGGCGACTCCTGGTTCCGCAATCGCAGGTCGCGCTGAGCGCAGGTTTGTGAGAAGTCATCCGGAATCGAGTGAACGGAGACCTGACGTGGAGACGGCATCGCCTCTGGCCCCGGACACGGTGGGGCTGCTCGAAGGTATCTGCACCACCCGGGCGATCCGCCGCTACCGCGACGAGCCGGTCCCCGAACCGGTCCTGCGCGACGTGTTATTCGCCGCCAGTCGAGCGCCGAGCGGCTCCAATCGTCAACCGTTCCGATTCCTGGTGCTCACCGACGGGCCGAAGGCAGCGGCCGCCAAACACCTCATCGCCGCCGGGGCGCGCCAGGCTTGGGGTACCAAGCGCGCCGCTGACCGCTACGACCAAGGTTCAGGGGCCGACAGGAGCTCACCCAAGGCGGCCATGGCCCGGACGATGGACGAGTACGTCGAACATCTCGACGACGTGCCGGTTCTGATCCTGCCGTGCATGGTTCGCTATCGCGAGCCTTTTTCCGCCGAGGGCGCCTCGATCTACCCGGCCTGCCAGAACCTGCTGCTGGCGGCCCGGGCACTCGGCTACGGCGGCGTGATGACGATTTGGAACCTGTTCGTCGACGCCGAGCTGCGGGATCTGTTGGGTATCCCCGCTGATGTGTTCGTGGCCGCCACCATCACATTGGGCCGTCCCCGGGGCAACCATGGCCCCGTCCGGCGACGGCCGTTGGACGAGCTGGTCTATCTCGACGAGTGGGGCGGACCGGCGCCCTTCGCCGTCGACCCCCCCGGTACACGTCACACGGCCGCAGGTCCACCACTGACGTCCCTCTAGTGGTGTGACCGGCTGGGGGCCGTCAACTTCGAATCGCGTAGTCTGCTCCGAGGGCTTTTCCTAGGTGGGAGGTGTAGCCCGTGGCGGTTGTGCTGGCGACATCCGGCGCTGTCGTTCTGGTGGTGGCCGTCGGAGTCGCCGTGATCACGGTGATCGCCATGGTGACGATCATCACCAAGGCGGGGTATTCCGGGGCGTGGATCCTGGCTCCCCTGTCGGTGGTGGTGCTGTGGATCATCATCCTCACCGTCACCATCAACTCCGTCAAGACGCTCTCATCGTTCGGTTTCGAGACGGCCGGACGCTTGGCCATAGTCGAGTTCATCGATGTCATTCTCAACTGGGTGGTGTTCTTGATCTTCGCCTTCTCCGACTGGCCCGCTCTCCAGGGGCCGCAGAACAGACTTCAGTCGGCCGGAGCGGTGCACCAGCATCAGGTGCACATTCCGCCCCCTCCGAGCACGGCGCAGGAACCGGGCTGGTACCAGGTGGGTCGAACAACAACGATCAGGCCTATTGGGACGGCCGGGGCTGGACGGCGAGAAGGCAATGGGGAGGCGCCGGTTGGAACGATGTTCCGCTGTGGCCGGCCCAGCCTCAGGCGTAGGGGTCGAGGGGCCAGGAGAGGGCTACGCGTCGCCGCCGCCGACGACCGGACGGCTCAACCTGGTGCCCGCTATCGACCCGTGGAAGCCGGCATCTCCGAAGGCATAGACACCACCGTCGGCACCGATCAGGAGATAGCCGCTGCCGGGCACGGCGATGATGCCGACGACGTTGCCGACCCGGACCGGCGTCGCCGGCAGGGAACCGACGAACCGGGCGTCACCGATGGCGAAGACACCGCCGTCGGTCCCCACCAGCCAGTAACCCCCGCCGTTCGCCGTGGGGGCGATACCCACGATGCGGCCGACGAGATGGACGGCCGACAGCGACCCGGAGAAGACGGCGGTGCCGAAGGCGAAGACGCCACCGTCGGCACCGACGAGCCAGTAGCCGCCGCCGTCGGGGGTGGCGGCGATACCGGTGACATCGTCGATCCGGATGCCGGCGCCCGGAACCGAACCGGAGAAACGGGCGTCGCCGAAGGCGAAGACGCCGCCGTCGGCCGCCACCAACCAGTAGCCCCCTCCGTCGGGGGTGGGGGCCATCGCCACGATGGGGGCGTTCAGGCGGGTGGCGGCCAGGGACCCGTGGAAGCGGGCGTCGCCGAAGGCGAAGACGCCGCCGTCGGCCCCGACGAGCCAATAGCCGCCGCCGTCGGAGGTGGTGGCCACGGCCACCACGTCGCTGACCACGACACGGATTGCCGGGAGCGAACCGAAGTAGCGGGCACCGCCGAGGGCGAAGACGCCGCCGTCGGCACCGGTCAGGACGTATCCGGCGGCCGCCGCCGAGGGCACCACGAACACGGTGCCGACGAGACCGGTGATGTTCGGGGTCGTCGACGAGTTCATGGTGACGGTGACGCAGTCACCGTTGCCGGTCGGTGCGGTCTGGTCGGAGACGGTGACGTAACTCTGGGTGTCGGGGTCCCACGACTTGAGGCTTTCGGTGACGACGGCCCCGCAGAAGACGACGGTGACCTGGGTGAAGACGGGCCCGGCGGGTACGACCGAGACGTCATAGAAGGCCCCCTCGACGAAGGAGCCGCCGATCGGGGCCGACGGGTAGGTGGCCACGGTGAGGGTCCCCTCGCCCCCGCTACCGGTGGCGGCGATCGACCCGGCCGCCCCTGATGTCCCGAGCCACGCAGTGGCGCTCCCCGTCGGGCTCGACGATGAGGCGCTGTCCGACTGGCTGGCGACCAAGGCCACAGGGACGACGGCGTTGGAGGCGGCCGAGGCGGCAGACGGCCCGGCGCCGTTAGTGGCGGTCACCGTGAAGGTGTAATTGTCGCCGGCGACGAGCCCGGAAACCGTCCCGGTCGTGTCCGGCGGATTCCCGGACACGGTCGTGGCACCGAAGGTGGCGCCGCTGGTCTCGTCGAACGGGGTGATGGCATAGGAGGTGACGTCGCCCTCGCCGGCAGAGATGGGCGCCGTCCAGGTCACGATGGCGCCGTTGGTGAGCGCCGTGTCGGAGGCGGCGCTGGCCTGCACGTCGAGAGGGGGCGAGGGAACCCCGGGCACGATGGCCCCGGCCGGGGTGACCGGCAAGGGCACCACGACCGACCCTCCGATCAGAGCGACGGCGGCGAGGACCGGTATCAGCCGGCGAAGGAAGCGTGATGAACGGTCAGCGGCCAAGATGCACGCCACCGTCCCCGTCGACGGGCCACCCGGGATTGTGGGCGATCTCCCAGGGATGCCCGTCAGGATCGAAGATCATGGCGGTGTAGCCGCCCCAGAAGACCTCGGCCGGTTCTCGGCCGATGGTGGCGCCGGCGACGCGCACCGCCTCGGTGATCTCGTCGACCTCCCTGGGCGAGCCCACATTGTGGGCCAGGGTGATCCCTCCCCATCCACCGTTGTCCTCCACGCCGGTGTCGGCGGCCAGCAGGGCGCGGTCCCAGAGAGCCACGATCATGTCGCCGGCTTGGAAGAACACCGGCTCCTCGCCCGACCCACCCACTCCCCGCCAGCCGAGGGCCTCGTAGAAGGCCCGTGAGCGTCCGATGTCGTTGACTCCGAGAGTGACCAGACTCAGGCGCTGTCTCATGTCCGCAGTCTCTCAGTCGGAAGTATCTCAGTCGGGAGTCTCTCAGGAGGACGCGCCGGTCACTGCGGTTTCTCGCCTGATCGCGCACCGTGTTCGCTCAGCCAGGACACGAGCGCCTGCCGGCGGGTATCGAGGTCGCCGGCCGTGTCCAAGGGGGTCCCGTCGGCGAAGTCGGTGGTCCAGTTCACATCGGCTCCCCGGCTGACGAGGTATTCGACCACCCGGAGTTGACCTCCGTGACAGGCCTGCCAGAAGGCGTCGTTCATCTCCTGCGGCGATGGACCGGGACTGCCGGCGAGGAGCTCTTCGACCCGGGCGAGCATGCCCAGGGCCGCTGCCTGCCAGAGCCGGTCGACGCGCGCACCGCGCTCGACCAGGAGACGGGCGACGTGCCAGCAGCCGTAGCCCACGGCATTGTCCAAGGGCGATCCTCCTGCGATGGATGCTCCCTGCGCCTCGATGTCGGCTCCGCCGTCGATCAGGGCCTCGGCCACCTCGACGTCGTCGCTGCTGGCCGCCCAATGAAGGGGCGTCTCCGAGGGCTTGTCCTCGTTGGTCGGTGCGCTCGGATCGGCGCCGGCCTCGACGAAGATGCGGACAAGGAGGGGACCGTTCGGAAAGTAACCGGGCCAGTCGGCCACCATGTGCAACGGCGTGCGGTCTCCTCCCCGGCCGTCCCGGATCCTGGCCGAGGCCAAACCCTTGTGTTCTTGAAGGAGGCCCTGGACGGTCGCCACGTCTCCGGCCCGGATGGCCAGGACCAGGGACACCGGGAGCGGATCGCTACTGTTCAGGACCTCCATCCGTGCGCCTCCTATCCGGTCGGTTCCGGGGTTCCCATCGGACGATTCTGGCACTCACCATGAGATGACCGGGGACGAAGGCTCGGGCATCCCGGTAGCCTCCGTGCACATGTCGGATGTGTCGAGCAGTTCCATCTCTCATCTCCAGCCCGGACGGTCCCCGATCCTGGACGCGGCGCAGATCGAAGTGCTGCGGAAGTACGGCAGTGAGTTCGAGGTGGCCGCCGGGGAAGTGCTGTTCGCCGAGGGCGACGAGACCTATGACCTGATCGTCCTCCTCGAAGGACAGGCGGACATCGTCCAGGACTACGGCCGTCCGACCGAGACGGTGCTCGCCTCTTACGGTCCGTCTCAGTTCCTCGGCGAACTCGGACTCCTCACCGGCCAGCGCGTCTATCTGACAGCGGTGGCCACCACGGCCGGCCGGGTCCTGCGGGTCGAGCCGGCGCGGTTGCGGGTCGTCATGGCCCAGGAGCTCGACCTGAGCGAGGTCATCCTCCGGGCCTTTCTGCTCCGGCATTCGATCCTGACGCGGATCGGTTCGGGCCTAACCCTGATCGGTTCGCGTTTCCAGGCCGATACCAGACGGCTGCTCGAGGTGCTGGCCCGCAACCGGCTGCCGTCGAAGTGGCTGGACCTCGAGTCGTCCCCGGACGCCGAGACGATGCTGCGTGAACTGGACGTGCCGGTCGAGGATCTCCCCATCGTCATCGTCCCCGGTGGCCCACTGCTGCGGAATCCGAGTAGCCGCGCTCTGCTCGACGCGCTCGGCCTCTCGGGGGCCAGTGAGCATGGGCTGACTGATGTCTGCGACCTGCTGGTGGTGGGGGGCGGGCCCGCCGGCCTGGCCGCCTCCGTCTACGGAGCGTCGGAGGGGATGTCCACGACCCTGGCCGAAGACACGGCCCTCGGAGGCCAAGCGGGGATGTCGTCGCGCATCGAGAACTATCTCGGCTTCCCCGCCGGCCTGTCCGGGGAGGAGCTGGCGGCGCGCGCCGCGCTTCAGGCGCAGAAGTTCGGCGTCTGCATCATGCTCGCATCGAAGGCCGTCTCTCTGGAGTCGGAGAACGACATCCATCAAGTGACGTTCGAGAGCGGTGAGGTGATCAGTGCCAAGTCGGTGATCGTGGCCACCGGGGCGCGCTACAACCGGCTCCCTCTGGACCGGCTGACCCGGTTCGAAGGAGTGGGGGTCTTCTACGCCGCCACCCAGATGGAAGCTATGGCCTGCGGTGAAGGTCCGGCCGTCATCGTCGGTGGGGGCAATTCGGCCGGTCAGGCCGCACTGTTCCTCGCCGCCAGTTGCACCCAGGTGTACATCGCCATCCGCGGCCCGTCGCTCGCAACCTCGATGTCGCGCTATCTGATCGACCAGATCGAACGGATGCCTCGGATCAAGGTCCTGCCCCACACGCAGATCACCGCCCTGATCGGGGATGACACGCTCGAGGGGATGGAGCTGGTGGACAGCGCCCGGAACGAGACATTCACGTTGGAGGCCCGGGGGCTCTTCGTCTTCATCGGCGCCCAACCGGCCACCCGGTGGCTCGAGGGCCAGCTGGCCACCGACTCCGACGGGTTCCTCTTCACCGGCAGCGAAGTCCCGGCGGAGCCTGACGGTGACGGCCGGACGCCGCTGTTCTTGGAGACCAGTCGACCGGGCATCTTCTGCGTGGGCGACGTCCGCAGCGGGTCGGTCAAGCGCTGCGCCACGGCCATCGGCGAAGGGTCGATGGCCGTCCGACTGGTCTTCGAACGCCTTCAGGCCACCGGGAGCGCGGCGGTCCACGCACCACGCATCCAATCCTGAACGGCTACTCGGTCTTCATGGCGGTACCGACACTGAACCAGGCCCAGGGCCTCGGTCCCTGGGCGTAGCGCTGATGGAGGTGGACCAAGTTGAATCCGGCACCTTCTATGAGGGCGACCGGATCGCGGGTCAGATGACAGCCGTCCCCCACTCGCCGCTGGAGCGGTTCCAGTCGTCGTTGCCAGGCGGCCACTCCCGGATCCGGTGAGAGACCGTGTTCGAGAAAGTGGAGTCGGGCTCCCGGACGCAGCACCCGGCGCAGCTCGGCCAGTGCCCGGGCCACGTCGGGGATCGTGCACAGGGTGAACGTGGAAAGGGCGCTGTCACAACTGTCGTCGTCGAGGGGGATCTCCTCGCCGTCGAGGCCGACGTGGTCGACGGGGACGGCTGACCGGCCCACCCGGGCATCCGAGAGTCGTCGGGCCACGGCGGACGGGTCGACGGCCATGACCCGTTCGACGGCCGGTGGGTAGAGGTCGACGTTCAACCCTGACCCGAATCCAATCTCGACGACCCGGCCCGTCAGGCCCTCGGTGACCTCGACACGCCAACGCCGCACGGCGCTCGTGCCGCACATCTTGTCGATCAGGCGGGGCACGACCTGGTCCCGGTAGAAGCCCACGAATAACAAGCTAACCGTCCACCGATTGAGGCGGAGAGGGGCCGCCGGGATCGCCTCGCCGATCCACCGCCAGCTCGATGAATGAACGCGCCGCCGGAGTCAGGGGTCCGTTTCGGTGGATGAGAGCCACACTGCGCGAGACCCGGGGTCGGGGTTCGATGACGGTGCAGCCGAGGGTGTGGGCGATCTTGGCCAGGGGGCTCGGAAGGAGGCCGGCACCGGCACCGGCAACGATGAGGGGCAGGAGCGCCTCGCGCTGGGCCACCTCGACGACGACCGTCGCCGTTGCCGCCGCCTTCTTGAGCGCATCGTCGAGCAAGCCGCGGGTGGAACTCCCCGGGGGGGTGGCCACGAGGGGCAGGGATGCAAGGCCCCGCAACGCGAAGGGACTGGGAGCTGTGCTCCCCGGGGGCAGGACCACGAGGAACTCCTGACTCCAGAGCTCGACCGTCGTGAGCCCGTCGGCGACGAGGTGCTCGGTCAGACCGACCTCGGATTCCCCGGAGCGGACGAGGTGGACAAGATCGGCCGTGTCCTGCGGATCCGAGAGGCGGATCGAGACGCGGGGATACCCGGCGCGGAAGGCGCCGACGAGGGGAGCCAGTGGTGCCACGGCCAGCGTGGGGAGACAGGCCAGATCGAGCCGGCCGCCCTCCAGGCCGGCGACTTCTTCCACCGCCAGACGACCGATCTGCAGGTCGCGTCGAGCCTGGCGGGCCGGAGAGACGAGCGCTTCGCCGGCCGCGGTCACCCTCACTCCCGTTCCGAGACGATGGAACAGAGCCGTGCCGAGATCTTCCTCGAGCTCGCGGATGGCCTGGGAGATCGCCGGCTGCGACATGGCGAGGGCGTCGCCGGCGGCGGTGAAGCTGCCCTCGTCGACCACGGCCAGGAAGATCCCCAGGCGTCGATCATCCATATGCGATTGCTTATGCATATCTAACAAGTTACCTCTTTGACCTTTGGAATTCGAGAGGCCACGATGCCCCCATGGAGCCGGCGGCGACAGACGTGCAGTCGCCGACGGCGCCAAGATCCGGGGTCGACCCCGGCCCGCGCGGATCGTGGGCCGAGCCGGCCCGGCCCGACTGGCTCCGCACGCGCCCGAACGCCCACTACTACGCCCTTGCGGCTGTCTGTGTCGGCGCCTTCATGGGTCAGCTCGACGCCAGCATCGTGACCATCGCCTTCCCGACGCTGCAGCGGGTTTTCCACGCCAGCGTGACCTCAGTGACATGGGTGGGCTTGAGCTATCTCATCGTCCTGGTGGCGGGGGTCACGGCGCTGGGACGCCTGGCCGACATGGTGGGACGCAAGTTGCTCTACACCTACGGTTTCGTGGTCTTCATCATCGGTTCCGGGTTGTGTGCATTTGCTCCCACCCTCATCAGCCTCGACATCTTCCGCGTGATTCAGGCGATGGGGGCGGCGATGCTCCAGGCCAACAGCGTCGCCATCATCTACCTGGCCATGCCCAAGGACCGGCTGGGACGGGGCATAGGCATCCAGGGAGCCGCCCAGGCCCTCGGACTGGCCCTCGGTCCGACCGTGGGCGGGCTGTTGTTGGCGGCGGGGGGATGGAGGCTCATCTTCTTCGTCAATGTCCCCGCCGGTATTCTCGGCACGATCGCCGCGTGGGTTTTCCTGCCGAGGAGCCGCGAGCTGCAGACCCGTTCCCCGTTTGACTGGATCGGCCTCGGCTTCTTCCTGCCGGCCATCGTGGCTGTGCTGGTGGCGGTCTCGTTCGGTGGTCACTGGGGTTGGCTGTCGCTACCGACTGTCGGTCTGTTCCTGCTGGCGGTGATCGCCGGTGGAGGCTTCATCGTTCGCGAAGGCCGGGCGCGGGCGCCGATGCTCGATCTAACGCTGTTCCGACGAATCCCGTTCACCGCCGGTGTGGCCAGCGGTCTGCTCTCCTACCTCATGCTGTTCGGAACGATGTTGGCGGTGCCGTTTTTCTTGGAACGGGGAGTGGACGAGAACCCGGGTCGTGCCGGCCTCGTTCTCACTGTTCTTCCCCTGGCTCTCGGTTGCGTGGCCCCGTTCTCGGGCAAGGTGGCGGAACGTGTCGGGACACGCCCGGTCACCGTGGGGGGCATGGCACTGAGCGCCGGGGCTCTGACGGTGACCGGTCTGTACGAACCGACGGGTTGGCTCCTCGTCGGCGGTCTCGCACTGGTGGGTGTGGGGCTTGGTCTTTTCATCCCGCCCAACAACACGTCCATCATGAGCACAGCGCCACGGTCGCAGGCGGGGACAGCCAGCGGGGTTTTGAACATGACCCGAGGACTCGGCACCGCTTTCGGTCTGGCCCTCACGGGACTCGTCTTCGGCGCGTTCGCCGCCCATCGGACCTCGGTGTCGGCAGCCACCAACGGTTTCAAAGCCGCCACCCTGTTGCTCGCCGTTGTGGCAGTGCTCGCCGCTATCATCGCCGCCGTCCCGAGTTCGAGGTCACGCCAGAGCGGTCGGTGAACGGACGTCGGTCCTGGCAGCCGCTCCACACGAGACCCGATGTCTAGTCAGGCCCGGAAGACCGGACAGCGGACAATTCGTCGTCTCCGTCACCGCTCGGGGCCCGAGATGCATCCTTCGTCCAGGGTCGGGTGTGGATCAGATACACGGAGCCCACCAAGAGCAGAACGCCACAGAGGACCCAACCGAGTGTTTTGGTCCCCACCCCGACGTACTTGAGTCCGGAGGCAAGGATCACGAAAGTGATGGCCGGTCGGATGTAGCGGTCGGGTGCCCTCGAAGAAAGAAATGAGCCCACGAACACCGCCGGGACGCTGCCGACGATGAGTGAGGTGGTGACCGATAACTCCACGTGGCCGAAGGCGAGGGCCCCCAGGGCCGCCGCCGCCGTCAGAGGAACGGCCTGCGTGAGGTCGGTCCCCACCAGCTGCTTGGCTCCGAGCATCGGATAAAGGAACAGAAGCATGACGATCATGAGGGAACCTGATCCGACCGAGGTGATCCCCACGATGATCCCGCCGATCATCCCGATGGCGAGCGTCGACAACGGACGGATCGTGAGATCGTGGACGACGGCTTGGCGGGTGTTGCCACTACGGCGGTCGAGGAGGTAGCGCAGGATCATGGCGGCGGCGCCGACGAGAAGGGCAGCCCCGAGGGCGGTCTGGACGTTCTTCTCTGCCGCGCTGGCGCTGCCGAACAGATGGAGGAGATAAGCACCGAGGAACGCCATGGGCGCCGACCCCAATGTCATCCAACCGACGAGCCGCAGATTGACCGTTCCCTGTCGCAGGTGGACGGCGGCACCGATGGGACGCATCACGACGGCAGCCACCAGATCGCTGGAAATGGCGATGGAGGGTTTCACGCCGAACAGAAGGATCAGCATCGGCGTCATGAGGGCTCCCCCCCCGGCACCTGTCATCCCCACCAGAAACCCGACAACGGCGCTCCCCAACACGATGTACGGATCCACGCGCCACCTTATCCTTCTCCCAGTGGGTGAACGGGTAGGTACCCACGGTGAGTCCTTGGAGGTACCGCTGGGGAGAAGCCCGGGCGGACGGGTCGAAGTCCATGTCGTGCGCGAGCGCTCGTCCACACGAACGTCGGGACGGGGGCGCTCATCCGTCTCCGAGTCGAGCCTCGCGCCTCCGGGCGTGCTTGTCTGATCTTGCACGTCGAGTCGAGGAACCACGACTTCACCACTTCTTGTCTCGAATCGGTTACCAACAGTTTGGTCAACCGGGCGACACCATCAAGGCCAGCTACCTTGGAGATTCCACGTACTCCGGTTCGGGCGGAAACACCAGCGAAACCGTGAACAAAGCTACGACGACCCTGACGCTTGCACAGGCGTCTCCCGCCGGAGCTCCGGTGACAGGTCAATCGGACGTTCACGGCCACGTTGGCGATGAAACCACCAGGTGCAAGTACCCCAACGGGAACCGTGGCGTTCACCAATGGTGCGTCGACGAATTACTGTGCCACCTCTGCGTTGGCGGGTTGGACGGCGACCTGCACGGTGACAGGCGTCGGCACGACCACCACCTTGACCACGGGTCCCCGACGGGGTCGGCGTTGCCACCGACACCGAAGGGTCGGGGCTGGTGTTGGGAGAGAAATGACGTTCGGCGGCTTAAGCTCCTGTGTGGGCGCACAACGCTGAGTGCCGCTGGATCGGCCACATGCTCAGTCCCAGCCGATACCTTCCTGGCCAGCAGCTCCCCCATTGCCATCACTGCCACCAACTGGGGAGCACGGCCCCCGCTCCGTTGTACAAGAGCAGCAGCGCCACACTGAACGAGACGGTGTCACGGGCAACGTGAGGAAGCGACCAAGTGACTTGCACTCTGTCATCGATCCCCATCGCCGTCAGCAAGGTGAAGATCACCGTCAACTATCTCGGTGACAGCAATAACCTCGGCGCAACGAGGTCGAAAAGGATCAAGCTGCACTGACCAACACACAGGTGGCGTCCGAGTGATGCCCCACGAGAGCGCCACAGCCCCGAGATTCCTCGGGGCTGTGGCGCGTCCGGTCAGGCAACCGTATTGCGACAAACAGCCAGTCAAGAGACCACAGGCAAAGCGGACTGGCTTATTTTTATGGATCCTTCAAGCGCCGCCGAGCCGAACGGCTAGCCCGACTGGGCGAGGAACACCGCGTCGAGGGTGGCGATCAGATCACGGTCGCGCTCATAGGTGAGGGCCCGCCGGGCGATCGTGAGCTCCAGCCACCGCATCTCGTCGACCTCGTCCGACGAGGCGAACTCACCATCGAGCGCTTCCATCAGCCAGTAGGCGACCACCTTGGGACGATCACGGCGGTCCCGGTACTCCGTGGATCCGACGAAACGACTCAGACGGCAGCGCAGGCCGGTCTCCTCCAGCACCTCGCGTAAGGCGCAGTCCTCGAACGATTCGTCCGCTGTCAGCTTGCCCTTGGGAAGCGACCAGTCGTCACGTCCCGGACGGTGGACGACGGCAACCTCACGTCGCCCGCCGGCGGCGTCCCGGAGCACCACGCCCCCGGCGGCACGCACGACGTCCTGCTCAGCGGTGGTGGCGCGGATCTTCGGTGATGCGGACCTACCCATGGACTCGACGCTACCGTCGCCCTCTCACAATTCTGTGGATACCCGAAACAGGCTGTGTCTACCCAATAGCCGCCCCAAACCTGCCCGAGGACAGCCCAGCCGGCCCCGAGTAGCCTCGACCTGTGCCCGAGCGGGGGGCGAACCCTACAAACATCGAGGTCGAATGGCAGCTTGACGCCATCGATCTGAGGCCTGTCGAGCGATGGCTGGCCGCCTTTCCCAGGGTCGCGCCGGGACCGACCGAGGGAGCGACTGTCGTGGTCACGGTCGTGAGCCAGCCGGTGACACGCACTCTCGACGTCTATCTCGACACCGAGGACTGGCGGATCGGGCGGTCCGGTTTCGTCTTGCGTGTCCGCCACCACGACGACGACGGCGAAGTGACCTTGAAGGACACCTCCCCGGCGATTGCCGGGCTCCGTCGCCGGATCGAGGTCAGTGAGCCTCTGCCCCCTGACGGCCTCGACGCCCTGGGTGCTGACGGACCGGTGGGCCGCCGTCTTCGGGCCCTGGCGGGGGACGCCCCCCTGGGCCATCTCCTGGAAGTGAGGACGCGCCGTCATCCCTACCGTCTGCTCGCAGGCGACGAGTTCCTCGGTGAGGTCGATCTCGACGACACCATCATCGTGGTGGGCGACGACCAGTATCCGGTCCGGATGCGAAGGGTCGAAGTCGAAGCCGAGTCGGAGTGGGTCGAACTCCTCACGCCGCTGGTCGACCAGCTCCGCCGGGACTGCAGTCTCCAACCCGCCCTCCTGTCGAAGTTCGAGGTCGGTCTGCTCGCCGCCGGGATAAAAGTGCCGACAACCCCCGACCTGGGTCCCACGACGCTGGGCGCCGAGCCATCGGTCGGATCCGTCGCTTATGCGGTCCTCCGCCGGCACCTGGCCTCCATGCTGGCCCACGAGGCCGGTACGCGCCTCGGGGAAGACGTCGAGCAACTGCACGATATGCGAGTGGCCACCCGACGACTGCGGGCCGCTCTGGCGCTGTTCTCGGGGGTGCTGCCGGGCGATGCACGGCGGTTGCGAGATGAGATGGGTTGGCTGGCGGCCGAGCTCGGAACCGTGCGGGATCTGGACGTGCAGCTGGAGAGGTTGGACAGCTGGCGCCACGAACTCCCCCCCGAGGATGGCGGAGCACTGATCGATCTGGCCCGCCTCCTCCGTCGGGAACGCCATGGCGCCCGGGAGGATCTGCTCAACTCCCTCGATTCACAGCGCTATACCCAGCTCGTGTCGGACTTCACCTCGATGCTCCGGCCCGGTCTCGGACAGGGATCCGGCCTCCGGACCGCCGCGGCTCAGGCACCGGCCGCCGCCGTCGTTCCCGGGCTCATTCTCGCCCGTCACCATTCCGCCGCCAGCGCGGCGCAACGGGCTCGTCGCAGTGGCGATCCCGAGGACTTCCACCGCCTCCGTATCCTATGCAAGCGACTCCGCTATGCGCTCGAGTTCGTTTCGGAGATCTACGACGGCAAGACGCGGGCGGTCGTACGCCGTGTCGTGAGTCTGCAGGACTGCCTGGGTGTCATGCAGGACGCCCAGGTGGCCGCCGGCCGTCTGCACTCGCTAGCACTGGGCAACGACACTGGGTTGTCCTCCGCCACGATCTTTGCCATGGGAGCGGTGGCCGAGCGCTACCGGCGCGAAGCCGAGCGTTTGACCGGCACTCTGCCGGACCACCTCAAAGCGTTGAGGGGCCCGCAGTGGCGGAAGTTGAAGAAGATTATGGAACGCCGACAACTGGAGGCCGGGCCTCCTGATACCTGGTCCCCCGGCCCGTCGGCGCCGACTGACCCTTCGGCTGTCGACGTCAGCACTTCGGAGCCACATGCCGAGCGTGGCATGCCGCGGGGCCAGGTTTCACCATCGCCGGTGCACCCCGGCACGATCTCAGAGGACGACACCGACTGGAACGATGAGGACGAATACACGCCGACGTTGCACTCTGTGCCGCTCGTGCCGCATACTCCCGAAGGGCCGACAGCCCCTCCCGATGGGCAGGAACCTCGGCCCGACGAAGGCCCCCCCGGTGTCAGGCGCCGCAAGGAGCCCGTTTTCCTCCCCGCCTCGCCCTCTGCGCGCCCCGGTCCGGCTCGCCCCGTGCCCCGAACCGAACCGCCCGAGGACCATCAGACCCGGTCGTTTCGCGACCGACCCTGACGGGCGCCGGTCCCCGCCATTTCCCGTTCCCCACTGTTCTCACGCCGTTCACAGAGCCGTGACGAAACGGTTACTTACCTGTCGTACCGTGACAGTGGCACCGGAAAACGTCCCAGGGAGGCGACTCGTGCAGACCATGCTGCGGAAGATTACGGAAGTCGTGCATCGGATATCGGCCCCCGGGGCCACCCTCAACGCCATGCACGAGGTCGATCGCGCCATGTCTTCGGTCGTTGAACTCGAGGCGCAGCTCCGTCGGGTCCGAGCCACCTCCTCACCGAAGGCTGCCTGAGTCGCGTCCTCGGCCCAGGCACCTTCCACATCCCCCGGAAGGTGCCTGGGCCCATGGACGTCGACCGTCTCGTTGTCGGCGGTCAGGCCGTGACGTTGGGCGCCGGCGGCGGTCCTGACACCGGTGCCACCACGGACCAGTTCGCCCGCGAAGGTTGGTTCTCCGATCCCAACCCGATGCCGAGGACGCCGTAGACGTTCTCCATGACGCGCAGAAGGATCTCGGTCACGCCGGGGATAGCGGCGGGCACGACGTCGGTGGGGAACGCCGTGGTGTTCGAGAGCTTGTTCACCCAGGACGCGTTTCCGGTGGCGAAGACACCACCACCGCCGTAGGCGGTGTACCAGGTGACATCGGAGAAGCGGCCCGGGCCACGATTGGCAACCGGTGAGTGGGCCACGATATCGACGTTGCGGGGCCCGGGGAGTGTCGAATCGAAGCGGTCGTACTCTCCCTGGACGACGTTCGGGAGCTTCTGACCGGCCGTGACACCGGTCCCCGCCCACACCCACGATGAGGGGTCGGCGACGACCAGATCGGCATCGGCGCCGACGTCCTCGTACATGCTCCCGATCAATTGGCACTCAGGCCAGGAGGTCGGGGGGGCCGACCACTCCGGACCTGTCACCACGGCGTTGTTCTTACCGAGCATGGGGTCCTCGGAGGCTGATTTGTAGCAGACCTGCAGGCGGTTGGGACCGACCGGCGACGGCTCGAGCCGGATCTGGCGATAGCAGGCGTTGGCTCCGAGGATCCCGAAGTTCACACCGAGGTCCAGAGCTTGAACGGCGCCGTCGCGCATCTCGAGCGACCAGTACTCGTCGTGACCCAGGCTGAACAGGCACCGGTGCTGCAGCAGGAGCTCCGGACGTTCATGAAGGTCGACATCGGTCCAATAGGTCAGGTCGAGACCGAGACTCTCCATGTGGAAGATCAAGGGAAACTCGTTCCCGATGAAGTCGGCGGCCCCCTGAGCCCAGTCCTGCGAATAGGGGCGATCGAACGAAACGATGCGCGCCCGATGAGCGAAGTCCTTTCCGGCCGTGCTCTGCCCGTACGCCAGCCCACCCGCCGTCAGGCCGTTGTACAAGCTGTAGCCACCCCACAGGTTGTGGGCCTGCCAGGTGGTCACGCTGTGCTGAACCACGAATGCAGCCGTGCTGGCGTCGTCGCGCACACACAACGGGATGTACTGCTGCTCTCCGAAGTCACCGACGAGCTTGAGCAGATAGGCGCCCGGTGGCCACGAGTCGTCGATCGGTACGGTTAGCGACGGCGTCCAGGGACACTGCACCATATTCAGGAATGCGGCCACCGTGGGCGCCGGTTGTTCGATGCCCGTCACATCACCGGACGTCCACACCAAGCGGGCACCGAGTCCCTGGTAGTAGCCCATCCGGTACGCCTCGACGTGGAAGCTGCGCGCCACGGTGTTCACAAAGAGGGTCACGTCGGTTCCGGCCACGGCACTCGTCACGTTGGCAAACCCCTCGATGGCGCGCGGCACTTGGTGGCCGGTCACCACCCAGTTGGTGGTGCCCGCCCGGGCGTTCTCTTGCTGGACCCAGACGGCCGTGGGAACCACCGATCCACCGGGCAACGCCGTCAGTTCCACCGGCGGGCGAGGATGAGGGACGATCCGCCGAGGGGTCGCCGCCGATCGACGATGCGGGTCAGAAGCTCCAGCCGAAGCAAGCTCGACGACTCCGTAGGATGCTCCACCGAGGCCGACGGCGGCAGCGACTCGGCGCAGGAAGGTACGCCGAGACACGCGTCCTCCGTCGACGCGGTAACCAGACGCCCCTGTCACATGCCCCACACCACTCTCTTTGCTGCCGGCCCTCTGGTCACGATGACATCGCGTGCCTTTTCGCCGTCGGCTCGCGTACCGACGACGAACCCTATGATCCCTCAAAATCAGGGGCCTCGGCTTTCGGCCCGACCGCTGGGTAAGGTCACCGGTGTATGGACCCGTGGCCGGCCGAATTGCTCGAGGTGTGGGAGGGATCAGCTACGGCCGAGTACGCCAGCCTCACCCGAACCGGTGCTCCCGTCACGGTGCCCACCACGCCGTACGTCGGCGAAGATGGTCGCACCCTCGACGTGACCACAGGTCTGACCTATCCGGCCAAGGCCGAGCGGGCCCGGCGCGATCCGCGGGTCTGCCTGCTCTTCGCCGATCCCGTCGGCTCCGGGATCGAACACCCAGCCACCGTTCTCGTCCAGGGCCTCGCCACCGTGCGCGACGCGGATCTCCAGGCGAACACGGACCGCTACATCCGAATCAGCACAGAGAAGTATCCGCTGGCCATGAAGGGTCAGCCCCGTTTCGTCCTGCAACGCATGGGGTGGTACTTCGCCCGCATCTGGATCGAGATCACACCTCTGCACGTCCGTTGGTGGCCGACTCGCGATCTCGACGATCCGCCTCAGTCATGGCACGCCCCCGAGGGCACGGCCGCGCCACTTTCTGATCCGACACCTTCGGGATCACAGCCGCGGGCGTGGTTGACTCCCCCGACGTCGTGGCGCGACGCCGCCGCCCACGTCTGCGAGCGACTGACACTGCAGGATCTCACCGTCATCGATGCGAACGGCTTTCCGATGTGTCTCCCGGTGTCGAGTGCACGACTTGTCGACGAAGGCTTTATCGTCCATCTCGGACCGGGAAGTCCGGCGATCGACGAAGGCCCCGCCTGCTTCACCATGCACGCGCACCCCGAGGTCTTCACGGGCCAGGAGAACCGTACCTTCGTCGGGCGCGTCGTCCCCGAAACCGACACCTCCGGCGCAGGAACTGCCGCTCGCATGCTCGTCGACCGGGCCCTCGCCGACTGGAGCATTGTCGGCAACCGGGCACGATCGGGAATCGGCTTCCTGCGCAAGGGCAGGCTGCTCTCGCCCCGCTTGAAGGCCGAGGCGGAGCGCCGGTTTCAACCGGTACCGACCGTCAGATTCTCATCCGGGCCTTAGCCCGGCCTTCCCACGAGCGGGACCATCTCTTCGATCTCGTAGGCGCGCAGGCGGGCGAATTGCTCCCGGAGCTCCTGGCGGTGACCTCTGTCGTTGGCCATGTTGACGAGCTCGAGAGGATCGGAATCGTGGTCGTACCACTCGTGGTCCTGGTCATCGAAGGCGCAGTCGACATCGAACAGCTTGCGCCCCGGGTCTCTGCCCCACAGCCCCGTGGAGGGTTTCCCGCCCCCGACGCCGTAGTAACGGGCGTACTTCGTCGTCCCATCGAAGAACCCCCGCAAGGCGTAGCGCACGTTGTTGAGGTTCTGCGTCTGCGCCGAGTCCTGGGCGAAGAGGACGTGATCGCGCACCGAGACAGTGGGGTCGGCCAGCACAGGGGCCAGGTCGACACCCTGGAGGGTGGGCCCCGCCTCCTCGTCGCCAACGGCCCTATCGACACCGGCCAGCGAACAGATGGTGGCGGCCAGATCGACGTGCGTGGCCAGCGCGCCCGTCGACGTGCCCGACCGGGTCATCCCCGGAGCCCGCACGTAGAGCGGAACCCGCATGATCTCCTCGTAGACAAAAGGGCCCTTAGACCGAAGTCCATGCGATCCACACATGTCACCGTGATCGGACGTGAAGATGACGACGGTGTCGTCCCACGCCCCGCTCTCCTCCAGGGCTTGGAGCACCGTCCCGAGACTCCGGTCCGCCAAGCGGTGGAGCTCGATGTAGTAGTCGAGGTGCCGGAGCCACGCCTTTTTGTCCGAGGGGTCGATATACCCCCATAGTCCGTGCTGCTGGTCCCACCGCCACTGCCGGTGCGCCTCCGGTTTGGCGTGCAGATCGTCGGAGAAGTTCGCCGGGAGCTCCTCGAATACCTCTTCATAGGGGGTGCCGTAGATCGGCAGGGCGTCGTCTTCCTTCCAGGCCGCGCTCTCGAGGACGCGGCGGATGCCGGCTACCTCCTCGGGGTGGTGCTCGGCGTATCCGGGTTGGTCGACCGGGAACCACATGACGTCGTGGGGATTGACCAATGCAACGGTCAGGAACCAGGGCTGTTCGCCCGTGGCACCTGTTGAGACGGTTGAGCCCGATGGGCGGGCGTTTGACCGCAACCAGTGAGCCGCATTCGACGCGATGACCGGGTCGAAGTGGACGCCTGTCCCTGCCCATCCCATGAAGTGCCGGTCGTTGCCGTCCCAATCGGAGAATCCGTAACCCTCCATATCGGGGTGCGTGGCCTGTGACAGATGCCATTTCCCTATGTAGGAGGAGCGGTAGCCGCTGGCGCCGAGCAGGGAACCGACCGTCGGCACGGACGGATCGAGCTCAGCGTGCTCGGGCATGATCACGTTGTCCGTCACCCCGTGTCCGGGCAGGTACCGACCGGTCAGGAGGCTGGCCCGGCTGGGCGAGCAGGGCGATGAGTGGGTGTAGTAGCGGGTGAATTCCAGGCCCTCGGCGATCAGGCGGTCACGCCACGGCAGAGTGACCGATGGCGGCAACCACGCCCGCTGCCGCTCCTGGTCCGAGACGACAAGCAGGACGTTCGGGCGGTGGCCCTCTCCGTTTGGTCCCTGCGTGGGGTCCATCGCCTGGTCGACCACGTGGGTGCCCCTCCTCTTTCCCCGCCCGTGAATCCGGTACCCATCGACGGTAGCCCGCCTCGGGCAGGAGGGCCGCCTGGCTCTACACTGCCGTTTCCGTGACGGGACCCAGCCAATCCGAGCCTCCGAGGGACGGTGTCGTGGTGACAGAAGTCACCTCGGTGACCCCCGAGATCGTGGAAGCGCTGTCCGCCCTCATCCCCCAGCTGTCCTCGTCGGCCCCACCGCTCACCGACACCGACCTCAGCGACATCGCCACCTCCCCAGGGACCGTGCTTCTTGTCGCCCGCGACGACGATGGCCTCATCGTGGGATCACTCACGCTGGTCGTGTTCCGCGCCCCCACCGGCCCTCGGGCGTGGATCGAGGACGTGGTCGTCGACGCATCGACCCGAGGTCAGGGGATCGGTGCCGCTCTCGTCGGCGAGGCGCTCGATCGCGCCACGTCAGCGGGGGCACGCACCGTCGATCTCACGTCCCGTCCTTCTCGCCAGGCAGCCAACCGCCTGTACGTCCGCCTTGGGTTCGCGCAGCGCGAGACGAATGTCTACAGGTGGAATCACGTCCACAACGACGACTGACCTGGCCTTCCTGGCGTAGATTGCGGCCCGACGTGGGTAGTGTCGCTCCCAGTGACCACGTTCATCACGCGATTCGACACTGTGGGCTCCGGAATTCGGCTTGCCGTCAAGGACCTCATCGACGTGGAGGGAGTTCCCACGACGGCAGGGTGCCGGGCCGTGGCCGAGGCGGCCGTTCCCGCCCTGGCTGACGCCGCCTGCCTGGCCGGTGCCCGGGCCGCCGGAGCTCGCATCGTGGGCCAGACGAACCTCCACGAGCTCGCCTTCGGTGTGACGGGGGTCAACCCGTGGTTCGGAACCCCGGTCAACCCTCTCGACCCCGCCCGCGTCCCGGGCGGTTCATCGAGTGGATCCGCCGTGGCCGTGGCCACCGGGGAAGCCGACGTGGCCTACGGCAGCGATACGGGTGGCTCGGTGCGGATCCCTTCCGCCTGTTGCGGAACGGCCGGATTGAAGACGACGTGGGGCCGGGTCCCCATCGAAGGCGTCTGGCCGTTGTCCCCGAGCTTCGACACCGTCGGGCCCATGGCCCGCGACATCGGTGGCCTTGAGGTGGGCATGGGGCTGCTCGAGCCCGGATTCGCCGCCGCTGCTCCGGCCTCTTGGCGGGTGGGACGCATGAGGTTGGAGGCCGACCCGAGGATCGACGCCGCCATCGACCGGGCCCTCGCCGCCACCGGCTGGGATGTCGTGGAGATCAACATGCCCGAGTGGGAGTCGGTCTCGCTCACCGGCGGCCTCCTTCTCCTGGCCGAAGCCTGGACCACGAATCGGGTGCTGGCCGAGACCCGCCCCGATGCCATCGGGGCCGACGTGCTCGGTCGCCTGCAGCTCGGTCGGGATGCGTCCGACCAGGTCTCCTTGGCGGCGGCACGAACAGCGCAGGCGTTGTGGTGTTCGCGCATGGAGGCCGTGTTCAAACGGGTCGACCTGTTGGCCTTGCCGACTCTGACCATCCTTCCCCCACTGTTCGGGGACGCCAACGATCTCCTGGTGGCACGCTGCACGCTGCCCGTGAACCTGGCCGGCATTCCGGCCCTGTCTCTGCCGGTGCCGACCGAAGGACATCTTCCCGCCAGCCTGCAGTTGGTGGCGCCGAGTAACGGCGAGGAGACGCTCGTCGCCGCCGGTCTTGTCGTCGAAGCCGCTTCCGCCTCATAAGCTCAAACAGCCAGAGGGTCCCCCGGCCTGGGCATTCGATCGGTGCGGCGCGGTTCAGGCTTCCGGTGCCGAGGGCGGCGGGCGCACCACGACCTCCGAACGCTCGGGATGGTCGAGGTCGAGGCGAATATCGTGGAGGTCGTCATCGGGGGGATCGTCACCCGCCTCCTGGACAATCGCCACCTCATTGTCGGATCGTCCGTAGATGGCGTCGCGCAGACCCAGCATGGCGGCCCCGAGCACACTGCCCACCGGATGTTCCCTCCACCTGGCCAACCGGGGTCCGGGCTCGGCGACCTCACCGGGGTCGGTCGCCTCCAGCCACGCCAGCCACTGCTCGTCGGTCCAGTCTTCGGGATCGTCCGGTGGCTCCGTCGAGCCTTCTGGCGGTGACGACGTCATCTCATCAACCGTACCGGCCGCACCCGCCGTCGGGGCCTCGCCGAGACCGTCAGCTCTAAGCGGGCTCCTGCCCATCGGGTGGCTGGTGCCCTCGTGCGCCAGGTTGGCCGGGGCCGTCGCCCAGGGCGGTGACGTCCGGGGCGTCGTCGACGCGGCGGCGCCATGCGGCTTCGGCGCGGCCGACGACCTCTCGCAGGGGTAGCCCAGTGCGCGCCGCCACGCGGGCGGCATCGGCGTGCTCGACCTTCACCCTTCCGGGGCTGACCTTCACGCGGACGGCGGCGCCTTCCACCTCCACCTCGTCCATGGACCGGGCCGCCGGCCAACGCTCCTGGCTGGTGGCCCTCACTCCTAGGCTTCCGGTTTCGGTTCGCAGCGCATGGCCCACCGGGTCCACCAGTGCCGGATCGACGAGAGCGCTCACGGTATATCCGGGACGACCTTTCTTCATGATCACCGGAGTGATCCATGCGTCGAGGGCACCGACGTCGAGCAATGTCTGAGCCGCGTGAGCCAGCGTCTCGCCCGTGGCGTCGTCAAGATTGGCTTCGAGAAGGACGAGAGGTTGGCCGGGCATGGACGCCGCCAGCGACTCCCCCACGACCACCTGAGTGCAATTGGGCAGGCCGTCGAGTTCATGGCTCCCGGCACCGAAGCCGGTTGATGCGATCCGCATCGGTGGTAGGGGCCCGAAGCGAGATGCCAGAGAAGCGAGGAGGGCCGCGCCCGTCGGGGTGGTGAGTTCGACCGCGACGTCTCGACCCCACGTCGGTATTCCTTGCAAAAGTCGGACCACGGCGGGCGACGGATTTGGAAGGAAGCCGTGAGACGTGCGCACCGTTCCCGTCCCGGTGGCGACCGAGGACGATGTCACCTCGTCTATTCCGAGAACCTCGAGCGCCGCCGCTGTCCCTACCACGTCGATGATCGTGTCGTGAGAACCGACCTCGTGGAAGTGGACCTGCGACGGTGGACGGCGATGGAGCCGTCCCTCGACCTCAGCCAGGGCGGCAAAGGCGGCTAGGGAACGCCGGGCCACACGTGCGGGAAGGCGCGCCTCTTCGACCAACCCGACGATGTGGGAGTGCGTGCGCACGACGACGTCGTCGCTGACCTCCACCACGGCCAAGGTGGCAGCCACGCCTGCCCGTAGAACGGGCTCGGCGTTGAGACGCCAGCCGTGAAACGGCAGGCGATCCAGAAGACCTAGGACCTGGTCCAGATCGGCACCGGCATCGAGCAGGCTGCCGAGAGCCATATCTCCGGCAATGCCGGCGAAACAGTGGAACCAGGCGATCGTCGACGCTGTCGGAGGTACGGCGTCATGCGCGACGCCCCGGGCCGACCCGGGTGCGCCGCTCCCGCCGCCGCTGCTCACGGGAGAATCCGAGCAATGGCGCAGGCGGCTCCGAAACCGTTGTCGATACCCACGACGGTAAGGCCGGCAGCACACGATGCGTGCATGGCGAGCAAGGCGGTGACCCCCTCGAGGGCGGCGCCGTACCCACTCGACACGGGAACGGCCACAACGGGGGCGGCGGATATACCTCCCACCAGACTGGCCAGGGCTCCCTCCATGCCGGCGACGACGACGACGGCATCGGCCTCAGCCAGCTCGTCGACGGACGCCAGCAGGCGATGAACGCCGGCGACACCGCAGTCGGCCAGAACCGTAGGGCGCAGACCATAGGCGTGCAGAACAGCCACGCATTCATCGGCCACGGGAAGATCGGCGGTCCCCGCCGTGACCACAACCACGCGCCCGGGTCGTACGGGGGCGGACCGCCAAACGACAGTTGCTCGCGATCCCGTCGCCGTTACTTCTCCATCCGGTGCCATCTCGGTGGCGGCGGCCACCTGGGCCGGCTCGGCGCGGGTCAAGAGAACGGGACCACTGTCCGGCTCCGACAGCAGTTCTCGTACGATGAGGGCGCACTGCTCAGGAGTCTTCCCCGGGGCGTAGACCGCCTCGCCCACCCGTTGCCGCAACCGGCGGTGGTGATCGACCAGGGCGAAGCCGAGATCGGCGAAAGGCAGGCGCCGCAGGCGCGCCGCCGCCTCATCGGGCGTGACCACGCCAGCACGGACGTCGTCGAGGAGTTGGCGCAGGGCGGGCTCGTCCATAGTCGCCACTATCCTGCCCGGACATGGACATGACTGCGACCCCGGCCAACAGTTGGGAATCGGGGACGGATTTAGGCACGATCGCCTTCCTGGGACCCGCCGGCACATTCACTGAGGAAGCGCTGTTCACCCAGCCCGACTACGCGGCGAGGACGGTTCTTCCGGTCGGAGGTCTGCTCGAGGTCCTCGATGCCGTCCAAACCGGGCTCGCCGACCTGGCCTTCGTGCCCATCGAGAACTCCATCGAGGGCACCGTGAATGCCATCGTGGACAGCCTGGTCTTCGAGGTCGATCTCCTCATTCAGCGCGAGGTCGTCCTCGATATTCACATGCAGCTGATGGCCCCGTCCGGAGCGGACATGGCATCGATCACCCGCGTGTTGTCGTTTCCCCACGCCAGTGGGCAGTGCCGCCGCTTCCTGGCCGAGAAGCTTCCGGGTGCCGAGGTGATCCCCACCAACTCCACCGCCGAGGCAGCTCGCATAGTGGGCGAAGACCGACGCCTCGACACGGCCGCTCTGGCCCCGCGCCTCGCTGCAGAGCTCTACCGTCTCGAGATTCTGGCGTCGGCGGTGGAGGATCATCCGGACAACCAGACGCGCTTCGTGGCTCTGGCCCCCATCGGTGTCCCGGCGCCGACAGGCCATGACAAGACAAGCATCGTGTGCTTCCAGCGTGAGGATCGGCCCGGAAGCCTTCACGCCATCCTCAGCGAGTTCGCGGCACGCAACATCAACCTGACGAAGCTCGAGTCCCGACCGACCAAGCGAGGACTGGGCGACTACTGCTTTCTGATCGACCTCTCGGGCCACCTGGCTCACGAGGTCGTCGCCGACTGTCTCAGGGTCCTCCATGCAGAAATCGCCGGGGTCAAGTTCCTCGGCTCGTACCCCGCCGCCGGCGAGCACGGTCCCGCCGCCCGCGAGCAGGCCAGCACCGCTTGGCACGAGGCCGACGTGTGGATCCGCTCGTTGCGGAGCCAGATCGCCGAAATCTGACCGAACGGCAGGCGGTGGGCCCGGGCGAAACGGCTCGCACTACCCTGGACCTGTTCGGAGGGATGGCAGAGCGGACGAATGCGAAGCTCTTGAAAAGCTTTGGCCCACAAGGCCCGGGGGTTCGAATCCCCCTCCCTCCGCTGATGGCTCATGAGGAGAGCTGGCGCTCAGCAGCGCGACCCCTCCTCATCAATGCCAAGCCACTGAGGCATTTGCCGTATGTCGTGACGACCCACCATGATTCGCACGGCGGCGAAGCGACACCGCCGAAGATGATCGCCTACGGACCCGGGGCGGGGTTGGCCACGAAGATTCCGAGGATGCCGCATGCGAGCCCAGCCAGGGCCATGGACGTCCGAAGTAAGGCGGTCCTCGGATTCGAGCACGCCAAGCCGTTCTCGCTCTACGCCCAACCGATAACTTTGCCCGCATGGCCTTAATGGGAACTGCCGCTCTCAGAAATGCCTACCTCGACTACTTCGTTGGACGAGGGCACTCCGTCATCCCCGGAGCGAGCCTCGTGCCCCGGGAAGATCCGACGACTTTGTTCACGGGATCTGGGATGCAGCCGCTGATGCCGTACCTGTTGGGCGAAGCCCACCCGGCCGGCGACCGGTTGGTTGACTCCCAGCCTTGTTTCCGAGCTGAAGACATCGACGAGGTCGGCGACACCCGCCACACAACATTCTTCGAGATGCTCGGCAACTGGAGCCTCGGGTCCTACTTCAAGGTCGAGCAGCTTCCCTGGCTTTTCGCTTTTCTCACTGAGACCCTCGGGCTCGACCCCGAGCGTCTGTTCGTCACCGTGTTTTCCGGTTCTTCGAAGTGGCACATTCCCCGCGACGAGGAATCGGCGGAGATCTGGACGGCCCTGTTCGCAGGCGTCGGAATCGTGGCACCGACCCGAGATCTGGGAACGTCCCAGATCGCTGCCTCGATCGGCATCGGCGACGCCCGCATCGGCTTCTACGACGAGAGCAACTGCTGGTGGAGTCGCGCCGGTACGCCCGAAGCCATGCCGGTCGGCGAACCTGGGGGCCCTGACTCCGAAGTCTTCTTCCTGTTCGATCAGGTTGTGCACGACCCTGCATTCGGAGCGGAGTGCCATCCGCATTGCGACTGCGGCCGTTTTATCGAGATCGGCAATTCGGTATTCATGCAATATCGGCGAACTGAGGCTGGTTTCGAGGAGCTTGAGCAGCGTAACGTCGATTTTGGCGGCGGCCTGGAACGGATGGCCATGGCAATGCTCGATTCACCCGATGCCTTTCGTATCGACTTGCTAAGGCCACTCGTGGAGCACCTGGAAAGGCTTTCCGGGACCAGCTACGACGACCGGAATACGCCCCTGCGGATCGTCGCAGACCACGTACGGGCCCTCGTGTTCCTGGCCGCCGACGGGGTCGTCCCATCGAACACCGCCCAGGGTTACGTCATGAGACGATTCGCTCGCCGCGCGCTGCGCCAAGGCCATGCTCTCGGAATTGAGGAGGAACTACTGGGCCCTCTGGTCGAGCCGGTGGTTGCTGCCTACGGAGAAGCCTATCTCGAGCTTTCGCAGCGACAGGGTGGCATTGTCGACGTCCTTCGCCACGAGGAGACCCTGTTTCGCCGCACCCTCTCGCGAGGAGTGCGAGAGTTCGGCAAGATTGTCGGTTCGCAGTTGACCGGCGACGCCGTGTTCATGCTCTTCGACACGTACGGCTTCCCACCCGAGCTCAGCATCGAAGAGGCGGTCTCGGCCGGGACGGCCGTTGATCCGAAGTGGCGTCAACGTTACGACGATCTCATGAGCGAACAGCGGGAGCGCTCCAAGACCGCCGCCCAAGGTCTGTTCAAGGGTGGTCTTGCGGACCAGTCCGAGGCGACGACCGAGCTACACACGGCAACCCACCTTCTTTACGAGGCACTTCGCGAGGTGCTCGGCGAACATGTGGTCCAACGAGGCAGCAATGTGACAGCCGAGAGGCTCCGCTTCGATTTTTCCCATCCTGCCAAGATGACGCAGGAGGAACGTGACGAGGTGGCACGGATCGTCAACGAAGCCATCGATCACGACTGGCCGATGAGCTTTCGTGAGATGGCCCCACAAGAAGCCTTCAACGAGGGTGCCCTGGGTGCCTTCGGCGACAAATACGGGGAGACGGTCAAGGTGTACACGGCTGGAGACCCGTCGAGCGAGTGGTTTAGCAAGGAGATCTGCGGCGGCCCGCACGTCGAGCACACCGGTGTGCTGGGGCATTTCCGGATCACCAAGGAAGAGTCCTCTAGCGCCGGCGTCCGACGAATCCGCGCCGTCCTCGAAGATCGTGCGACCGGACTTTCATACGACCGCAACCTGTGAAATGCAGAATCGAGTCCTCCGCGCTCCATTCTCAATAGGGCACTCTTCCGACGCCGGCCAGAGCAAGCTTTCGAGCCGCATTATCCGTCTTCGTTGAACACTGATCCGAAATCACCTTTGGATCGTCGGAAACGGATTTCAGACTGAGAGTTCTCCTTCAGCTCTGTTCAAAATTGGTCGATGCCTATAAGGACCCCGCGAGAGGGGCGCTGTTTAGACAGGGCACCGATTTCGTTGCCTGTCGCCGAGGCTCGACGTGTCCTCTCCCCGATCCATCGGAAGAGGCGTACTACGTCAGTGAACCGAGTCGTTGCGTCCTTTGTCGGCGTGATTGTGCACACTCAACGACCGTCACCGCCGATCGCTCCTCTGACAGTGATCGTCCAGGGCATCGAGACTGCGTTCCCCGCTCTGCGCAACGATCGCGTTCACGTCCCCGTCAGTCTTGGAGCTTTCGGGCGGGCTGACGCCTGGATCTGAACGTTTGCCCCATCTTCAGCTCACCCGGGTCGTACCGCTCCGATTTGTAGCCGAGTGCGAACTCAGACAGGAGATAACCGTGCCAAGAAAGACGATCCGTAGGTTCGCAATCGGGGTGACCGCAGCCCTGATCGCGTCCTTCGCTTTCATGGCTCCCGCCGCTGACGCTGCCGCGGTCAGCAGCGTGACCGCGTCTCCGTCCTCTCTCACCGCCGGGGCCGCAGCGACGTACACCATCGACTTCACCACGAGTTCTGCCGGTGCGTTGGCGAGTGGTGTCGATACAATCACCTTGAGTGGGCCGGTCGGCACCCAATTTCCACTGATAGCAAACGACTACACCGTTAACGCGACTCTCGTGTCTGTCCTGCCCAGCCATACAGCCGCCAACAATGTGACGATCACGACGCCTGTTACGGTTCCTCTGTCAACCGCCGTTGCCGTCGTGGCAGGCGTTGGAAACACCGTGACCAACACCACATCGGCCGGAACTGACGCCATCGGCGTCCATTCATCGATCGATACGACGGTAGTTACTAGCAGTCCTACCTTTACGATTGTCGCAGCGGCTGCGGCGCTGGTGGCGCCTACTACTGGTGGGAGTCAGACCGCCAATATCGGCACCGCCTTCGCTATTACTTTGCAGGGAACCGTCGAGGACCAGTATGGAAACCCGGTGTTCGTCCCTAACACGACAGTGAACTTCACCGCACCTGCCAGTGGCGCCAGTGGCACATTCGCTGATGGATCCAACACCACCAGTGCGCTCACGACGAGCGGCGGCGTGGCCACGGCCACCGCCTTCACGGCGAATAGCACCGACGGCACCTACGCCGTAACCCCGTCATCGATAGGTCTGGCCCCGATCGCGTTCACCGAGACCAACACGGGTTCCCCCGGTGCGCCCACCCAGGTCGTGAGCACTGGCGGCGACGGCCAGAGCCAGACGGTGGGCGGGGTGTTTGCGATTCAATTGAGCGCCACGATCGAAGACACGAACCACAACCCGGTGCCGGTCGCCAACACACCGGTCGTGTTTACGGCTCCGCCGGCCAGTGGACCCAGCGGTACCTTCGTCGGCGGCGTCGCCACTACGACGGTTGACACGAATGCCAGTGGGGTGGCCACGGCGACGGCCTTCACAGCCAACACGACGGCCGGTAGCTTTGCAGTGGCGGTCACGTCAGGCGGGGTGACAGCAGGCACCTTCACCGAGACCAACCTCGCCGGAACCGCCTCCCAGGTCGTGGTCAGCTCCGGCGGTGGTCAGAGCACGACGATCGGCACGGCTTTCCCGACCCTCTTGACCGCCGCTGTCGAGGATTCTCACGGTAACCCGGTGCTCATCCCCGGCATTGGCGTGACCTTCACGGCTCCAGCCACCGGTGCCGACGGCACCTTCGCCAACGGGACGAACACCACCATG
>Ga0182024_10001380_pt1 | contig 62760 bp, 49 predicted proteins | sample P32metaG_FD_120480 | JGI IMG/M metagenome (GOLD analysis project Ga0182024, IMG submission 120480) | Permafrost microbial communities from Stordalen Mire, Sweden - P3-2 metaG (Illumina Assembly) | ecosystem: Environmental > Terrestrial > Soil > Wetlands > Permafrost | place: Sweden: Stordalen...
TATTGAGCGTCGGCTCCCAGCGGGCGCGCTTGGCGAAAATGTGGCGCTTCAGGTGGAAGGGCACCGGATCGATTTCATAAACGTTGACGCCGCTCATGACGCGGGTGGAGGGATCGAAATACTCGTAGTAGTAAATGCGGTTGTGTTCGGTGTTGATCCACTTGCGGTCAGGATGGAGGAAGGTTTGCGGGGCTTTGCCCTTGATGATGGAGCGAAGCTGGTCCTGGCGGCGGTCGGCGTCGGGGACCCAGAAGTAATCGAAGGCGAAGAGCCCGGCGCTCAGGCCGAGGCTGGCCACCAGAATCGGAATGGTCAGTCGGTGAGCGCTGATGCCGCACGCTTTAAACGCGGTGATTTCGTTGTGCTTGCTGAGAATGGCGAATACCACCAGGATGGACGCCAGCACGCCGATGGGCGTGAAATCGTAAATGAGGCGCGGCGTCAGGAAGAAGTGATATTGCAGGATGGTGCTCAGCCCGATGCCGTTGCGGATGATGTCGCTCAGGAGCTGGAAGAATTCGAAGATGTGAAAGATCGCGACGAAGGTGAGCACCAGCATCGCGAAGTAAAACAGGAAGCTGGCGAGCACATAGCGGTCGATGATTTGCGGGACGAGAGGAAAGCGGCCCAGTAGTATTTTGGCCCGCTGGTGGTCGATGGCGCGCTGCGGACGCGGCTGCTGCGGCGTGCGGCTGAAGCTTCGAAAGAAGCCGAGAATGCTGCCGATGATGTCGCGGTCTCCGGGTTTTTCGAGGCGCGTGATCATCACGATACCGAACACGGCGAAAATAATGTCGGGCAGCCACACGGCCAACGCGGCCGACAACTTGCCTTGCTTGGAAATACTGACCAGCGTTCCCAACCCGATCCAATAAATCAAGGCCAGCGCCACGGTGAGCACGACGGCTCCCGATTTTCCCGCGCGGCGCGTCGTGATTCCCAGAGGAACGCCGGCGAGCGCAAGCAGAATGCAGGCCCACGGCAGGGCGAAGCGCTCATTCAATTCAATCTGCGCGTCCAGTTTTGAGGTCTTATCGAGCTGCGGGGTGCGATACGCCATGCGGTAGAGGGGCCGGGTATCCATCTCCGTGACCGGCTTTGAAAGAGTGGCAGCCTTGGGTTTTTCCGCATTGAGCCCCTGCTGGCCGGAATATCCGGTGATGTGATAATCGGGAAGGTCCTTGCCAACTTCGTAGGTGCTGCCCTGAAGCGAAAGCTGGAGCCGGTTGGCGGAAGGGTCGGGTACGGCGATTGCTTCCGATGCGAGCGTGATGACTGGATTGTCGCCGCGGTCCGAAGCGGACGGACCTCGCTCTCCAGGCGGAGTCACGTCGGCGACGAAGATCTGACGCCAGCGGGAAGGAGGACCAAGGATGACATCGCCGATGTAGAGCACCTTATTGGGGAACTGTTCTTCAAATATGCGGGGCTGAACGTCGGCGGTCAGCTCACTGGCGATGAGAATGTTCTTGACGCGAATCTCCTCGCGGATGGACCAGGGAGTGAGCCAGAGCGATGATGCGGCGGCGCAACACATGGCGAGAAATCCGAACAGGAGAATCGCCGGGACCACGCGGCGGCCAGGAACGCCCGCGGCTCGCATGGCGGTGATCTCTCCGTCGGTCGACATGCGGCTGAGCGTGATGAGGGTGCCGATCAGTACGCCGAGAGGGATCGCGAAGGGAAGCATGGCGGGGAGCACCATCGCGAACATATAGGCGACCGTCCGGGGCTGGCCGGAGGTGCGGACCAGGAATTCGAATAATTTCCCGGCTTGTTGGAGGAAGAGAACGAAAGTGAAGAGCGCCGCGCCCAGAATCGCGGTGACGAAGATTTCGCGAAAGATGGTCCTTGTAATCAGGCGCATGGTTTAGTCGAGCGGAAGCACTCGGGCGTCGACACTGTCGAAAAGATGGGGTGAAGAGAGGCGGACAAAACCGCTTCCCGCGGTCGCGGCTCGTAGCGCCGGCTGAAGCTCGCGCCAGCACGCGCGCACGGGTTAGTCGAGGACTCGGGCGTCGACACGAGTGTCGACGCTGCACGCAGGAGTGCGTGCGCCACAAGCGCGGGAGACGGTAGCCGAGTGATCATTTGGGTACATTCGGAGATGGTACGACGGGCAGCTTGGGGAGCTGTTCCTGCGGGACTTCGAACTCGATCTCTTCGAACAGCAACGCGGGCGAGACGACGGAGGTGGGGGCGAGCAGGCCACCGATACCCAGGAGAGCGAGCGGGGCGCCGTTGTTGACGTAATCGAACAGAGCGGTTTCCTGGGAGGCGGCGACAAGATCGCGCAGGGTGCGCGTCGAAACGCCGCGGAAGCGCAGGCCGCGCACCAGCTCTTCGCGGCCGTCGGCATAGACGCGATATACCAGCACGGGCGGGCTGAGAGGACGCACCGATCCCCCGGATTGCGAGCCACTCTGGGCGAGCGCCTGGAGTTCCGCGCGACCGGCGGAGAACGGGAAATCCAGTTTACGAACCAACATCCCGTATGGTTTGTTGCGTTCCTTGCACATGTCGATCAGTTTCGTTTTCAAGGCGGGCAGCGAATCGCTTTGCGTGGTTTTGACGAAGAGGTTGCTGATGGCAGCGGAGCGCGCGCCATAATTCCCGGCCAGACGCGCGTGGCCGTTGGAGGAGGGGAAGCCCTTAATGGGCTGGCGGGTGGTGAGAAAACTCTTGAGCACGCCTTTCTCAACCACTGAAACGGTTTTCCCCGGCACGCCTTCGAGATCCCACTGGTAGAAGCCGACCAGCGGCTTGCCCTGCCAGGTTGATTTTGTGGGATCGTCGACGATATCCATCCAGTCCGGCAGAATGCGCGAGCCGATCTTCGTATCGAGCTCGCTGGGCAGGAAGTTGATGTTGCGGCCAGGCTCAGCCAGAGGCTTGCGCGGCGCGCGGAGATTATCGCCGAGCAGTTGCGCCAGAAGCTGCGCGGCGGCCTGGGGCTCAAACAAAGTGGGCCCGGAAAAAGACTCGCCGACGGGAGCGTGGACCAAAGCGCGGATGTTTTCAGCGACCGAAGTGAGTCCAGCGCGCATTTCCGGGTCCGAGGGAAACTTGTCGATCTCGATCGCCTGGAAAGATACGGCGTCGCGCACGACCATTCCATCCGGCGCCTGTCCTTCGGCGCGGGCGTAGAGGCGCGCGAGGCTATCGTCATAACGCAGCTCGGTACCTTCATTGGTGAGCAGCCAGGTGGCTCCGTCGAGAATCTGAAGATCGATGCCGGAGGCCATCACGTCGGGAACCGCGCCAAACAGCGCGGAAAGCTTCACGGTGCGCGCGGTCCAAGCGTCGTCGTCGAATTTATGGTGGACGATCTTATGGAGGCTTTTCACCGGCTCGACGCGGGAAAAATCGGGAAGGCGATCGGTCTGCGCGGCGGCGGAGTTCAAGGCGGCCCGCTTGCGGGACATGGATTCGATAGCGGTCTTATAAGCGGTGTCGGTCGAAAGCCACAACGCGTCGCGCAGCGCCAGATAATCGTCGTCGAGAGGGAACGAGGTATCGTAGCGCGAGCCAGTGTAGCGGCCGCTGAAAATGTGATTCGTGCTATCGAAGTCGTAACTGCCGACGCGAACCTCGATTTGCGGCGCGCGGAAATGGACCCGCGAAACACTGATCGGGGACCCCAGAACCGCGCCGACCTGAAACTGGCTGGTGTCCGAGAGGTCGTAACTGAAGAAATATGGCGTGTCGTCGCCGCCGCCGATGACGCGAAGCTCGCGCGAACGGTTCAGCTCGTCACGCATGGCGCGGAGGATCACATCGTCGTCGTCGGATTTTTTTTGAGGCAGCAGAAGTGCTGCGGAGGCAAGGAGGAGGCTGGAAATGGCCAGGGTGCGGGCTAGCATTATTAGCGCACCCCAGTCGCCGGCTGAAGCCGTCGCTCGAAGCTAAAGCCCGCGCCACGAAAAGCGGTTCGCATTATTGCACCCCCGCGGAGGGGCGCGAGAGGTAGGGCGGAAGGTCCTGCGAGCGCTCCTTACGCTGGATTTCGATTTGCGAGACGAGCAGCGCGGGAGCGACGGCGGATACCGGGACGTTGCCCGATTCAGCGCCGCAGATGCCGTTAAAAACTTCCATCTTATCGGAGGTCGCCATGATTTTCTCGAAGCTGGCGAGAGGCGTGCCGACGATGTCCGCGCCGCGAATCAGCTCATCCGGGCGGCCATCGGCGAACACACGGTAGACGATCAGGGGAATCACGGTGAAGGCCTGCAATCCGCGGCTGGCGGTGGTGGTGTAGCCTCCGGTGACCTGGTCGAAATAAAGTCCGTAGGGCTTGCCCTGCTTCTTCACTTCCGCGATGAGCATTTTGCGAAGCTCGGCGTCGCTGACCTTGTTCGAAGACTCGACAATCAGATTCGATTGGCGGGAAACGACTTCATTTCCAGGCGAGCGGCGGCCGTGGCCGTTGGAGGTGGGGAAGCCGGAGATCGGCGAGCGCGACATCAGAAAATTCTTGAGGACTCCGTTCTCGACGGCGACGAAGCGCTGGGCTTTCACGCCCTCGTCGTCATAGGCATACGTTCCGTTGAGCGCGATGCCGTTGTATTCAGCGCGGGTGGGGTCGAAGATCACGGAGAGAAACGCGGGGAGCACGGGCTTACCGACGCTCTTGGTAAAGGTCTGGCCCTCGGACTCGTCTTTTTGACGATGGCCCTCAATGCGGTGGCCGAAAATTTCGTGGAAGAAAACGCCGGCGGCGCGTCCCGATAAGATCGCGGGTCCCACAAAGGGATCGGCAGGAGGGGCGTGCAGGAGGTCGGTGAGATTTTTTCCCGCACGTTCGACGGCGGCGAGGATTTGCGCGTCTTTCGGAAGGGTGGAGGGATCAGCGGTCTCAAAGGTTTCCATCGAACCAAGGTCCATGCCGTCGGAGGCCTTGCCGCGAGTGGTGATCATGACGCGGGCGAACAGGCGGCCGGATTCGACGCGCGTGCCCTCCGATGTGACGATCGTGGTCATGACGCGCTGCGCTTCGACCGCGACGTTCGAGTTGATGGCTCCGGGATATTTCGCCATTTCAGCCGAGACCTTGCGCAATCGGGCGGCCCATTCGGGGGAATTGAACTTGAGCTTAGGAGGAGACGAAAAAGAGGTTTGCGGCTGCTCCACGGAGAAATCGTCGGAGCCGTCGGCGGCGGCGGCGCGAAGTTTTTCATCGGACCGAATGCGGATCAATCGCTGGGCGACGCCACGGTACACGCGATCGGTGGTGAGCCAGATGGTCTTGCGGATCGCGTCGGGATTATCGTCGAGGGCGAGCCTGGTGGCGAGGGTGAAACGCGGATGCTCATTGGCGACGCGGCGGTAGTTGTCGAACTTCGGGCTTCCGGCGCGGATAGTGATGTCGAGGATGCGGTCGTGAATATGATTCTGGCCGTCGACCGATCCACGGCTGGCGAGGATGACGTCCGATTCCTGGTCGGTGACTTCATAGCCCAGGAAATAAGGCGCGGGGTCGGCCTTTTGTTTGAGGGCGGTGAAATTCCGCTCCAGTTCATCGGAAAGAATTTTTACGAGCGGCGACTGGGCATAGGCGCAGGCCGAGACGATGGAGAAGACAACAAGAGTGCGCACGTATGCTTATAAGGATAACAGTTGGCCGAAAGCAGCCGATCGACGCAGCCGCCTGAAGGCGGCCGCGGGCTGAAGGCCGGCCCCACAAGAAGTTTGGCCAAGAGCAACTGGGTGGTCAGGCGGGGATCGAGACCAGGCCGCGATCCTTTAGACCGTTCAGGGCTAGTCCATAGCGTCCGCGGACGCCGGTTTTTTCGAAAATATGCTTCAGGTGGATCTTGACGGTACCGGGGCGGATGCCGAGATCGAGGGCGATCTCCTTATTCTTATAGCCCTGCTCGACGAGTTCGAGCACCTGCTGCTCGCGCGAGGTCAATTCACTGCGCGGATAACGGTCGGCGCGGGCGGAATCGCGGAAAACGCAATCCTCCATCCAGCTTCGCCCGAGGGCGACCGTTCGCAAACAGGCCAACACGACGGAGATACTCGCGGTTTTTCGCAAAATCCCGCGGGCGCCGGCTTGCAGGAAGCGCAGCGCTTCGGCTTCCGTGACGGAGACGCCCCAGATCACGATGGCCGTGGGGAGGTCGTTCAACTTCAGCTCGGTAAGCCATTCGAGGATCGCTTGAATCCCGAACGCTTTATCCAGCATCAGGACGTCGGGCGAGGTGCGGCGCACCAGGTCCATGGCGTGAGTGAGCGATTCGGACGTTTCGGCGAAGAGCATGTCCGCAGAGCCGCCGAGCAAAGTTCGAACGCCCTCCGCCGTTACGGGCTGCGTGTCGCAGATAGAAACTCTCTTGATGGGCGCAAATTGCGGTCCGCTCATGGTGGGGGTGGCGATTTCTGTCAAGTTATTCATTCAAATCTCCTGCTAAATGGTCTAGACCTGTGCTGGAGGTCTCATCGTCCGGTGGTATCACTTTGTTAGTAGAAGGAAGGGCAAGACGCTCTCATGTTATGATCGCTTGTAGCCGATTTACTACTTTGGAACGCATCCCAAAGTGGTCCGCCAGTTGCCATGCCTAAAAGTGAGAGCCCCTCAGCGTCCTCGAAACGGGCTATCGTTATCAGTCCGAACTCGCGGATGGCGGATGAGTTGTCCCTGCTGCTGACGACTCACATGCCGGACGTAGCGCCCAGTCATGTCCGCAATTATCCTTCGCCAAGAGACGTGGGGGCGGCGATGGGGACCGGGGTGCTGAACCTCTGTTTCCTGGACGTGGTGTCGGATTCGGAGCAGGCTCTGCAACTTCTGGGAGAGATGTCGCGGATGGGGCCGAATATTCAGGTGATCGCGCTGCTGGCGGCCAACGATCCGGACGCGATGCTGCGGTGCTTGCGGGGTGGGGCCGCGGACTTCCTGATTCAACCTTTTACCGGCGAACAGATCGAGGCAGTCCTCGCGAAGCTGGCCCGCACCGTATCGTCCGAGGGCGGGGGCAAGGAGCCGGCGAAGATTTTCGTGGTCATGCCGGCTAAGGGCGCTTGCGGAGCTACCACGATCGCCTGCAATCTGGCGTTCCAATGGAAGCGGCACGGGGCGAAGCGGGTGCTGCTGGCCGATCTCGATCCGCTGACCGGAACGTTATCGTTTCTGCTGAAGATCAAATCGGTGTACAGTTTTGTCGACGTGCTGACGCGGGCTTACGAGCTGGATCAAGATTTGTGGAACTCGATGGTGACCCATGTCCACGGGATCGACGTGCTGCTGGCTCCGGAGATTCTGGTCGAGGGGGCCAACGATTTGCGCGATCCTTCACCGATTCTCGATTATGCGCGGCATAACTACGATGTCGTGGTGATCGACGCGGGCGGGGTGTATGGCGAGTGGAACCTGAATCAGGCGCGGATGGCGAACGATCTGCTGCTGGTGACCACGAATGAGTTGCCGGCGCTGCAGGCTGCGCAGCGCGCACTTTCCTATCTCGATGCGAATAGAATCGGGCGCTGGAAGATTCGTCTTATCGTGAATCGATATATGCGCGACGTCGGTTTGAGCCGCGAGGTGATTGCCACGGCGCTGCACACTGAGGTTTTCGACATTTTCCCGAGCGATTACGACGCGGTGCAGAAGTCGCTGATGGACGGGAAGCCGGCGCCGGCGAGCACCACGTTCGGGAAAAGCATCATGCAACTCGCCGACAAGCTCAGCGGCAGCACGGGAACCACAAGTAAGAAGAAAAGCTCGTCAACAATCGGTGGATTGCTGGGATTATTTACAAAGACGTCCAAACAATAAATACGTATTTCGCCTCCGTTTCGTTCCATTTTTATTATTCCCGCTCGTGCAACTTTCCCGCCACTACCTCGTCCAATAAACCGAGGAGCGATGAGAAAATATGAAGAATCTATGGCCGCTACTCGCAACGATGGTAGCTGCGGCGGCACTCGTTCCGGCCGCACCCAATCCTCTCACGCCGCTTGAAAATAAAGTACGGCACGAGCTGGTTATGTTGCCCTATCTCAATGTATTCGACGACATTTCTTTCCGTATCGATGGAAACACGGTGACTTTGTTTGGCGACGTGACCAAGCCGTCGCTGAAGAGCGATGCGGGCAACGTTGTAAAGCACGTGGAAGGCGTGGCGCGCGTCGAGAATCAGATCGAGGTTCTGCCGTTATCGCCCTTCGACGAAGGAATTCGTCTGCGCGCCGCACGGGCGATTTACGGATACCCGGCGCTTCAGCGATATGCAGCCGGCGCGCAACCTTCGATTCACATCATCGTGAAAAACGGCAACGTAACATTGACGGGATTCGTCTCAAGTGATATGGACAAGCAGTTGGCGTTTATGAGAGCCAACGGAGTGCCTGGAGTTTTCGCAGTGAATAATCACCTCCAGGTTGAGAAGTAACCGTTTCCTTTCATTCCTGATATCGACCTTGGATAGCCTGGACGCAGTCACCCTCTTTTGGGGTCCAGGTCCTTCCACCGGCGGTCCGGCCCCCTCCGACCCGGACCGCCGTACCTTTTTTGGCCTCCTTCCATGCAGGAGTGAATCGACTCGCCGTCCGGATTGCGGTAGAGTATCGATTGTTATGGGGTCGCTTTTATTACTTGTTCACGCTGCGCTGGTTCAGACGATGTTCGCGCAGGCCGTTACGAATTCGAGTCCAATGGCGGCAAAGGCGGAGTATCTTCAGCGCAACCTGATCGACAAACATCTGCTCGAAGGGTTGTATGTGTCGATCGTGCCGGCGGCGCCCGAGGGCACCAAGCTACCGCACACTGTTGACGATGAAGGCAATGTGATTCATGCCGGGGTGTGGACCGGACGCTACCTGGCAGGCGTCGCCTATCAATACGCGTTCACTCACGATCCGCAGGTTCGGAAGCATGGCGGCGAGCTGCTGAGCGGGTTGCGCCGTTTACAAGAGGTGACTGGCAAGCCCGGCCTGCTGGCGCGCGGATACGTACGAGGCCATGGGCCGGTGGAAGGATTCGAGCGCGGCGGCGGCGATTCGGCGCATTGGCATCAGGGGCAGGGAGCCTTCGCCGATTACCGTTTCTACAGCGATGTGAGCGTCGATAATTTCAACGCGGTGCTGTATGGTTATGCGCTCTATTTCGATCTGGCGGCTGACGAGGCTCAGAAGAAAACGATCGCGTACGATGTGGACCGGTTGATGACGCACCTGCTGGACAATCATTACCGGATCATTGACTTGAACGGGCAAGTCACGCAGTATGGCCATGTCGGCGTGGACCCCGATCCATCGCGCGACCAATATTACGCCAAGGGCGGCGACAGCGAACTGAAGCGATACATTACCGGCGCGGAATGGCATCCCGGGTTACGCGCGTCGCTGATGGCGCTGCCCGATCTGTTGATCGCTTATCACGTGACCGGCAAACCGCGATATATCGAAGAATATCGAAAGGCGATTGCGCGATTCGCAGCGAATCCCGAACCCGCGCGTGACACGCGGCCGTATTCACTCGCAAGGATCGCGCGGGTGAATCACAGCAGCGAAGGACAGGCGTACGAGGCGCTGTTCAATTTGATTCGCTACGAAAACGATCCGAAACTGCTGGCGATTTACGATGAGTGGGTCCGCGAGTTGTGGGATCTGAATTGGATGGAGGGAAATCCTCTTTATACGTTCATGACGGTGGCGCTGATTCCTCAGAAATGGGAGCCGGCTCGGCCAGGAATCGACAGCCGGGTTTGGACGACGCTGCCGCATGCCGAGGAGTCTGTCAAATTGTCGATCGACACGCTGCGACGATATCCGGTCGATCGGGTGATGCATCCGGTGATGAACTCGATTCGCACGGATCTGGAGATGAGCCCGTTCGAGGATCGCGGAAAAGCGAAGCAGGCGGCTAAACCGGTGCCGATGGATCAGCGACCGCTGGACAACGAATATGCGTGGAAAGGGAATCCGTACGCGGTGGATGGGTGGCTGAAGCCGGCGGTGACGTCGATTCAATTCGCATGCGACGATGTTCTGATCGCGTGGTTCAGCGATGCGAGCGGACACGCCTACATGACTCGCGACGGGATGAAAACGTGGACGGATGTGAGTCGAGGATTAATGGGCGCGCAGGTGAAGAGGCTGGCGGCATCGCCAACAAGGACGTTTGTGTTGTGGGCGGAGACGGATCGCGGGATCATGATCACGCGGGATGGCGGAATGTCGTGGCGCGCGGCGGCGGCTGAGGATAAGCCGGTGTTTGATGAGCGTAATTACCATCATTGGCAACGTACCGGCAGCGTTGACTTGCGGATCGACGAACGCGGACGGATTTCCGATCCTGTTTCCATGAACACCTGGCGGATTCCAATCGCTACGTGGATGATCTTCACAACGAAGGGCATCGTCGCAGGAGGGCCCGGAGGGGCGTATCTTACCACCGACGGTCTTCATTGGACCGAGCTGACATTTTGGCGCGACGAGGAAACAGGCGCGGCGGATTTTTTACATGCGTACTGGATGGGGCGGTATTACGGGTTTTATAACTAATGAAGAACTTTCGCGTCTGTCCGCATGCTGACTCATGGCGGTTCAGGCGGCCGGCGTCAGAACTGATACCTGGACGCCGGCAGCCGGCGGTAGGGCATCGCCCTTCCCCACAGGCGCGATCTGATAATATCCTGCCATGCTCTGTCGATGTACTTTATTGGTACTGCTGACCGCGGGACTGTTTGCCGCAGATCCGAAGTCGGTTACGATTTATCGCGATAACTTCGGCGTGCCGCACGTGTTTGGGCCGACGGATGCCAGTTGCGCTTTCGGATATATCTATGCGCAGGCCGAGGATAATTTCTGGCAGATCGAAGACAGCTATCTGCGCGCCTTGGGGCGGGCTTCGGAAATTTACGGCGAGAAGACGCTGGCAGACGATGAACTCGTGCGGGCGTTGGAGATTCCACGACTCTCGATGGCTGAATATCAGAGGGAATCGCCGCGCGCCAAAGAACTGCTGGAGGCGACGGCCGACGGATTGAATTATTTTCTGGCGCGGAACCCGCAGGTCAAACCACGGCTGATCACGAAATTCGAGCCGTGGCACGTGCTGGCATTCAATCGCTATGCGCTGTATTTCCAGTTTATCTTCAAAAACACGGGTGTGCGAACGGACGAGATAGCGTCGGCCGCCGAGCAGCAAGGGTCCAACATGTGGGCGGTGTCGCCGTCGAAAAGCGCGTCGGGGCATGCGATGCTGTTCATTAATCCTCATCAGCCTTTTTTCGGGACCGGGCAGTGGTATGAAGGGCATGTCCACAGCGACGAGGGATGGGACATGTCCGGCGCTTCGTTTTTCGGCTCGTCATTTCCGACCATCGGGCATAACGCGGTGCTGGGCTGGAGCCATACGGTGAACAAGCCGGACATCTCCGATATCTGGGAAGAGACGTTCGATAAAGCCGGCGACCGGCTGGCGTACAAGTACGGCACTGGGTACCGGCAGGCGACAGAGTGGACCGATGTCGTCAAGGTTAAGACCGATGCTGGGCTTGTCGACCGCAAATTTGCGTTTCGTAAGACGCATCACGGGCCTTTAGTCGCCAAGCGCGATGGAAAATGGCTGGCGGTGAGGATGGCGCAGTTCGAAGAAGGCGGCCAGTTGGATGAGTGGTACGCGATGAGCAAGGCGCACAATTTCGAGGAGTTCAAGAAAGCGATGGCGGCTATCGCGGTACCGATGTTCAACGCGGTTTATGCGGATCGCGACGGCAACATTTTCTATGTGTATAACGGCGCGGTGCCGAAGAGGTCTTTGAAGTTCGATTGGAAGAAGAGTGTCGACGGTAGCGATCCGGAGGCGGAATGGCACGGGTATCACGCGTTTAATGAACTGCCGCAGGTGACGAATCCTAAATCCGGTTTCGTGCAGAATACGAATTCGTCGCCATTCACGACGACGGTGTTCGGGAATCCGGATCCGAACGAGTATCCGAAATACATGGTCGGGGAGCCGGATAACGCTCGCGCACGCATTTCCCGCCGCATCTTGTGGAACAAGGATAAATTCACGTTCGACGAATGGGCCAAGGCCGGGTTCGACACCTACGTGATTCAGACGGAGACGGAGATTCCGGAGCTGGTGAAGGCGTGGGAAAAGGGTCATGACAAGAAAGTGGCCGACGCGGTTGCGGAACTTCAGAATTGGGATCATGTCAGCCGCACGACATCGGTTCCGATGACGCTGTTTACGCTGTGGCATGAGAAGCAGTACGGGACGGCGGTGATTCATGCCGGCAAAAAGCAGGAGCCTGTCGAATCGCTATCGATTGTGATGGACGAACTCACACACACGTTTGGGACATGGCAGGTCCCGTGGGGCGATCTGAATCGCCTGGAGCGGCGGCAATCGGGCGGAGAAGAAGGTTTTCGCGACGACGTGAAGAGTCTGCCGGTCGCGGGTGCGCCGGGCGATCTGGGGATCGTCTTCAATTTCTACGCACGGCCGGAAGCGGGGCAAAAACGGCGCTATGGAGTGGCCGGGCATTCGTTCATCAGCGTGGTGGAATTCGGGCCGGAGGTGAAGGCACGGTCCATCATGGTGTTTGGCGAGAATTCCGATCCTTCTTCGAAGCATTACTTCGATCAGTCAGAGCTGTACGCGAAGCAGGAGTTCAAGCCGGCGTATTTTAGTCTGGCTGAGATTAGGGCTCACGCAGAGAAGACCTATCACCCTGGCGAGCAAAAGAACTAGGACATAGCACGGCCGGAGTTGGTGTGGAACAGATTCGTCATTTGGACAAGGCGGCCAATTGCATTGCCAGACGATCTGGCATGTCGCGATCTTCCTGGCCTAATCTATCCTGGATACGCAGTTCCACGCTGAGATCGTAGGCGCGCTGAAGCTCCTCGCGCGCGGCGGTCAGATCATTCTGGCGGGCATGAATTTCGGCGATTTCCGCCATGGCATGCATCATGCTCACTTTGTAGCGGCCCGAATCCTGGTGCTTTGCGAGGAGGTTTTCCCAAGTAGCGGTGGACCATTTCAGGTCTTCCAGAGCCTCGGCGTCGCGTTGCGATGCGGCGAGGCACAGACCGAGAAGATAGGCGCTTTGGGCCTGATCGTCGTGGCTGCGGTCGCTACCCGGGTTTTTCGCGATCAGTTCGCTGGCCACGTCGAGCGAAGTGCGCAGCGATTTTTCCGAGGCTGCATAGTCTTTCAGCTTGAGATAGGCCCGGCCAAGCTGGTCGTGAAAGACCATAACGTCGCGGCGCACTTCGAAGTTGGCGGGATCGGCTTCGAAGAGCCGTTCTGAGATGGCGAGGCCCTGGCGGCTCATTTCAAGAGACGCGGGGTAGTTGCCGGTGTGTTCCAGAAGCGAACCTAATCGCTGATAGACATTGCTCACATCGCGGACACCCACGGCATTCGACGGATTGCCCATCGCGAGCGCCTCGCGAATTTCGAGCGCGCGCTCATAGGTTTTGCGAGCCTCCTCATAACGGCCTAGATTGGTCTCGTTAGGACTGCCGAGCGAATCGCCGATGCGCACCAGATCCATGGAATATTGCTGTTGGATCTCCTCGTCATCGGGATGCTCTGCAAGGAGACCTTCGCGAATTTTGAGGGCTTTTTGATTGAGCTCGTAGAAGGCCTGCGCGTTCCCCTCCATCTTCTGGCGATCGCCCGCGACGCGATAGCTTCGGGCAAGGTCGGAGCGGACATCGACGTTTTTGGGATTCTCGGCGTGGAGCGCTTCGTGGATCTGAAGGGCTTGTCCGATATGCGCCGCGGCGGACCGCGGGTCGGCTGTGCCATCGAGCAACTCGCCCAGCCGCATGTGGGCGTCGGCAACGGCCAGTTTAGCGGCCACCGTGTGATCTTTTTCGCTGATCCCTTCGCGCAGCGCGAGCTCCTTGCGGGCATTGGCGAGGGCTCCGGTAATGTCTCCCAGGTTGGGATAGCCGACGCGGTACTGCACTTCGCCGATTTTTTTGTAAGCCTCCGCCAATTCGCGTTCGAGCGAAAGGTCGTTTCCGGATTCGTGGTCCAGTTTATCGAGATAGGTCTGCGCGCGTTCCACCAGCAAGAGCCGGGCGGGGGTGGAGCCGGGGAGATCGCGAATCGCGTCGCTAATCTCAAACAGGACGCTGTTGGCCAGCGCGCGAACGTCGTTGAAGCGGGCTTTCGTCCGTGCCTGTTCACGCCGCGTGGAAACGATTCCACCGGCGAGGGAGGCGACGATCAGCGCGACGGCCGCGACGCCCAGCTTGTTGCGGCTAAGGAACTTTCCCGCGCGATAAGAGAACGTGTCGCGGCGGGCGATGACGGGCAGCCCTTCCATGTGACGACGAATGTCTTCGCTAAACTGCTCGACCGAAACGTAGCGGCGCATGGGGTCCTTGCGCAGAGCCATCAGGACGATCCAGTCCAGGTCCCCGCGCAGGCGATCGCTCAGCTTGTCGATCGCGATGGCACCCTCCACGGTAGAGCGGAGAACCGTGCTGGGGCGCTTTGGGTCATGCTCGAAAATGGATTGGAGAATGTCCGGCAGCACTTTTTCGTCCGATTCGAAAGGGCGATGCCCGGTCAGCAGTTCATAGAGGACGACGCCGAGCGAGTAGACATCGCTCGCGGTGCTGATGGTGCCGCCGCACAACTGTTCGGGACTGGCATAGGCGGGGGTCATGGGCTGCATGCCGAGCGTTGGGGGAGATGGATCGTCGAAGCCGGCCAGGAGGTTCTTGGCGATCCCGAAATCCATCAGCTTGACCACGCCTTCGTCGGTGACCAAAATATTGGACGGCTTCAGATCGCGATGCACGATCAGGAACCGGTGTGCGTACTGCACCGCGGAGCAGGCCTGGCGGAAGAGTTCCAACGATTCGCTCAAGCTGAGTTCGCGGGAGGCGCAGTATTCGTCGATGGGCTGCGCGTTGCGGACGTGCTCCATGACGATATAGGGCTCTCCGTCGGCGGTGACTCCGCCGTCGAGGAGACGGCAGATGTTGGGATGTTCCAGGTTAGCCAGAATCTGGCGTTCATTCTGGAAGCGGCGAAATATATGGTCGCCGTCGTGGCTGGGACGGAGCAGCTTAATCGCAACCTGCTTGCGGTATTGCTGGTCGGCCCGTGAGGCGAGATAGACGACGCCCATTCCGCCACGTCCTAGCTCGCGCTCCACGCGATAGGGTCCGATCTGCCAGTCGCTGGTGGAACCTGGTTCGGCTTTTTCTATCGGCGGCGAGACGATTGCTTCTCTAGTTCCGAACTTCTCATCGTAGAGGCGGGAGGCGAGGTGGCGCAGGCTTTCATCGGCTCCGCACGTGTCGTCTAGAAACTTCTGCCGGTCGGGACACGGAATACTGGCGTACTGATCCAGTCGTGCTTTAATCTCATCGAAGGGCAGGCTAGGCATGTTCGGCTAGAGATTCGGCTTATCTCTATTAGATCGGAGGTTTCACGAAACCCCTTTAACTGCCTCACCTAGTCGTAGCGCTGGACATAGGACTACGAGTAAATCGGCACTTAGTACCTATACTGACTTACTATCCCCGTCGATCTTAACCACTTTAAGGGGAATGTATTGAACCGCCTCACAGTATTTGCCTGTGAATCTCAGCCGATTGTCCTGGAAGGATTGTCGAAGGTCCTTGCCGCGTGCGACGATCTGGAATACGTCGGAGCCGCGACAGGTCTGTCCGACACGCTCGATGCGCTACGGCGACAGCAACCGAACCTGATCCTGATCGGGCAGACGGCTGGACTGAAGGTCGTTTTCCAGTTCATCTCGGACGTGAGAAGTACCTCCTCGTCCTGTCAACCGATTCTTTGGGTTAACGACTTGGCTGAGATCGACTGCTTTCGTGCCCTTCAGCTTGGCGCGCGTGGCATCTTGAAGAAGACCCTGCCCGTTGAATCGCTGGTGGAGTGTCTGCGGTCCGTAGGTCGGGGGGACGTGTGGATTGAGGGCACGCTTTCCGATCAAGTGGTGGGTGCGCTCGACCGGCGATCCGCGCCAAGGCTGACGCCCCGGGAGAAAGAGATCGTCCATCACGTGTGCGGCGGGTTGAAGAATAAAGAGATCGCCGAGGCCCTTCGGATCACGGCTGGAACCGTGAAAGTCCACCTGATGCATATTTTCGAAAAGACCGGTGTGAAAGACCGTTTCGAACTTGCCGTGCATGGGCGGAGAATGCTGGGAGTGGAGCATGCGGGAGAGGTCAGCCGGGCGGAGAGTCGAGTGTTAAGCCAGACGGGGAGTTGAAAAGTCTGCGGCGGCTGAAAGAGCGTTCAGCGCTCTGCGAACGTCCGCCACTTATTAGTCTCCTTCCACACTAAAGTACCAGCGCACATCAGGCGAACTAGTGTGAGGTGACTTCGCCTCAAAGTATTGCCGCTGGCTCGCCGCTTGCTCATAAAGGGGGCATCCGGCTCGAAAACCTGCTCCGCAATCCTTGGGCGCGCCTATCGATTCCCTCTCTTTCCGATCTCTATTTTGTCGCCGTCATGGTCTGGGTTTGCATGAGCGGAGGCGCGGCCGGATGGGAAGCGCTGCTCGCGGACGCCGATATCGGCTGGCACATCCGGACGGGCCAGTGGATTCTCGACCACCACGCGGTGCCGCATCACGACCTTTACTCCTTTTCGAAGCCCGATGCGCCCTGGTACGCCTGGGAGTGGGGTAGCGATGTCATTTTCGGAGCGCTTCACCGATCGGCTGGACTGAAAGGCGTCGTACTGCTGGCGGGGGTTCTGATCGCGATCTTTGCATGGACGCTGTTGCGGCGGATGGTAGGGCGCGGGGTACATTTGCTTTGGGCGATGATCGTCTCGCTGCTGGGAGTTGGGGCGGCGTCGATGCATTTTCTGGCGCGTCCTCACTTGTTCACGCTGCTGTTCCTCTCGATTTCGGTTTGGATGATCGATATCGACCGCAAGCAATGGAGCGTACGCTCCGCGCTGCGGCTCTGGCTACTGGTTCCTCTGACCCTCTTGTGGACCAATCTCCATGGCGGATTCCTGGCGCTGATCGCGGTGCTGGGACTGACCGCGTTGGGAACGGCGGTCGAAGCGTGGCTGGGGAGCAGAGACTTCCGACACGCCGCGCGTTATACCGCGCTGGCGGCGGCTTGCTCGGCGGCATCCCTGATCAATCCGTACGGGTATCACCTGCACATGCACGTCGCCGAATACCTGCGCTCGGACTGGATTCGCAACGTTATTCAGGAATTTCAATCTCCCGTTTTTCGCAATGAGAATGTCCTGCAGTTCGAGGCGTTGATGCTGATCGGGCTAATCGCCGCTGGATCGCTATTCAAGCGATGCCGCATCGCGGAAGGTTTGTGGATCGTCTACTTTGCGCACATGTCCCTTAGCAGCGTCCGGCATGTGCCAATTTTCGTAACCGTATGTGCGCCGGTGATCGCGTCCGAAATTTCAGGCTGGTGGCGGGCGTGGACCAACGGAGCAAGAAAATCGTCGCTGATCGGAATCGTCAACCAGATGTCGGGCGATCTGGCAGCGTCCTTCCAGCGGGTCAGCGCATGGCCTCTCCTACTGGTCGGCGCCTTAGCTGTCATGGGAGCTCCGATCAAGTGGCCGAAGGATTTTCCGGCGGTGATGTTCCCGGTGAAAATGATTCACGAACATCAGGCGCAGGTTCTCAACACACGGGTGCTGACCTCCGACCAGTGGGGGGACTACTTGATTTACCTGAATCCTAGACAGAAGGTGTACGTGGATGGGCGCAGCGATTTTTATGGGCCGGAGGTTGGCAATGAATATCTGCGCCTAACCGGGGGCCAGTGGGACTGGGACCAAATCATGAAAAAGAATGGATTTACGAGTGTGCTGCTGCCAACGGAGGTGCCTCTATGCCAACTTCTGAAGCGCGATCCGGAATGGAGGGTCGAGGAGGACAGTGGTAAGACGATTCTCTTAGTCCACCGTTAGGCCCTGGTACTCCTTACAGGTGATTTACCCAAGGAACCAAGGTTCTAGGGAGTAAAGGGATTAGGCGTGGCGAGGCTAATGAAAACCACCGACTCCGCCGAAGTACTAATGGGAGCAAACGGATGAAGTCGGTGAACGCGGGTTCTGGGAAAACCGGGTCTGGCCGTAAGGGACGGGCTCCCGTGCGAATTCCTCAGATTCCGATGGAATGGATGGACCCGATGAGCTGGCGGTTGCCGTCGGGGAAGGCACTGGCGGAATTTGCTTTACAAGCGGGTTTTTTGGCGCCGTTGATGATGCGTGCGCCGCGGTTGAAAAAGAAAATGCCGGCTCCGGCCGTGAATCCGGTGATTGTGGACAAGCGCGCGAAGGAGGCGCCGGAGCTTTCCGGCACCTTTCGAGGGGGCTCGTTTCGAGAAAGATGATGACGACGCAAGTGTGGATCGCGGTTCTAGTGGGCCTCGCGGCGACGGTGGATGACCTCGCCCGGCGGCAGATCGCGAACTGGATCCCGGCGGCGGCACTGGCGGGTGGTTTTGGATGGCAGATCGGACAGGATGGCTGGGCCGGAGCGCTGCACGCGCTGGCAGGCGCCACGGCCGGGTTCGCTGTCTTTTTGGTTTTCTACCTGTTGGGCGGCATGGGCGGCGGTGACGTGAAACTGATGGCTGGTTTTGGCGCGCTGCTCGGAACTGGGCGGCTGATAGAAGCCGCGTTGTGGACGGCGGGCGTCGGCGGATTGCTGGCGCTGGGAGCGGTAGTGTTTCAAAGTTTACGGCGGCGTTTCGGGTCCGGGAAGCGGATCGAAACGGCCGCGGAAAAAGGACGAGGGGATTCGATCCCCTACGCGCCGGCGATTACGCTCGGCGTTTGGCTCTCTCTTGTGCCGAAAGGCTGAGGAGAACCGCAAAGTTTCGGTAAGAGGAGATTACTTTTATGGATCGCAGGTTTCTCACAGTATTGGGCGTGAGTCTGGTGTTCGCGCTGGTGGTTTCGAGCGTGTTCTACCAGATGACGGCGCGCTCCAGCAGCGTTAAAAAGGCTGAGTCGACGGATCAGAAGGACCTCGTGGTGGCCACGCGGCCGCTGGGCGTTGGATGGATGATCAAGCCGGCCGATGTGAAAATCGCCAAGGTTCCGACGGAAGGATTTCCCAAGGGAGCGTTTAACAAGGTAGAGGATGTGCTCGACCGCCCCGTGATCTCGAACGTCCTGCTGGACGAACCGATCCTCGAAGGCCGTCTGGCGGCCAAGGGTAGCGGACTAGGACTGGCTCCGACAATTCCCGTGGGAATGCGCGCGGTGACCGTGCGGGTGAACGACGTGGCCGGTATCGCGGGCTTTGTTCTGCCCGGGATGAAGGTTGACGTTCTCGTCACCGGCCATCCGCCCAATGGCGAGGGCACAATGACGACGACCTGCTTGCAGAACATGCTGGTGCTATCGGCGGGTACGACGATGACGCCCGATCCGCGGGGTCAGACGATTCAGGCGCCCACGGTAACCTTGCTGGTGGATCCGGAACAAGCCGAGACTCTGACGCTTGCCAATAGCGAAGGCCGCATCCAACTGGTGCTGCGCAATTCGAGCGACCAGACGATCGAGAAAACCAGCGGCCGTTTTGTCTCGGAACTATATGGCTCGCAGCGGAAGCCGGTGGCAAAAGCGGAAGCGGCTCCGCGTCCGAAGCCGAGGCCGGTAGAAGTTGCCAGAGTGGCGCCTCCGCCGGTGGTGGTTGCTCCGCCGCCGCCTCCTCCGCCGGATCAGATCATAACGATCCGCGGCACGACACGGACCGTGGAAGTACTGCCGGCACGGGTAAATAACTAACTGGATTGACCAACTGGACTTACGACAGGGGATTTGACGACCATGACTAGCTTTTCAAAACACATTGTTATATCGAGCGCGACACTTGCGCTGGCCGCGAGCCTTGGCTTCGCTCAGACGGCAGAGGAACTTCGCCTGACGGTCGGCAAGAGCATCGTGATTGACTATCCGTCCGACATTCGCCAGATCGCCACCAGCAACCCGGAGATTCTGGACTATAGCGCCGTGACGACCCGCGAGATCCTGCTGCATGGCAAAGGACTGGGCACGGCAACGATGGTGGTGTGGAGTAAGTCCGGCACGCGCACCTTCTATAACTGCACGGTGGATATGAATGTAGACCCGCTGCGGCGCATGCTCAAGGAAACGTTTCCGGGCGACGAGATCACGGTTCGCACTTCCCGCGACACCCTGTCATTGAACGGCTCCGTCCGGAACCAGGGTGAAGCGGATCGGGCTGTCGCAGTGGCGGGATCATTCGCAAAGACGGTGATTAATAATCTGGGCATCAACGTGGGGCAGGCGGAGAAGCAGATTCTGCTGCGCGTGAAGTTTGCCGAACTGGACCGGTCGAGAGAGATTCAATACGGTGTCAATCTGCTGGGCGCGCCCGGCGGTACGATGATCGGGTCGAGCACGGGGCAGTTTTCGAACGGGTCGTTCACGGGTACCGCCACGGTTCCACAAGCTTCCGGTGGCAGCACTGGAACCTTCTCCATTACCTCCGCGCTGAGCCTGTTCGCCTTCGATCCGAAGCTTAATATCGGCGCCTTTCTGAAGGCTCTAGAAACTGAATCGATCCTGCAGACGCTGGCCGAGCCGAACCTGGTGACCACCAGCGGCAAAGAAGCGTCGTTCCTGGTGGGCGGTGAATTCCCTGTGCCGGTGGTTCAGGGCGGCAGCGGAGCAGGTTCCGTGACGGTGCAATTCAAAGAGTTCGGTATTCGTTTAAAGTTCACTCCGTTGCTGACGGATCATAAGACCATCAAGATGCATCTGAATCAGGAAGTATCTACGCTCGATCCCGCCGATGGCGTCACACTCAACGGCTTCGTGATTCCGGCGATGTCGACGCGACGCGCCGAGACCGATGTCGAACTGGGCGAGGGCCAGAGCTTCGTGGTTGCCGGACTGGTGAGCAACACGGAATCCGAATCATTCACCAAAATTCCGATCCTTGGCAGCCTGCCGATCATCGGTTATCTGTTCAAATCCAAAGACGAGAAGAAAGGCCGCACCGACCTGGTGGTGCTGGTGACGCCCGAGGTGACTGAGCCGCTGGGCCCCAACGATCCCAAACCGTCGGTCTACATGCCCAAGGACTTCCTGGTCCGGCTCGACCCCAAGGATATTCCGCCGACGAAGAGCAAGAAGAAGCAATAGCCGTAGATCGATCCGCCCGAGCCAGAGGGAAGAACCAGTCAAATGAGCGCACGTGTCCATAACGAAGCGGAGATAGCCGCCCTTCTGATCGCGCCGGACCGCGCTCTCAGCCAGCAGTTTCTGGCGACGCTGCCTCAGACCCGAGCGTTTCAGATCCTGGCCGATCTGAAGAGCTATCCGCCGCAGCAGACGCTCGAGATCCGAATTAAGCAACTCAAGCCGAACATTGTGCTGCTGGATCTGGCCAGCGATTTAGATGCCGCGGTGGAAGTGGTCAGATTCATCGCGGCGATGAGTCCGCCGGTGCATGTGGTCGGCCTGCACACCCACAACGATTCGACGGCGATCCTGCAATCCCTGCGAGCTGGTGCGAGCGAGTTTCTTTACGCGCCCTTCGAACTTGCCAACCAACGGGAAGCCATTGCGCGTCTGCGACGCCTGGTGCAACCGGAAGCGCCCGGGCAGACCGAAGCGGGGCACGTCATCGGTATGTCGAGCGCCAAGCCAGGCTCCGGCGCGTCAACGCTCGCCACGCAAGCGGCGTTTTCACTGCAACGGCTGACTGGGAAGCGAATCCTGCTGGCCGATTTCGACCTCACCGGCGGCACTATCGGTTTTTATCTCAAGCTCAGCCACAACTATTCGCTGGTCGATGCGTTGCAGCACTCGGATCACATGGACCTGGCCCTGTGGAATTCGCTCACGGTGAATTACGGCGGCGTGGATATTCTGCCCGCGCCCGCAGTGCCCTATGCGGAAGCTCTCGATGGCGCGAGGCTGCGCGTTCTCATCGAACATGCGCGTAATCTCTACGACTGGGTGATCCTCGATCTGCCGGCAATTTTCAATCGAACCAGCCTGATGGCGATTTCCGAATGCGAGCGCGCCTATCTTATCTCGACCTCCGAATTGCCGAGTCTTCACTTGACGCGGAAGGCGCTGACCATGGTCGATCAGCTCGGCTTTCCTAAGGACCGTTTTCAAGTTCTGGTAAACCGCGTCGATAAGCGGGATGACATCGGCACCGCGGACATGGAGAAGCTGTTTGGCTGTCCGATCCACGCCAAGCTTCCGAATGACTATTTTTCGTTGCACCGGGTGGTGACGCTCGGGCAGCCGCTGGGCTCCGATGGGGACTTGGGCAAGGCGATCGAGCAGGTGGCCGCTCGTTTGTGCGCCTCTTTCGCCCCACAGAAGAAGTCCGCGCAGACGGTGCGTGAGATGAAGCCGGCCTTTTCTCAAGTGTGAGGGTTTTAACGGAACATTATGTTTTCATCGCTCGATAACGGCAACAAAAATACACAGCAGGTCTCTTGGGAACAGAGACTGATGAAGAATGCGGGAAAGCCAAAGGGGACCCTCAAGCCCGAATACCAGGAGCTGAAGTTTACCCTCCACCGCAAACTTGTCGACAAGATCAACCTGGAAGCACTGGCGACGATAGACAATCAGCGCGTGCGCGCCGAAGTGCGCCAGGCAGTGATCTCGCTGATCGATTCCGAGCCGACGCTGCTCAGCTCGCTTGAAAAGCAGCAGATCAGCGATGAAGTGCTCGATGAGGTCTTCGGGCTTGGCCCGCTCGAGCCGCTGCTGCAGGACCCCGGCATCTCCGACATCCTGGTCAACACCTATAAGCAAGTCTATATCGAGCGCCGCGGTTTGCTGGAGCTCACCAACGTTTCCTTCCGCGACGATCAGCACCTGCTGCGTATCATCGACAAGATCGTCAGCCAAGTGGGCCGCCGCATCGATGAATCGACGCCGATGGTGGACGCGCGGCTGATGGACGGATCGCGCGTCAATGCCATCATTCCGCCGTTGGCAGTCGACGGGCCGATCCTCTCGATTCGCCGTTTTTCCCAGGACAAGCTGATGCCGCCGGACCTGGTGGATCGCAAGGCAATGACGCCGGGCATGATGGAGCTGCTCGAAGCGTGCGTAAAAGCCAAGATGAACATCATCATCGCGGGTGGAACCGGCGCGGGAAAGACCACGCTGCTGAACGCTCTATCGGCCTTCATCAATCCGAAAGAACGTATCGTAACGATCGAAGACGCGGCCGAGTTGCAGTTGAAACAGCCGCACGTGGTGCGCCTCGAAACGCGTCCGCCGAATATGGAAGGCAACGGCGCGGTGCGGCAGCGCGAACTCCTGGTCAACAGCCTGCGTATGCGTCCCGATCGCATTGTGGTCGGCGAAGTTCGCGGCGAGGAAGCCCTCGATATGTTGCAGGCGATGAACACGGGTCATGACGGGTCGCTTACAACTGTCCACGCCAACACGCCTCGCGACGCGGTATCGCGCCTTGAAGTGATGGTGTCTCTGGCCAACGCTAATATGCAGCTCATTTCCATTCGCCAGCAGATCGCCGCCGCGGTACACGTGCTGGTGCAGGCATCGCGTTTGAGCGACGGTTCGCGCCGGGTGGTTTCACTCACGGAAGTAACCGGAATGGAAGGCGACGTGGTCACACTGCAGGATTTGTTCGTTTTCGAAAAGCGCGGTCTCGATCCGGACGGCAAGGTAGTGGGCCGTTTTGCGGCTACTGGCATTCGTCCCAAGTTTTACGAAAAACTGTTGAGCGCCGGCATCCGTTTGCGGCCAGACCTGTTCGACGAAGTGCTGGAAGTCTGACGTGACGTACGAGTTGGAAGTTTGAACTGAAGGGGTAGGCAAATGAGCTTTGTGATTGTGATCGTCGCGATCTGGGCCGCGGCCATGCTGGCGTGGTTCATGGTCTCCAAATATGTGAAGTCGAGCGATCTGGACCGGATCAAAGCCCGCCTGTCGGGGACCAGCAAATCCAAGAAAAAGAAGGTTGGAAAACCAGGCGAAGCCAGCGTCATGCAGCAGGAGGACGCGAGAAAGAACCGCGTCGCGCAGAAAATCGTCGACAGATTTCAGCTAGCGCCGAAGATCGGCGTTTTTCTCGAACAGGCGGGAATGCGCTGGTCGCCCGCGCGGCTGGTGCATACCTGCATTCTCGGTTTTGCGGCTGGATTCATTCTCGGTTGGATGCTGACTTCCTCTCTGATCGTGGCGATCGCGGTGGCCCTTGTGGTCGCCTGCGGACCGGTCCTTTGGATCTGGCGCAAGCGGAAAGCGCGGCTGCACCGCTTCGAAGAGTTATTTCCCGACGCGCTGGAGTTCGTTTCGCGGTCGATGCGCGCCGGACACGCCTTTTCGGTCTCCCTTGAAATGATCCACCGCGAGTTTCAGGAGCCGATCGCCAGTGAATTCCGACGCACTTTTGAGGAGCATAACCTCGGGCTGCCGATCGAGATTGCTTTACAGAAGCTCGCCAAGCGCGTCCCTTCACTCGATGTGCACTTTTTCGTCTCCGCCGTGCTGCTGCAAAAGCGCACCGGCGGAAACTTAGCCGAAATTCTGGACAAGCTTGCCTACGTGATTCGCGAACGCTTCAAACTGCGCGGCCGCATCCGCGCCGTCAGCGCCCACGGACGCATGACCGCCGCCGCGCTGAGCGCGATTCCGGCGGCTGTGGCCATCCTCATGTTCTACACCAACCCGGATTACGTCAAGTTTTTCTTCAAGGACGATACCGGTAACATCATGCTCGGCGCTGGTGTGTTCTTGCAGCTTGTCGGCTACCTGATCATGAAAAAAATCGTCAATATCGAGGTCTAATTTCCATGTCTCTAATCATTCCATTAGTCTTTATCGCAGTGGTTGCGCTCGTGATGCTGGTGGGCATGAAAATGTATGTGCGCCCCAAGGAGGCGATGGAGCGCGTCGCCGGCAGCATGGAGGCGGCCGATCATATTCCGACTCACCCGAGCCTGGCGATTTATGAGCTGATTAAGCGACTCGGCAATTTCATCCCGCAGTCCCCCAAGGATGTGACGGTGATGCAGCGCCGTCTGATCCGTGCCGGCGTTCGCAATGAAAACGCATTGAAAATTCTGTACGGGGCGAAGGCGGCTTGCGGAGTCGCGGTGCCGCTGCTGGTCGCCCTGTTCGTGGTTCCCAGCTCCGCCGAATCGAGCAATAAGATCTTCTTTATCCTGGCCGCGGGCGCGGCGGGATTTTTCGGTCCCAACGAATATGTCCGGCGCATGGCGGCCAAGCGTCAGAAGCAAATTGAGCGCGGTCTCGCCAACGCCCTCGATCTGCTGGTAGTTTGCGTCGAGAGCGGACTCGGCCTCGATCAGGCTATTCTCCAGGTTTCAAAAGAACTGGAACACGCCCACCCGGAAATCAGCGAGGAGTTCGGATTCGTCAATCTGGAACTGAAGGCCGGCAAACGGCGCGTGGATGCACTGCGCAACCTGGCCGAGCGCAGCGGCGTCGACGATCTCAAAAAACTGGTGGCCGTGCTGATTCAAGCCGACCGCTTCGGCACGGGGGTGGCGCAGAGCCTGCGCGCCCACTCCGATTTTATGCGCGTCCAGGCGCGCCAGATCGCCGAGGAAAAGGCCGCCAAGCTGGGCGTCAAGCTGATCTTTCCCATCTTTTTTTGTATCCTTCCATCGCTGTTCGTGGTGACGGTTGGACCCGTTGCAGTAAAGATTATGCGGGAACTGGTACCGATGATGAATAGCATCTAGTACCAGCCTAAAGGTTAGGACTAAACTAGCCGATTTTACTCTTGTCAGGAAAGGAGAAGACATTATGGACAGTGGCATGGTTCGAATCGTTTGTGCCGTACTGGCGATCGCGTTTCTCGGGATCATCGTGTTACGCCGCAAAAAGAACGTCGACGAGTAAGCGAGTCTCAATCGGGGAAGGCGTGTCGTGGCCGTCCGAGTGGCGTCTTCCTCCGACTATCGGGCTTGGGATCCCGAGCCGTAGTGCCAGCAATAAGCGGGAGCAAACCACGGGCGGCGTAGCTGTGTGCGGATGATTGCCGGGTGATTCACCGGGCCGGTTTCAGGAAAAGAAGTACGTAGGCAGAAGTCTTTAGAGATAAAAAACATGGAGTTATCGTATGTTTCGTAAGCATTGGATTTCGGCAATAGCGAGTACCGCAGCGATGGCCGCAATGATCGCAATCATGACAGCTCCCATCCAGGCAGGGACCTTCGGGACAGTGGTGGCGATTGGCGGCGAGGCCTCCGATATCGCACTCGATCCGGCGCGCGGCGTGTTATACATCGCCAATTTCACCGCCAACCAGATCGATGTGATGACGCTCTCCAACAATACGATCCAGACATCGATCAACGTGCCCAACCAGCCGAGTTCCATCTCGGTGTCGCCGGACGCGCATTGGCTGCTGGTAGCCAATTATGGAGCCAATACCACGGGTTCGGCCACCAACGCGCTGACGCTCATCGATCTTACTAACAATAATGCCAAGCAGACTTTCACGCTCAGCAACTCGCCACTCAGCGTGGCCTTTGGGTTCGACAACAAAGCCCTGGTCGTAACAACCCAGGAATTCATCATCTTCGATCCGACGACAGGAACAACCACGCTCCTCAAGACGATACCGCAGGTAACCACGCTGGCGATTCCTCAGCCGCCGGCGACGTTCCCTGGGAGTTTCACCCAGGCGACAGCGACTGTTTCGGCCGACGGATTCACAATTGCCGGTATGGGCGGCACGGGGAACGCGGTTCTGGAGTATCGATTCAAGCCCGGAACGCACGGCCTCAGTGCTGTCACGTATACCGCGGCTCCTCCCCCCGGTCCGAGCGTCGTGAGCCTGAGCAGCGACGGTAGCCTCGCTACTTTTTTCTGGGGCGTGCAGGATGCTAATTTCAATACCATCGCGCAATTCTCGAATATCGCCGGACTCTTCAATGTCGGCAGCACTCTCATCGACTCTTCGCGAAACTTAATCTATGCGCAGATTCCGCCAGCTGGTACTTCGGCGACCGTCAATACGAACCCGCCAATTCTCAACATTGTCGATTCCGACAATCTGACGCTCGAAGATCAGATTCAATTGCCTGAAAATTTAGCTGGAAAAAGCATTCTGTCGGCAGACAACAACACGATGTATTCGATCTCCGATAGCGGGGTTATGGTGCTTCCGGTTGGAAACCTCGCCGCGTATCCGCGCTTGTCTTCTTCGACGGAGGATCTGGTGTTCCTCGGGAATTTCTGCACTCGGACCGCTCTCACGCAGACCTTCACCATCAGCGATCCAGGCGGAAATCATACGCCCTTTTCGGTCTCGACGACGACGGCCGGGATTACCATTTCCCCGTCCAGCGGTGTGACACCCGCCAATGTGACTGTATCGGTCGATCCTAACGCCTTTGCGGCTTCGAAGGGCACGGTGGCCGCCTATCTCATCATCGGTTCGAGCTCGGCCATCGATCTTCCGCCCACCGTTCGCGTACTGATCAATTCGCAGGACCCGGCGCAGCGCGGAACAATTGTCAACGTGCCCGGTAAAGTGGTTGATGTGCTCGCCGATCCCCAGCGCAACGTCTATTACGTCCTGAGACAGGATAAGAATCAGGTGCTGGTTTATAACGGCTCGAACAATACGCTGACCGCCACGCTGCGCACCTGCACCACGCCGAAGGGTATGGCCATCACCTTCGATCAGCAGGATCTGCTGGTCGGCTGCGATAACTCCCACTACATGAGCGTCTTCGATCTCGATCTCCTGACGGCGCAACAACCCATCTATGTCGCCGATTACGTTCAATCCGTTGCCTCCTCGGCCAACGCGACGCTGGTCCACGTTCGTCCAGCGGGAAGCAATAATCCAGGAATCGGGAAAGTCGATCTGGCGGCCCGCACGGTTACCCAACTCCCGGCACTCGGTGTTTACCAGAACAGTTTGCCGGTCGACACGGTCTTAACTTCCTCGTCGAACGGCGGAAGTATCCTGGTCGCATCCTCGAATGGAGCGGTGATGCTCTACGATGCTAACTCCGGCACGTTCACAGCCTCGCGCCATGATTTCAATGCCTTGAGCGGCGCGTACGCGGCATCGAACTTCGATCAGTATGTCGTCGGCACCAACTTCCTCGATCCGTCTCTTGTACCCAAGGGCACCATTCTCTCGGGCGCGACGACTTCCTCCGGGTTTTCCTTTGTCAACCAGGCCGGTTATTACACCTCCGGGAACACTTCGGCCAATCCGGGGACGATAGAGCAGGTGAATCTCACAACCGGCAACGCCATCCAGCCTACCGCGACGGTGGAAGCGCCGATGCTCGCAGGAACGGCCGCCACGACTTCTACAACGACAACAGGGGCAACTACGGCACAGAACATTACCTCCTCTGTTTCGGTTACTTCGGGATTCACGAGAACCCTGGCGCCCCTCCCCTCGCAAACGTCGCTCATCGTTCTATCGACTTCTGGATTCACGGTGCTTCCGTGGACCTACGCCGCTTCGGTCGCCCCGCCGGTGATCAACGCAATTGTAAGCGCCGCCGATAACAAATCGGCTGCGGCACCCGGTGGATTGATTTCGTTATACGGCGCGAATTTGAGCCCTACGAACCTCGCAACCAGCCAGATTCCCGTGCCGACCGCGCTCGCCAATAGCTGCATCACGGTAAACGGCCAGCCAATTCCGCTGATCTTCGTCTCACCGGGGCAGGTTAACGCGCAGATGCCGTTCCAGGCCGTGGGCGCGGAGACGGTCGTCGTCCATACCCCGGGCGGGACCAGCGATAACTTCAATCTGATTGTTCAGCCGACCGCCCCTGCGGTCTTCCTGAGCGGCGTTGCCGGACCCGCGAATAATCTACCCACGGTCATCCGCGCCTCGAACGGATTGCTGGCGACAGATTCCAATCCGATCCATCAGAGCGACGTTTTAGTCATCTATCTCACTGGCCTTGGCCAGACCAACCCCTCGGGCGTAACCGGATATCCCGGCCCGGGCAGTCCGCTCTCGAGAGCTTTGATCGCGCCCACCGTTTCGCTGGGTGGCATGAATCTCACGGTGCTCTACGCCGGACTTGCGCCGGGCGAAGTCGGCGTGAATCAGATCAACGTCGCCGTTCCCGGGAACGCGCCCCCCGGCCTCAATCAGCCGCTGACGATCAATCAGGGCGCCGCCACGATTACCGTATCGATGCGCGTAATCCCATAACCCTTAGTTAAAAAGGACACCATGAAAATCGTTCAAATGCTTCTTATATCCTCGGCGGTCCTGGCACCGTCCGCGATGGCTCAGCGCTGGGAAGTCGGCGCCGGAGTGGGCGGCGGTTTCTACACCTCGCAGGATGTCACTTCGTCCGCCGGATCGGCCTCGGCGAAACTTCAAACCGGATTGGCCGGTGGGGTGTGGCTCGGCAACAACACCCAGGGTCACTGGAGCGGCGAGCTCCGTTACGAGTATCAGATGGGCGATTTCGCGCTGAGTTCCGGCGGCACGACGGCGACCTTCGGCGCCCATACGCAGCAGTTCCATTACGATGTGATGTGGCACGCCACTCCGTCGGAGTCGCGTATCCGTCCCTACGTCGCAGCCGGCGCGGGTATCAAGCTGTATCAGGGCACTGGAGCTCAGGTGGCCTACCAGCCGCTCAGCAACTTCGCGCTGCTCACTCAGCAGCAGGACCTCACCATGCTGGTCAGCGCCGGTGCGGGCGTAAAGTTCCAAATCTCCTCGCACGTCCAGCTCCGGCTCGATGTGCACGACTATCTGACGCCCTTTCCGAAGACCGTGATTACTCCCAACGTTGGTGCAAAGGTCGGCGGATGGTTGCAGGATTTCGTGCCAATGGTAGGCATCAGCTACACCAATTAGCATCTTTCACAATACTTTTACGATCTTGCGAAACTTCGCACCGCTGCGATGGTTAGATTAAAGTAGTGAAGTTTCTTCGGGCGGTTTCGGCCGCCCTTTTTCTGACCGCTCTTTCGTTAGCCTCCGATTACGTCGGCAGCGACGCCTGCAAGACCTGTCACGCCCCGGTATTTAACCAGTTCTTCCGCAATCCGCATTACCAAAGCATCGCCAGCGCTAAGGAGTCGCCCGAAAATACGGGCTGCGAAAGCTGTCACGGACCCGGGAAAGCCCATATCGCCGCTCACGGCGGCAAGGCGACCATCGTTGCCTTTTCCGAAATCGGACCTGAGAAAACCCTCGACGCCTGTCTGCGCTGCCATTCGCAAACGCTCTCCCGCGCCAATATCCGCAAAAGCGCTCACACCCAGGCGGATGTCGTCTGCACCAATTGCCACTCCATCCATAACTCGAAGGCGCCCAGATTCCTCCTCGCCAAGCAGGAACAACGTGATCTCTGCTATTCCTGTCATTCCACCGTGAAGGCGCAATTCTCCATGCCCTTCAAGCATCGCGTGAATGAAGGCTCCGTCCAATGCACGGACTGCCACAATCCTCACGGCGCCTTCGCCGCAACCTGGGGGATGGCGGTGCGATCCCACATGGTCGATCAGAAGCAGGGAAATGAGGAAGCGTGCCTCAAATGCCACGCCGATAAGCGCGGACCGTTCGTCTACGAGCACGCTTCCGTGCGAATCGACGGATGCCAGACCTGCCACATGCCGCACGGCTCCACCAATCCGAGGATGCTGACGCGCCCAACGATCTTTACCGTCTGCCTCGAATGCCACAACGGCGCCGGGACCTTCGGCATCATGAACAATGGCGTGTTCCATCTGTCCCCCACGCACAACCTGGCCGACCCCCGGTATCAGAACTGCACCACCTGCCATGTGCGGATTCACGGGTCCAATGCCGACGCGCTGTTCATGCGATGAGAACATTCCTCGTCATCTCTGTCGTGTCGGTCGCGCTCGCTCAGCCGCCAGTTGCGCCTACCTCGGAACAGGCCGGCAACCCGCGCGGCGATAACTCCGGAAGCTACAACATCATTCAATCGTTCGAACTGGGCTACCGCTTCGCGACCGTCGGCGGCGATGGCGGCATGTACGACAGCACCGTCAATTATGGCGATGGCATTCGTCTTCTGTCGAGTTCCCTTACCGTCCAATCGCGCGACGGCCACGGCCGCCTCTTCGACCACCTCGTGATCTCGACCCAGGGCCTCGGAGGCGACCCCTATCAGTCCGCCATTCTTCGCATCGAAAAGAATCGGCTCTATCGTTACGACATGATGTGGCGCCTTAACCAGTACGTCGATCCGGCCGTCACCGTGTCCTACGGCGAGCATGCCATGAACACCACGCGCACCATGCAGGATCACGACCTGACTCTGTTCCCGGAGGGCAGGTACAAGCTTTTTCTCGGCTACTCGCGCAATCTCGAGACCGGACCCGCGCTCACCACCATTCAGTTGTTCAACGCCCAGGGCGATGAATTTCCCCTTTTCGAAAACGTCCATCGCCAAGTGAACGAATACCGCCTCGGCGGCGAAGTGCATCTGCTCGGCGTCCGCCTCAACGTGATGCACGGTTGGGAGGATTATCGGGAGAATTCCCCTCAGTCGCTCACCTCTCCCTCGCAGGGGAACAATCCAAACGACCTGAACGCGCTCACTTCGTTTCAGTCGACCGAGCCCATTCACGGTACCAGTCCCTATTGGCGCGTCGGTATTTTTAGCGAAGGCAAGAAATTCTGGGCCGTCAACGGACGCTTCACCTACGTCGCCGGCAAGCAAGCCTTCGCGCTCGACGAGCTTTCCGCCGGGACCACGCTCCGGGGCGCCGCCAACCAGCTTCAAGTGGTGACCTTCGGCAACGCGGACCGCCCTACCCTGGCCGCCAATCTCACCATCAGCCTCTTTCCCGCCACCCACGTCGTCCTCACCAATCAGACGTCCTTCTCGAACATCCGCATGATCGGCGACTCCTACTTCACCGAGTTCGACAACGGCTTCCAGTCGAGTCCTGTGCTGCCGTTCCAATACCTCGGCATTCAGACCTTCTCGAACACCACCGATCTCATGTTTCACCCCGCCAAATGGTTCACTATCCACGGCGGATTTGAGTACTCAGACCGTCATATCAACTCCGTGCAAGGCCAAAGCAATCTCGGCGACCCCGCGCCGGCGCAACCCGCTATTGAACAGAGCAATCAGCTCAAGGCGGGAACGCTTGGTTTCCGTCTGAAGCCTCTCAAAGCCCTCACCGTCAGTGTCGATGGCGAGGTGGGCCGCGAAAACAAGCCCATCTATCCCATCAGCGATGGCAATTATCAGGCCTTCCGCGCCCGCGTCGAATATAAGCTCAAGTTGTTCCGCGTCGGCGCCTACGCCAAATCCGACTACAACGTGAACTCGGACGTCCTCACCAGTTACGCCTCCCACGCCCGCCAGTATGGAGCTGACGGTTCCTGGGTCCCGGTGTCCTGGTTTTCGATCGACGCCAGCTATACCAAGCTGCACCTGAACACCCTAGGCGGCATCAATTACTTCTCCCAGGGGATCGATGTTTCGGGCGAGAGCTCATACTACATCAGCAACATCCACTCGGCGACGCTCGGTGCTCGCTTCAGAGTTCTCAAGCGGGCCGATATCTACGTTGGATACAGTCACGTGCAGGACGTCGGCGATGGCCGCGCCACGCCCTACGGAGCCGGACTTTACTCCGCGCTGCCTGCTTTCCAGGCCGTGCAGACATTTCCTCTTCGCTATCTGTCCCCTCAGGCCCGCGTGTCGATCCGAATCACTCCCAAGCTCCGGTGGAATGCCGGATACCAGTATTACGGCTACCGGGAGCAGTTTTCGAGCGCCCAGGATTATCAGGCCCACACCGGATTCACCTCGCTCGGCTTCTCGTTCTGATCTAAAGAACTGCGGCGGTTCGGCCGATTAGATTCGTGTGGATCTAAACGCCAATTCGGAAAATATCACCGCTCTGCTGGTAGCCTCCCTGGCGATCCTGGCCATGGTGTTTCTGATGCGCAAGAAGTACGATAGCAATCTGCCGCTAATGTTTTACTTCGCCGCCCTGGTGTTCACGAATATCAGCGACAAGAGCGTAAACCCCTACCTGCTGTTCATCGGCCTCGGCTTCGCACTCCTGTTGCGCTTCGAATTCATGAACCTGGGATTCTCGAAAGTGATTGCTTTCCTGGCCACCGCCTCCATGGGCCTGATCGTCTACGTTTTCCTGGTCGAAGTCTTCGGCGGCGGCCAAGCCCCCTTCTAAATTTCTACGCCCAACCCCGCCTCATTCCAAGCCCTCCACCCGCCATCGAGTGAAATCGGATTCTGATATCCCATCTTTTGCAGCGCATCCGCCACCAGAGCCGACCGGAATCCCCCGCCGCAATATAACACCAGCGTCTCCGTCTTGTCCGGCACCTTCGTCTCGATATCGCGCTCGATAATCCCTTTGCCCAAATGAATCGCGCCCGCCGCGTGCCCCGCCGCCCATTCGCTGTCCTCCCGAACATCGATCAACTGATACTCTTCGCGCGGCATCTTCTTCAGTTCATCGATCCCGATCTCCTTCACCCGCGATTTCGCATCGTTCACCAGCGCCAGAAATCCTTCGTTATGTTTCATCACACCCTCCGTATTCGAGCGCCCGCGCCCGCCAGTTTCGCTTCGATTTTCTCATACCCCCGGTCGATGTGGTACACCCGGTCGATGCTGGTCTCGCCTTGCGCGGCAAGCCCCGCGAGCACCAGCGAAGCACTCGCCCGCAGATCGCTCGCGATCACTTCAGCCCCCGATAGACGAGTCGGGCCCGCCACAATCGCCCTCCGCCCGTCGAGCCGGATGTTCGCGCCCATGCGCGCCAGCTCCTGCGCGTGCATGAAACGGTTTTCGAAGATCGTCTCAGTGACGATCGCGATTCCCTCCGCCTGCGTCATCAGCGCCATGAACTGCGCTTGCAGATCGGTGGCAAATCCGGGATGCTCTTCGGTCGTCATGTCGACGCTCCTCAGCTTCCCCTTCGCCCGCACGCGCAGCGTATCGGCCGCCGTCTCCGTTACCTCCGCGCCGCAATCGCGCAACTTGGAAATCAGCGCCCGCAAATGCTCCGGAATACACCCCGTCACCCCCAAATCGCCCCTTGTGATCGCGCCGGCCAACACGAACGTGCCCGCCTCGATCCGGTCGGCGATGATTCTATGCGTCGCACCGTGCAGTTTTTGGGCGCCCTTCACCCGGATCGTCGATGTCCCCGCGCCCTCGATCGTCGCGCCCATTTTCGTGAGCAGATCCGCCAGATCCACGACTTCCGGCTCCCGAGCCGCGTTGTTGATCACCGTTTCTCCCGATGCCAGCACCGCCGCCATCAACAGATCCTCCGTTCCCGTCACCGTAATCCGGTCGAAGGTGACCTCCGCGCCTTGCAACCCGTTCGGAGCCGCCGCTTCGATGTAGCCGTGCTCCTGCCGCACCGTCGCCCCCAGCCTCTCGAGCCCCGAAACATGCAGGTTGATCGGTCTCGACCCGATCGCGCACCCTCCCGGCAGCGAAACCCGCGCCCGCCCGCAGCGCGCGATCAAAGGTCCCAGCACCAGGCTCGAAGCCCGCATCGTTTTGACCACTTCGTACGGAGCCTCAGGCCGCGTCAACTCCGCCGCCTCGACGATCACCAATCCCCGCTCATGCTTCACGCTCGCCCCTGTGTGGGCCAGCAGTTTCTCCATGGTGCGAATATCCCGAACCTTTGGAATCCGCCCCAATACCACTTTTTCGCTGGTCAACAACGAAGCCGCCAGTGCCGGCAGCGCCGAATTTTTCGAGCCGCTCACGGCAATCTCGCCCTCTAGCGGCGTACCACCCTGAATCAAAAACCTGTCCATTAAAGTAGAGCTTCCCTGAGCTTTCCTCCCGCGTTTCGAAGCAGCCTTTCCGCCGCCTCCCGCGAGACTTTCTTCTTCCCCATCACGATCGCCGTCCCCACGCTGCGCCCCGCTGCCTCGAGCAGCACCGCCGCGCGCTCCGCCGTCACTCCCGCCGCTTGCTCGATGATGCGCCGAGCCCGATCCTCCAGCTTCTTGTTGGTCGGCTGCACGTTTACCATCAGATTCCCGTACACATACCCCAGCCGGATCATTACCCCAGTGCTGATCATATTCAGAACCATCTTCGTCGCCGTCCCGGCCCGCAGCCTTGTCGACCCGGTGAGAATCTCCGGCCCCGGCTTCGGCTCCATCGGAAATTCCACCGCCCTCGACAGCTCCGAATCCGGCGTGCAACTGATCCCCGCGGTCACCGCCCCCATTTTTCGCGCCGCCGCCACCGCCCCCAGGACATAAGGAGTCCTCCCGCTAGCCGCGATCCCCACCAGCGCGTCGCCTGCTCCGAATCCCGACGCCAGCAAGTCCCGAGCCCCCGCTTCCGGATCGTCCTCAGTCGCCTCGGTAGCCCTGCTAAGGGCCTTCTCCCCTCCCGCAATAATCCCCCGCACCAGATCCGCGGACACTCCAAACGTTGGTGGACACTCCGCTGCGTCGAGAACCCCGAGCCTCCCGCTGGTCCCAGCACCTATATAGGTTAAGTGGCCACCTCGCTCAAGCCTCATGGAAATCCCGTCGATGGCAGCCGCGATCCGTGGAATCTCAAGCGCCACAGCCTTCCCGATCTCGGCATCCGCCGCATTCATCACCGCCAGCATTTCGGCGGTTGAAAGCTCGTCGATTCGCTCTGAGGCAGAATTCGACTGTTCCGTGAGACTTGTTTTCATGTAGTTACCGCCAGGACAATAAAAAAGCGCTCTCCATAAGGAAAGCGCTCTTTGTGCTTGCGGACGATATGTCTTTATGCGCTGAAGGAACTGCCACACCCGCACGTCGACTTCACGTTCGGATTGTTAAACTTGAACCCCGATCCTTCGAGCGTCTCCACGAAATCCACCTGCGCGCCGTCCAGGTACAGCAGGCTCGCCTGATCCACGAACACCTTCAGTCCGTCGAAGGCGTAAGTCTTATCCAGCATCCCAGGGCTGTTCTCGAACGCCATCGAGTAGCTGAAGCCCGAACAGCCTCCGCCTACAACGGCGATCCGCAGCCCGGCCGGTTTCGGCTCCTGCGTGTCTAGAATCTCTCGCACTTTGGTGATTGCGGTCTCTGTCAGTTGAACCATTTGGGTTTTCCCTCATTCTTATTGTACTATGCCCTCCGTCTATCGGACAATGGTTTTCGGGACCCGGAACCATGGAAACCGGGGAACTTGTTGAAACCCCTTCTATTTGGGCCGCGTCCGAAGAACTAGATATGAGCGGCCTATCAGAAGCTATTCCGTTCCCCGCCCTAGGCGAGAGGACCCGCACCAGGACTCGAGTGGATCATAAGACTAGCGAAGAAGCGGATCTCGTCCGGCGCATCCAGGCTCATGACGACCTCGCTTTCGCCGAAATCGTAGACCGCTATCAGTCCAAAATTTTCTCGATCATCTACGGCGTCCTCCGCAATCATAACGACGCCGAGGATATCGCCCAGCAGGTTTTTTCCAAGGTATATTTTTCGATTCGTAATTTCGACTTCCGCAGCTCCCTGCTCACCTGGATTTACAAGATCACCGTCAACGAGTGTTACGATTACCTTCGCAAAAAACGCGTTCGGAAGCTGGTTTACGAAAGCGATTTCTCGGAAGACGACGCCCAGCGTATGGAAGCGTCCGATCCCGCCGTCGATCCCGCCGCGCCGATGGACAAGCAGCTCGCTCAGCGCGACCTGGTGACGAAACTCCTCTCGAAGGTTTCCGCCGAGGACCGCAGTCTGATCCTTTTGAAGGAAGTCGAAGGCCACTCCGTCGAGGAGTTGGCGGCGATGACCGGTTTGAATGAGAATACGATAAAGGTAAAATTATTCAGGACCCGGCAGAAGCTGCTGAAAGCGGCTCACCGGTTAAACCGGGTTCGTTCGTAGCGTGACAACAGCGGGCATTCAGACCCGCGAAGCAGTAGCAGTAAATTTTAGAGGCAGTAGTTTAGAGGGAAGAAATCATGCATCGCGTAGTTCAGGATCATCTCGAAGAGGTGCTGGCCGAATCGACGAATAGTCCCACAATCGCCCATCTCACCGCCCACTTGGCCGAATGCGAGGAATGCCGAAGCGAAGTGTCCGCCCTGCGCCAGCAGGCGTCCCTGCTCCGCGCCCTGCGTCCGCCCGAAACGGCGCCACAGGTCCGTCCCGGTTTCTACGCCCGCGTCATGGAGCGCATTGAAGCGCAGCGCCCCATCTCCATCTGGGAGCTTTTTTTCGATTCGGCTTTTGGCCGCCGTATTGCCATCGCTTCCATGGCCCTGGCTTTTATCTTCAGCATCTATCTCGTTTCTTCCGAACGTTACGCCGAACCGCCGGTCACCATCGGCGTGGCAGCGTCGTCGAACGATGATTCGGGAATGACGCTTTCCGAAGCCGGCCTACCCGATAAGGACACCGTTTTGGTCAATCTCGTAACTTACCGGGAGCAGTAGGAACATGGCAGTAAGCTCCATGACCGTAGCAGCCGAACGCGCAACCTGGCATAACCCCCGAATTTTCTCGACGCTTTTACTGGTCTTCCTGGCCGGAGCCACTACCGGCGCCGTCACGATGAAGTTCGGACTCCACGACATCCTGCATCGCTCCAGCCCGCCTTCCTCGAAGGAAGCGGTCTTGCAGAAATTCCGCACGGACCTGAATCTCACGCCCGCGCAAACCAACAAAATCTCCCTCGTCCTCGACGATTACCGGCAGTATTATCAGAGCGTCCAGGAGCAGCTCGACGACATCCGCGCCACCGGCAAAATGAGGATCCTTCAGGAACTCGACCCCGCCCAACGGGAGAAATTTCAAAAGTTGATGGGCGAAATCCCCCCGCAACTAGCCCCCAAGCCATAATAAGGTTCTGCCTTCTTCGCTTCTCATCACCGGCCCCACGTCCCGCGCTGCGCTCGACATTTTTCTCGCAACACCGAATGCTGCTCTCCTCACTCCCACCCCGACGATGGCCGAGCAAGTCCGCAACGAACTAGCCCGCGCCTCCGTTCCCATCCGTCCCAGCCGCATTCTCGACGTGGCGAAATTCCTTGAGCCCTTCACTCCATTTAAGGAAGCCCCCGCGTCTCTCGTGCAGCTCCTTGTGGGGCAGGGCCATGCCCTGCCGGAAGACCTTGACGACCAGCTAGCCCACCGAGGCTTCGCCCTTCCCGAGAAACGTCTCCGCACCGCCGCTCCCATCCCCACCGGCCCCATCGTTATCGACGGCTTCCTTACCTTCACGCCGGCTGAGCTGGCCTTCATCGAGAATGTGGCCGCGCAAACCCCCGTCACCGTGACCCTCCCCGATTGGCCCGGTTCCTCCTCCGCGCGCAATCGTCTCCTAAAAAATGGCTTCACCGAACGTGGGGCAGGGCCGTGCCCTGCCGCCGGCTTCAGCCGGCGCCCAAACCAGACCGTCTTCGCCGCTCCCACTCTCGATCGGGAAGTCGAACAAATCGCCCTACGCATCCTCGAACACCACGCCCGCAGCCGCGACTTTCGCGAAATGGGCATTCTCCTCCGCATGCGCGATCCTTACGCCCCGGCGCTTGAAAGGACCCTAGCCCGTTTCGGCATCCCCGCGAGATTCCATTTCGCCCGCGCGCTCACCAGCCACCCCGCCATCCAATACATAACGGGAATCGTCCGTTCTCTGCTAACCGGGTGGGATCACGCCGATCTCTTGACTCTCTTGAGAATGCCCATCAACGGCCTCGGCGCCACACCAGAAGGCGACCGCGTCGACTTCGCCATGCGCGATCGTCTCCCCGCCGCGGGCCTCACCGGCTTAGAACCACTTCTGTCGGCATCACAACAATTCCGTGACCTAACCTCCATTGACCCCTGGAAACGCGATCGCCTGACTCCCGCTGACTGGGCTGCCCGTCTAAAAACACTCCGCTCCCTGATTCCAACCCCCGATCGGACCGACCTTCAAATCTGGAGATCCACCACTGCCGTGCTCGATGCCTTCGACACCGCACTTGACACCACCGCCCTGGCGCTGGACAACACCAAAATCCCGCTTGGCGCATTCTGGCCGAATGCCGAGGTTGCGATCCGGATAGAAAAGTTCCGTGCCCCGGACCGCCGCCACAACGTCGTCCACGTCCTCGATGTCTGCGAAGCCTATCATCCGGAATTCCGCATTGCGTTTGTCCCCGGCCTCACCGAGCGGTATTTCTCTAAACAGGAAGATCGCTTCCTTTTTGAACTTGCCACCACCCGCGCCACGGATGAAACCATCCTCAGCTACCCGCGCTTCACCGACAAAGGCGACGCCATCCTCCGCTCATTTTTTCTCGAAGAAGAAGCAGAGCCATCCGGTTCCACGCGCTTTCTCCCAAAACCAGTGGGGCAGGGCCATGCCCTGCCAAATCCGGCTCCCCTACAAATCCAGCACGCCACGCTCTCCCCCACCTCGATCGAATCATTCCTCCAGTGCCCCTTCCAATTCTTCGCCGCGAAAACATTGGAGCTCCGCAAACGTCCCTTAAAACCCCGCGACCGTCTCGACGTCCTGCTCCAAGGCAGCATCCTTCATCAAGCTTTGGCAGAGGGTGCCTTTGATCCAGCCTTCGAACAAGCCTGCCAAAAGCACAACATCCCTCGCGGCTACCGCACCGAAGCCGTGCGCCTCGAACTCCTGCGCCACTTCGAGGCATTTCAAGCCGACCGCCAATGGCCCCTGGCGTGGCCCAGCCGAACCGAGCAAAAGTTCGTCATCGCTCTTACCCCCGAACTGTCCATTAATGGCCGCATAGACCGCCTCGTTGTCGGGCCACACCACCAGGCCATCGTCATCGATTACAAATTCAGTCCAGCGGCAAGAGTCCGAGACCGCGCCAAAGTGCAAGGCGGCCTCTATCTGTTGGCCGCCGAGCGCTTCTTCAACCTCGAACCCGCCGGCATGTTCTACTGCTCCCTGCGCGAGCCCATCTCCTGGGACGGCTGGCACGCGGATATTCCCGGCTTGGCCCTAGGCGAATCCTGCACCCCATCCGCACTCCGCGAATTGATGATGGTAGCCGAACAACAGGCCATCGAAACACACGAATCCATCGTCTCCGGCAACAAAGAAGTCCGTCCCGCCGACCCCGTCAAGTGCCGCTATTGCGACTACAAAAACATCTGCCGCATAGAAACCATATCCCGCGCCACCGCAGCCCCGAGCCACCCATGACCGGCTACTGGCTGCCGGGTAATGGCTACTGGCTACTGGCTACTGGCTACTTCTTCTAATGTCCCCCTCCCAGCAATCCGCCGTCGAGCGCACCAATCAGGACGTCTGTGTGGTGGCCGGCCCCGGCTCCGGCAAGACGAGAGTGCTCATCGAGCGATTCGCCTGGCTGGTCGAATTCCACAACGTCAAGCCCGCACGCATTTTGGCCATCACCTTCACCGAAAAAGCCGCCACCGAAATCAAGCAGCGACTGATCAAGCGCTTCGCCAACACCCCGGAGCTCCGCGAAGCCATCGAACGCGCCTGGGTCTCCACCATCGACGGTTTTTGCGCCCGCCTCCTGCAGGAAAACGCCCTCGCCGCCGGCCTCCCGCCGGATTTCGCGGTGCTCGATCAAACCGTCGCCGACCGCCTTGCCAGGGAGTCCCTGGAAGAGTCCCTCGATCAACTCTTCGCAGAAAATCCGTCAGAAATGCGCCGTCTTTTGGAATCGCTCGACCTGTCGACCGATGACGACGTCCGCAAGCCCGACCTGGCAGCGAGCCTTCTGGACATCTATGCCTCCATGCGAATCGCCGGGGTCACTGAACTCCCACCAGTCGAGCAATCACCCGACCTCTGGCCCGAAGCCCGTCGCCTCGCTCGCAACATCCTCGACGATCGAAGCAAGCCAGCTACGGAAACGCCGCAACTCGTCGCATGGGCCGCTGATTTTCTGGCGCTCGCGCCGTCTCCTCTTACGAAACGGCACTTCGCGATTGCAGGCAGCTTCGGAGCACATCTCGGCCGTGTGGGAAAATCGCGCGCCGGGGACGCCACTGCATTGAAGAATGAAATTCTCCCCGCGCTCCTCGCGCAGTGGATCGAAATCTGGAATGCCGGCCTCACCGATTTGCTCCGTGAAGCCGTCGCTCGCCTAGATCGCGGTTATCGCAAAAAGAAGCGCGATCGATCCGCCCTCGACTTCGCCGATCTCGAGGAGGAAGCCATTCGCCTGCTCGAATCCAACTACCAGATCCAGGAAGCAACCCGCGCCCGCTTCGATCAAATTCTAATGGATGAGTTACAGGATACCAATCGCCTGCAATGGCGCCTCGTCAATCTGATTCGCACTCCTGATGCTTTCTTCGCCGTTGGCGATATCAATCAATCCATCTACGGATTCCGCCACGCCGATCCAGCCGTGTTTGAGGAGTATCGCGACGGCCTTCAAGCCTCCGGCGGTACCATCGACGACCTGCGGGAAAATCATCGCAGCCGCCAGCAGATCCTCGATGCAGTCTCACAAGTGCTCGACGGCCAACCCGGAATCGAGCCGCGTCCTCTCATCGCCGCCAAAATATTTCCGCCCGCCGTTGGCCCGTTTGTCGAGCGCTTAGTCGGCGACGAAGCCTCGCTAGTCGCCGATCGTATTCGTCAGTTAGTCGAATCAGGCGAATGCGAGTATAAAGACATCGCCATCCTCGTCCGCTCTCTCAATTCACTCGAGCCGTTCACCCGCGCTCTCGATTCCTTCGACATCCCCTTCGTCACCACCGGCGGCCGCACATTTTTAGAAGCCCGCGAAATTCGCGACCTGATGGCACTTCTGGCCGCGTTAGTAAATCCCCTCGACGAAATCGCCTTAGTCGGCGTCCTGCGCAGCCCGCTAGTCGGTTTGAGCGACGAAGAAATTTTCCGAATGGGCAAACAAGGTTGGCAGGAGCTTTTTCAATCCAAATTCGGCCACCTTCGCAAGAACCCGCTGGTTTTACCGATCGATGAATCGCTCACTCCCCGCGCTCGCGCCAATGTCGATAAATTGTTTTCCTACCTGCGCCGCGATCATCGGCCTTTGGCGGAAATACTTGACGATTTAGAATACCTTTCGGAAGCCGAAGCTCCGCCGCCTGAAGCTGGCAATGTGGTGCAACTAATGTCGATACATGCCGCAAAAGGGCTGGAATTTAAAGTGGTCTTCGTCAGCGCATTGCATCGCGGCGCCGATAACGGCTCTGCTGGCTTGAGATGGCGCAACCCGGCTACCGGAGAACCGCTGGCCGTCAGAAACGATAGAAAACATGAGGAAAACAGGCTCCTCTATGTCGCCATGACCCGGGCGGAAGAGAGGCTGTTTTTGACCTACACGAAAGGCCGCAACTTTCGTGGCTGGAATAAGTTAGTGGAATCAATCGTCGCTGGAGAAACAGCCGTTTTGGCGCCGTTACGCTCGAAAACCATTAAGGAGGCAAAGGTTCGGTTTGTCGATCGGCCCACTGTTAGCGGGCAATATGATTCCAGCGTCGAAGTGTCTTCTATTCAGTTGTTTGAGATTTGTCCGCGCAAGTACTTTCTGAGCGATCAGAAGCCTTTGAAAACAGAGGGATTCGATTTTATGCTCGCGCTGGAAGATGTGGTGCTGTATGGGCAAATCGACCATTGGTTTGAGGAAGATGGCGAACTTATTGTGGTGGGTGAGCATGCTTTTGAAGTGCGCATTTATGCGCTCGCCCTGGAAAGGTATTTGGGCAGGCTTCCGGACCGCGCGATGCTCCGCGGCGAGCCGCCAATTGAGATTTCGCTCTCCTTAAATGACCTTAAAGTGGCAAAAAACACCGTCCAAGAGTTCTTAAATGCGCATAATATGTCGCTATTTCCGCTACAGGAGGGAGAACACTGCCGCCGCTGCGCCTTCTTCAGGGGGCTGTGCCCGGCGGGAAAAACCTAAGCCTGCGCTTTGCGCGCGGCAATTTTCTTTTCGAGAGCTTTCCAGAGACGCGCTTTCACGCTTTCCGGAATCGTCTGCGGTTCGACACCTTTGTAGATCTGCAAAGTCTTCTTGGTTGTGTCGACGAGGACGAAGCAATTTGGACATTCGTTGACGTGCTTTTCCAAATGGCACTTCGTCGCAGGATCGGTACTCGGATCCAGATAATCGTTCAGCTCCTGAAGGAACTGCTTACAGGTGAGCAAAGACGTCTTCCCCCTTCCGCCGAAACTGGCGGGTCAATTTTTCGCGCAGCGCCAAACGGGCTCGCAAAAGCCTGCTCTTCACCGCTGGAATTGAGATCCCGAGAGTTTCAGCGGTCTCCTCGGTGCTCATTTCTTCGATGTCACGCAGCATGAAAACGGTGCGGAAATCAGGCTTCAGAGTTTGTACCGCCGAATCGAGGATCTCCTGCATCTCCTCGCGGGAATAGCGCTGCTCCGGATTGTCTTCCCAAACGGCGATCTCGCGTTGCACCGTTTCTTCGCCCGTTTCTACAGGTTCATCGAGAGAGACGGTGCGATCGCCTTTTCGTTTACGAAGCTTCATGAGGGCTTCGTTGACGGCGATGCGGACGATCCAGGTGTAGAATTTGGAATCGCCCTTGAAGCCGTCGAGGTGCTCGTAGGCTTTTAAAAACGCCTCCTGCAGCACATCCTCGGCGTCTTCGTCGTTTTGCGTGATGTGTTTGGCGAGGCGGTAGATCTTGCGCTCATAATGATTGACCAGCTCGGTGAATGCCTGGGCATCTCCGGCTTTGGCTTTGGCGACCAGGTCGGATTCGTCGAACGTGGCTGTTGTTGTGGGCGTCAACTCTTTATATTCTACTCTGGGTAGCTGAAAGGCGGGTTACCGCCCCACAAGACGGCGGGAGACCAACCGCACGGATGTGTGGACGGGCGAAAAATGGGGACAGACCGCTCTGTCCACTGGCGACGTGGTGTGAAGTGTTTGCGCAAGGATTGTGGCGCCTGGGACAGAGAGGTCAGTCCCCATTTTTCGCAGACTTTACCAACTACTCGGAGCGGAGGGCGATCATGAAAAATGGGGACTGAGCGCTCTGTCCACTGGCGACTTGATGTGGTGTGGTTGCGCGAGGATTGTGGCGCCTGGGACAGGGAGGTCAGTCCCCATTTTTCGCAGACTTTACCAACTACTCGGAGCGGAGGGCGACCATGGGGTCTACTCTTGTGGCGCGGCGGGCGGGGCCGAGGCAGGCGGCTATGGCTACGAGGGTCAGGAGCAATGCGGATGAGAGGAAGATGGATGGGTCGGTTGCTGTGACGTTGAACAGGACGCTGGCCATGACGCGGCTTAATGCCAGCGCACCGGCTACGCCTAGCAGCACGCCGATCAGGACAGGGCGCAGGCCGTCGAACAGGACCGTTTGAAGGACGCGCGGGGCGTCCGCGCCCAATGCCATGCGGATTCCGATTTCCTGGGTGCGCTGGGCTGTTGAATGCGCTACTACGCCGAAGATTCCGATGGCGGCTAGAAACAGCGCTGCCGCGGCGAAGAATCCTACGATGGCGGTTTCGAATCTCGGTTGGCCGATGCTTTCAGAGACGCGGTCTTCCATGGTTTTTACATCGAAGATGGGCATGTCGGGGTCCATGGAGCGGACGACTGCGGCGACCTGGTGGGCGAGTGACAATGGGTCGCCCGCGGTTCGCAGAATTACGCCAGCGTTTGGAAATGGCTGCTGTGCGTGAGGGATGTAGATCTGCGGCAGCGCGGCGCGATCGAGGGCGACGGTCTTCACATCGGCCGCAATGCCGACGATGGTCGACCAAGGGTACTCGCAATGGGTGAGATCGTAGCACGGCTGCGGCACGCCGAGTTGCTGGCCGATGGCTCCTTGAGGGAAGAAAGCGCGCGCCAAGGCTTCATTGACGATCACTACTAAAGGAGCGCCGCCGGTGTCGGCTGGGGCGAAAAATCGGCCAGCGCGCAGGGGGATTTGGAACGTCCGAAAATAGTCGAGGCCGATGACGTTCATGTTGGCGAACTGGCCGACCGGCCCGCTCGAATCGTAGGCGCGGCCTTTAATGAGGAAAGGATCGCCTCCGCCGGGATTCAGGAGGGCGTTTCTAATAGGCAGGCCGCCGACGGTAGCGCTGACGACTCCGGGCAATGCGGCCAGTTTTTGTTGAAGCTCGGCATAGAAGGCGCGGCTTCGGACGAGGGTGACGGGCTGGGTGGCGGGAAACTGCACCTGCATCGTTAATAAGTGAGTGGGGTTGAAGCCGGGGTCGACATGGCGGAGGTGGGAGAAACTTTTGAGGAGCAAGCCGGCGGAGATCATGAGCATGAGGGCGAGCGCGACTTCGATAACAATCAACGATGACGTGGCGCGGCGGCTTTGACGCGTGGTACCGCGGGCGCTCCACTTCATACGGGCCGAGGCGAGCACCGGAGCCAATCCGAAGAGCAGACATACGAGGCAGCAAATCGCGACGGTAAATACGAGTGCGCGTCCGTTGATGGCGATTTTCGCCACGCCGGGCAGCGCGGCGGGGCTTAGCGCTACCAGGATTCTTAATCCCCACACGGCGGCGATGGCTCCGAGGATTCCTCCGAACAAGGCTAGAAGGGCGGACTCGGATATCCATTGCAGTGCGAGGCGTGCGGCGGTGGCTCCCAAGGCTCGGCGTACCGTGGTTTCTTTCTCTCTCGATACCGCTCGAACTAAGAGAAGGTTGGCTACGTTGACGCAGGCGATCAGCAACACCGCGGCGACGGCGCAGAGGAGGATCCATGTGACGGTGCGGAAGTCGCCGAGAAACTGATCGCGGAACGAAACCACCTGCACGCGATAGCCGGCGTCCTCGCCATGAGGGCCGTTATAGGGATGCAGGGTTTCATCGACGTGTTTGGCGCCGGCATCGAGGGCGGATTGAGCGGCTGCGATAGAGACTCCGGGGCGAAGGCGGGCCACCATGCGCGTAGCGTTGCCCCAATTTTCAGGATTGTCTGGCTTGGGCGTCCAAACGTCGATGCTGCCGCGCAGGCTGAAGTCGAATGCCGGGGACATGACGCCTACGATGCGATAACCGCGGTTATCGAGGGTGATGGACTTGCCGAGGATGGACGGGTCGCTGCCGTAGCGTCTCGCGAAGAGCGATTCGCTGAGCATGGCTACGGGGTCGGCGCCGGGGCGGTATTCCTCAGACGTGAAGATGCGTCCGAGGGATGCTTTCGGCGCTAGCATTTCAAAGATCTGATAGGTGGTGAGCATGCCGGGGACGCGCTCGGGGCCAGTGTCTCCAGTGAGGATGCGGTCGAACCAGAAGATGCCGCCCGTCGAATCGAAGATGTTGTCGAGGCGGCGATAGGCCTCGGCGGTGCTCGCTACGGGGGAGAGGCGGTTGAGGCCTAGTTTGGTGAGGCGGTTCCAGACCATGACCAGACGGTCTGCATCGGGATAGGGGAGGGGACGGAGCAGGACGGTGTCGGCGATGGTGAAGATTGCAGTGTTGGCTCCGATGCCCAGGGCTAAAGTGAGGACGGCGGCGAGGGTGAAGCCGGGAGAGCGGAGAAGAGTGCGGAGGGAGTAGCGGAGATCGGTTAGCATGAGGGCTCCTGAAAGAATATTTTAGCCGCTGATGAACGCCGATGAACGCGGATAAGAGATCATACTTGTTTCTTTGCTAATGAGGTTGTCGCCAGCATGCCCCCCAGGCCCATGGTTTCTACCGCGGAGGACGGGACGATTACCATCGCGCCTTTTTCCTTGATCGCTTCATATAGCATATTCATGGCGCGCAGGTGCAGGGCTACGGGGTTTTCGGCGTAGACTTCGGCGGCTTTGGCGAATTTTTCCGAGATTTGGGTTTCGGCGTCGCCCAGGATCAGGCGGGCTTGCCGCTCCCGCTCCGCTTGCGCCTGACGGGACATGGCGTTCTGCAATTCCTGAGGGATGGTGACGTCGCGAATTTCCACCGACTGCACGGTGATGCCCCACGGATTGGTTTTCTCGTCGAGCAGACGTTGCAACTCGCGGCCCATGGATTCGCGCTCCGTAATCATCTGCGCGAGCTCATGGCGGCCGATCGATTCGCGCAAGGCGGTCTGGGCGCTGAGCGTAATGGCGTCGACGAAATGCTGCACCTCGAAAATCGATTTCTCCGCGCTCCACACCAGCCAAAAGACGATGGCGTCGACGTTGACTGGCACGGTGTCGCGAGTGAGCGTGGATTCGGCGCTGACAGCGGCCACGCGCACGCGCTGGTCGACGATGGGGCTCAGCGAGTCGACGACGGGGATGATGAAAAACATGCCCGGCTCGCGCATGCCGATGAAGCGGCCGAAACGCAGTACGGCGACCCGTTCCCATTGCTTCACGACGCAAATGGAGAACAGGAAGTAGAGGCCCAGGACCACTCCGATGACTACGGGTTCCCAAGATTGCGTCAATATAGTTGCGATTGCGCCAAGTATCACGCAGATCGCGAATGTCGCTCGTCCAATGCTACTGAGTTGCATCATTTCCCCCGTTCCTTTAACCCTTGTAAAATTTCTTCGAGCGTGAAGCCGCCGGCGCCGGCGCGGGCCGCGAAATCGTCAATGAGTTGACCGAGGCGGCGGGCGCGATCATCGTCGTCCCCAATTTGCTGCCGTTGCGGCGCGATGAACGTGCCGGTGCCTTGCTGAGTGTCGAGTACGCCGCGAATTTCCAGCTCGCGATAGGCGCGCATGACGGTATTCGGGTTGATGGCGAGGTCGACGGCAACCTGACGGACGGTGGGGAGCTGGCGGCCCACATTTAAGATCCCGGTGGCGATGCCGGCCTGCACCTGGTCGATGATCTGGCGGTAGACCGGGACGCCGCTGCCGGTATCGAGTCGAAACCGGAAGTGCGACTGCGCGATCACAAAGCTAATGTATTAGTTAACTATCACATTGTCAAGTAGAATTTTTCCTGGCGTATCGGAATTTAGATAGGTTACAGGCACTTTGTAAAAAAATATTGAGGTGGAAAGCGCAACGGAGTATAGTTGAGGCAGAAGTTGTTGAGGAAAATATATGTCCTTTAGAATCAATTTTAAATGTCGGTTATTGAGGGGCGGAGCTACGGCTTTTCTCCTTATGGTTCCGGTGATTGCTTCCGACGATGTTCCGGGCATGAAAGCGTTTCGCAGCGGCGATTACGCGACGGCGTATAGCCAATGGAAGCCTTTGGCGGACAAAGGCGATGCGAACGCGCAGTGCAATCTAGGGATTCTATATCAAAAAGGACTGGGAGTGGACCGCGATCCATCGGAGGCGTTCCGGCTGTACCAGGCCGCGGCGGACAAAGGGAATGCGCAGGCGCAATACCAGTTGGGGCGGATGTACGCAAGGGGCTGGGGCGTTCCGCAGAGCTACAGCGCGGCGTTAATCTGGACGCAGAAGTCGGCCGATGGGGGAGATGCGGACGGCGCGAATCGAATGGGCTGGCTTTACGACGAGGGCTATGGGGTGCAGAAGGATTCCAAGCAGGCTGCCTACTACTATCGCTTGTCGGCGGCGAAGGGCAATGCCGATGCGGCGTTCAGCCTGGGGGTGGCATACGAGAAGGGGTCGGGGGTCCGTAAGGATAACGTTGAGGCGGCGAAGTGGCTGAAGCTGGCGGCGAGGCAAGGGAACACGAAGGCTCAGACAGAGCTTGACGCGCTGCAACAAAGAGAGCAACTCGTCACCAAGAAATAGAGTCGCGGCAGGCACATTCACCGGCCTCTGGTAACCTGGAGATTACAGATGAGCAACCTCCAGATTACGCTGCCGGACGGCAGTGTCCAAAGTGTTTCCGAAGGGTCGCGGCCCATTGATATTGCCGCGGGGATCAGCCAGCGCCTGGCTGACGATGCGATTGTCGCGCGTGTAAATGGCGATTTGTGGGATCTAAATCGGCCGTTCGAAGGCGACGCGTCGCTGCAGATTCTGACTGCGAAAAATCCTGACGCGCTGGAGGTGGTTCGTCATTCGACGGCGCACTTGCTGGCGGCCGCGGTGCTGGAGCTGTTTCCAGAGACGAAGCTCGGGATCGGTCCGCCGATTGAGACGGGATTTTACTACGATTTCGCGCGGCCGGATGCGTTTACGCCGGAGGATCTGGAAAAAATCGAGAAGAAGATGTGGGAGATCCAGGCTCGCGGGCTCCCTTATGAGCGCAAGTATACGGAGAAGAACGAAGGGCTGAAGATGTACGCCGATCAGCCGATGAAATGCCAGCTGATTACGGAGCGGGCGGGCGAGGTTTTTTCGGAGTATACGCTGGGGCCCGGATTCATTGACTTCTGCCGCGGTCCGCATGTGCCGTCGACGAAGAAGCTGAAGGCGTTCAAGCTGCTATCGATCGCCGGCGCGTATTGGAAGGGCGACGAAAAGAACGCGCAGCTGCAGAGGATTTACGGGACGGCGTTTTTCAACAAGAAAGAGCTGGACGAATATCTCGCGAAGCTGGAAGAGGCGAAAAAGCGCGACCATCGCAAGCTGGGGCAGGAGCTGGATCTGTTCAGCATTCAGGAACTCGCCGGGCCGGGGCTGATTTTCTTCCATCCCAAGGGCGGGCGCATCCGCGTGATCATTGAGGACTGGATGCGGGAGCAGTATCTGAAGCGCGGTTATGCGCTGGTCTACACTCCGCACGTGATGCGGGCGGATCTGTGGCGGACATCGGGGCATCTGGGCCACTACGCAGAAAATATGTTCGCGGGGATGGAGCTCGATGACGCGGAGTATCGCCTGAAGCCGATGAACTGTCCGGGGCACATCCTGATTTACGCCGACCGCCAGCATAGTTATCGCGAGCTGCCGGTGCGATTGGGCGAGCTCGGTACCGTGTATCGTTACGAACGCAGCGGCGTGATGCATGGCCTGTTGCGGGTGCGGGGATTTACGCAGGACGATGCGCATATTTTCTGCACTCCGGATCAGATTGAAGATGAGGTGGTGAGCTGTCTCGAATTCGCCATCGATGTGCTGAAGACATTTGGATTCGAGCAGTATGAGGCCGAGCTTTCGACGTGGGACGGAGGCAAGAGCGGGAAGTACGACGGTACGCCGGAGCAGTGGGCGTTGGGTGAGAAGGCATTGAAGAAGGCGACGGAGCGGCTGGGTTTGAAAGTCGCTTTCACGCCGGACGATGCGGCGTTTTATGGGCCGAAAATCGACATGAAATTGCTGGATGCGCTGGGGCGCAAGTGGCAGCTTTCGACGGTGCAGTTCGATTTCACGCTGCCGCAAAAGTTCGGCCTGGAATATGTCGCCGAAGACGGCAAGAAGCATCAGCCGCTGATGGTGCATCGGGCGCTGTACGGGTCGGTAGAGCGATTTTTTGGCATCCTGATCGAGCATTATGCGGGTGCGTTTCCGTTGTGGCTGGCGCCGGTGCAGACGGTGGTGATGCCGATCACCGACCGGCAGCTTGAATATGCGCAGAAGGTGCATGCGCGGTTGGAGGAGGCTGGATTGCGCTCGCATCTGGACGATCGAAAAGAAAAAGTGCAGTTGAAGATTCGCGATGCGCAGATGCAGAAGGTTCCGTACATGCTGGTGGTTGGGGATCGCGAGGCGGAGTCTGGGGCGGTATCGGTGCGGCATCGGAAACACGGGGATCTGGGGGCAAAGCCGCTGGAGCAGTTTGTGGAAGAGGTCACACAGTTAGTGGCTACGAAGAACGTTACGGAGTAAGAAGTAGCCGGTAGCCAGAACATCATGCGGGTTCGAAGCGCTGACGCGAAGAGCATTCTTAGTAAGACCTCGGGATTCATTGCCGAGGCGGGGTTTACTCATTCGCTGACGCCGGCTCGCAATTGTACATTTGGATGTACTTATTGCTACGTGCCGACTCTTGGTATTTATGGAGGGCTGAAGCCGGAGGACTGGAAGCGCTGGGGGCAGTTCACGACTTACAAATCGAACGCGGCGGAGTTGCTGCGGCGCGAGTTGCGGGCGGAGCAGAGTATCTATTGTTCGCCGCTTGTGGATCCTTATCAACCGGCGGAAGCGGCGGAGCGTATGATGCCGCGCATTTTGGACACTCTGCTCGAAACGCCGCCGCGGGTGTTTACCATTCAGACTCGGGGGGCGCTGATTCTGCACGATCTGGAACGGCTGCGGGCGCTTTCGAGACGCACGACGCTGCGTGTCAGCTTTTCCATCACGACAAACCGGGAGGACATTCGCCGTCTTTACGAGCCTCACTGCGCGAGTTTCGAAGAACGGCTTGATGTTGTCAAAGTGCTGCGGGACGCGGGCATTGAAACCTACGCAACCCTGGCGCCCCTGCTGGCTTGCGATCCCGAAGTGATGGCGAGGGCCGCGCTCGAAGCGTCGAATCGCGACCTCATCGGCGACCCTTTGCATATCCGGGCGACCAAGCGGCATGGCGCGACGACGCGAGCGGCTGCGTTCAAGATCAGTGCAACCCATCGCCATGATGAGTGGCTTGACGCGGCGAACCAGGCAAGAGTGGTAGAACAAATTGACCGCATCGCACGCGAGGCGGGGTTCACGTTCACAACGGGCCCGCGCGGATTCGCGAGATTGGCGTTATGAGTTTACTTTCTAAAGTTCTTCACAAGACGCATTTTGAAAACTGGTCCGGAGAGGAACTGGCTTCGTATAATCCAGCCGATGGGAAAGAGCTCGGGCGCGTTCGCTTAGCGGAAGAAGAAGACTACGACGACGTGCTGTGGGACGCGGTGAAGACGTTTGAGCGGTGGCGCCTGGAGCCTGCTCCTAAGCGCGGCGAAATCGTTCGCGAGATTGGCGAAGAGCTGCGGGCGGCGAAGGACGAGCTGGGGTCGCTGGTGACGCTCGAAATGGGAAAAATTCTCGCTGAAGGCCGCGGCGAGGTGCAGGAAATGATCGACATCGCGACATTCGCGGCCGGTCTTTCGCGGCAGCTTTACGGATTGTCGATGCATAGCGAGCGTCCCGCGCATCGCATGTATGAGCAATGGCAGCCCCTTGGTGTTGTCGGGGTCATTAGCGCGTTCAATTTTCCAGTCGCGGTGTGGGGCTGGAACGCTCTCCTCGCGATGGCGTGCGGCGATACGGTGGTGTGGAAGCCTTCGTTGAAAACGCCGCTCACTGCGATTGCAGTACAGACGATCGCCGACCGCGTGCTGGATCGTCATGGCTGGAAGGGCGTCCTGAACCTGGTGATCGGCAAGGATGACGTGGTGGGCGAGCGGTTAATTCAAGATCCGCGCGTAAGTCTGATCAGCGCGACCGGATCGACGCGCATGGGACGGCATGTCGCGCAGGTGGTGGCCAAACGCCTGGGCCGGACGCTGCTTGAATTGGGCGGAAACAACGGCGTGGTTGTGATGGACGATGCCGATCCGGATCTGGTGGTGCGGGCGGTGCTATTCGGCGCGGTGGGGACGGCGGGGCAGCGCTGCACGAGTATTAGAAGGCTATTTCTACAGAAAAATATCGCGCCTAAGATTACGGAGAAGCTGATCGCGGCGTACAAACAAGTCCGCGTCGGCGATCCGAGCGATCCGCGTACTTTGATGGGACCCCTGATCGACACCGATGCTGTTGCGATCATGATGCGGGCGCTGGACGATATTCGCGATCAGGGTGGGGAAGTGTTGACGGGCGGGGAGCGGTTGAATTCGGGCGATTGTTACGTCGAGCCGACACTGGTTCGTTCGCAGCAACGAATGCCGATTGTGAAGGAAGAAATCTTCGCGCCGATTCTGCACTTGATCGAGTTCGAGAGAATCGGCGAAGCGATTCAGTGGCATAACAACGTGCCACAAGGCTTATCGTCAGCGATTTTTACGAATAATCTGACCGCGGCGGAAATGTTTCTAAGCGCACTGGGCAGCGATTGCGGCATTGCCAACGTGAATATCGGCACCAGCGGTGCGGAGATCGGCGGGGCGTTCGGAGGCGAGAAGGAAACCGGCGGCGGACGCGAATCGGGCAGCGATGCGTGGAAGGCTTACATGCGGCGGCAGACCGTGACGGTGAACTGGTCCGGTGCGCTACCGCTGGCGCAGGGGATTGAGTTCGATGTGTGAGGAAGGCCGCTTAAAGCTTAAACAGGAGACGGACGCCGGCTAAAGCCCACGCCACCACGCTTTACGGTTTGGCGGCGGGCTTTGTTTGGTACGTCGGACCTTTCTTCTCGGCCGCTTGGCGAAGCAGGCCGGTGGCGATTCCGCGAATGTCTTTTTCTCCATTGGCAAAAACCGGATCGTTGCCCTGGTATTGAAAGCGGACGTTACCCATCCAGTCGACGAACATGAGGAACGGCACGATGGGATGCGCGTCTTTCTTCATGTTGATGAGCTGGAGCGCCGGATCCGGGGTCAGGTGTCCGACCGGGAAGGGAAAGCGGTAGCGTTCCGCGAAGGGCGCCACAGCGGCGGCGCTGTCGTCGAGCGAGATGGCGACAATCTGCAATCCGCGCGCAGCCATTTCATTTTGCAGACGAGCCATGAACTGCAGCGTATCGAGGCAATGATCGCAGACCGTCGAGAACATGACGATCATCACCACCTTGTCGCGATACTGCGATATGCGGATGGTCTTGCCGTCGCTGGTCCTGATGGGAACATCGGGACACTTGCGAGGTGCCGGAGGCTGCTGCGCGAAACAAATGGAAAGCAGGCCAAGAAAAACCACAAGACGTCGGAAGATAGCCATTTCTTGTTCTATCTTAATTGACTTTCTATCTCGGCGAGCCAGTCCGGACGCTTCAGAACCTCGCGCGGACGGCTGCCGTCGGGCGGACCGATGATTCCTTCGCGCTGCATCATGTCGAGAATGCGGGCCGCGCGTCCATAGCCGAGCCGCAGGCGCCGCTGCAATGTGGAGGTGGACGCTTTGCCCATTTCAAGCACTACGCGGACCGCGTCCTGATAGACGGGGTCTTCGGAACCGTCGAACTCCTCCGCGTCATCGGATTCGCTATCGTCGTCGGCCGGAGGCGCCATGAGGAACGTTTTATCGTAGTCCGGCTCGGCCTGGCGCTTCCAGAACTCCACTACCTCGTTGGTTTCCGCTTCGCTGACGAAAGATCCATGGACGCGGACGAGGCGCGACGATCCGGGAGGCAGGAACAGCATGTCGCCGCGGCCGAGCAGATGTTCCGCGCCCATGACATCGAGCACGGTCCTCGAATCGACGCGCGTGGCAACGCGGAAGCTGATGCGCGACGGGAAATTAGCTTTGATGAGGCCGGTGATGACGTCGACGCTCGGGCGTTGGGTAGCCAGCACGAGATGCATGCCGACGGCGCGCGCCATCTGCGCGAGGCGGGTGACGCTCTCCTCAACATTGGCGCGTTCGAGCATCATGAGGTCGGCAAGCTCATCGATCAGAATCAGAACGTAGGGAATTTCTTCGAGTTGCTCGATTTCGGTTTCGTCTTCGAAAAGACTACGCGGCCTGGCTTGGATCTGACGCACTTTTTTGTTGTACTGATCGATGTTGCGCACGCCTTGCGAGGCCAGCAGTTTCAAGCGGCGCTCCATTTCGAGGACGGCGTTGCGGAGGGCGTTGGTGGCTTTCTTGGGGTCGGTGATGACGGGCGTCAACAGGTGCGGAATGCCTTCGTAGAGGCCGAATTCCAGGCGTTTTGGATCCACCATGATCAGTCGAACCTGGTGCGGCGTCGCTTTATAGAGGATCGACATGATGAGCGAGTTGAGCATCACGCTCTTGCCGGCGCCGGTCGAACCGGCTATCAAAAGGTGCGGCATGGTATCGAGCGCGGCCACCTTAATCCGTCCGTTGATGTCCTTGCCGAGCGCGACCGTCAACGGAGAGGGGGAGCTGTGAAATTCGTCCGACTCCAGAATCTGGCGCAGACTGATGACTTCGCGCTTGGAATTCGGCACCTCGATACCGACGGTGGGTTTGCCGGGGATGCGCTCGATCAAAATGGATTCGGCTTGCAGGCCGAGACATAAATCCTCGGTCAGGGTGGTGATACGCGAATATTTCACGCCCGCTTCGGGCTTGAATTCAAAGGTGGTGACGACGGGTCCGGGATTGATCTGCGTCACGTTGCCGTGCACATTGAACTCTTCGAACTTCGATTTAATGCGAGCGGCGATTTCCTTCAGCTCCTGGCTATCGAAGGCGCTGCGGGCGACTGGTTCCTGCAAAAGGGAGGTCGGAGGCAGGCGGAAGTCCGCCCGCTGTTTCCGCGTCGGAGGTTCCGCTTTTCCCCTCGGTTGAGATACCGCGCGGGCAGGCGGGATCTCTGCCATTTGCTGCGAGACGGGTGTCGGCTCCAGCATGTGAATCGGAATATCTTCGATTGGAAATGGAGACGAGCGAGGTTCCTCCCAGGGCGCGCGTTCTAGTGGGTCGACGATCGGTGGCGCGTCCTGATGCATGGGACGCGTTTCCGCGATTGGTTCAGGCTCCTCTCTCTGCAGCGCTCTCCTGAAGGCGCGCTTTTCCGCGCGCGCTTGCGCCTCCATGGCACGCGATTCGCGCCATTGACGGAAGCGCGCCGCGATCGCGCTCCACATGTTTATCGGTATTCGGAACCAGCCAGGAAGGCGCGAGACTTCGAAGCTCGATACGAGATAGATGGCGACGATCCAGCAGGCGGCGGTGAATAGAACGGCTCCGGTGAGGTTCATGGACGCGATGAGATAGTCGGCCAGGATCGAGCCAACAAGTCCTCCGGCGGGGATCGAACCGGGAAGCGGTTGCCAGGTCGGCGCGAATCCGAACGCGGTGCAGGTGGCGGCGAGGAACATCCCGGCGCCCAAAACTTTTGCCCATTGCGCTTCAATCGGAACGGAGCGGATCCACATCCAGCCGAGCAGCAGGATCAGCACGGGAACCGCAAATGCGCCGAAACCGAGGGTTTGCAGAAAGAAGTCGGCGAAGAACGCTCCGACACGTCCCGTCAGATTCACGGGCTTCACGGCGCCCGTTACCGTATTCCAGGACGGATCCAGCGGGTGGTACGACACGAGACCGAAGAAAACGAACAGTCCCGCGATGAGAAATAGAAAAGCGACGGCTTCATTGAGCCGTGCGTAACGCGTAGGTCCTAAATAATTCATCCGCCGCCAAAGCGGAAGAAAGCAAGAGCGATTACTATTATGCCAAAAAAGATGCGGTACGCGATGAAGACGGCAAATGTGCGCCTCCGAAGAAAGTCGAGTAAGAACTTTATAACGATGCAGCCGGTGATCGCGCTGACCAGCATTCCCACCAGCATGGCTTTCTCGATGTCGTGCGGGATGCCGCCTTCGTGCTTCATCAAATCGTAGAATTTTTTCAGCGCGGCGCCCGCGACGGTGGGCGTCAGCAGCAGAAATGAGAATCGCGCCGCTGCCTGACGGTCGAGATTGCGAACCAGACCCGCCGACATCGTGATTCCGCTGCGAGAAACCCCGGGGATCAGCGCGAAGGCCTGGGCGATGCCGATGAGAATCGCGTCGGCGGTGGAGACGTGGCCCAGATCCTTTTGTTTGCGCCCCACGCTCTCCGCCCACCACATCACGAGGCCGATCAGAATCGCCATCGCGCCGATGACGTAAAGATTCTCGCGCACGGCGCCTTCGATTTTCTTTTGAAACAGCAGCCCCGCGACGCCGGCCGGAAGGGTCGCCAGAACCAGCAGCCACAATAGGCCACGATTGCGTTGCAGACCGGAATCGCCACCGAACCTTATACCGAATCCCTGCGCAATAATCTGCATCCAATCGCGAAAGAAATAGAGGATCACTGCCGCAAGCGTACCTACGTGCAAGGCGATGTCGAAGGCCAGCCCTTGATCCTGCCAACCGAGCAGTTTCGGTATCACGATCAAATGCGCGGTGCTGCTGATGGGCAGAAATTCGGTCAGGCCCTGGATGATGCCCAGGACGATCGCTTGCACTAGAGGCATAAGTTGACTAGGTTACCGCAAAGCCGAATCAAGAATCAGGCGCCGCGTTCGCCGGCTTATTCTCAAATCGCCGACGATTGTCGGCAGTCTCTTTTAAATATGCCTTAAGGCATATGATTGGATTGGCCGTTTGGCGGATATCGCGTTATCCTAGAACCAATATGCGGGTGATTTGGGTGATCGCTGTCGTAACGGGGGTGGTGTACGCTGCTGCACCACCCACCTTCTATAAGAACATGCTCCCCGTCCTGGAACACAATTGCCAGCGCGCGGGAGAAACTGCGCCGATGCCGCCGGTGACATATCGGCCCGCCCCCAAGAGATCGGAATAGCGCCATGTACATCCTGATTGCGCTGGTGGCGGGTGCTGCCATTTACTCGCTGTTATCCATCTTCGCGGCTTTGCGTTTCCTCGCAGTGCGCCGACCCGCGATCTCGGCGTTGGAACCGATCAGTATCTTGAAACCGCTTGCGGGTCTCGATCCGGGGCTGGAAGCGAATCTTCGAACATGCTTCGAGCAGGACTATCCCGCGTTTGAAATTTTATTCGCCACGCGCGAGGCCGACGATCCGTCTATCGAAATTGTGGAGCGGCTGCGGCTCGAATACCCTGATGTGCCTACGAACCTGCTGATCACCGGGGAGCCTCCTTATCCCAACGCAAAAGTCTTCAGCTTGGATCTCATGTTGTCCGCCGCCGCGAACGATCTGGTGGTGATGAGCGACAGCGACATTCGCGTCGATCGCCAACTTTTGCGAACCGTTGCCGCCGAATTTCAGGACCGGCGACTGGGCGTCGCCACCTGTCCCTATCGCGCTGTCGGCGGTCCGAGCTTCTGGTCGCGCATTGAGGCGATCGGAATGAACACGGATTTTCTAGCCGGTATCCTGGTGGCCCGCGTGCTCGAAGGCATGCAGTTCGCAGTGGGTCCAACCATCGCCGCCCGCCGCAGCGCCCTTGCATCGATTGGCGGATTCGAAAGATTGAAAGACTATCTGGCGGAGGACTTCGTGATGGGAAAGTTCGCAGCCGAAGCCGGACACGGCGTGATCCTATCGTCTTGCGTGGTGGAGCATCACATCGGCAGTACGGTTTTCATTCACAACGCCGCGCATCGTCTCCGATGGGCTCGCAGCACGCGCCGTTCGCGGCCCTGGGGTTATGCCGGTCAGTTGTTCACCATGCCTCTGCCGCTGGCGATCGCACTGATGGCTTGCAGTGTCGACTATTGGCCGTACGCAATGATTGCGATTGGCATTCGCTTCGTCGCGGCGTACGTCATTTCCGCTCGCGTTTTGCACGTGAAGCTCAATTGGCTGCTTCTCCCGGCGGAAGATCTCGCGGTATTTTGCTTCTGGGTTGCGGGATTCTTCGGCAAAACGATCGTCTGGCGGGGCCGCCGCTACAAGCTCCACTCGGACGGCCGGTTTGAACTCATGGCTGTCACGGATTAATCTAACGTGGATTGACAATGAGCGTCTGCTTCGCATCTACTTTTCCGAACTGCATCGGAAAACTCGTCGCGCCGTAGTATGCGCTCCACTGGTCTTTGTAGTGCGATGACAAACGTTGGCCAGACTGGCCTACGGTAATATTCTGGAGCGAATGATCCAGATCGCCGAGGTCGACAACCATGCGCATCGACGGTCCCAGCCGCCGGGTGGTTTGTTTGATCGTCGTTGAAGAGCCGCTCATCGATACCGGCCCGATGTTGAAGTAGCTCCCGATCAGCGGTAGCTGGCCTGCTACCGGATGCACCAATTTCAGCTCGTTGTATTGTCCGTAGTCCCAGCGCGAAACCTTCGATCCCTGGATCTTCGCGCCCTCTTCCACGGCATCGGCGAAGCATTTCATCAGCCATGCGTTGTAATCGGGAAACCATCCCTGCGGACGCTCGCGCAGGAGCCTTTCGAGAACCGACGGAGCCATCCCGAACTGATAGGTCTGTCCGCTCCCGGGCGCGGCGCGCTCCGCCAGGGACTTCCGAAGCTGCTGGAACACCAGCGTCACCACCATCGGCGGGGCGGTGCCTTTTTCCATTTGTCCGTTCCAGGATCGGAGCAGAGCAAGGGCCTCGCTCAGCGCGGGATTCGTCACTTTGCGCGCATCCCATGCCGCCACGATCTGCTGTGCCAGGAAATGGGAAAACTCCGAATACACATCCTTCTGAACTTCGAGCATCTGTTTCGGTTCCCACTTCGCTCGGGCGTGGAGCAAGGTACGAATTTCAATCGCGCGATGGGGTGTGGAAAAATTGCCGTTTACCGGATACTCGTAATTTTCCGGAAATGGATTTTGATTTGCCGTGATCGCCTCGCCTCGCGCCGGATTGAAAAAGCTCGGTAGACTCTCGAAAGGAATCATGCCCCCCCATTCGCATTCTCCCGAAGCTCCATCCGCCGGTACGTCTCCGTCGCAGCCCTTCCGCCGAATCGGATTGCGACCCGTCGCATGATACCCGATATTGCCCGCGGTATCGGCGTAGACGAAATTCTGCCCGGGTCCTGGAAATCGCGCGAGGGCGTCGGTAAATTCCTTCCAGTCGTGCGCGCGGTCGATTTCGAGAAACGGAAACTGATACAATCCCGCGTCCGCGGCGGTCCACCGCAGCGCATACTGGCGATTCTCGTCGCTCAAGAAAATCGGACCGTGCCGTGTGATCCACGTCAGCGTCTCAATCGGCTTCGCGCCCTTCACCGCAATTGTTTCCCGTTCCAGACGAGCTTGCTCCAGATGCCCTTTGAACTCATATCGCCCGGTTTGCGGATCGATATTTTCACGATACAGATCCTGCACATCGAAGCCCAGATTCGTGATGCCCCAAGCGATGCTCTCGTTGTGTCCAATGATCACGGCGGGCACCCCCGGCAGGCTCACGCCAGTCACGTTGAGACCCGGTTTATCTCCATATGTCCGCAAATGAACCATGTACCATGTCGATGGCATTGCGAAATCGAGATGAGGATCGTTCGCCAGAATCGGCTTCCCGGTCACCGAGCGATCGCCCGACACCACCCATGCGTTCGACCCCGGTTGCGGATCGAAACCGGTGCGCACCGGGAAAAGAAAATCGGCCTTCGCCGCGTCTCCGTGCTCGCGCATGTGCAGCTTCTCGATCTCTTCGCGCCAGGTCGTGGTCAGCGTGCGGAACATCTGCAACCCCGCCAAGATGGAGTCGCGCACGCGCCACGGCCGTGGATCGTAATTGAGCAGCGTGAACTCGAGCGGCAAGCGCCCGCGATGCGTTTCCAGGTAGTAATTCACGCCGCGCGCGTAGGCCACCAGCACCGCGCGATCGGCCTCCGGCATCGTCCGCTCCGCTTCGTCCGCGATTTTGGAGAGCCTCAGCCGGCGCGCCTCCTGATCGGATTCAATCGCCGATTTACCTACAATCTCCGCCAATTCGCCGGCGGCAAGTCTGCGCAACGCGTCCATCTGCCACATCCGATCCTGCGCCGTCGCGTAGCCTTGCAGAAAAATCGCATCGTTCCAGGTGGCCCCTTCGATATGCGGCACGCCCAGGCCGTCGCGGGCAATAGTTCCCTTTGCCGATACCGGCGCGGCGATCTCGCCCGATGTTTCCGGCAACGGGCGCCACGCAAACCAGTACACCGCACCGAGAAGAGCAAGCAGTAAAACGGCTATGCTCAGATTGATTGCCCGGAGCAGTGGTGAAGAATACACTGCTCGATTGTACCGAACCCACAATGTCCTTCCGCCTGATTCTTCTCGTCGCCATCGTCGCGCTGAACGGCTTTTTTGCCGCGGCCGAGGTATCTCTGCTCTCTGTGCGGCGTTCGCGATTGAACGAATTGGCGGAACGAGGAAACGTCGCCGCGCGCGCCGCTCTCGACCTGCTCGCCCATCCCAGCCGCCTGCTCAGCGCGACCCAGGTCGGTGTCACGCTCGCCAGCCTCGGCCTGGGATGGGCCGGCGAAGACACCCTCTATCAGATGTTGCTCAGGATTCTGAATCCGATCATCACGCTCAAGACGTCGTACTGGCTGCACGGCCTGAGCTTTGCCGTCGCATTTCTCTCCATCAGTTTTGTCCACGTGGTCATCGGCGAAGTGGTCCCGAAGAATCTGGCCATTGAAAAAGCGGACCGGCTGGCGTTGCTGATGGCGCCTGCCCTCCTCGTGTTCCTGCGCATCTCCGCGCCATTCGTGTTCGTGATCGAGCGCGCGTCCTCCGCGCTCAGCGCCGCCATTGGATTGCACGGCGGCCACGGCGGCGGGGGCCATTCGCCCGAAGAATTGAAGTTCATCGTCGAATCGAGCAGAAGGTCGGGGCACCTCGAAGGCTTCGAGGAAGACGCGATTCAGAAGCTGCTCGAAATGAGGGAAGTCAACGCGCGCCAGATCATGACGCCGCGCATGGAAATCGTTTCCGTGTCCGTCGACGCATCGCTCGATGAGCTGCTCCGCATTACTCTGGAGCATAAGTATTCACGCCTTCCCGTCTACGAAAGCAAGCCCGAGCATATTATCGGTATCGTTCATTATAAGGATCTCGTGCGCGCCTGGCAGGAACGAAAATTCGCCGCCGACCGCCGCATTCCCGCGCGTCCGTTTCTACTCCGCCGCTATCTGCGCGACGTTCCGGTGGTGCCCGAAACGAAGCCTCTCAATCAGCTGGTTGACGAGTTTCGGAAGAAACACGCGCACCTGGCAATGGTGGTGGACGAGTTCGGGACCATCACGGGCCTCGTGACTCTCGAAGATGTGCTGGAGCAGATCTTCGGCGAGATCGGCGACGAGCATGACGTGCGCCGCCCCATGCCTGTCGCAGGCGCGCCCGTCATTGAGGTTGACGGAAGCACCAGCATCCGCGACCTTGCCTCGCAATATGAGATCGAGCTGCCGGGCGATGCGGGATTCGAAACTCTCGCCGGCTTTTTGCTGTTCCGTCTCGGCTATATTCCGGGGCCCGGAGAATCTGTGACGTACGGGTCCCGCACGTTTATCGTGGAAGAAATGGATCGAAACCGCATCGCGCGCGTGAAGATCATCACCGCGCGTCCACCCGATGTTAGAAACAAAGACGGGGAGCAAAAAGCGTGAACGAACTTCTTGCCGAAATTCGTTCCGAGTTCGATCGCCTTGCCAACCGGAGCGTCGCCGAAAGCGCGCAGCGCTTCTTCAAGGATGACCTTGTCGAGCTTCGCGGTGTCACATCGCCGCAGATCCAGCGCATCGCGCGTGAAGTTTACCCGCGCGTCAAGAAGTTATCTATCGCCGATCGCAACCGCCTCTCGACCGCGCTGTGGGCTAGCCGCAAACATGAAGAGGGTGCTCTGGTCTGCTACCTGTATCGCCGTTTCGCAGACCAATGTGGGCCCCGCGAGTTTGCGTTATTCACGCGCTGGCTCGATCGCTACCTCGATAATTGGGCGCACACCGATGGCTTGTCTCTGTGGCTCTTGGGCGCGTCGATCGCCAATGACGCGACGCTGGTCAGCAAACTCGATGCCTGGACGCGTTCGAAAAACCGCTGGAAACGTCGCGCCGCCGCGGTCGCGCTAATTTATTCCGCCAAGCGCGGCGAGCATACGCGGGCAATCCTGCGCATCGCCGCGCCGCTCATCGAAGACGCGGACGATATGGTGCAAAAAGGCGTCGGCTGGCTGCTCAAAGAGACGTATCCCAAGAAGCCGGCTGCGGTCGCGCGTTTTCTGATCGCCAATCGCACAAAAACAACGCGTCTCGTGCTGCGCTACGCGGCCGAGAAAATGAGCGCAGCCGATAAGGCCCGCGTTCTCACCCTCTTATAGGGCGGCTTTATTTCGACCATTTTCAGCAATATCCCATCTTCACCCACAGTCGTTCGAACAACCGTCGCGTAATTTATAAGCAAGGAGTTCATGAGCTCTGCCAACGGAGAGCGGAACCGGCCAAGAGGGGCGATACTAGTCTCTTGCTCTGAGGGCCTGCATGCGGTGCGCTTGCCCCCTCGGCTGACACAAACAGTTAAGACACAGTTGACCGTTCGATGAAAACTTCTCGACCGGCAAGACGACATTACAGCATACTCGTACACGGCTGGTGAAGCGGA
>Ga0182024_10001381_pt1 | contig 62736 bp, 56 predicted proteins | sample P32metaG_FD_120480 | JGI IMG/M metagenome (GOLD analysis project Ga0182024, IMG submission 120480) | Permafrost microbial communities from Stordalen Mire, Sweden - P3-2 metaG (Illumina Assembly) | ecosystem: Environmental > Terrestrial > Soil > Wetlands > Permafrost | place: Sweden: Stordalen...
CATGAGGGCACAGGGCACGGCCAAGACTCCGATCCCCGCGATCAAGAACTATCCGGTACGCAGTCACGCGCCGGAAGAGCGGGAGCGGCTGATTCTTGAGCATCTGCCACAAGTCCGTCTCATCGCGCGGCGAATTCATGAACGCCTGCCGGAGAGCGTGAATCTGGATGACCTGATCTCCACCGGCACACTCGGCTTGATCGCCGCCATCGATCGATTCGACCCGCACCACAATGTCAAACTGAAGACCTATGCGGAGTACAAGATTCGGGGCGCGATCCTCGACAGCTTACGAGGGCTGGACTGGGCGCCGCGCCAGCAGCGCCGGCGCACGAAACAGATTGAGGCCGCCATCGCGGCATCCGAACAGCGTCTGCACCGCTCGCCGACGGAAGATGAAATTGCCGGGGAGCTGAGACTTTCACTCGAGGAATACCACGAGTGGCTGGTGGATATTCGGGGTGTGAACCTGGGGAGCCTGGAGACATCGGCTCCGGAGGACGACAGCCGCAATCTCCTGAAGTACATTTCCGACGACGAAGAGAACTGGCCCTCCCGGCTGCTGGAGCGCTCGGAATTACAGCGCCTGCTGGCCGAAGCGATCGAGAAAATGCCGCGCAGCGAGCGCATCGTCATCAGTCTCTATTACCATGAGGAGCTGACTTTGCGCGAGATCGCCAAGGTGGTGAATCTACATGAGTCGCGAATCTCTCAACTGAAGTCGCAAGCCATCCTGCGCTTGCGCTCGTACCTGGAAAAGTGCTGGCCCCTTGAGCGCGGCACGGAGCAGCGCGGCAATTAGTCCAGCCCCCGTTAGTTCGCAACGCTGTTTCGAACCGTTCGTCCGCGCGGAATCGATCTTTCCGATCGATCCTCCACATTCACCGTCACGGTCACGGGCTTGCGATCGCGCACCAGTTCGATGGCATAGGTCTTCTTGGCGTTCGCCGTCCGAACTGCGGTGGATAGTTCGCTAGGCGTAGTCACGGCCATTCCATCCACCTTCGTGATCACGTCGCCCGCTTTGACGCCCGCCTTCTGGGCCGGTGTATTGTCGAGCACGGAACGCACCAGCACCCCTTCCTTCACGCTGAAATACACCGCCAACTGCGACCCCAGCGATTCGGCTTCCACGCCCAGCATCGGGCTGCGTATCGTGGTGAAGATCTGCGGGATATCGGGCATGTGAAACTCAGGCATCTCAAAGCCAGGCGGAAAGTTCCCCCCGAAGCGGGACTTGCGGCTGCCCAGCACCGCTGTCAACGTTTGCGTCGCGCCGTTTCGGGCGATCGTGAGCTTCACCTCGCGGCCGGGTGGCGTTTCCCGCACCATCCTGCCGAACTGCTCCATGCCTTCCACGCGTTGCCCGTTGTATTCCAGCACCACGTCGCCCGATTTCACTCCCGCCTTCTCGGCCGGACTGTTCTCTTCCACGCGCGTAATCTCCACGCCGTAGTCTTCCTTGAGCTTCAGCTCCTTCGCGCGGTTGTCGTCGAGCTCGGCCAGATTCACTCCCAGATAGGTGCCGCCCACGAACGGCGCGCCATTGAACTCCCGCGCCTGCAGCGCCATTTCGCTGGCCCGCGCCGCCAAATCGTGCACCTGCGCCTCGAAATCTGGGCCTTGCGCCAACGCAGCCGCGGAGAAAACCAGCATGAGACCAATCGTCTTCTTCATGACATCATCCTTCAGGAGAATTATTTTGCCCGCCGCAAATAGATCGCGCCACCCGTGACGTTCACCCGCAGCAGCGGACCGCCTCCGTTCAGCGCGCCCTCGGCCACCAGCGGACCCACTCCCGGCAGCCCGCCCACCCGCGCACGAATCTGCGGGAAATCGGAATTGATCCGCCCCGAACCACCCGATTCGTTGCTCGCCCGAACGGTCAACGCAAGATTGGACGGAATGAGAACCGTTATGTCACCAGCGTTGGTGCTCAAAATCGAATCCGCCATGGACTCGCCTGAAACCAGCTCCGCCATGATGCTTCCCGAATTCGCAAACGCATGCACGGCTCCCGCGACATTCCGCAAACGGATCGCGCCGCCGGCCGATTCGCATCGCACGCCCTTGGCCGAGTTCACCTGAATGGCGCCGCCGGAACTTTCCGCGGTCACCGGGCCATCCGCCTGCTGCACCTGGATCAGCCCTCCGGCCGTGCGCGCGTTCACCGTGCTAGCCGCACGTTCGATGCGAATGTTTCCGCCGCCCGTTGTGGCCTGCACTGGGCCCGCCACGCGATGCACGACGATCTCGCCGCCCGCGGTCTCCAGCAACGCTGCCGCGCCGGCGTTCTCCACTCGAATTCCACCGCCGCCGGAGTAACACCGCACTGGCCCGCTCACGTTGCCGACTTCAATATCGCCCCCGGCAGTTCGCAGTTCACTGTGGCCCCGCAGACGATCCACCGCGATCTTGCCACCGGCGGATCGAGCTTCGAAATCCCCATCCCAGTCGGAAGCCTGCACATCTCCACCGCGCGTTTCAGCCCACACATCGCGCAAGGCTCGCGGTCCGGTGACCGTCAATTCCAATCCCGAAGAAACCAGCCGGGGCGGAGTTACCTTTAGATAGGCCCAACCGCCCTCGGTTCCGGTCTTCACGCTAACTTGTTTGAGCATCGCTTCGGCTTCGCGCGCATCCCCGGCTTTCACCCGCACCGTCAGCGTATAGGTGCTCTGTTCGGTGGCCGCCCCGCGCAGCGTCATGTTGCCCGTTGTTTCGACACGCAGCCGGTCGGCAGACGACGCATCGATGGCGCCCTGAATCGTTCGAACCCAATAGCCTCCGTCACGCGTAATCGCGGACTCACTTTGCGCACTTGCCAAACCCCAACAAGCCAATCCCAAAAACGATATTGACAACAGCCTCTTCATGCCCGTAATGCTCAGTACATCTCCGCCGACGCGTTCATTTCCTGCAAAACCTTCTGGCATCGCATCCGGATATAGCCGTTGTCTTCCTTCTCCAACAGCTCCTGCAGAACGCCCACCATCGCATCGGTGTGCCGCTGATCGCTATTTTTTTGGACCAGCAGATCGATCACCTGTGTCCGCACTCCCGGGTTGTCGTCCTTCAGCAGCACCTGCGTCAAAGCCTGCCGCGTGTCCGGATCCTGCGCGAATTGCTTCAACCCGTCCAGCGCCTTCAACCGCACGCCGGCATTGGGATCGTGCTCGAGCGAATACACCAGCGCTTTGCGAATCTCGGCGGATTGCGAGTTGTTCTTCAGCAAATCGACCGATTCCACGCGCAAGCCGGCATCGGACGGATCCTTCGCGGCCGTCAGCAGCAGCCGCTGAATAGCTTCGTCGTCCACGCTGCCCGAGAGAACACGCTGCCGCGTTTCATCCAGAACGATCTGCACCCGCCCCGGCGACACCGGCTCCACGTATCGAACGCGCGACGTGGCTGGTTCCACCATTCCGGCCGAGCGCCAGTTGCCGAGGAAAGAGTTGGGCGCTACCCGCGCCGTCAAGAATCCCAGCGCCAGCATGGCCGCCGCGCCGGCCACCTGCGCGATCCCGGGCGCAAAATGAAAGTGAATCGTAAATCCTTCGCGCAATCTGTCCCACCAGCCCGAACCACGCACCCGGGACGCGCCCGCTGCTTGACTGGCGAGAGCCAGACTGGTTCGCAATTCCGCGCGCGATTCCGCCAGCGCCTTGGCGCTCGGCGCCAACTCAACGCCGTCCAATGCGGCAAACATCGCCTTCTCACGAGCCAGCGCCTTTCGGCATGCCGCGCATTCGTCGATGTGGACCTCCACCAGTTCCTCTTCATCGAACGACAATTCGCCGTACAGGAAAAGCGCTAAATTCTTTCTCGCTTCTTCACATGTCATACGAAATCTCCCAAAGCGGCGCGCATTTTCTGCGTCGCGCGAAACAGGCAATTCTTAGCGGCTTCCTCCGACGTGCCCATGAGCTCGCCGATAGTCCTCAGCCGCATGCCCTGGTAATGCCTCATCTCAAAAACAGCGCGCTCGCGGGGCGTTAAGCCGCCCAATACTTCCTGAATTTTCTCCCGCACCTGCTGGCTCTCCATCCGCCGCTCGGGATTGCTATCGGCCCGCGGTTCCTCCACCGTGTCCATACGATCGAGGTATCCTTCGCTGGTCTCCACCAACGAACTCTCCTCGCGCCGCACTTTCCGCTTTCGCAGCGCGTCCAGGCACAGGTTGCTTACGATCCTGTACAGCCACGTGTGGAAACTGCAGTCGAAACGAAACGTGTGCAGATTTTTGTACACCCGCAAGAACGCTTCCTGATAGATATCGTTGGCGTCTTCGGGCGACCGGAGCAGATTCGTCGCCAGCCGCAGCACACTCTGGTCGTACAGGCGCACCAATTGCTCAAAGGCGCGCTGATCGCCTTGTTGAGCCGCCCGAATCAGCTCGGGTTCGTCCATTTTTACGGCCGCCTGCACCACGGTAGCCTGCTGCAACACTCTGATGGACGGAGGAAAACCAAAAAGGTCACGTCGCGCTCACGGAACCGCAACTCCTACCGAGCCGCGACTTCCGACCGAGCCGCGACCAAAGGGAGCGGTCAGCCCGCCAATTCGACTTCGATCTTCTTGTTCGCTTGGTCCAGCTTCAGGATGCGGAAGCTTCGGACCTGCCCCGCGCGAGGGGCCTCCGATTGCGCCGCTGCCGCCGCGGGTCCCTGCTTCCATTTCGCTGATAACATTGCCGTTAGCGAGCTCAGATCAGCCTTGGCGGCGGGTTCGGGCGCGCTAGATCCATTGGCCGTTTCCTCGCGCAACCGGCATTCGGCGAAAACGCCCTCGCCGAGTTCGACCTTGGCGCGGCCTTTGGAAGCCTCCACGATCCTGCCCGTAACCGACTCGCCCACCTGATGCTCGGCGATATATTCGTCGGCTGTGGTCGGCTCCAGTTGCTTCATGCCCAGCTTGATCCGGCGACGTTCACGGTCTACTTCCAGCACCACCGCGCGCACCGTTTGTCCCGTCGACAGAGCTTCGCGTGGATGATTCAAGCGCTTCTCGCGCGTGATATCGGAGATGTGAATCATCCCGTCGACGCCACCACCCAGATCCATGAAGCAGCCGAAATTGGTCAGGCTGGCGATCGGCCCTTCGGCGATCGCGCCCACCGGGTACTTCTTCATCGCGTCTTCCCACGGATCGCCCAGCGCTTGCTTCAGACCCAGTGAAATCCGGCGATCGCCCGCGTTCACTCCCAGCACCACGGCCTCCACCATCTCGCCGGTCTTCAGCAGATCGCTCGGCTTCCTGACCTTCTTCGCCCAGGACATTTCGGAAATATGGATCAGTCCGTCCACGCCCGGCAACAACTCCACGAACGCGCCGAAATCGGCCAGGCGCGAAACTTTGCCCTGCACCCGGTCGCCGGTATGAAACCGTTCGGCCGCCGTGGTCCACGGATCGGCCCCCAGTTGCTTCAGCCCCAGGGAAATACGTTTGCCTTCCGGGTTGATTTTGAGAATCTTGACTTCGATGGAATCGCCCGCCGTCACCACATCGGACGGCTTCGCCACGCGATGCCATGCCATGTCGCCCACATGCAGCAGCCCGTCTACTCCGCCCAAGTCGACAAACGCGCCGAAGTCGGTGAGGCTGCGAATGGTGCCGCGCATCACAGCGCCTTCTTTGAGCTCCCCAAATTTCCGCTCGCGCGTCCTGGCCTCTTCCTCTTCCAGGATCGCGCGGCGATCCACCACGATGTCTTCGCTGGCCGTGTCCAGCTTGATGATGCGGCACTGGATTTCCTGGCCCACCAGCTTTTCCAGCTCCGCCTGATCCTTCGCCCCGCTGCGCGAAGCGGGCAAGAACGCCTGCGAGCCGACATCCACGCGCAATCCGCCCTTCACCAGTTCGGTAACCACGCCGCCGATCGCGCGCTTCTCCGCGAACGCTCGCTCCAGCGTGCTCCAATCCTTGGGACGCTCCACTTTGATGGTGGAAAGCGTGTAGCAGCCTTCCGGATCCCGTCCCGTGATGCTCACTCGCAGCTGGTCGCCAACTTTTATCGTGAGAGCGCCGGCCGCGTCGCGAAATAGTTCCACCGGCAGCACGCCATCCACCTTGCGTCCAATGTCGACAAACACCGATTCGGGCGAGATGGAAACCACCGTGCCTTGGAGCCCTTCGTTGCTCCGGCTGCCGCGATGTGTCTGCTCGAATTCGGAAAGAATATCGCCGAACGAATTGGCCAATGACGTGTCTTCGGCCATCGGATCCGGAGCGTCTAGAGACGCAGCTAGCGCCTCGGGGATTGCCTGGGATAATGGATTTTGCATGAAGCTTGGTGCAAAACCATTGTGTCACAGTCCCAGCTTAAACATGCCGGCGAGAAGACAGCGATAAGATGACAGCGTGGAGCCGCGCGCCCGCTTCCAGCAGATTGTCCGGCCGCAAGATATCGTCTGGATGTTGTTGTGCGTGGTGCTTGCTATCTTCGGCCCGGACCGCTCGCAGTACACCATCCTGACGCTCCTGGGAATCGGAATCATGCCGGTCATCGAGCCCAAGATTCCGTTTCTTCGCTCTAACGCAGGCACCGCGATTTCTTTCGCGATCAGCTTGGTCCTCTGGTACATTCTGATGGGTTGGACCGATGGAATCGAGAGCAGTTATTACTGGATTCTGCTGCTGCCGGTGATCGCCGTTGCTACTTCGGTGGGCATCGCGGGCACCGCCTTGGCCACGCTGGCGGCCTGCGGCGCGTATATGTCGTTCATCCGATTCCTCAGGCCCGACCAGTACATTCCCGAAGGCGCTTGGGAATTAGTGCTGATGCGAGCCGCCATCTTTCCCGTGGTTGGATATCTGGCGCATGAGTTGGCGGAGGCCAGTTGGGCGTCGGCGCGCAAATACCAAATGGCGGCCGAACAGTTAGCCGAAGCCAACAAGCATTTACAGGAAGCCGAAGCTCAAGTGCGCCGCACCGAGCGCCTGGCCGCTCTGGGCCAGCTTTCCGCGGGGCTCGCGCATGAAATCCGCAACCCTTTGAGCACCATCAAAGGCTCGGCCGAGATGCTGCTCAAAAACGTGGACACCGATGGCGCCGTGGCGCACGAACTGGCTGGATACATCTCTACTGAAGTGGATCGCACCAATGCGCTGGTTACGCGCTTCCTCGATTTTGCGCGTCCGTTGGCGCTGCGCCTTGAAAAAACGGAGATTACAGAGGTCATCGACGAAGCCGTGGCCCAAGTGGAAAAGCATACTCCGCCTCTGGACGTCAGCATCTATAAAAACTACTCGCCAGATATCCCGCCTTTTCTTCTCGATCGCCAGCTCATCGAGCGCGTGCTCTACAATTTGCTGCTGAACGCCGCGCAGGCCAGCCCGCCCCAGGGAAGCGTTACGGTAAAAACGCGCCAGGCAGGCGATACAGTAGAAATTGGAGTCATCGATCGTGGTTCCGGTATCGCTCCCAAAAACCGGGAAAGCATCTTCAATCCGTTCTTCACCACCAAGTCGAGCGGCGTTGGACTCGGCTTAGCCATCGTGGCCAAAATTGTCGATGAGCACGGCGGACAGATCACGGTGGAGAGCGAACCCGGCGCGGGCAGCGTATTTCGAGTGTTTCTTCCTATGAGAGAAAATGGTTCATGAAAGCCACGGTCTTAGTAGTCGAAGACGAAGAGAAGCTCCGCCGGGTGGTAGAACTGCAGTTAAAGACCGCCGGCTATGAGGTAGAGCAGGCCGGCACCGCCGAAGATGCGTTGAAGCTGGCCGATCGCGCCGACGTAATCATCACCGATCTGCGTCTGCCCGGCCTCAGCGGGTTGGAGCTGCTGCAGAATCTCCACAGCCAGGACCTGCGCACGCCGGTCATCGTTATGACCGCTTTCGGCAGCATTGAAACCGCGGTGGAAGCCATGAAAGCCGGCGCGGTGGACTTTCTGCCCAAGCCGTTTTCACTCGATCACTTGATGACCGTCGTCAACAAAGCGCTGGAGGTGCGCACCTTGCGCGATGAAAATCGCGAGCTGCGCGCCGAGTTGAGCCAGCGCTACGAATTCGACAACATCATAGGGCGCAGCGCGGCCATGCGCGAAATCTTCGCCACCATCGAGCGCGTGGCGCCCACCCGGGCCACCGTTTTGCTGTGCGGCGAAAGTGGCGTCGGCAAAGACATGATCGCGCGCGCCATTCATCACCACTCGCCGCGCGAGAACAAGCCGTTCGTCAAGATCAACTGCTCGGCGCTGCCGGAAAATTTGATGGAGAGCGAACTGTTCGGTTATGAGAAGGGCGCTTTCACCGGCGCCAACCTCAGCAAGCCCGGCAAGTTTGAACAAGCCGACACTGGAACTGTTTTCATGGACGAGATCGGCGACGTGCCTCCCGGCATTCAAGTGAAGCTGTTGCGCATCCTGCAGGATCGGGAGTTTGAGCGGCTAGGCAGCAACAAAGTCCGGCACGTGGATGTGCGGGTGATCGCCGCCACCAACGTCGATCTGCGAGCGGCTCTGGAACAGGGAGAGTTTCGCGAGGACCTGTACTATCGCCTCAATGTTCTGCCGCTGAATATCCCGCCCTTGCGCGAACGCAAGGAAGACATCCCGTATCTGGCGCGGCATTTTGTTCGCAAGCTGAGTAAGGATTTCGGCGGCCGCGTGGAATCCATTTCCGACGCCGCCATCGAGCGCTTGATGGAATACCACTGGCCCGGCAACGTTCGCGAACTCGAGAACGCTATCGAGCGCAGCCTGGTGCTGGCCAACGGCAACGTTCTGGAAGCCGCCGATATCCGGCTCGACCTGGCGCCCAAACCCCGGCTCGGTTCCGCCGACGGCTTTCTTCCCGAAGGCATGACGCTCGACGCCTACGAGCAATCCATTATCCGCGAGGCGCTGCATCGCGCGAACAACAACAAAAGCCAGGCCGCGCGCCTGCTCGGCTTGACGCGTAACGCGCTGCGCTATCGCCTGTCGCAGATGGGCATCGAATCATAACTCATTACCCCCGCTTCGCCCGCAAATACTGCTTCGGCCACGGACCGCTCTGCCGCAACTCGTCCGCCGCGCGCAGCGGCCAGTACGGATCGCGCAACAACTCCCTCGCTAAAAACACCATGTCGGCCTGCCCCGTGCGCACAATCCGATCGGCCTGCTCGGGCGTCGTGATCATCCCCACCGCCGCAGTCGGAATACCCGCTTCTTTGCGGATTTGCTCCGCAAACGGCGTCTGGTATCCCGGCCCCGCGGGAATCGGAATGTTGGGCGCCACGCCGCCGGACGAACAATCGATCAGATCCACGCCCAGCGGCAGAAGTTGTTTCGCCAGGCCCACCGAATCGTCGATGGTCCATCCGCCTTCCACCCAATCCGTCGCGGAAATGCGGACGAACAACGGAAGATCCGCCGGCCACGTTTGCCGGATGGCTTGTACCACTTCGCGCAAAATGCGTGTTCGGTTTTCAAACGACCCCCCGTAGCAATCCGTGCGCATATTGCTCAACGGCGAGAGAAACTCATGCAGCAAATACCCGTGCGCCGCGTGAATCTCAACGATCTTCGCTCCAGCTTCGCGCGCCCGCCGCGCCGCTTCGGCGAACGCTTCGACGATGCGCGCAATTCCTGCAACATCCAGCGCCTCGGGTGTTGGCGACTTCGGCGAAAAAGGGATCGGACTCGGAGCGAAGATCGGACGCCAGCCTTGCTCCGATTCATTCAACGCTCCGCCGCCATTCCACGGCTGCGCGGTGCTCGCCTTACGTCCCGCATGCGCCAATTGCATGCCTGGCACAGCGCCATGCTCTTCGATGAAGCGGAAGATGCGCGAGAGCATCGGGATGTGATCGTCCTTCCAGATGCCCAGATCCTGCGGGGTGATGCGTCCTTCGGGAAGCACGGCGCTCGCTTCGGTCATCACCATCGCCGCTCCGCCCACCGCGCGGCTGCCCAGGTGAACGAAGTGCCAATCGTTCGCGAAGCCATCGACGCTCGAATACTCGCACATCGGCGAAACGCCAATGCGATTCCGGAAATGCACCTCGCGAATTTCGAGCGGCGCGAAAAGATGAGGGGTTTGCGTCATGACCTTTTGTAGCAGTCTTTGTGGCGCACGCACTTTTGCGTGTCGCGTTCACACTCATGTGAACGCTCTTAGTCCATGCGTCAGCTATTAAGAAAACGATTGGCTTCGAAAACGAAGTCCTCGTGATTCTGATACCACGAGCCGTGGTTGGCGTCCGGATACAGGATCAGCTTGGCGTTCGGCATGTTCTGAACCAGATGCAGCGAATTCGCCGTGTAAACAATGACGTCGTGGTTCCCACTCACCACCAGCGTCGGCTGCTTGATCTGCTTTAAGTAAGCGAAACGCTCGCCTGCGGAAGTTCCCCACTCACCGACGGCCGCGATCTGCGCCGGCGCCACCTTGTCGTTAACAGGAGCGTCGGGGTTCTCGGTGCGCGAGAGATAGCGCTTCAGGAAGGCGCGCCCGGCCGCCTGGCTCCGTTCGGAATCCGTAAAGAAGACCTTGAGCCACAGATTTTCAGGCGGATTGTAAGTGGCGCCGAAGATCGCAGCCGTCTCCGGCGTGATGTGGCCCTCACCATTTCCGGCATCATGATCACGCGGGGCCGTTCCCACCAGAATAAGCTTGCGAACCAGTTCTGGCCTTTGCAGCACGATCATCTGCGCGACCATTCCGCCAATCGAGAAGCCCAGAACGTCAACCTGCTCCAGTCCCAGCGCATGGATGAGGGCGCCTGCGTTCTTCGCCATTCCCGCGAAGGTGTTCGGCACTTCTCCCGTGGAACTGGCGACACCGGCATTGTTGAACAGAACGATTTCGCGCTCCTTGGCGAGCCCGTCCAGGACGGCGGGATCCCAGTTGTCCAGGTTGCCGCTAAAGTGCTGGTTGAAGACGAGCGGAACTCCGCCCTCTTTTCCGAAACGGCGATATGCGAAGCGAATGCCGTTCGCCTCGACAAACTGCGTGGGTACGGTTACTGCTGTATACGCGCTCATGGTGCGATCCTTTTCTCGTTTCCCAAGCCGGTCCCGCAAAGCGTCCGCTCGCAGCCGGGTTGTTCCGGCGTGGTCTTGGTCACGTCGATCTCCATTCGGCCTTTCAAAGCTTCGAACCACCGTCCACGTGCACGGTGTCGCCGGTAATCCAACGGGCGTCGTCCGATGCCAGGAACGCGATCACAGGCCCAATATCTTCGGGTCGCGCCAGACGTTGGAGCGCCTGCATGTTCAACGCGTATTTCTGGCCGGTCTCTGTCTTTGTGAAGTTCGACATTTCGGTGTCGACCACGCCGGGAGCGACCGCATTGACCCGTATTCCGCGCGGCCCCAGCGCGGCGGCAAAATGTTTCACCAGCGTGTCGATCGCTCCCTTGGTCGCCGAATAAGCCGCCAGCGTGCCAACCACGGCATGCGCGGCGAGCGACGAAACGAACACAATGCTGCTGCCATTCCCCAGAATGGGAAGCGTCTGCTGGATGAGAAAGAACGGCGAGCGAACATTGACAGCGAACAGGCGGTCGAAATCCTCGATCGTCGTCTCCTCGATGCTCGCCGACTTCCCCACGCCTGCGTTCGCGACCAGAATGTCCAGCCGGTCGCCCACGATACCGCGAACCTGCCGGGCCAGATTGTGCGCCCCGTCCGGAACCGCAAGATCCGACGCCACCACCTCAGCCTTGCCGCCGGCGTTGCGAATCTCGGCGGCCACGCCTTCCGCTTCGGCCTTGCCACGGCCATAATGAACCAGAACCTGAGCGCCCGCCTGGGCGAGCGCCAAAGCGCTGGCGCGGCCTATCCCGCGGGAAGCTCCAGTAACAAGAGCGGTTTTGCCGGAGAGATTTACCATGATCGAGTCCTTCCCTAAACCTGCGCCGAGCCTCCGTCGACGAAGAGCTCGATACCAGTAATAAAACTGGCGTCCGCGGAAGCGAGGAAGACCACTGCCTTGGCGATTTCTTCCGGGCGCCCCAGACGGCCCATCACCACGGTTGCCGCTAGCGCCTTCATATCGTCGGGATTGGCGAAGGCCTCATTCAGGAGTGGCGTGTCAATCGGGCCAGGACTGACAACGTTGACTCGGATGCCGCGATCCTTAAGATCCGTCGTCCACGTGCGGGCAAACGAGCGCACGGCAGCCTTGGTGGCAGAGTAGATACTGAAGGCCGGGAAGCCCTTGATGGAGACGATGGAGGCGTTCAAGACGACAGATCCGCCGTTCGGCATCAACGGAAGAGCCTTCTGCACGGTGAATACGACTGCCTTGACGTTAACGTTGAAAACGCTGTCGTAATGCTCTTCGGTGATAGCGCCGAGGGGAACCAGGGGACCCCCTCCCGCGTTAGCAAAAACGATGTCGATGCGTCCCTTTTCTTTCCCGATCTGCGCGTAGATCCGGTCCAGGTCCGCAAGCTTGGTGACGTCGCCTTGAATTGCCGCGATGTTAGAACCGATCGCTGTCACTGCGGCGTTCAATTCAACCTGCCGGCGGCCAGTGATGTAGACATAGGCGCCTTCTTCGACGAACTGCTTTGCCGTGGCGAGGCCGATGCCGGCGCTCCCGCCCGTGATGAGAGCAATCTTACCTTCCAGTTTCTTCGACATTGTTTTTCTCCGTTGTGGCCAGCTTTGCGTCGAAACTATTGTGGAAAACCCCCAAATCGAGTGAATGCGAACTTACTCGATTGAGGCCCAGTGCGATTACTCTATTGGGGCTTACCATTCTGGACCCCTTAAAGGTATACTTCATTCGTATGGGTCAGTGGCCAAGGTTATCTAAGAAATCACCTCGCAACTCAAACTCTACAACATGCTTCGCTTGCTTGCCAATACTTTTGGTGGCGGCTGCCATGCCTGTCAGGCATAGGTGCTGAGTGGAGCTGCGGCATCTTCGTTATTTCGTTGCGGTTGCCGAGGCGGGAAGCCTCACGGTGGCGGCCGAAAAAAAACTCCACACCGCGCAACCCTCGCTCAGTCGTCAGATCCGCGACCTGGAGCGCGAGGTTGGCGCCCAGTTGATGACTCGCAACGCACGCGGCATTGAACTTACCGCGGCGGGGAAAGCTTTTCTCGATTATGCGCGGCTGGCGCTGATTCAGGTGGATGCCGCCGGCGAAGCAGCGCGGCGCGCGGCCAAACCGAGCAAGCCAACTTTTGCGATGGGGTTCTTGACCGGCCAGGAAATCGACTGGCTGCCTAATGTGATGCGCGTCCTTCGAGACCAGTTGCCCAACATCGACGTGACCGTCTCAAGCCAGTATTCTCCGGATCTCGCGGACGCGTTGCTGCGAGGGAAGCTCGACATCGCATTTCTGCGGCGCGAGGCCAAGGCCGCGGACTTGATCTACAAAGTGATCGCCAAGGAACCGCTCGTCGTCATCCTCCCAAGCGATCACCGCCTGGCTTCCCGGGAAGTCATCCATCCAAAGGAAATCGCGGGTGAAACATTCCTCAGTGTTTCGAATACGGCTCCAGCCTTGCGCGCGGTCATCGACGATTACTTGAAGCGATCTGGAATCGACACCAAACCCGAGCATGAGGCCGACAATCTCGCCATGGCGATGTCCCTGGTGGCGTCAACGCGCAGCGTTGCTCTCCTGCCTGCCTATGCACAAAATTTTCTTCCATGGTCGGTCATCAGCCGGCCTCTGGCTGGGGATGTTCCCACTATCGATCTGGCCGTCGGGTATAACCAGGCGAATACATCGCCAATTCTAAAGCTGTTTCTTTCAAGAATTGACGATTTGATCGCCCGCGTGTAAAGCTCCCATTGGTCCGGAAATCCACGTCGCGAATTGGAGCGGCGAGCGGAGCCTGCCACACTGCGCGGATTGTTTCCCATTTCCCGACCTGATTGAGTTAAACTCTCTAGATCAACCTATCGCTTGGCCCGGCTCGAAACTTCGCCTCTGCGAAATTAGTGCGTCCAAAGGGGCGGCATGGGCGAGAAAGCTAGAATATTCTAATCAATCCACTTTGCGGAGGATTCCCGATGTCGAAGAATTTTCGAGCTACATCTTTCTTAATGCACTGGTTGTGCTGCTGCGCATTCATGATTGGCTTGACGTCCCTTGTGGTGGCGCAGAGCGCCGGCAACGCGCCGGCGGCCCGGATTCTCGTTACGCAACCTGTCGATTCCAACAGGCGATACACCCTAGCCGGGAACACACGCCCTGAAGCGAACGCGGAGAACGACCGCGGGAAGGTGCCCGATGCGTTCGCGATGCAACACATGCTACTGCAACTCCAGCGCAGTCCGGAGCGCGAGCAGGGGTTGAAGAATTTTATCGATCAACAACACAATTCCGCCTCGCCCAATTTCCACAGATGGCTGACCGCCGATCAATTCGGCGAAATATACGGACCGGCGCCGCGGGATATCGAGACAGTCTCCGACTGGCTGCGCTCCGGTGGGTTCACGGTGAACATCGTCTATCCGAGCGGCATGTCGATTGATTTCTCCGGGATGGCCGGGCAGGTGTCGGCGGCATTCGGTACGGAAATTCACAGGCTCTCCGTAAACGGGGAAGATCACATTGCAAATATGAGCGATCCTCAAATCCCGGAAGCGCTCGCGCCGGTGGTAGTCGGAATTATGTCGCTGCACGACTTTCGGCCTCCCTCAATGAGGATGGCTCGTGCCCACTATACGTTGGAATCGCAAGCCATTGTGCCGGCGGATCTGGCCACGATTTACGATTTCAAACCGGCTTTTGCGGCGGGATACACCGGTCAAGGACAGACCATAACTTTGCTGGAGGATAGCGATCTTTACAACACAGCGGATTGGGATACTTTCCGCCGGGTACTCGGATTATCCTCTTACAACGAGGGATCGCTAAGCACCATCAATCCGGCGCCACCGAAGGGCGCTTCCAATTGTTCGGATCCGGGAGCTGTGGGAGCCGACGTCGAAGCGACACTCGACGCCGAATGGGCCAGCGCCGCCGCCCCGGACGCAGCCATCGTGGTGGCTACCTGCGCCGATACGACTACCACATCTGGATTCGTGATCGCGGCGCAGAATTTAATCAACGCCAAGGTTCCCCCTCCGATCGTCAGCCTGAGCTATGGCTTCTGCGAAGCCGGGACCGGAGTAGCCGAGAAGGCAGCCTACAATTCGGCCTACCAACAAGCGGCGGCCGAAGGCGTATCGGTGTTTGTTGCGGCGGGAGACGGCGGCGCCGCGGCCTGCGATAGGAATTTTGGCGCCGCGACCCATGGCATCGGCGTCAGCGACTCCGCCTCTACTCCTTATAACGTCGCTGTCGGAGGAACCGATTTCTCCGATACGTCCCAGGGCACGAACAATACGTATTGGGGCGCCACTAACAGTTCCACCTACGGTTCGGCCCTCTCCTACGTTCCGGAGATCCCCTGGAACAACTCTTGCGCGGGTTCCGCGGTGACGGCTTTTTTCAATTATTCGGTTGCTTATGGCCCGGCCGGCTTTTGTGGGAGCAGCATAGCGCAAGAAAACGGAATCCTTACTGTGGCTGGGGGCAGCGGAGGGCCAAGCGGGTGCGCGACCGGCGTTCCTGCGGCGAATCTGGTGGTAGGAGGCTCTTGCAAGGGATACCCTAAACCTGCGTGGCAAACGGGCGTGCCGGGAATCCCCAACGATGGCGTCCGGGATCTTCCCGACGTGTCGCTCTTCGCCTCCAACGGATTCTGGGGTCATTATTACGTGTTCTGCTTTTCCGATCTTTCGAATGGCGGCGCGTCGTGCTCGGGCCCCCCTGCTAGCTGGGCCGGCGCGGGCGGGACTTCATTTTCTTCCCCGATCATGGCCGGGATTCAGGCGCTCGTAAACGAGAAGATGGGAGGCGCCCAGGGTAACCCAAATCCGGTTTACTACAAACTTGCGGCCAGTTCGGTAGCCTCGTCGGTGTTCCATAGCATTACGACGGGCGACATCGCCGTCAACTGCTCGGGTGAAATAAACTGCTTCGGAAGCGGGTTCGAGGGAAGAGGCCGTGCGACTCCGGTCACCGGGTTCGACGGAAACGGCGGGCTGTCGACCAGCAGCCAAACGTATGCCCCGGCCTTCGCCGCCGCCAGCGGTTGGAACTTCGCTACCGGTCTCGGCAGCGTGGATGCCTACAACCTGATCTTGAATTGGAGCAAAGGCCAGTAAGGATGACTCCCATGTATAAAACGATTCTGCTTCTTACTTGCGGCCTTCTTATCGCGCTGGCGCCGGCCCGCGTCGACGCTCAGAGTTTCGATACCAGCGGCACGGCGAACCTCAGCGGAAAATACTTGTTCCGGTACGTCAATTTCTTCAACGACCAGAGTGGCAACCTCACGGAGTCCTGCACCTTGTCCGGCACGATTACGTTCGACGGCGCGGGAAAGTATACACTTTCAAGCACGCTCCTGGCAGATTCGGCCGGCACCAGCGGCACGGGCTCCTGCGCCTCGCTGGGCGGAGGAACGTACGGAGTGCAATCCAATGGCATCGCCCAACTGGACAATCCTCTTTACCCGGCCACTCTTTTCGGCGCCTTCAGCAAACCCGTGGTAGTGGCAAGTTCAACCGAAGACGACTACTTCGATCTCTTTATCGCGGTTCAAGCGCCGTCGACTTCGTTTGCCAACGGCAATCTCTCGGGAGCCTTCACCGTGGGCGCCCTGGACTTTCTCGATTCCTCCGCCTCCTTAGCGCGGCAAGGCTACTTCACTTTGAACGCCGACGGCAAAGGCAATATCGCGGCGTTCACTGTGAATGGCTCGTTAGCGAATTTGAGATCCGGCGAAAGCACCACGCAGAATGTTGCGGCCTCCACCTATACACTCTCCGGCACGGCGGGTGGAACCTTGACTTTTCCCGGCAGCTCGGAAAATCAAACCGAGATCGTCAGCGGCGCAAAGGTTTTTTATGTGTCGGCCGACGGAAACTGGTTCGTGGGAGGCTCGGCTACCGGATCGGACATGCTCTTCGGGTTTCGCGCACCCTCCGGCACGAGTTCGAATTCTCTCCTGAACGGAACCTATTTTATGGCGGGAATGGAAGACTATGTGGCCGGCCCGCCGGATTTTCTGGATGCGTTTTATGGGTCCATTAACACCAGTGGAGATGGAACCCTCATCTCGCATCAACGGTTCGACGACGTCGTCGATGTACAAACCTACGACAACACCTTCGACACGCCGGTAACCATAGGGGCAGACGGCTCCTACTACGACGGCGCGATTTACACTTATCTCGCCGGCGCCAAGGGAGCGGCGCTGATGCAGATTGGATCCAACCAGCAGTTCTCGCTCATCATTGGCATTCACGCGCCGTCGTTTACACCGGCTTCCACGGTGTGGATTAATCCCATCGGAATTACCAACGCAGGCAACTATACGCCGATCACAAACGCTTTCGCTCCCGGTGAGCTGGTGAACCTATATGGAAACTTCGGGGTATCCACTCAAGTTGACCGCGTGCTCCCGGTTCAAACAACGCTAGGCGGGGTCCAGGTTTTCGTTAATGGTCAGGCGGCTCCCGTTTATGCCGTGGGCGAGAACCAGATCAGCGTGTTGATTCCCTACGAGGTCGCTGGCGAATCGTTCGCCACCTTCCAGGCGGAGGTCAACGGGTCGAAGTCCAACTCGGTAACGGTCTACGTCGATAACACGGCGCCGGGGATTTACACGCTGACCGAGAACGGGATTGGAGCGGGAGCGATCTTGCACTCCGATTATTCCGGAGTCACCCCGAGCAGCCCTGCCAAAGCCGGCGAGACGGTGCTGCTGTTCATGAATGGTCTTGGACCCGTAACCCCGCAGGTGGCCGATGGCGTGGCTGCTCCCGATGGTCCGTTGAGCAATAGCGTCGAAGCCGCGGATATCGTCATCATTCTGGAAGACGGAGTGGATTTCCCGGTAACGGTCAACCCCTTGTTCGCCGGTCTGGCGCCCGGATTCGCAGGGTTAAATCAGGTCAATTTCACCCTGCCGGCCAGCGGACTATCAAACGGCGATGTCTCCATAGCTTTTGACACTATCGAGGCGTTTAATAATATGTCGACCATCAACCTGTCGGGCTATTCGCAAAACTCCCTGGCCGTTCCCAGCCAACGCGCTTCCAGGCTACGGCGCCGCGTTGTCACGGGTGGCGCCACTCCCCGCGGACATTCGAAGAAGTCGCGGCGGGCGTTGCCGGAGAGGTCGAAGGAGAGCTTTTAAGCAAACCTCAGAAACCCTCCAAGAGGAATGCGCCCAAATTCTGAGACGAAATTCCTTCACGCCTTTTGCAGCATTTCGGTCCGGTACTTTGGAGCAAGCGCCTGCACTTTCGCCATGAACGCGGCTTGTGCCGCTTCGTCCAGTTGGGGCGGGGCCGCGGTGCGGGTCGGGACGGGAACGCCGACTTCCAGAAAGAACTCTTCCTGGCCGGATGGCGAGCAGATGCACATCAGCCGCGCCGGTTTTGTGGAAGAGTTCCGAAACTGGTGCGGTGCATTCGCCGGGATATGTACGGTTTCGCCCGCTCGCAACACCACGCTTGCGCCACGGAAGGTGGCCTCGAGTTCGCCTTCGAGGACGCTGAACGTCTCCTCGAAATCGTGCCGGTGTGGAGGAGGGCCGCCTCCGGGCGGAACATGCATATCGATCAGGCAGAAGTGGCCTGCAGTCTCTTTTCCCGTGAGGAGAATCGTATAGGTATCTCCCACCAGACCGATGTGTCGAACGTTTTCGCCGGAGTCCGGGTTCGCGGAGGCGAGTTTTCGGCGGAGGTCGTCGGGCGGAAGATTCAATGACGGCGAAGGAACGGGTTGCTTATCGGACATTCTGTCACTCCTTATGCGGCCGCGGCAGTCGGCCAATGCCCCCATGCCATTCAACGGTGGGCAATTTCATTTTAGTTTGGGCCGGAGCGGCTGGATGCCCGAAGGGCGATACTCCAGAAGGAATCCAGGCGTCCTCTGCCTCAGGGAGCCATTTTCGAATATCGGGGTAAGATCGTCACAGCAGCCCTGCCGTATAATCGCTCCAGGGGGTTCCCCTTGGCCCGAATCCTTCGATTTGTGTTAGTGGCCCTACTGGCAACTGCGGCAGGCCGCGCCCAGATTCCAGGTCCCTATCCGACGACGCCATATCCGGGTCAGTATCCGCCGGGTCAGTATCCGCCGGGGCAGTATCCTCCGGGCACGATCGGCCTGCCGGGAGGGCTCAGCCTTCCCGTCCCGAAGCTCCCCGGCAAGAAGAGCAAAGACAAAGACACTTCGGACAGCAACAGCGAGAGGGTGGCGCTCCGCGCGGCCGATGGAACCCTGCGCGAGCTGGGTGAGAAGGACCTATATCTCGAGACCACCAAACACAAGATACTCAAGTTTCGGACGCTGGCGAAAACACAATTTCACGACAAGGAAGGTGAGCAGGTTCGCGATTCCTTGCTGAAGCCAGGAGACCAGCTCTCCGTGCAGGTGAACGGCGACGACCCGGAGACGGCGCTGCGCGTAATTTTGACGCGTAAAGGAACAACAGACGAGCGGGTGGCGGCCCAAAGACCCTTCGACCACGATTCCGGGCAGACTCCCGTTGAGGCGGACACGCATGCCGCGGGAACGATGGAGACAGCGGCCGAGCCGTCGGGAGGATCGAAGGCCGGCCCCAGCGGCAACGGCGGCCGTGAGACCACCGCGCCCGCGTCGAACGACGATGTCATTGCCTCGGCGCGCGACGCAGCCGATCGCCTGAGCGACGGACTGCCGAACTTTATCGTTCAGCAGAACACTACCCGGTATTTCAGCCGGGTCCTTCCGCCCCATTGGCAGGTCCTGGACGTGGTGACGTCCGAGGTGGCGAGCGTGAACGGCAAGGAAGACTATCGCAACATTATGGTGAACGGCAAGCCGTCCAGCCGGCCCATCGAAAAAACCGGCGCTTGGTCGACCGGCGAATTCCAAACCACTCTCGACAGCCTCCTCAGTCCGTACAGCGCCGCTGCGTTCCGTAAGACCAAGGAGGATACCATCGACGGGCGCCCCGCCTATACCTATAGCTTCCGCGTTCAGCAGGAAAATTCGAATTGGGACATCCACGCGCCGGACGGCTCCAAAGCAACCCCCTCTTACAGCGGGACCGTATGGATCGACAAGCAAACCTCTAATGTGATGCGGATCGAGGAGCAGACCGGGCCGCTACCAGCCAGTTTCCCATTCGACAAGGCGGAATCCGTGGTCGAGTACAGTTTCATGAGCATTGATGGAAAAGCCTTCCCGTTGCCGGTCCATAGCGAGATCCTGACCTGCCAGCGCGGCACTTCCACCTGCACCAAGAATGAGATTCGTTTCCAGAACTACCGCAAGTTCGGCGCGGATTCCACCGTCACATTCGACAAGTAAGGCTTGCGCAGAGAAGCCGCTCCGATCTTGGATCGCCAAGACAGATTCCTTTCGCGTGGGCCGTGCGGCATGAAATCATCCGCGTGCGTAGCATCGAAAGCATGAAACGAAGCGCTCGTTCAACGGCCGCGAAGGCAGACCCATCCGTCCCGTCGCGCGCGCTGGTTCAAAATCCGACCGTTCGCAAAATGGCCGGCTAGTCGCCGCCTTGTCCCGCCCGCTTCGCGCTTGGACCAATATTTCCACTTTTCGGCCTGCGCCTGCTCCCTTCGCCGGAAGGGCTAGACTCTATCCAAAGCGACCCGGGCGATCTCGATTTCGCCGCCATCCAACATTCTTCACGCTGGATGACTCCAAATAGTCCGCTTTAATCGCTGGTAACACGCGTTTCCATGGCAAAATATGTTAACGTACTTAGAAATGCCAGATGCGTTGCGCCTTCGCGAAACCCTTCCGGTCAAGCAAAACGATCGAATCTCAATTCCAGATATGATCGACGAATTCTCGGGGCTAAATGGCGCACAGCGTGGCGTTTGATCCGATCGAGGTCCCCGTCTATCAACCATATCTGCACGGCCGGGAGAAGGAATATGTCACCCAGTGCATCGACTCGCTATGGATTTCCAAGGGCGAGTTCATTTCAGTTTTTGAAGAAAAGTTCGCGGAATATCTTGGCTGCGCGGACGCCACCACCGTCTGCAATGGAACAGTGGCTCTGCATCTCGCTCTCCTGGCCCTCGGTATCGGCCCGGGCGATGAAGTTATCGTCCCCACGCTGACCTACATTGCTTCCGTCAACATGATTGCTCATGTCGGAGCCACCCCTGTATTTGTCGACTCGCTTCCCTCCACCTGGCAGTTGGATCCCGAGGATGTTCGCCGCAAGATTACCGATCGCACCAGAGCCGTGATGGCTGTACACTTGTACGGTCTGCCGTGCGATATGAAGCAACTGACAAAGATCTGCTCTGAGAACGGCCTCTTTTTGATTGAGGATTGTGCCGAGGCCTTTGGCTCTTCCTATGCAGGGCGCCCAGTGGGTACGTTCGGAGACATCGCAACTTTCAGTTTCTTTGGCAACAAAACCATCACTACGGGTGAGGGTGGGATGGTGGTGGCCCAGGATGGGGCGGTCCTTGACCGCGTCAAGCATCTGAAGGGACAGGGCGTCTCTCCAACGCGTGAGTATTGGCACGATGTTCTGGGCTTTAATTACAGGATGAACAACATCTGCGCGGCAATCGGGCTCGCCCAGTTGGAAATGGTCGACACGATCCTGGAGAAGAAGCGGCGTGTCGCCGGCTGGTACCGTGACAAGTTGCGCCACCTACCGCTGGAGTTGCAGACCGAAGTGGAAGGAACCAGGCACTCTTTCTGGATGTGCTCCGCGCTGGCCGCCGATGAGTTCACCCGCGATGGCTTGCGCGCTCATCTGCGCCAGCGGGGAGTCGAAACCCGACCCACGTTTCATCCCGCTCACACCATGCCGGTGTTCCACACGAACGAACGCTTTCCCGTGGCGGAGGGGATTGGCCAGCGTGGCCTTAGTCTACCTAGCTACCCTGCTCTCAGCGAGGACCTGGTGGATCGTGTGTGTGCGTCGATAGAGGAATTCTACGATGCGCATCGTATGTCTTCCTCGGCGGGCGCCTACAGGAGCAGTTCCCGGTAACCTGCGCGGCATGTTGGCCGATCTTTACAGCCGGTCGGCGAGCGGAAGAGGATTCGAGATATCCAGCGCTTGCTATGCGTGAGTACTTTGCCGGTATCTGGGCCGCCCGTTACTTCTGGATGCATCTAGCTGCGGCGGACCTGCGCTCCCGTTGGCGTAGAAGTTTTTTCGGTCTGCTATGGTGCATCCTCCAGCCTGTGGGCTTGACGCTGATTCTGGCATTCGTGCTCAGCCGGCTGTTCCATACCGACATCCGATCCTACGCTCCCTACATCATCTCTGGAAGTCTAGTGTGGGAATTCATCATGGCGGTCTCGGTTGGAGGGTCCTTGTCGTTTGTGCAAGCCGACGCCTATATAAAATATTTTCGCCATCCTTTGGCCATCTATTCTCTTCGGACCGTGATCGCGAACCTGGCCGTTCTCGGCATAGCCAGCACGTCCATGTACGTATGGGCGGCAATCGTCCGGCCGGAACTGGTCGGCATTACGTGGATTAGCGCGCTTTCCATTTATCCCCTGGTGGCGCTGATAGCGTGGCCGATGTCTACCTTGCTCGCCTACGCCGGCAGCCGCTTTCGCGACTTGCCGAATGTGCTGGTGTTGGTGATGCAGGCATTCTGGTTCATATCTCCGGTATACTTCGAAGCCAGCATGTTCCGGCGCGGCGGCCTCAATAAGCTGGTGGACTACAACCCTCTGTATCATTTGCTCCAGATCGTTCGCGCTCCTTTGCTAGAGGGCAAATGGCCCTCCGCCACGGACTACGAGTTCTGTCTGGGCACCGCTCTGTTCTTCACGTGCTGTGCCTGGCTGGTAGGGCGGAAGGTGGAAAGAAAAATCATCTTCTACCTATGAGCGCAGCCTATTTATGAGTGCCACGAGCCACATCCGTCTTGCCAGTGTGAACCTGCACTACCCCGTGGTTGCCTATACGCATCGTTCCCTGGCGGGGATGCTCGCCCAACTCGCCGGGAGACGGCGGGAGATTCCACCCTTGCAGAGCATTCACGCGCTGAAGAACGTCAGCACGGAGATTCGGAAGGGTGAAAGAGTGGCGCTGCTGGGACATAATGGGGCCGGGAAGAGCACTTTTCTCAAGACCGTTGCAGGGCTGTATCCAATCTCCAGCGGGAGCGTCGACGTGAAGGGGAGCGTCCGCTCGCTGTTCGATCTCAGTCTTGGCTTTGAACCCGATGCGACCGGAAGAGCCAATATTCTATACCGCGGTTTGCTGTTGGGCCTCCCGCCCGGCTTTGTTCGCGCTAGGGAGGCCGAAATTGTCGCCTTCGCGGATTTGGGCGAGTTCATCGATTACCCGCTGGCGACCTACTCGGCCGGAATGCAGGTGCGTCTTGCATTTGCGATTTCCACCTTCGTGGGCGGCGATATTCTATTGCTGGATGAAGTGATTGGAGCCGGCGATGCCAGTTTCATGGCGAAGGCCAAGTCGAGAATCACCAAGCTCATCGACGAATCGGAGATTTTGGTGCTGGCCTCGCACGACCTCCACACCGTTTCCTCGCTCTGCGATCGAGGCTTGGTCTTCCACCATGGGGACCTGGCGTTTGACGGCCCGATTGCGGAAGCGATCGGCGCTTATCGAAGCATGAACGGATTGCCCAATGGCCGATAAGCTTCCTCGCGTCATGTGGCTGTTGAACCACTTCACGGCGCGCGAATTTGAAGTCGCGATGCTGGAGCAACTCGGTTTCACTGAGATCTTTCTTCCGAAGTCGTTTCCACAAGAGGTAGGCTCCCGCAGTACTAGTGTCGACTACTCGCGCGACGCAACGCTTTCCATACCCGCGGACGATCTGGCGGTTTTGAACGCGGCCGATTGGTATCACGGGCCGGGACGCGACACCTGGGATGTGGCCAACAAGCACTTCGATCTCCTGTTCTTCGTGGCGCAGTACCCCTCGATCTTCCGAAGCGTGTCAAACCATTTTCGGGGCGCCGCGATCCTGCGGGGCTATGGATTGGGCGGACAGATATCTTACGCCGAGCTTGTCAAGCTATGCACCGGCGGAAGGCGAACCGTGGAGAATATGGGACGCCGGTTTTGGCTTGGCGCGGCCTATGAGCATCTAGCCGCAAACGAGCCGCTTTGGCTGCGGGAAAGAGCCGTGTGGTTGCCCGTCGGCCTCCACGATTGCCGGCTAACGGATGCCTGGAACGGGTCCATTTCCAAGATTTTCTTTGTCTGTCCGGAGATTCCGGGAAATCCCTACTACCAGAACGTCTATCGAAATTTCAAAGAGCAACTCGGGGATTTGTCGCACGTGGTGGGTGGCGCTCAGTCCCTGGCCGTGACCGACCCAAATGTATTGGGATTCGTTCCCGGCGAGCAGCATCGGAGAAATATGCGTGAACTCCGGGTTATGTTCTACCACAGCACCGAGCCCAATCACGTCCACTACCACCCGTTCGAGGCCGTGAGAGCAGGCATGCCTCTGGTTTTCCTGGCCGGCGGCATGCTCGATCGGTTGGGTGGAATCGGCCTGCCAGGTCGATGCAATGACTATAAAGAGGCCCGCGCAAAGCTCCGGCGTATCCTTGCCGGCGACCGCAAACTGATTGAGGACATCCGGGCCAGCCAGGTCCGTCTGCTGGATGAAATGCATCCGCAAAAGCTTGAGCCGGTATGGCGCCACGGGTTAACACGCGTACTATCGGAACTTGAGGCGTCGCGAGTGCGCCCTTCCATTCCCGCGCGCCCCTCTCGCATTGCCGTAATTCTTCCGGTCGCCTACCGTGGGGGCACTCTTCGAACGGCGAAGTTGCTAGCGCAGGCGTTGTGGACCGGCAGCAGACAATCCGGCGAGGATGCCGAGGTGGTATTCGCGTATCCGGAAGTTCATCAAGAAATGCGCGATAGATGGGATGACGACCTTCCACTGTCCATCTCGCGCCGCACCATCCGATGGCAAGCGTTGGACCCCGCGGCCGCTAGCCGCGCCATGCGCTATGCCGGGCATTCCGACTGGGTTCCGTCGGCAGCGTCCTACTTGACGCCGGACGATGGAATTCAGCAGCTTTACGATTGCGACCTGTGGATCTTCGTCAGCGATCGGCTGGATGCGCCTTTGCTACCCGTGCGTCCCTACGCGTTGGTGGTCTACGACTACCTGCAGCGCTATGTGAGGCTATTCCCAACGGGCACGGACGAACCCTTCCTGGCTGCCGCCCGCGCTGCCGAACGGGTATTGGTTACTACGCGTTTTACGGAACACGATGCTTTAGCGTACGCCGGTGTGCCCAAGGAAAAGGTGGTCCGAGTACCCATGCTGGCGCCGGAGTTCCCGTCTGCGGAACGCGTATCTTCTGACGCTGGCGCTCCGTACTTTCTCTGGACCACGAACTTTGGACCTCACAAAAACCACTACAACGCAATGTCCGCCTTGCGAGACTATTACGAGCTATTGAACGGCCGGCTAGATTGCCGTGTTAGTGGCGTGGATACCGGAAACCTGCTGAAGAGCCATCTGCCACACCTGAAATCTTTGGCGGCGATGGTTTCAGACAGCCGGCTGCTTTCCAAGCGGCTGCGGCTACTGGGAGAAATGCAGGATGCCTTGTACCGGCGGCAATTGGCCAACGCCGCGTTCCTGTGGCATCCCGCGCGGATCGACAACGGGACGTTCAGTGTTGTGGAGGCAGCTCACATGGGCGTGCCTTCCTTGTCGAGCAAGTATCCGGCCATGGAGGAGATCGACAAACAATTCGGCCTTAATCTTACATGGATGGACGCCACGCAACCCAATCGGATGGCTCGGCGACTGAAGTGGATGGAAGAGCATGCGCGTTCGGTTCGCGACCACCTCCCCTCTGAAACGGACCTCGCCCAACACGGCGTGGAGCGTGTCGCTGGCGAGTATTGGAGGGCGTTGCGCGAGTGTCTTTGAGGCATTTCGGAATCTACCTTGCGTACGGGCCGACGGTAGATCTGCAAAAGGAGGGGCTGGGCCGGCTGCTGGTTGCCTTCTTGCAAGCCGCGGCTACACGGGAGGATGTGCGGTTTGTAATCGCATGCCCTCAATGGTCGAGAAAAAGTCTTCTCGCCCTGCTGGAGAGCGAAGGGATAACAGCCGCATCTTTTGACGTGGTCTCAACGGACGGTGTGCCCTTGATACTAAGGACGGTCCTCGCATCCCAGTCCAGGAAGCGGGTTCCGAGAAAACCGTCTCCACTTCGGAGCCTTCTTGCATGGATTCAATCCGGCGTTGTTCGGCATCGCCAGTGGACGGAGCGCCGCCTGGTGGCAACCCGCAGCATGCTCACCTGGTTTGCCTTTACCGTGTATGCCTTGATCCTGGGAATTTTACTATTACCTCTGCTAGCCGTCGCCTGGCTGGTCCGAGCTGCGTACCGAGGCTTTTTGCGGGTGGCAAGAGTGTTGACCAGGTTCACATGGTTTCACTCGGCGTTTAACCAACTGACGGCGGTTATCTCCCTGCCCGGCGAGGAAGCCCTGGTGATGCGACTCTACCGCTTGATGGAAGCCGACGAGGGAGAAAGGCTGGCGAACGTAGTCAACGCCGTGCGGCACGTGAAAGCGTGGTACTGTCCCACCGCGTTCTGGCCCGCGTTTAGTCGCATCAGTGCGCCGCGGCTGATGTGTGTTCCCGACGTAGTCCCCACCGGTTTTCCCGTCGGGTTCTCACTCGCGGATCCCGATCTGATGAAGAGTGTTGAGACCGTGGAACGGACCATCGGCGGAGGCGAGCACTTCGTCACCTACAGCTCGCAAGTGAAGTGGGGTACGTTGGTGGACCGCTACTCCGTCAGTCCGGCCGCAGTCAACGTCGTTCCCCACGCTTGCTGGGATCTGAGCCATCTGGTCGAGGTAAGCGGGTTTCCCGATGGAGAGAAAGCGACCAAAACCTATTGCGAATCGTTGCTAAAGCAGGCGCTGATCCGTCTCGGAGGCAACGCATACACCGTGGGTTTGGCTAGCGATTCTATTAAATTCCTCTTCTATCCCAGCCAATTCCGGCCTAACAAAAACTTGTTGACGTTGCTTCGCGCGTACGACCATCTTCTCCGGGAACGCTTCATCCAACAGAAGCTGATCCTGACCGGAAACCCGAAGGGCCTCAAGCCCGTCCACGACTTTATTGCAGAGCATCAGCTTGAAAATGACGTTATTTGCCTGCACGGGTTGACGACACGCGAGCTGGCGGCGTGCTACCGGCTGGCCGATCTTGCGGTGAATCCCAGTCTCAGCGAAGGCGGATGCCCCTTCACTTTGACTGAAGCTCTCTCAGTTGGCACTCCCGTAGTGATGGCCCGCATCCCGGTCACCGAAGAGGTCGTTGCCGACGAGGAAATGCGCAACATGATGCTATTCGATCCCTACGACTGGCGCGATGTGGCGTCGAGAATTGAATGGGCGCTCCAGCATCGGGAAGTACTCCTGTCAGCCCAAAACGAATTCTATCTCGTGCTCTCCAAACGGACGTGGCGTGACGTCGTCGACGACCACGTAGCAATCCTGGACGGGCTCGCGGCGGCATCTGTCCCAGCGGTGGCGGAGAGGCAATGAGGCCGCTCGCTTTATTGGGATGTGGAGGTCATGCCCGGAGCGTCGCCGATGTCGCGCTCACCGCCGGATTTGAAACACTGCTGTTTGTCGATGAGAACGCGAAGCCGGGAGAGCGTATACTTGGCTTCCCGGTGCAATGTCTCATGCCGGCGCCCAGCGATGGATGGGAGTATATGCCCTGCGCGGGAGATAATCGCCGGCGTTTGGCGCAAATTCGCCAGCTTGCCGCGGCGGCCTTGCCGCTGGCGACGGTGATCTCACCCCGCGCCACTATCGGCGCCGGAGCCGCTGTAGGTTCCGGTTGTTTTGTCGGACATCATGCCCATATTGGACCCTTGGCGAGCATCGGCCCCGGTTGCATAATCAACACCGGGGCAATTGTCGAGCACGAATGCGTGATTGGGGAGTGCTCTCACGTAGCGGTTCGTGCTTGTGTTGCGGGACGCAGCAGCCTGGGTGACTGTGTGTTCCTGGGCGCCGGCTCCGTTGTCATCGATTCGATCTCAGTGGCGAGCGACGTCGTCATCGGCGCTGCCGGTGTAGTAGTGGCGGCGATTGACTCGCCCGGTGTGTATGTCGGCGTTCCCGTTCGCCGAATCGCAAGCCGCGATTCCTAGGACTTCGACAGGCCGGAGAAGCGGCTATACGTCTGGGTGGTTAGCCAACCTTGCGCCCTTAAGTTGCCACCGTCTGCAAGTTCTAGTTCTCACTTGCCCTCTAACTGCCGATCAAACGCTGAAGCCATCGCATCCGTCAGATTGGCGGCGACACTCTCATGATCGGAGCGGGGTGTCGGCGCGGTGGGTCCGCCCAACGAACCCGCACCGCGCCGTTGCCTGCGGCAAGCTGTCGAGCGCCCTCCAGTTTTGTTCTTCGTTCGCTGGGGGGAGCGAATTCACGGTTCCGTTCCTCCAGCGCTCTCTCGGGCTCCATCTACCACGAGCACGAGTCCACCGAAAGTACGGGCGGAAGATTCCAGTTCTGCTTGGCGTTAATAGAGCCTGCAAGAGTATACGATGATTAGAATCGGGTGGCGAAAAAGAAAAAGATCAAGCCGTACAACATCCCGACCGAGATCCGGCGGTTGGCTCGCGAGCGCGTCGGCGCCGTGCCTTCGCCCAAACTGATCGTGCCCAAGAAGCAGCGCAAGAAGCCCAAGCACAAGCAGCCGCCCGGAACGGACGATCGCGAATAAGTTCGCAGGTTCCGGGCTGCAACCCCTGCGGTAGAATGAGTGCATGCCGGACGTGCTTCGCATCGCGGATCGCGACTTTCATTCGCGGTTGTTCGTCGGAACGGGAAAATACCGCAGCTTCCAGGAAATGGCTCGCTGCCATGCGGCTTCAGGCGCCGAGGTGGTCACCGTCGCGGTCCGGCGCGTCAACCTCACCGACAAGTCCAAAGAATCGCTGATCGATTATATCGACCGTTCGAAGATGTTTATTCTTCCGAATACGGCCGGCTGTTACAACGCCGACGAGGCCATTCGCACGGCGCGTCTGGGCCGCGAAGTGGGGCTTTCCAATTGGGTGAAGCTGGAAGTGATCGGCGATCAGAAGACGCTGTTCCCGGACAACGAAGGCTTAGTGGAGGCCACGCGGGTGCTGGCGCGCGAGGGGTTCGTGGTGCTGCCCTACACCAACGACGACTTGGTGAACGCGCGCAAGCTGATCGACGCGGGAGCCGCGGCCGTGATGCCTTTGGGCGCGCCCATCGGATCGGGTCTGGGTATTCAAAACGCAACCAATCTACGAATCCTCCGCGAGACCATTACCACAGTGCCGCTGATCCTGGACGCGGGCGTCGGGACGGCATCGGATGCCGCCATCGCGATGGAGTTGGGTTTCGAAGGCGTGTTGATGAACACAGCCATCGCCGAAGCGGAAGAATCCGAACAGATGGCGGAGGCCATGAAGCTCGCTGTTCAAGCCGGGCGTCTGGCGTATCTGGCAGGTCGCATGCCGAAGAAGCTGTACGCCAGCGCCAGCAGTCCGCTGGCCGGCATAGTGCGGTAATTGTCTTACACGCTGCAGCGCGAACAGTGGGTGCCTCGTCCGCTGGATGAGATCTTCGCGTTCTTCTCCGATGCGCGCAACATCGAGATCCTCACGCCTGCCTGGCTCAAGTTCAAAATCCTGACACCAGGGCCCATCGCCATCGCCCCCGGGACTCACATCCAATACCGGCTGAGCTGGCATGGCATTCCATTGCGCTGGACCACCGAAATCACGCGCTGGAATCCGCCCACCGATTTCGAAGACATTCAGTTGTCGGGACCATATAAGTTGTGGCGGCACGCCCATCGCTTCCGGACGCACAACGGCGGCACGCAGATGACCGACACGGTCGAGTACGTTCTGCCCTTCGGGTTCCTGGGGCGCGTGGCGCATGCGCTGCAGGTGCGCCGCAACGTGGAAAAGATTTTCGACTATCGATACGAACGCATACGCGAAACGTTCGGTGGGCCGCCGCGGGTTTAGAGCGTCCGAGATCCAAGTGTCAAACTTGAAGCGAATCGATCGTCGTCAGGTGGAGAAAGATCGGGAAAAGTTGGCCCAGATCCGCCACCACCTGCTCTGAACTTCAATTCCCCCCCGACGCCGGCATGTTCTCGTTGAACCACCGGAGCACCCGGTCGAACCGGTCGCGAATGTCCCGCGGATCGTGGAACCCGTGCCCTTCGCCGGGATACAGCACGAACTCCGTCTTTACTCCCAGCGTCTTCAACGCGTGCCAGAACTCGTAGGATTGTGGAGGCGGGCATTCGGCATCGCGATCGCCGACCATCACCAGGGTCGGCGTCTCGACGTTCTTGATGAAGTTGATCGGCGAGCTTTTCGCGTAGACCGCTGGATCGTCATACACCGATGCTCCGAAATACGGAATCATCCATTGATCGATCCCGTTCTGCCCATAATAGCTTTGCCAGTTCGCAATGCCCGCGCCCGCAAATGCCGCGCGGAAGCGATGCGTCTGCGTGACGGTCCACATGGTCATGTAGCCGCCGTAGCTCCAGCCTCCCACCCCGACGCGCTTGTCATCCACCGGGTAGCTCTTCACCACCGCATCCACGCCGGCCAGAATATCGTCCAGATCGCCGTGCCCGAAGTCGTGCGCATTGGCGCGCGTGAAATTTTCGCCCTGCCCATAACTGCCGCGTGGATTCGGCATGAAGACGAAGTAGCCTTCTTCGGAAAACAGTTGCAGCGGCAGCCCCGGCCGCGCCCAACTCGCGCGAACCACCGACGCAGGTCCGCCGTGCACCGCCACCAACATCGGATAACGCTTCGCAGGATCGTAGGGTTGCGGAAGAATCAGCCAGCCTTGCACGTCCAAGCCGCCGTTCTTCCACTCGATGCTCTTCGCCTCTCCCCACGCTCGTTGTTGCGGATCGTGAACACCCGGCTGCGTGTCGTTGGAATGGGTGATCTGTCGCCACTTCCCCGTAGCGCCCGCCCACACTTCCGGAGGCTCGCTCCACGAAGTGCGAACCACCGCGCTGGTGATCGAGTCGCCCGAAAAGAGCCCGCTCTCAGCACCTTTCCACAACGTTTCCGTGCTGCCCGATGCCAGATCCAGCGTCGTAATGGCCGAAATGCCGGCCACGTTCTCTCCCATCAGAATTTGCTTCGATGACGGCGACCACTGGAACCAATTTGGCGACGACTTTCGATTCTCGGTCAGGTCGCGCGGCGCGCCGCCCTCGGCCGGCAACGCATAAATATCGCCGCCGATCACACCTTCGTCACTCATCAGGCCGCCGATAAATGCGATGGCCTTGCCATCCGGCGACCATCGTACATTCGCCACTTGCATCGGCGGTTTCAGGATATGCCGCACGGTCCCGGACTCTGCGTCGATCGCATACAGCTCTGCGATGTACCAGTTATCGTCGCCGTCGCCGGGCGCAGCCAGATAAACCAAATTCTTGCTGTCGGGAGACCAGTCGAACTCGAACACGTACATGTCCGCGGGTGAGATGGATCGCGCCATCCCGGTGGCCACGTTCACGATGGCCAGACGCTGCTCGACGGTCTTCGATGAGATGACGCCCGATTCCGGCGCCGTCGCCTCGGTGGGTCCGGGGACGCGAGTGATGCCTTCGATCAGAGCCACCGCGATGCTCTTGCCGTCCGGCGACCAATGCGGATCGCTCAGGTAGCCTTCGAAATTTCCGATCTTGCGAGCCTTGCCGTGCCCCGGCTTGTCGACGACATACAACTGCATCTGACCATGCGACTCGGCATCGGAGAGAAACGCGAGCCTGTCATCCTGTGACCATGCCAGCCCCTGCACCATGGACGCTGGATCGCCGATGCGTTTGGCGCTAGGCGTTGCATCGCGCAGGTCTTTGAGGTAAACGGAGACAGAAACACTGGGCCGATCGCTCTCCGTCTTGCCAGGCGAGGTTTCAATCCACGCTACGCGCGCGTGATCCGGGGAGAGCGCTACTTCGCGAAACTCATGCAGCCCGGAGAGCGAATCAAGAGCGGCGTTGAGCGTCGGAGGCGCAGCCCCAAGCCGAACGTACGCCAAAAGCAGCGCTGACGGGAAAATAATGAAGCGCAACTAACCGTAGTATAGCCTGCGTCTATTGAGCAGGCGCCGCACTCCGCCGCATCATCGGGTGGCCCGCGGTCACCGCGTAATCGGCAGGCACCGCGAACAGCGACGGATCAGGCTCCGCCCGGGTAATCGCGCTTAACTGATACGTAGAATCGCCAAAGCGCGGATCGCTGGTCTTGCTCATAACGACCACTTGGAGGTCGGGCGAATACCAGGTCTCGGTAACGATATCGATTTCTTTTTCGTTGCCTTCCTTACCCGCTGGAATCGCGCGTGTGACGCGCTTGCCTTGTGCGTTGATACCTTGCATCACCTGCGTACCCAAATCTTCCGTCTTCGCCGTTGCCTGAGTTCGCTCCGGCCGAGCGTTAGCGCCGGCTGAGGCCGTCCGCGCCGCCGGGATCGGCATCGACCGCGCTGTACGGCTCGCCGGATCGAGCGCATAACTCATGCCGGCCACCGGATCGTGGATCATGATCGCCCGAGCCTGGCCGCCCGCCGTAGCCGAAAGAGCGCCAACCGTGGCGAGTGACCGGTCCATGCGCGTCCGCCCCTGGCTGTCGCGCGCCATGGAAGCAGTGGTGGTCCGTTGAATATGATCGCCGTTCGATAGCGTCTGCGTGAACTGCGTCACCGCCTGCGCCGAATAGGGCGCGCCTTGCACAACTTTATTAGAGAGGCCGAACTCCGCCCTGACCATCGAAAAATCGCCCGGGCCCCCGCCAAAACGCCGTCCCGGTCCTTGCGCAAATAAACTAGCGGCCGTCAATCCAACGGCGACATAAATGAATGACATTCTCCGAAACATAAAGTCCTCCACAAACGAAATTATTATTGCGCGAGCCGAACTCCGCGCGCTAAACCATCCTGTCCCAGCAAAAGCTCAGCTTGAACGCTCGCATCCGCGCGCTCTTCATCGACTGGGACACCCATCAACTGCAATGACGAAACAGGCAACTGAACCCGGACCACCATCGCGGTCTCTACCGCGGGCAACGCCTCGGCTTCAGGCAAAGGGTAAAAGCCATCGGTCTCTTCCTCCGCGGCGGGAGCAACAGCGTGCACCGCCCCAGCAGCCTGGACCGGAACCGGCTTCGGCGCCTCGCCTCGAATCCATAACAGCAATGCGATTCCGGCGGCGGCCGCAACGCTGAACGCAGGCACCCAGGTCATTAGATTGCGGCGCCGGTTTTGCCTGCGGAATTCCCACTTGAGCCGCTCTTCGATGCGCCCCGGCGCTTGGCGAGGCCCATCCGCCCCGAGCGCCCGCAGCCCTTCCAAAAGCTCGCGATCGTTTTCAGTCATACCGCACACCTCTCGCTCGCCCTCATCTTTTCCGCAAGCAGCGCCCGCGCCCGATGCAGACGCGACCGAACCGTTCCAATCGCGCAACCCAGTGCGCTCGCCGCCTCGGCGTAGTCTCGTTCGTGCAGATCGCACAGCACCACCACTTCGCGATAAGCAGGCGGCAGCGCCAGCACCGCCTTGCGCAGCGTTTCCAGGCGCTCGCTCTGCGCCAGGTCGCCGAAGATATCGTGCTCCCCCGCTACGCGGTCCGCATAGTCGCCCGCCGGATCGTCCAACACGGTTATATAAGGCCGCTCCCGCTCCAAGGCCCGCAGCACAAAATTTCGGGCGATCCCATAAAGAAACGCCGCCACCGAGCCCCGCTCACTGTCGTACCGCTGGGCCGACTTCATCACCACCAGGAAAACTTCCTGCGTTACCTCTTCGGCAATTTCCGTTTTCCCGCTCATCTGCAGCGCGAATCGATACACCACGCCTTGATGCTTGCGATAAAACTCGACAAATGCCTTTTCGTCGCCGCCTGAAAGCAGCCGAAGCAGATCGCCATCACTACGGGACGGGGATTCCATTAGTTGATTGCGGCGATCCGCATCGGCCTTTGATAATGATTCCCCCCGGCGGTCCGAAAGGTTCCAAATATTTGTGCTTGTCATGACGTCAAGGCTCCCGCAGCGTAATAACGGTCGCGCCCCAGCCCCCCGCCTCCAGCGGTGCGTCCGAAAAGCTTGCGACGAAAGGAGTTTTACTCAGAATCGACCGCACCATTTCGCGTTGCACTCCAATTCCCCGGCCATGGATGATTCGCAGCGCGCGAAAACCCATCCCATACGCTTCCTCCAGGTAGTTTTCCACCACCGCTTTTACTTCGCGAGGCGGAACGGTGTGCAGATCGAAAACGTCGGTGACGGGAATACGAATGGGCTCGTCATTGTCCATACGACAACTGCTGTGTCCATACCACAACTGCTGTTAGCCTAACATTGTGAGTCCTTTAGAAGAGTACCAGGCGCGCATCGCAGACCGGCGCCGGGCGTCCGAGCACCTGGAAAAGCGGTTCCGCCGCGTCGGCAATGCTCGCCTGGCCGCCGGATTTGCCGCGGTGCTAGCTGCTTTCCTGGTCTTCGGAGAAGTCTGGATTTCGGTGTGGTGGCTGCTGCTGCCGGTGGCCGTCTTTGCGGCGCTGGTTGTGGTGCACGCGCGCATCGTGGAAAAGCTGGAGCGCTCCCAACGCGCTATCCAGTTCTACGAGCGAGGCGTGGCGCGCCTGGAAGACCGCTGGATGGGCAAGGGCGAAACCGGCGAGCGTTTCCGCAACCCCAGCCACATCTATTCCGAGGATCTCGATCTGTTCGGCAAAGGCTCGCTCTTTGAGCTGCTGTCGATCGCTCGAACGCGCGCCGGTGAAGACTTTCTCGCAGGCTGGCTGATTGCGCCGGCGTCCAAAGAGGAAATCGACGCCCGGCAGGAAGCTGTTCGGGAACTTCGTCCGATGCTCGATCTGCGCGAGGATCTGGCGGTGCTCGGCGCCACGGTCCGCTCGGGACTGGATCCGGACGCCGCCGCTCGCTGGGGCGAGGCGCCGGAGGTCCGATTCCCCGCTGGAGCGCTCTATATCGCACCTGCCTTCGGTGCGGCGATTTTGATTTCGTTCGGGCTTTACATGGCGGGCGTCTTCACCCGTACACCCTTTCTCGCCGTACTCTTCGCCGAAATGGCCTACGCGTTCTTTCTCGGCACTCAAACATCGCGGGTGACTCATGCGGTGGAATCGCCGTCCCACGACCTGGTATTGCTGGCCGAACTCCTGCGGCGCCTGGAGAACGAAACGTTTCGTGCGCCGCTGCTGCAACAACTCCATGGGCGATTGAAGGCCGAGAGCCAGCCGAACGCATCCGTCCAAATCGCCCACCTTGGCCTCCTGGGCGCCCGTCTCGACTGGACGGAGAACAAGGTCTTCCAGCCCGTCGCGTTTGCTTTGCTGTGGACCGCGCAAGTGGCCATGGCCGTCGAGCGATGGCGCCGCTCTTCAGGCCGCCACATCCGCGCATGGATCGACACGGCTGGAGAATTCGAAGCGCTCTGCTCGCTGGCGGGCTATAGCTACGAACATCCCGCCGATGTTTTTCCAGATCTTGCCGATATTCCGAGCGGCTGCTTCGAAGCCATAGCCCTGGCGCATCCGCTCATGCCCGAATCGCATGCCATTCGCAACGACGTGCACCTCGGCGGCGAAACCCGGCTTTGGATCGTCAGCGGCTCCAACATGTCCGGTAAAAGCACCTTGCTGCGCACCATCGGGATCAACACCGTGCTGGCCTGGGCCGGCGCTCCAGTGCGCGCCGCGCGCCTCAAAATTTCGCCGCTCAGCTTGGGCGTCTCCATTCGCGTGATGGACTCGCTGCAAGACGGCCGTTCCCGCTTCTATGCCGAGATCACGCGGCTGCGCGAAATTATCGCCCTCACCAGCGGCGTCCGCCCGGTGCTGTTCCTGCTGGATGAATTATTGAGCGGCACCAACTCGCACGACCGGCAGATCGGCGCCGCGGCGATCGTGCAGGCTCTCATCCAGCGCGGCGCTCTGGGGCTGATCACCACGCACGATCTCGCGCTGGCTCATATCGCCGACGCTTTGCCCGGGCGCGCCATCAACGTTCACTTCGCCGACACGCTGCAGAACGGCGAATTACACTTCGATTACCGGCTGCAGCCCGGCGTAGTGGAGCGAAGCAATGCTCTGGATTTGATGCGCTCGGTGGGCCTTGAGGTGTGACGCTCAGTTGCCGGTGACCGGCGCGCCTACACCCGGAATCCAACGATCCAGCGCCGCGCGCAGCTTCTCCAAGCCCACCGGCTTGCTGATGTAGTCGTCCATGCCGGCGGCCAGACAACGCTCCCGGTCCCCATCCATGGCGTTGGCCGTCAGCGCGCAGATAGTCTGGTGGCGGCTGGCGCCTTCGCGGCTTCGGATGACGGCCGTGGCCTCGAAGCCGTCCATGTCCGGCATCTGGCAATCCATCAGCACCAGATCGTACTTGCGCTTTTCGAGTGCTTCCACCGCTTCGCGCCCGTTCACCACCGCGTCGGCGGCGAGGCCCAGCTTCTGCAATAAGCGCAGCGTGATGCGCTGATTGATCTCGTTATCTTCAGCGAGCAGAATCCGCATGGAGGCCGTCAGAGCCGGGCTTTGTGGCGCCGCCGTCGGCGCGGCTGCTTCCGCGCGTTGCGCCGTCCCGGTCTGCGATTTTGCCGCCGTGACGCGTGGCGTCGGCTTTGGCCTGGCCGGGGGCGCGATAACACTCGGCTTGGCCGACTTGCCGAAGGTGGCCGTGAACCAGAACCTGCTTCCCTTCCCCGCTTCGCTCTCCAGCCCGATCTCGCCGCCCAGCAGTTCCACTAACTGCTTCGAGATCGCGAGCCCCAGCCCTGTACCACCGTATTTGCGCGTGTTCGATTCGTCCACTTGGGTGAAGGGGTCGAACAGCCGCCCCTGCTCGTCCGCTGGGATCCCGATGCCGCTATCGTGCACCGTAAACTTCAACCGGATTGCGTCGCCCGTCTGGCCGGCGATCTCCGCCCTCAGCCCCACCGTGCCGCGCTCGGTAAACTTGATGGCGTTGGCCAGCAAATTCGTCAACACCTGCCGCAGCCGCCCGGAATCGCCCACCACAGCCTCCGGAAAGTCCAGCCCGATGTTGGATCGGAATTCCAAACCCTTGGCGCGGGCCTGCAGGGCGAACATCGAAGCCGTCTCCGCGATGGCCGGCGCAAGCGCAAAGGCTACATGGTCCAGACGCAACTTCCCGGCTTCAATGCGCGACAGATCCAGGATGTCGTTGATCAATGCCAGAAGCGAATCCGCCGAACGCTTGATCGATTCCGCGTATTCCTGCTGCTCCGCAGTGAGAGCAGTCCCAAGCAGGAAATCCGTCATCCCCAGTACGCCATTCATCGGGGTGCGGATCTCATGGCTCATGTTCGCCAGAAACCGGCTCTTCATCCGCGTGGCTTCCCGCGCCGCGGTCAGTGCCTGTTCCAGTTCTTCGTTCTTTTGCTCCAGCTCCTGCGCGTTGTCCTTGAGATGCTGTTCGCCGGCCTTGCGCGCCGTGATATTGCGAACCACCGCGATCCACTCGTCCCAACTGAGCGGCAACAACCGCATTTCATAAGTCTGATGGCCCAACCGGTCCTCGATGGCGAACTCCACCATCTCCATGGCGTTGCTGTTGCGGACTCTTTCCTGAGCCGCGCGAACCTGCGACACCGCGCCGGCCGGCAACAGGTCTTGAAGATTCCTGCCTGGAAACTTGTTCGCGCTGAGGAATGCGTCCGAGCGCTGGCCGCCCTTGGCATCCAACACGTTTTCGCTCTTGTCGAGCCGCAGAAACAGATCCGGGAAAGCCTGAAACAGCGCCCGCAGTTCGGTGGCGTTTTTGTAGGCTGCATCTTCGCTGTTCTTGCGCCCGGTAATGTCGATAGACGCCATCCGCATTCCTGCGATCGCGCCATTCGGGCTGGTAAGCAATTGCTCGTGAACTTCCACCGCGATCTTGCGCCCGCTCTCATGCGGGTATTCGCGTTGATGGGGCACCAATGCGGTGTGCCCCTCGATCTTCCGCTGAATCTGTTCGCGGTACCGTTCGCGCTCTATCTTTGGGATCAACTCGGCGCAATGCACGCCAAGTATGGCGCTCTGGTCGCACCCGCGCAGCTTGCATTCCAGGCGGTTCACCCTTCGGACGATCCCTTTCCGGTCGATTTCGATGTACCCGATGGGCGCGTTCTCAAACAGGTTTCTGGCCGCCTCGCCGTCAAAAGCCTCTTCGGGCAGCTCAGACCGGTGCTCGGCGGCTGGGCGCCGCGTGCGGATTAATATCCAGATCAGCGCGGCAATGCACAACAAACCTGCGATGAAAACCATTCACCCGAACTATCGTCAGAGCAGCGCAAATCGTTTAGTACCGGTACGTTAACCCGGACAAGAACCCAATGTGGGGCGGGTGCCCTCGCCCGCGCCGGACCCCCTGGTCCGGCTCCTCCAGCACACTCAAAACGGAGGCCGACGGGGGCGTCGGCCGCGGTCCAGGGGGACCGCCCCACTTAATTCGCAATCAGATTGATGGCGCCGATTCCGCCCCGGATGTCCAGATGCACCGTGGTCTTGGCATGGCCATAAGCATCGTTGACATACCGGCCGTCCCGCTTTTCCAGACCCGGCGCGTGAATGCCTCCGATGCCGCCTTCTACATCGGCCTCAATTCCAACGCCTTCCGGAAGATAGACGGTCGCCTCGCCAACACCGCCGCGAACGTTCACCGAATAGTCGTTCTTCGGCATGCCACGTAAATCCATTTTCAGTTCCCCGACGCCCATCTCAACGTTCACTCGCCGCAGCGTCAGTTCACCCAGATCCAGCCGCGACTCGCCGGCGCCGCACTTCACGTCCAAGTCCAGAGGCTTCTGGCTGTTGAATTGTAAGTCCCAGGCATATCTATGCGTTGCCGAACCCACGTGGCTAGGCTCCTCCACCACAAGATGCCCTCGAAAGCCACCCGCGTTATAGGAAACTTCCGGCCGCAGCCGCAGCCGATTGTAGGTAAACCGGCCCTCCATCAGCTTGTCCGCTCCCCCGCGAACCCGCAACTCTCCGGCCCCCATCTTCAAATCCACCCGAACTTCTTCCGATTGATCCAGTTCGATGCTTCGCGTTTCCGTCCGCTCGGGCCCCGCAGGTCCCCAATCGCGCCCACAACCGGTCAGCAACACGTAGCTCACGCCCATCGCGGTGGTAAGGAATCGGTGGGAGGTCGTCATCCGTTGAATACCCTAGCCCAGCATACGAGTGATTCTATGACTTTTGTTCACTATATTTCGCCCGAGGCGAGAATGTCTAAGGTCGTTTCCCTAGAGCCATCGGCACGAACTCCGATCTCACTTGTATTCTTGCCTTAGTACATTTCATTGGGACCGTCCGGTTGCTACACTGGGTCATCGTGACGGCTGGTCCTACGGGCTGCTTGTATTGCCGGAAGAATATTGGTCCTCTGCGCAGGCTGAGGGACTCGCATTTTTGCTCCACGGACCATCGCAAAAAATATACCGTCAAGTCCGCCCGTGCTCTCCGCGAAGCCGAAGATCTATACGGCTTTGAGGAGACGCATGGCGCCACCTGGCGCGCCGTTACCGCAGTTAAGCCGGAGGATAAATCGGACCGGCGAGTCGGTATGGGGACCAGCATTTTTGTGGGGATCACCGTGGTGGTTCTGGTTCTGGCGGTTTCGCAATTGCCTAGGAATTCCGCGGGCCCCAGGGCCGTTTCCGCGCTTCCCAATGCAAGCCCGCACCCCAATCAAAACGGCTTTGGACAATTGATGGGCAATCTGATTCAAAGCGAGACCTCCGGGACCTTGCGCGACGATTTCCACACCGGCTTGAGCGGCTGGGAGGGTCTCCGGCCGGCCGGTTCGGATTGGGGCCTCGAAGGCGGCGAAGTTCATCCGGCTTCCTTGCGGCTCTGGAAGCCTTCCACCTCGCTTTCCAACTACGAACTCGAGTTCCTGGGACAAATCGATCACAAGAGCATGGACTGGGCCTTTCGCGCCGCCGACCTCCATAACTACTACGCCACCAAACTGGTGATGACCCACCCCGGGCCGCTACCCAACGCCGGCCTGGTGCGCTTCGTGGTGCTGGATGGGCGAGAGCGCGAGCGCGTGGAACTGCCTCTTCCCCTGACACTCGAGCGCGGCGTAGACTACAAGGTTCGAGTCAGCGTGCGGGGGAATCGCTTCCTCACTTCGGTGAACGGCCAGTTGATCAGCTCCTGGATGGATAACCGCATCAGCCGGGGCGGTATCGGTTTTTTCTCCGAGGACGGCGAAGCGTCGGTGCTGAAGTGGGTCAGCGTATCGGAGCGCGACAGCTTCCTCGCCCGAGTGGCTTCACACTTCTCCCTGATTACATTTCCCACGCCGGCCGTCGCAGGCGTAAAGTGAAGAGAAGCGATCCGATAGCTTCCGTATGCGCCGTTGTCGTTCGTGGTTCCTTGCCGTTTTAGCCCTGTCATTGGGCGCTCCCTCAGCAGGCTTGGCTGCCAATCCGAAGCAGGCTGAAAAATCCTTCCAGGAAGGGCTGCGCTTGGAAGACGCGAATCAGTGGAAGGAGGCCGAAGCTGCCTTCTCGGACGCCATTCTCAACGATTCGAGCAGCGCCGCGTATTACATCCATCGCGGGCGCGTCCGCTATTTCAGCGCCGACTATCCTCACGCGCTGGAAGACGCCGGCTCGGCCACCCGCCTGCAGCCCAACAACGGCGAGGCCTTCGTGCTTCTGGGCGATATCGACGACCGGATGAAAGGCCCTCGCCAGGCGGTGACCGACTACACTCGGGCCATCGAGCTGGGCGTCAACACGGCGGCCGTCTATAACGGCCGCGCCGCCGCGCATACCCAACTGCGTGAATACGACGCAGCCGTCGCCGATTACACGCTCGGTATCAAGCTGCGGCTGGATAATCCGGAACCCATTCGCCAGCGCGGCGATCTCTACAATGCACTCGGCCGCTATCGCGACGCCATTGACGACTATGATCAAAGCATCGGCTTGAAAGCGGAAAACCCCGAGGCGCTGCTTGGCCGCGGCTTCTGTTGGGGGCAGCTTGGCGAATTCCATCAAGCTATCCAGGACTTCGACACGCTGCTCTCGCTTCGGCCCGACAACGCCAAGGGCCTCACCCTGCGCGGCGCGGCGTACTTCCGGCTGAATGACAACGCGAAGGCCATCGCCGACTTCACCGCGGCCATGAAACTCACGCCCCAGGAAGTGTATCTCTACCTGGCTCGCTCGGCGGCGCTGGTGAAATTGGACCGTCATGCGGAAGCGCTTCAGGATCGTGAACAGGCCGTGAAGCTGGCCCCCGATTCGGCCGAGGTTTATCTGGCGCGCGGCGGCTCCTACCACCAGTTAGGCCAGCACGAAAAGGGCTTGGCCGATCGCACTAAGGCGATCGAACTGGACCCGCAGCTTCCCGAGGCCTGGTTCGCGCGTGGCAGCGCTTATTACCTGCTTGGAGACTACGGCAAGGCACAGTCCGACCTCGCTCAGGCGGTCCACTTGCGGCCGGATTACAAGGAGGCCGCGGAGGTTTTGGCCAAAGCCCAAAAGCACTTGGAGCAACCCAACTCCGCCGAAGCCAAGAACACCGCGCCACCGCCGGAACCTGCGCCGCCTGCCGCACAAGCGCCCGCGCCGGTAGTACGTGCCGCCACGCCCGGCGCCGCATCGGAACATGAAGCCCGCGGCCGCGTATTCACTCAAGCGGAGAAATATCCGGAAGCGCTCGCGGAGCTGAATCAGGCCATCCAACTTGCTCCGAACGTGGCCCATGCTTACAACGCGCGCGGCTACGTGTACCTGCGCCAGCATGATTATCGGCACGCGCTCGCCGATTTTAACGACGCCATTCGCCTGCAACCCAACTACGCGAACGCATATATGAATCGCTCAGCCGCGCGCAAGGCGCTCGGCGATGCGGCGGGTGCCGCGGCGGATCTCAAAGCATTGAGCCACAGATGAACACGGATGAACACAGATAGAGCTTTTTGTTCTGCATCTGCGTTCATCTGTGGCCATAATCAGCCGTTCAGCCAATTGCCCAGCTCGGCCGCCGGGCAGCGAATGCCCACATAAAACGTGCCGAACAGCGCGTAATCCGCGCTCACTTCATCGAACCGCATCTCGTAGATCAGCTTCTTGAACACCAGCGGATCGTCGGCGAACAGATCCACGCCCCATTCCCAATCGTCGAACCCAATCGATCCGGAAATCACTTGCTTCACTTGGCCCGCGTACCTGCGGCCGATCATGCCGTGCTCGTGCATCTGCCGCTGCCGCTCCGCCATCGGCAGCCGGTACCAGTTCTTCAGCTCACCACGCTTGCGATCCATTGGATAGAAGCACAGATATTTGTGCGGCGGCATGTCCGGAAACAGACGTGGCGCCATGGCCTCGCGCTGGCGCGCCATCACTTCTTCGATCGCCGCCGTCCATTCTGGGGAAAATGGCGCGATGCCGCGCTCCGCCAAGGCGCCGTAGGTCTTGAGACTGGATTCGTACAGGCCCAGTTCCACCACCGACAAGTACGACGAGGTGGGCTCCAGATAATCCCACAGCCGCAGCCCCGCCAGTCGCCGTTCCACCTTGTTCAAGTCATCGAAAGAACGCCGGAAATGCACCAGGATCAGATCGCCCTTGTGCCCCAGCAGCGAAAACGCCGCGCTTTGTCCGCTGGCCTCGCGCTCCATCTCGGCCAGCGCGCCGGAGGCAACCTGCGCGATCTCGGCTCGCTCGGCCGCCGCCAGTTGCTTCCATGCGGTCCAGCGAACGCGCAGCATCTGGTGCAGCATGCTCGCGCCTTCCAGCGTGAGCGGTACGGCCGGCAAGCGCTCGGCGGCGGTTTGCGGAGGGGCGTTCGTGATAACAGACATTAGGGGAACCTGCTTGCTATTCTATCGAACGCTCTCGGCCTGCCGTATCACTGCATCGCTTTCGATCCTTACGTGCCCGATGAGGCGCCTGACAGGCCCGTTTTGCTGCTGCCGATCCGCGCTAACGACAAACTCTCCGTGACGTACGGGTGTTTGAGCGCTGGCCAAAACAGCAACGCACGAAATTAAATGCTAGCCGTTTCATGGAGTGAATACCTCAGGTTCATTTTACGTCACGGCCCGCCAGCGGCCATTAGGATGGCCGACCATCCAGCACCTTGCTATCATGAGCATGCACTATGCCTGATCTACGCTCGGAGCACGCTCCGATGTCCGACGCCGTCACCAACTTCATCCGCGTCGAGGTTTTGTCTCGTCATTCGCCCGAAAACTCCCGGCCGCTGCAGGGCGAATGGGTTTTCGAGTACACGGTCCGCATTACAAACCAGGGCAGCGACACCGTTCAACTCATCAGCCGCCACTGGATTATCACCGATGCTGTAGAGCATGTCGAAGAAGTAAAAGGCCCGGGCGTAATTGGCGAGCAACCTGTCCTTGCCCCAGGCGAGTCCTTCAAGTACTCCTCCTGGTGCCCCCTTAAAACACCCACCGGCATAATGCGGGGTACCTACCAAATGGCTCGTACCGGAGGCGAAAGATTTGACATCGAGATCGCGCCCTTCGCCCTGAAGGCCCGCTACACCGTTCATTAACATCTGCGATTTTCTCCGTGCGCGCCGCACTGTAAGGCATGAAAGTTTATCTCTCTCTTCTCCTCACCAGCGCCCTGATCTTCGGGGCAGCATCGTTGGCCTTCGCCGAATCGAAGAAAAGCGAAAACAGCTCGAACCGTTCCGCCGGCCACCGGTCTCATAGCTCGACGCACCATCACAGCACGGGCTCCCGGCATAGCAGCGGCGGTAACTCCGGCTCGCAGACCCACAGCAACGCGCCCACAAACTAGCTCTTGCAGGCGTGGTAACTTGTCTGCTTGCCCGCACCTCCATTCTCTTCCCGGCTGAATTGGGATCTCGCCCCCAATCGGCTCAGCCAGTTGCTGAACGAAAAACGGGCGGCTGGCGCGACGATCCTCGATCTGACGGAATCGAATCCCACCTCCGCCGGTTTCGCTTACCCATCGGATGCGATCCTCTCGGCGCTCGCCGATCCTCGCTCGCACCGCTATGAGCCTGCCGCCGCGGGGATGCCGGTTGCCCGCGCCGCGGTCTCCGATTATTACTCCGGCGCCCTGGGGATGGATGTCAGGCCGGACCGCATCCTGCTGACCGCCAGCACCAGCGAAGCCTACGCCTTCGTATTCAAGCTGCTGGCCGACCCCGGCGACGAAGTGCTGGCGCCCAGCCCGTCGTACCCCTTGTTCGACTATCTGGCCGCGCTCGATGCAGTGCGCATAGTCCAGTATCCGCTCGTGTACCAGGGGACCCCGCCGGTTTCGACGAAGTCTTGGACCATCGATTTTGACGCGCTCACCCGCTCCATCACTGCCCGCTCGCGGGCCATCGTGCTGGTGAACCCCAACAATCCGACCGGCTCCTTCCTGAAACGCTCCGAGCTGGGCGCGCTGCTCGCGCTGTGCCGCGAGCACAATCTGGCTCTGATTTCCGATGAAGTTTTCGCCGATTATGCATTCCATGACGACCCGCACCTGGTGCGTTCGCTGACAGGAATCGACGAAGTCCTGACGTTCTGCTTGAGCGGCCTTTCCAAAGTTGCCGCTCTCCCCCAGCTAAAGCTCGGCTGGATCGTGACGGGCGGCCCGCCTGGCGATCGCGAGACAGCTTTCGAACGCCTGGAACTGATCGCCGACACCTATCTTTCCGTCAGCGCTACGGTGCAATGGGCAGCGCCCGCGTTGCTCGGACTGCGCGCGCCGCTGCAGCGGCAAATTCTCGGGCGCGTCCTGGCCAACCGATCTTTTCTCGCCAGTCAAATCGGCCCAACCTCTCCCTGGAGCCTGCTGGCCACCGAAGGCGGCTGGTACGCGGTCCTGGAAGCGCCCCGCATTCAGAGCGAAGAGGAATGGGTTTTGAATCTGCTCATCGAGGACGGCGTGCTGGTCCAACCCGGCTTTTTCTTTGATTTTGAGAGAGAGGCATTCCTGGTGATCAGCCTGTTAACGGCCGAGGATATTTTCCGCCAAGGCATCCGCCGGATCCTCGCGCGAGCCGAGCCGCGCTAGAAACCGCGACCAGAGGGAGCGGCATCCCCGCGCGTTAAACTAAAATTACGTGGAAGAAGAGGTCTTAGGGAAAGCCTACGACGGGCGTCTGATGCGACGCCTGCTCACATACATACGGCCCTACAAACTGCCGGTTGTTGCCGCACTGGTCCTGCTAATCTTCAACGCCGTGCTGCAAACGATCGGTCCACTTCTCACTGCGTTGGCGGTCGATCGCTACCTGGCGCCCTCCGCCAAAGTCACTCCTACGGTCCTCGATCGTTATCTGGCCGCCAGCCCCTGGACCGGTCTCGCACAAATCGCATTTCTGTACCTGCTGATCGTGATCTTCGGCATGTTTTGCGACTTCGGCGAGCAGTACATCATGCAATGGGTTGGACAAAAAGCCATGTTCGACCTGCGGCGCGAAATGATGGCCCGCCTCCAGCGCCTGGACCTTTCCTTCTACGATCACAATCCAGTCGGCCGCCTGGTCACCCGCATTACCACCGACGTGGATGCGCTGAACGAATTGTTTTCCTCCGGTCTGCTGATGATTCTGGGCGACCTGCTGATGTTGAGCTTCGTCGTGATCGCGATGCTCGAATTGAGTCCCGGGATGACCGCTTTCTTGCTCGCCGTGCTGCCGCTGGTGGTAGTGGTCACCATGCAATTCCGGCGCGCCGTGCAGAAAAGCTACCGCCGGATTCGCGTGGCGATCGCCCGTATCAACTCCTATTTGCAGGAGCACATCAGTGGCATCGCCGTACTGCAGCTCTTCAATCGCGAAGCCCGCAGCCGCGCCGAGTTTGAGCAGATCAATCGCGACCATATGGAAGCCTACAAGGACGCCATCATCGCTTATGGCTGGTTTTATCCAATCGCAGAGTTCCTGGGAATGCTGGCGTTGGCCTTGCTGCTGGCCTACGGCGGTTTCCGCATACGCGGCGGCGCGATTCAGATCGGCGTGCTGGTGGCCATCTTCCAATATGGCATGCGATTTTTTCGCCCCATTCAAGATCTGAGCGAAAAGTACAACATCATGCAATCCGCCATGGCCGCGGCCGAGCGAGTCTTCAAACTGCTCGATACGCCGGTGCTGATCCAATCGCCCGCGCAGGCCAAGCCGTTTCCGCAATCGCCCGCCGCCGTGGAGTTCGACCACGTCTGGTTCGCCTACAAAGACGAGGATTGGGTCTTGAGCGACGTCAGCTTCCGCATCCAGCCCGGCGAGACCATCGCCGTGGTCGGCCATACCGGCGCGGGGAAGACCACTATTTCCAGCCTCCTTCTCCGATTCTACGAAGTACAGCGCGGCGCCATCCGCATCGGCGGAATCGACATTCGCGAATTTAATCTCGACGACCTGCGCCGCAGCTTCGGAGTGGTTTTGCAGGATCCGCATTTGTTCACCGGCACCATTGCCGAAAACATTCGCCTCGGCACTCCCGGCATTTCCGATGGCCAGCTCTCCGCCGCCGCCGCCCGCGTCAACTTACTCGACTTCGTGCAAACCCTTCCGGAAGGTTTTGCGCAAGCGGTGCGCGAGCGTGGCGCCGGGTATTCCACCGGCCAGAAACAGCTCATCAATTTCGCGCGCGCTCTTGCGCACAATCCGCGCTTCCTGATTCTGGACGAAGCCACTTCCAGCGTCGATACGGAAACCGAACTGCGGATTCGCGCCGCGCTGCAGCAACTGGTGGAAGGCCGCACGTCCATCGTCATCGCGCATCGGCTCTCCACCATTCAGCGCGCCGACCGAATTATCGTGATGCATAAAGGTAAGCTGCGCGAGATCGGCACGCATCAGGAACTGCTCGCGATGCGCGGTATTTACTGGAAGCTGTATCAACTCCAATACAAGGATCAGGAGATCGCGAGCGCGCGGCTCACCGAAGAACCCGTCGCTGGCGATTAGCCAGTACGGCCGAACCTTCTAGGAGTTATGGCCGATCCCTTTCGCCTCGGATTCTCGCGTAACATCAATAGAGATTCTCAACGATCGTAAACCGATACTTTTGCGGTACCCAACAGGAGGGATGAATGTCAAAGCTGTTTTCTCGTAACGCCATAGCTCTGTTAGCTCTGGCCTTTCCAATCGCAGGCCTGGCCGACGTCACCGGAACGCCGACTCTGAACGCGAATAACAACCTGAATCTTGACACCGGCGCGGTCGTTACATCCGGCGGGGACATTTCCTGGAACGGAACGACCCTCACGCCGCAGGGATCGGCCACCGCCGTCGATGCAGCCAGCACTCCGCTCGCCAGTGTTTTCAGCGGCCAGTCCGGTTACACCACGTTGGTTGCGGAAGGCACCACGCTGGTATCGGAATTTGGAACCGAGTTTGGATCCTACCTCAACGCAAACGCATTCACACCGAAAGTCACCGACATTCTCGTCGTACATACCAACGGCGGCAATTTCGCGGCGGTGCTGGTCACCGCCATCTCCGGCTCGTCGATCAGCCTGCAGTTCGACACGTTCGCTGGATCGTCCACCACTGGTGGCGGTGGCCCCACCATCTCCAGCCTGCAGAACAACTACAGCTATCTTCAGCCCGGGCTTCCGAGCTACGGGATCGCTCCGGGTAGCCTCTTCATCATTTTTGGCAGCGACCTCAGCGACAAAGTTACGCCTGTTCTGCAGTCCAGCGCCGCCCCCGGGCTGCCGCTCACGCTGAACCACACCAGTATCTCTGTCACCGTAAACGGCAAGACCACGACGCCGGCCATCTATTACACTTCCCCCACGCAGATTGCCGCTGTGCTCCCATCCAGCACGCCCACCGGATCGGGCACCATCACGGTCACCTACAACGGGACACCCAGTGCGTCAACCCCCATTCTCGTGACGGCCAGCGCCTTCGGAATGGATACGCTCTATGGGACCGGCACCGGTGGAATCGTGGCTACTGTCGGCAGCACTGTAATTGTGCCAACCGATTCTGCGAGTCCCGGCCAGACCATCACCATCTGGGGCTCCGGTCTTGGCGCCGATACGGCCAACGACGATCGGACGTTCCCATTGAAGCAGGACAATCTCAATGATGCTCAGGTTTACATTGGCGGCATCAGTGCAACCGTCAGTTATGCCGGACGATCCCAGTATCCAGGCGTGGATCAGGTGAATGCGGTGGTGCCATCGGTGAGCGGCTGCGGGATTTCGGTGGTCGTGGTGGCGAACGGCAGGGCCAGCAATTTCGGAACTCTTCCGGTCAACGCCGGCGGCGGCGTTTGCAGCGATCCGGAATCCGGAATTACCGGGACCGATATCGGGACGCTGGGCGGCCAGACCACGGTCAGGTCGGGATTCGTAGGGCTATTCCAGCAAACCTCGCCGGCAGACCCCTCCGCGTCGTCGTCCGCTATGAAGCCGGAGGCGCAGACTTTTAAGACCACCTACAACGCTGACGCGTCTTTCTCATCCGTAACCGGAGCGTCCTACGTGACGGGGGGATCGTTTACTTCGATCGGAAGCTGCATCGTCTCGCAAGCGGCCGCCAGCACCTCTACAACCGGAACCACCACATTCCACGGCTTGGACGCAGGCACGCCCATCACCCTTGCGGGTGGGGGCCAGACCGTACAAATACCCGAATTCTCGATCGACGGCGTCACCGAGGTTGGAGAGTACCTGGCAACCTTAACCACCCCTCTGGCCGGCAGCACGGCTTACACCTTTACAGGTCCCGGCGGCAAGGATGTTGGGCCTTTCACCGCGACAATCACTTTCCCCGTCCCGCTGACCTGGAGCAACGAGAGCTCCATCTCCGCAGTCACGGAATCGCAGGGGCAACTCATTACTTGGACGGGAGGCGCTACCGGCACCTACGTCGAGATCAGCGGCTCTTCATCGTCCGCGGACTTTTCTGTGTCCGCCAGTTTTGTTTGTCTGGCTCCAGTGGGCGATCAAAAGTTCACTGTTCCTTCTTATGTATTGCTCTCACTGCCAGCGGGTACGGGAAGTCTCGGTGTGTCTAACTTTTCTAACCTGGTAAAGTTCACGGCAACCGGCCTAGACTACGGCTACGCAATCGCCGGCGTTGAATCCGACGAGAGCGTCACCTATCAGTGAGCGCTTAATGTCGGAGGAGTGATGGGGTCGGGGCGCGAGCCTCGGCCCTTTTGCTTGTCAGTAAAAGAATCGCACTGGGCAAATAAGACAGCCCGACGATCCACACGGAAACGAAGAATACCAGCAACGCGTAGACCAGAAGTGCGGCCCCGGCCACTCTCCGGAACCTTTCCGACGACAGTCCCCAAAGACTCAAACCGACCGGGATTGCCAATACGATCGCCGCACGCGGTCCCTTCGTCGGGTTCGGCGGCAGCGCATACAGAACAACGATCCATGCGAACGATACCAGCGCAGCCAGGATAACGGCTAGTTTCGGCAGGGTCAGCCGCCTCATTTATTTAATCTTTCCCTTCGGCGCCCTGCCTGTTCCCCGTCGAAGCAGCCCGGAGCGGAAACAGAACTAGAAGATTCATCCGCCTTCATTCTAATTCGCCGGGTCGCGCCACCCTCCGTCGGGTGAAGCCAGCGCTTCACCTTCCGCCGGGCCCCAACTGCCGGGATCGTAAAAGTGCAGTGGACTTGTGTTGCCGAGAACCGGCTGCACAATCCTCCAAGCCTCTTCCACATAATCCTCGCGGGCGAACCGCGTGGGGTCGCCGCGCATGGCATCCGCCAGCAATTCTTCGTACGGAAGCAATTCCCCTGGATTGGAATGTTCGGCCGCAAGCAGTTCCACTGGATCGCCGGTCATCTGATCTCCCGGCCTTTTCACCAGCGCCCCCATGGCGATCATGAGGCCGGGTGAGACACGGAATCGCAGATAGTTTTGACCTATGGGCTGGTTTGAAAACATGGTGGGAGGCTGCCGCAGGATGGCCGTGACCTCGGTCGCGGTCACCGGCAACGATTTTCCCGCCCGTATGTAAAACGGCACGCCTTTCCAACGCCACGAATCGATGTACAGGCGCAAGGCCACGTAGGTTTCCACCGTCGAGGCCGGATTGACGCCCTTTTCGTTGCGGTAGCCCTTGAACTGCCCTCGCACTACGTCGCCAGGCTCCAAGGTTCTTATGCCCCGCAGTACTTTCGCTTTCTCATCCCGCAGGCTCTGATTCTCCATGCTCACCGGTGGCTCCATGGCGACGTTGCTGAGCAACTGGAACAGGTGGTTCTCCACCACGTCCCGGATGGCGCCCGCTTGCTCATAAAACGCTCCCCGGGCCGCCACGCCAAAGTTCTCAGCCATCGTGATCTGAACGCTCTCTATGTACAGCCGGTTCCAGAGCGGCTCGACGAATGCGTTCGCGAACCGAAAGTACAGGATATTCTGGACTGCGTTCTTGCCCAGATAGTGGTCGATACGAAAAATGTCGTTGTCCTGGAAAGCGGTGTGGAGTATGTCGTTGAGCTTCCTGGCGGAATCCAAATCGCGTCCGAAAGGTTTCTCCACCACCACGCGCGCGCCCTCTGCGCATCCCGCCGTTTTCAGTTGCTTCACCACTTCGCCAAAAACTTCCGGGGGAATCGCCAGGTAATGCAGCGGATGTTTGGCCGTCCCCAGTTGGTCGCGCAGTTGATGGAAAGTTGCAGGGTCGCCGTAGTCGCCGTCGATGTACTTCAGCACGCCAGTCAGCTTGGCAAACGCCTCCGGGTCCAAACCGCCGGCGTGCTCGATGCTTTCTTGCGCGCGCTTCTTGAGTTGATCCAGCGTCCAGCCTGATTTTGCCACTCCGATCACTGGTATATTCAGTTTCCCGCGCTTAGCCAGCCGCTGTAGCGCAGGGAAGATTTGCTTGTAGGCAAGGTCCCCGGTGGCCCCAAAGAATACCAGTGCATCGGAAGCGATCGTGCTCGTCATGTTCATCTGTTTCCATTCTAAGCGTCGTCCTTCAAAGCGCTCGTGACCTTCGGCCGCCGGATGACCATATATGGTTAGCGGTCTGCAGGTTCCCTGAAGAGCCAATGGCCCCGTCCAAAGGCTGTCGGCGTGCTCCGTTTTGAACCGAAGGGATTATAGTCTATGAAAATGAACATAAGACACGGCATTTGGGTTCTGGCGGTAGCGGTGGGTATTGGAGCCGGTGGAGTAATAGCGCAGGCTGCGGGCGCTCCGTTCTTCCAGGACCACGAGCAGGATTATTCGAAAAACAAGACATACCAGGTGGGCGTGCGTGATGGCCAAAGTGACCACGCGCATAACAAAGACCACAGCAAGAAGAGGCACTTCAAGAACGACGTTGACCAGAAAGCGTACGAATCCGGCTACCAGAAGGGCCGCGGCAATTAACCGATCCTTCGCGGCCGGCTCGCTACACGTTCCACAACGTTTGCGGTGTCCGGCTGCGGGCCATCCGTGGCGGTCCCGATGCTCCAGAGTTGGCCGGGCAAGTGCTCTAACGATCGTGAGGTCAATTAAATGCGCGGATTCACGTTTCTATTGGTAGCTGGTGTTGCTGGAATCGGCTTCACCGCTGCTGCTCCCAAAGCGGAGGCTCAGATCGGTATCAACATCGGAGTAGCCCCCGAATGTCCTTATGGTTACTATGACGGCGCTCCTTACGGCTGTGCTCCCTACGGCTACTACGGTCCGGAATGGTTTAGCGGTGGCGCCTTCATCGGCGCTGGTCCGTGGTTTCACGGCTCCGACAATTTTCGGGGCCACGTAAATAATCGTTTTCATCCAGATCACGGCTACAAAGGCGCCATGCCACAACGCGGCGAGAGAGCCGAGCCGTCAAATCGTCTGGACAAGGTTTCCCACTTCAAGGGAAATGAAATGCGAGATGGGCGCGGCCACGTCGCAAATAAACGGGGATAACGCGAACCGAGCCGGGGAAGCGCCTCGCGCGGCACGGCGTGCCCGAGGATTCCCCCCGGGACTCTTTTCCTCCTGCAAAACCCCTCCACGCTCCACGCAGAAACGCCGGCGCGCAAAACCGCACAACTCCTCCGCCTCGGCGCGGGTTGCAGGAAGTGAGGGAGACACTCACGAAAGGGCGAGGATTCCGGCTACGTCTGTGTGACGGCTACGAAGCCGCCGCCTGGCTGGCGCTAGTCGGCAGCGGAGCCGGGCGTAATGCAACTTCGGTCCATGCCGCGTTCATCACTCGACCAGCGCTTAAGGGATCGTCACATGGCGCTTCGTTCTCCCTAATCCCCAGCCCCTAATCCCCAACCCCCAATCCCTAATCCCCAACGGGCCAGCTAGAATCGTATAGAACAGGTACACGCCCGTGACCCGAACACAATCCCTCAGCCTCCCGGCGCCCATGCGGTCGCCCAAACGCGTCACCCGGCTCTTCGGCGATCTCAAAGTGCGCCTCAAGCTGATGGTGCTGCACAACGTGTTCTTCCTGATCCTCGCCCTCGGCGTCTATTTCGCGCTTTACCCTTACCTCCCAGACCGCGCCAAAGCCAACCTGTTCATTGTGCTCGGCGCCATCTACATCCTGGCCGTGCTGGTGCTCGAAACCACCATCATGCCGCTGTACGTCTATCGCCCTTTGCAGCTCATGCTCGAAGCCGATCAAGCCACGCAGCGCGGCGACCATGATCGCGAGCTCATCGACGAAGCCTTCATCCCCGGCGACGAAATCGGTCACATCATGCGCTCGCGCAACGCCACGATCGTCGAGCTCCGCAAGCGCGAAGAGGATCTGGAGGAGGCGCTCCGCAAGTTGGAAGCGCAGGACCGTCTGGTCAGCCTCGGCCTGCTCAGCGCCAGCGTGGCGCACGAGCTCAACACGCCGCTCACGGTCCTGCACGGTTCCATCGAGAAGCTCACCGAAACCACCGGCGACACCGCCACGCTGGAACGTCTGGCCCGCATGCTGCGCGTAACCCAGCGCATCCGGCGCATCAGTGAAAGCCTGGTGGATTTTTCGCGGGTCCGCAAGCAGCACATGGAGCCGGTTCCGCTGCGCCATTTGATCGACGAAGCTTGGGCGCTGGTGGCCATCGACAAAAAGGCCGCCGCCTCGCGCTTCGCCAATCGTGTGGGCGCCGAGGATGTGGTCAACGGCAACTCCGATCGCCTGGTGCAGGTTTTCGTAAATCTGCTGCGCAATGCACTCTACGCCATCCCGTCCGCGGGCGAGATCGCGGTCCATTCCAAGCGCCTCAATCGCAACGCGCAGCCCTGGATTTCGGTCGCGATCGAAGACAACGGACCCGGCATCGCTCCCGACGTGCTGCCGGACATCTTTGAAGCATTCGTCTCCACGCGTCTCGACGCCAAGGGCACGGGGCTGGGGCTCACGGTGGCGGAGGGCATCATTCATCAGCACGGCGGAACCATTGCGGCGTCGAACCGGGCGGAGGGTGGCGCTTGTCTCGAAGTGACCTTGCCCGCTGCGTGCTCCAAGCGAGCCGTGGGAGCGAACTAAATTGGCAATCCGGCCGGCCTCTGAGCGAGCGTCCGATCCCGCGCCCATAAACGGCCTGGTGGATCTCGCCATTCTCGACGACGATCCCGATTTCTGCAATTACCTGGAAGACGCGCTGAAGGACGACGGCCTGTACTCCATCCGCGCTTTCGGTCATCCCGACGAGCTATTCGCCGCCTGTGAACAGCGGCTCCCCGACATCGTGCTGCTCGACATGAAGATGGGCGAGTTCAAAGGCGACAAGGTGCTGGAACAACTGCTGGCCGCCTACCCGCTGCTGTGCGTCATCATCGTCACCGGTTATCCGTCGCTCGAAGATATGCGCGCCACTTTCAAGATGAAGGTCTTCGACTATATCTCGAAGCCTTTTTCGCTGGCGCACCTGCGGCAAACGCTGCACAATGCGATTGAGAAATACGGGTTCGGGCGCACCGCGCAGGATCGCTTGCGCGAACGTCTCGGTCACCAGATCAAGATGCTGCGCGTGGAGCGCGATTGGTCGCTCAAGGATCTGGCCGCCGCCACCAAGCTCAGTATCTCGCAGATCAGTTCCATCGAGCGGGGCGCCAATCTGCCGAGTATCGAAAGCCTGCTGGCCATCTGCCGGGCCTTCGATAAGCGGCCGTCGGACGTGCTGGCGGCCATCGAATTTTAATGCGGTCCACTGCCGAGGCGCTCGCGCTGGTGCGTTCGTTCGAAGCGTCACCTGAGGAAGAAAAAAGCCGCGAGCTGATCGTTACGCTGCTCGAATGCACGCCGGCGCCGTTTTCGCGCGATCAGTTTCATCCCGGCCACATTACCTGCACGGCCATCGTGCTGCATCCGAACGCGCGTCAGTTCTTGCTGATGCATCATCATCGGCATCGGCGCTGGCTGCTTCCCGGCGGCCACGTCGAAGAGAGCGATGTAACGTTAGGTGATGCTGCGCGCCGCGAAGCCATCGAAGAGACGGCGGTGCGGCTCCCGAGCGCTGGGTCCGCGCGCCTGGCCGGAATGGATGTGCACGGAATTCCCGCGCGCAAAGGCGAGCCGTTTCATCTGCATCACGATCTGATCTTCGCGTTTACCGCTGAGTCCGATATGTTTGCGCTCACTGAGGAAGCGCCGCAAGTCGCTTGGTGCGAAGCAGAGGAATTCGATCGCTATCAACTGCCGTCCAGCATCACTCGCGCTGCAAATCGCTGCCTGACAAATAGAAGCCGGTGAACACTCGGAGGAAGATGCTCACCGGCCGGCAACCGAACTGCTTTCGCGGATCATGCTGCCTAAGTCAAATCGACGTGTCTCCGCGCCGGTGGGTTTCCTTCCCCACACTGTTACAGTGGACTCGTGGACGGGGTGATCGTTGTCGACAAGCCGCAGGGTCTGACTTCCCACGACGTTGTGAATCGAATGCGGCGTCTGGCGAAAACGCGCAAGGTGGGGCACTTAGGCACGCTGGATCCGATGGCGACCGGAGTGCTTCCCTTGGTGCTGGACCGCGCCACGCGCCTGGCGCAGTTCTTTGCCTCCGGCGAGAAAACCTACCACGCGAGCGTTCAATTTGGATGGGCCACCGACACCTACGACCGCGAGGGATCTCCCACGTCGGAGCCCGTTGCGCCGCACTTCACGCGAGCGGAATTAGAAGCGGTGCTGGCGCAGTTTCGCGGGACCATTCTGCAAACGCCGCCGCCGTATTCGGCGAAAAAAGTTGGGGGGACACCGGCCTATCGGCTCGCGCGTAAGCACATTGCCGTGGAATTGGAACCGGTGGAGGTGCGGATATTCGCGCTCGAGCTGGGGGATTTCGATGGAACCACTGCCCGCCTTTGCGTCCGCTGCTCGGCGGGTACTTACGTCCGAAGCATCGCGCACGATGTCGGCCGGCAGCTCGGCTGCGGGGCCTTCCTGACAGCTCTGCGCCGCACGGTGTCGGGTGAGTTCAGCGAGAGCCAGTCGCGCACTCTAGAAGCGCTGGAGGAGCTCGAACGCGCGGGGGCCTTGGATCAGGCGCTGATTCCGGCCGCGCGAGTGTTGCCGGAGATTCCCAACGCAACCGTCGATGCCCTCACCGCCGGCCAGATCCGGCATGGCCGGGATTTCCGGCTGTCGCCGTTTGTCGAAAGGGCCGACGCGAAATACGTAAAGGCGTTCGGTCCCGAAGGCGATTTGATCGCGATTGGCGAGGTGCGCCTGCCGAATCTATATCACCCGGTGCTGGTGTTGTGAGCGGCAGGCCCGAATGAAGCAAGTTTAATACCAACTGCGGTCGCGCCTCAACCGGGTTGGTTTATGATGCAAGAGTGCAGTTCCGCTTCGCGACTTTGCTGATTGTTGCGGGGGCCCAGTTCGCGATGGGGGGCGGGGCGCAAGAAAACGCCAGTCTGGAGAAATCCAGCCACGGCGACAATGCCAAGAGCGAGCCCAAGTACGACCAGACGTTTTCCGGGCCGATTGTCGAAGTAACGGCCGAAAAAATCACGGTGTCCCGCAGCATCCTGGGCAAGCCCGCCGAAAAACGCACCTTCTGGATCAAGTCCGATACGCGCATCGAAGGCAAGCTGCGAGTTCGCGTCAAAGTGACCGTGGGTTTCGTCACTACCGATGACGGCGATGTGGCGCGCTTAGTAGTGGTGCGAACATCGCAAAAGCCGGCTGAAAAGAAATAGCTACTTTTTCTTTTTCCTTTTGGCGGCCCAGCCCTCTTTATTGACCTGGCGGGAACGGCCCAATGCCAAGGCTTCGGGCGGCACAGGATCGGTAATCACCGAGCCGGCGCCGATGTAGCTGCCGTCGCCGATTTCGAGCGGCGCCACCAGTGTGGAATTACTGCCGACAAAGGCGTCTTTGCCGATTTGAGTTTTGTGCTTGCTCACGCCATCATAGTTGCAAGTGATGGTTCCGGCGCCGATGTTGGTGTGATCGCCGATGTCGGCATCGCCCAAATAAGCCAGGTGATTGGCTTTCGCGCCCGCCCCGAAGCGCGTGTTCTTGAGTTCCACGAAATTGCCGATGCGCGCGTTTTTGCCGACGCGGTTTCCCTGACGCAAGCGCGCGAACGGTCCGACCGTCGAGCCCGTTTCGATGTGCGAATCCGCGACGCTGGTAAACGGGGCTATTTCCACACCCGAAGCGAGCGTGGAGTCTTCGACGATGGAGCAAGCGCCGATGCGGCAATCTTCGCCGATTTCAGTGCGTCCAAGAATTTGCGCGAATGGCCCCACGATGGAATCCTCGCCGATCTTCACGCACGAGTCGATGGTCACCGTCTCGGGCTTCTCGATGGTCACGCCCGCCAGCATCAGCTCTTGTACTTTTCGCTCGCGGAAAATCTTGTCCACCGCGGCTAGTTCAACACGGGTATTGATGCCGAGCAGCTCCGCCGAGTTCTCCACCTCCATGGCGGCGACGGTGTGGCCGGCGCGGCCGAGGATCTCCACGATGTCGGTCAAATAGTATTCGTGCGCCGGATTGTCGGGGCGGATTTCAACCAGGTGCTTCCACAACAGATCGGCGCGGAAGCAATAGATGCCGGAGTTGATGAAGGGGATGGCCAGTTGAGCGGGCGCGGCCGCTTTGTGTTCCACGATGGCGCGAACGTCGCCTTGTTCGCCGAAGACGATGCGGCCGTAGCCGGTGGGGTCGTTGAGGCGCGTGGTGATCAAGGTTGCGGCTGCTTGGCCGCCAACTTGGCGGCGAACCAGTTCGGTGAGAGTCGCGGGGGAGAGCAGCGGGCAGTCGCCATACAGCACGACAACCAATCCGGGTTCAGAGGCGAGCGACGCTCGGCAGGCGAGCAGTGCATGCCCGGTTCCCTTTTGCTCGGTTTGATCGACAAAACGGACGCCGGAAGGCGCCAGAAGCGCTCGAACACGTTCGGACTGATGCCCAACCACCACGGTGGCATTGCCTGGAGGCGCGATGGCCCCCGCCGCGCGGACCACATGCTCGATCAGCGTCATGCCTCCGGCGCGGTGCAGCACTTTCGCGCGCTTGGATTTCATCCGGGTGCCAAGGCCAGCGGCCAGGATCACCACATTGGTCTGGGATGTCATTTGACTTAGGAGCCTAGGTTAGCTAACGTTCCCGACGACACGCACTTTGCGGCGGGCCATCTGCCCACGCTTTGCCAATTGTAGTGCAACGTCGGCGGAGGCGCGCGGATCGTGGCGGACGCTTTCGCCGGAGTCGAGAAGATCGGTGGCCACCACTTGCAACCCCATTTCCGCCAACCGGTCGACATCATTGAGAACCGAGCGTACCTTCTGAGCTGCGTACCGGCGCCTTTGCCGGGCGCTAATGGGGCGCGTATTCACTACCGCTACGTCAATGAGCGGCATGCCGGCGTGGAGATGAATGGCCTCGATGTGATCGGAGGCGCGGAAACCAATGGTCTCGCCCGGTTGCCACATGAGATTGACAAAATACGCTTTCAAAGCCTGGCTGCGCTGGATGGCTGGGGCAATGCCCTCCACCAGCACGTTGGGAATCACGCTGGTGAAGAGCGAACCGGGACCGAATGTGATGAGGTCGGCTTCCTGGATGGCCTCCAGGGTTTCGGGAAGCGGCTTGCAGCGCCGCGGCTGCAAACGGATCCGGTGGATGCGGGAGCGGCTTTTTCCGATTCTGGTTTCGCCTTTGACGATCGAGCCGTTTTCGAGCTCGGCTTCCAGGACCACGTTGCTATTCGTCGCCGGATAGATTCGGCCCAAGCTGGCTAGAACCTCCGAGGAGACTTTCACAGCTTGTGCGAAATCGCCCGTCAGGTTTGTCAGGGCCGTTAGAAAAAGGTTGCCGAAGCTATGTCCTTTGAGGCCGCGCCCCTCAGAGAAGCGGTATTGGAACAGCTTAGACAGCAAAGCCTCGTCTTCCGAGAGGGCCACCATGCAGTTCCGGATATCGCCGGGAGGCAGGACGTCGAATTCGCGGCGGAGGCGTCCAGAGCTGCCGCCGTCATCCGTAACCGTTACGATGGCCGTGATCTCGACTTCGCGGGGTTCCAGGGCGTAGCGCTTCAAGCCATGCAGCAGCGTGGAAAGCCCGGTACCTCCTCCAATGGCGACGATGCGAAAGGGTGTCATAGCTCGATAAGCTTTCTGAGTCTAGGATCGCAGGTTCCGAGTGAGCTTTAATGAGCCGCAAGCACTAAACTACGCTGAACCTTCGGATAGAACTGAGGTACCGGTTGGGTGGGAAAAATCTCATCCACGGGAGCGAAAAGGCTCAGGCGGCGGGTTGGTCGTCCTCATCGTAGGCGGGGACGATGGCTTCCAGGTCTTCGGCTTCGAATACCTGGTCGCAATCCAGGCATCGGAGGTAGTCCACCCCATCGCGTCTTGCCATCATTTCAGTGCGGGTGTGGTTGCAGGGCTGCATAGAAAGAGAGGATTATCCCCATTCTAAGCATGTCGGATCGGTTGTCAAGCCCCCAAAAGTGCCTGCCCCACCCTTATTTGCGATGTTTTTTTCACCGACAGCGATCGGCCGGGCTCCAGGCCGGCGCCCGAGCGGGGCCTCTTCAGCGGTCTTTGATACAAGATCGCGATCTCTTGTTTGTAACAGACAGATGCTAGAATGTTCGTGGATGACGGACTTCGACACTGTCCGCGTGGAGCGATTTAAGCAATCGACCAAAGAAAAGCTGCGCGGCGTGCGCTGTCCGGAACATCGCCAGTCGCCGCGCCTGCATTTTTCGGGCTACTCGCTGCGCGATATCGATATTTCGATGAGCGGCTGTTGTGAAACGCTGATGGAACTGGCCAACGCGCGGATCGCCTCTGCGGCCTCGGAAGCGGATGTTCGGAAGCCGGCGTAAGATCGCGCGGTTCGGTAAGGGGCGGTTCCGTAGCCGAGGCAGAAACTAGGGCATGGGCTTTTCGGGGAGCGGGATCATGTCGCCGATATTTTCGGTGGTTCTGGGCGCCCAACCTTCATGCGCCGTATCCCTGGTTTCGTCCTGCTCGATTTCAGAAGCGGACAGAGGCATGTTGGTAGATTTGTAGTCACTCAGGTTGCGCGGCCGGTCCTTGGAGTGAGCGACATCCGAGAGATCGTCAACGGTAGTCACAGTGACAATTTCCTGGTCCATATGTGGTTGACGCCGCTCCACGGGTTAAGTTTCGGCGCGCCGGAAAACCAGGACGGCGTTGAGGCCGCCGAAGGCGAATGAGTTGGAGAGCGCAAACTCGGTGGGCGTGGGGCGGGCGGTATTGGGGATCACATCGAGATCGCACGCCGGATCGGCCTCCGTAAAGTTGGCGGTAGGGGGCAGAATGCCGTGGTGCAACCCCAGCAGAGTGGCGGCGGCTTCGATGGCGCCGGCTGCACCGAGCGTGTGGCCGTGCATGGATTTGGTGGAACTGACCGCCAGGCGGTCGGCATGCGCGCCGAAGATCTGGCGTATCGCGGCGGTTTCCGTGGCGTCGTTGGCGAGCGTGGCGGTGCCGTGCGCATTGATGTAGCCGATTGCAGCGGCATCGACTCCGGCATCGGCAAGGGCGGCGCGCATGGCGCGGGCCGCTCCATCGGGGGAAGGCTGGGTGATGTGGAACGCGTCCGACGACATGCCGAAGCCGACGATCTCGCCTAGAACGGTGGCGCCACGAGCGCGCGCGGCGTCGAGCGGCTCCAGCACCAGCATGGCTGCGCCCTCGCCCAGGATCAGGCCGCGGCGGTCCTTCGAAAACGGCCGGCAGGTGTCGGGCGAGACCACGCGCATGGCCTCCCACGCCTTGAGGAATCCGAGACTGAAGACGGCCTCGCTTCCGCCGGTGATGGCCATGGACGCTGCGCCGCTCCGCACCATCCAGAAAGCCTGTCCGATGGCGTGATTGGAAGAAGAGCAGGCGGTGGAAATTGTATAGGTGGGGCCAACCACGCCGGTCTCGAGCGAGATGCGGCTGGCGGCCGCGTTTTCCATGCTGCGTGGAATAGTGAACGGATTCACGCGCGGGATGTTGTTGCGATAGAGATTGACGAAGCCCTCATCTTCGGTAGTTTGGCCGCCGACGCAGGAGCCGGTGACGATGGCGGCTGATTCGCGCAGTTGCTGGGTCCATTGGATGCCGGCGGCGGCAATGGCCTGGCGCGCCGCGATGACTCCGAACTGTGCGAAACGATCGAGCAGGCTGATTTCTTTTTCGTCGAAGTGCTCGGAAGGCGCGAAGTTTCGGACCTCCGCCCCGTTGGAGAACCGCAGCAGCGCCGGATCGACGGCCTGCAGCGGACCGATGCCGGAACGTCCTAGTTGGAGGGACTGCCAGAACTCGCCGCTGTTTTGGCCGATGGCGGAGATGACACCCAGGCCGGTGACAGCCACCCGGTGGGGCATGTCAAGCGGTGACCGCCGCCTGATTTCCTTGACCGCAATCTCCCTGGGCGCCCAGAAGTTTCGCGATACCGTCGATTACATCCCGGACCGAACGCAAATTCTGAGCGACTTCGTCCGGAATATTGATATTGAATTCGCTCTCCACCGCAAAAAGGATGTTGATGCCGTCCAGCGAATCGATGCCAAGCTCCAGGAAGGTACTGTCGGCGGTGATCTTCTCTTGAGGAAGATGCTGGGTGGCGGCAATAACGGCTCTGACTCGCGACGTCAGTTCTTCGTAGGACATAAGATATCGGTCACCTTTTCGAAATGGAAACCTTGCTCCATCAATTTCGGCAAAAGTTCGCGCACGGCTTGGAGCGTGACGCCGATGTCGGGGCGGCGCTGAAGGGCTCGGCCATCGTGCAGGCAGAGAATCGCTCCCGGCGTCGCGCCATGGAGCAAGCGGGAGACGACGGCGGGGGTCTGCCGTTTCCAGTCTAACGCAATGGCGGTCCAGGTTACGCCGTGAAGTCCCAGGCGCTGCTGCGCGGCGCGGAGGCCGAACCAGCGCGCACCGTAGGGGGCCCGGAAATATCGTGGACGGACGCCGGTGGCGTATTCAATGGCTTCTTGAGCGGCGCTTAACTCCCGCTGGATGAAGCCGGGCGATTTGAGCGCAAGGAGTGGATGTGTATCGGTGTGGTTGCCTATTTCGTGTCCAGCCGCTGCGACTTCGCGCGCCACGCCGGGCAAGCGGCGGACATGGCTCCCACATTGAAAGAAGGTGGCGGGCGCACGGTAGCGGGCAAGGATTTCGAGCAACTGGGCGGTGGATTCACTGGGGCCGTCGTCGAAGGTGAGGGCAATGGCGGGCCGAGTGCCCGCGCCGCGGCAGACCGAAGAATCGAGCCAGGAGCACGAAGGCACGCGAACAGCGTAGGCCAACGCGGTTGCGGACACAAGCGTCAATCCGGCGGCGGTGCTTTCGAGGATCCGGGGAAAGTCGGTCATGGGCAACCGCTCCCTGTGGTCGCGGCTCGGTAGATGCCGTGCGTTACAGAGCCCCGCGGTATGTTCGGAGTTTAGCAGGGCAGCGAGAAAAAAGCCGGACGCAGCAGGGCGCCCGGCAGGAAGAACAATCCGCGGGTGGCTTGGGGAACCAAGCCCGCGGACGCGGAGGATCTTTTAGAAATTAGACGAGCAAGCCGCCATGCCCCAGGCAGGCGACTTCCCACCCCGAGACACGATAACGGGCCAGCATCGGCGGAAGCATCAAATCCACGACGTTGGGCTTGGCGGAACGGAAGCAGCCTGGAGCCGACACAATCGGGACATCGTCTTTGTAGCCCAGCAAGAACAGATTGCCCGGCTCTACGGGGGCCAGGAACCGCTCGATGTGACAGCCGGCCCGAACCATGGAGCGACCCACCACATCGTCCGGTCCAGCCGGGGCGGTGGTGGAAGCGATCAGCACCACGGTTGGTTTGGCGCGCAGCAGATGCTGGAGGGAACGGGCGACAGCGCTTTCCTCTTCCACCGACGAAAGGACAAAACTGGCGCTGGTTCCGATGCGATCCAAACGCTGCCGCATGATATTGTCAAACAACTGCCTGGCCCGTTCGCCGTTGGCCGGGTCGGTATAGAGAATAGCGACGGCGGGTGCGCGGATGGGCCGGGCCTGCAAGATGGGACCTCTTTCCCGGATAATCGAAATCATCGCATCCAGTTCCGGCTTGGCCACCGCGAAGGGAGTGCTCTTGACAGTAGCCACGCGTTGCCCGGCGCGCGCATAAGAAAAGTTGAGAGAGGTTGCGATGGCCATGCTGGCCGTGCAATTGATTTGCTTTAGCAACTCATCGTCCACCAAGAGGCAGCCCCCCTCGGTGGTGAACAAGTTCGCCCTTCCCCCAGCGGCAAGACGGATTTCGAGCGCTCCACAGCCGATTTCGCTCGCGACCTGCATGACAGCGTC